>Ga0315902_10001784_pt1 | contig 34216 bp, 26 predicted proteins | sample LakEriMetagenome_9_FD_203523 | JGI IMG/M metagenome (GOLD analysis project Ga0315902, IMG submission 203523) | Freshwater fungal communities from buoy surface, Lake Erie, Ohio, United States - Buoy 12 MA117 | ecosystem: Environmental > Aquatic > Freshwater > Lake > Lake biofilm | place: USA... | reverse complement strand
CATCGTCGGGTGACGTGGCGACGACAACCGTGTGCCGTCCGTCAGACACCTCCGTCGACACGTGGGGCAGGTCGCCCAGATCAGCGAGATCGTGATGACTCGAGCCGGCGAACATCACCGACAGATCGGATGGTCCGACATGGCACACGGCCCGCAACACCATCGCGCGCACGGTGTCGATTGCCATCGCCTCATCGGCTGAGACCACGCCGACAATGGAACCCGGACCGATGTCGACCGTCTCGGGCACCATCAACGAGGTGTTCTCCTCGTCGGCGAGCGCTTCAATGGTCCAACCGATCGCGATCTTCCACACGTCGTCGTCGCCGGGACGACCAGTCCAGAACCAGTCGTCTCCTGTCGCAACGATGTCGGCGAGGCGGTCGAGGCTCGGATGACGCTGTTGTTGCTGCATCACCACGCATCGGCGATGTGCTTGCGCGGCGCGTGAATTCGCTCGCTCCACATCGTCCACCTCACCGTGCCATCGACTCACGGCGCGACGGTGCGACACCCGGGCCGTCGTCCAGGTGATCACGGCCACGGCCAACGCGGTGACACCGAACAACGCAATGAGTGGTTGACCCGCGATGAACGACACCACCAATCCGACCACCGCTCCGGCCACCATCGTCGACCACTGCGGCGGTCGCGGCGGGCTGGGCCGCGTGGGTGCTTCGAGACGCGTCGGCGGTGCGAGAAGCGGAACCGCAGCGCGCGGCGGACGGTGACGCACACGTCGAGCAGCTGTGGGTACGCCACGAGGAGAGGGAACAGTGCCCCGCTCGATTCGCAGAATCGAATCGGCCACGACGCACACGATCGAGTCGCGATCGCGCGAGATCACTCGCACCTCACCCATCGCCGGGGTCGCATCGAAACCATCGGACCGCAACGTGAGGCTGGCGTGATATGCGGCCAACCCCGGGTCGTCGAGCGACACCGCGGCCGTGGGCGATCGTCCCACCATCCAGGTTCCGAGGGGCAGAGCGAACGAACGGCCGGCCGCGGGGCCACCGCACACCTGAATCGAGATCGTGTCGAGGGAAGTCATGGCCCGAGCCGACCGCACGACTCTCACCGCAGGTCTCACCGCTCGTCATCGCTCTCACTGTGGGGACTCCCGGTGAGAGCGCGGGTGTCGAGTACGGCCATGAACACACACGACACCCATGCCCGCGCCCGCCTTCGTTCTCTCGGATACGAACCGGGGGTCGATCCCACGTGCACACGCCTGCCAACAGCGACCCGTCTGTGGCTCGAATGGAACGACCTGTCCGGCCGACGCCGCAACGTGGCCCGGGCAAACTCCTGGAACCTTCCCGGTGAACCCGTTCGCCATCTCGACGAGGTGCTCGATCGATCCGGGTACGCCCAGGACGTGAAGAGCGTCGAGTGCGACGCCTACCTGTCCACGTTGTCGGCCATCGCCAAGACCGACGAACTCGCCTGCCGCATCGTGATCCAGCGAATCCTGCCCGGCATCATCGCCGTGGCCATCCGGCGTGGACGCATCGTCGACGGCGGCGCACCACAGGCGCTCGACGACATGGTGTCGGCGGCCTGGGTGGTGATTCGCAACTACCCGATCGACCGTCGACCCCACTGCGTAGCCGCCAACATGCTGCGCGACATCGAGTATCTGGCCTTCGTGCGCGACACCCGCTCGAAGCGCCACCGAACCGAAATGCCAAGCGACAACACGACGATCCTTTCGATGGGTACATCAGTCAATGCCCGCGGTGGAGCGACCGCGTTCGGGGTGTTGGTTGCCGCCGAGTCGAGTGACCCCACTGCCGACGAGGCCGAGTTCGGCTGCATCATGGACACACTTCGCCATCGCGGCCTGCGACCCATCGATGAAGTGGCGATCCGCGAAATGCTCACCGACTTGCAGAGTCCCGACTCGGCCCGTCTGGCGGGCATCTCACCACGGGCTTTGCGCGATCGGCGACACACCGCGATCAGCCGGGCGCGCGAACTCCTGGGAGTTGAAGTCAGCGCCTGAGACGAAGGCTGTTCGACACCACGAACACACTCGACAGCGCCATCGCCAGTCCGGCGAGCACCGGGTTCATCAATCCGGCCACGGCGAGGGGAAGAGCGGCCACGTTGTAAGCGAAGGCCCAGAACAAATTGCCGCGAATGGTGCGCAGAGTCCGGCGACTCAGTCGCAACGCGTTCGGCACAGCACTCAGGTGGCCGCTCACGATCGTGAGATCGCCGGCCTCCATCGCGGCGTCGGTTCCCGTGCCCATCGCGATACCGAGGTCGGCCGCAACCAGCGCAGCGGCGTCATTCACACCATCACCCACCATGGCGACGGATCGGCCTTCGCTCCTCAGTCGCTCGACCACGGCCAACTTGTCGGCGGGCAGAACGCCCGACATGGTGTCGGCCACGTCGATACCAACTTTCGAAGCCACATGGTGAACGGCACCTTCGGCGTCACCCGAGACGATCATCGGCTTCACACCCAATCGGCGAAGAGCGTCGATCGTCTCACGAGCTTCCGTCCGAGGTTCGTCGCGTACGACGAAGCGAACGACCGGCTCGTCATCGATCAGTGCATCAACCACCGTGCCCGTCGAACGACCCGTCGATGCGCGACGAATCGCCACACGACGGGATTCGCCGTCGATGACGACGACACCCGACACCCCCACACCCGGTTCGTTGAGGAATTCGCTCACAGCGGTGGCGTCGATGGAGATCTCGTGATTGTCGAGATGACGACGCACGCCCGCGACGATCGCTCGCGCGATGGGATGCTCGCTGTTCGCTTCCACCGACGCGATGGCCGCCAACTGCTCACCCGACACCGAATCACTCAGGGCCTCGACCTGAGCCAGGGTCATGACTCCGGTGGTCAGGGTGCCGGTCTTGTCGAGGACCATCGTGTCGATGGCGCGGGTGGCCTCGAGCACATGGGCGCCTTTGATGATGATGCCCTCGCGCGCCGCACGACCGGTACCGACGAGAAGCGCCACCGGGGTGGCCAGACCGAGTGCACACGGACAGGCGATCACGAGAACCGACACCGCGGCCTGGAACGAACGCTCGCTGTCTCCGGTCGCGACCAACCATCCGACGAGCGTGCCGATGGCCAACAACATGACCAGGGGAACGAACACCGAACTGATGCGGTCGGCCAGACGCTGAACCGGGGCCTTACCGTCCTGGGCTCGCTCGACCAGACGGGCCATCTGCGCGAGCACCGTGTCGCGACCCACGCGAGTGGCTCGCACCAGAAGTCGCCCCGACGAGTTGAGAGTTCCACCAGTGACCGCGTCGCCGGTCTGCACATCCACCGGTGCACTCTCTCCGGTGATCATGCTGCAATCGACCGCACTCGAACCGTCGACCACCACACCATCGGCGGCCACACGCTCGCCGGGCCGAACGACGAACGTCTCCCCCACTCCGAGCGCCGCGATCGGGATCTCCGATTCGACACCCTCGCGCCACAGAGTTGCGTGACGCACGCCAATGGTGGCCAATGCGCGCAGCGCGTCACCGGCTCTCCGGCGTGAGCGAAGTTCGAAGAAGCGACCCGCGAGGATGAAGGCGGTGAGCGTGGTGGCGACCTCGAGATAGATCTCGTGGTGCACCCCACCCATCGCACCGTGGGCGTGACCATCAGCTGACCGTGGAAGAAGGCTCATCGACATCCGCATGCCGATTTCACCTGCGCCACCCCACACCAACGCCCACACACTCCAAGCGATCGACGCGATCACTCCGAGCGACACGAGAGTGTCCATGGTGGTTGCACCGTGACGGGCATTACGCCAAGCCGCTTTGTGAAAGGGCCAGGCCGACCACGTGACCACGGGAGCAGCCAGACCAAGGCACACCCACTGCCACCCGTCGAACTGCGCGGGCTCGATCATCGACAGCACCATCACCGGGAGCGCGCCGATGACGGCGACGATCAGGCGACGGCGGATGTCGGAGAGATGAGCCTCGGTGGCGATCTCGGACGTGGATTGCCCGCGATCAGTCGACGTTGGAACCGCGCCGTAGCCGAGACCTTCGACTGCATCGACGAGTCGTTCGATGTCGGGTTCGGTTGAATCGGACCGGTCAACATGAACGGTCGCTTTCGACGTGGCGTAGTTGACCGTGGCGGTCACACCATCGAGTCGATTCAACTTCTTCTCGATCCGGGCCGCACACGCGGCGCACGTCATCCCGGTGACGGCAAGAACGATCGGCTCGTCGTGAGCCACGTCCACAGTGGTCGACGCCTCAGTTGGCAACGGCCTCGAACCCGGCCTCGTCGATCGCTGACACCAGATCGGACCAGGCGAGCAGCTCGGAGCTGGTGACGGTCACCTTCTTGGTGTCGAGATCGACGTCGATCGACGACACACCCGCGATCTTTCCGACCTCAGTGGTGACCGCTTGTTTGCAGTGACCGCAGGTCATTCCAGGAACCGAGAACACAGTCGTCGTCATGATGCATCTCCAGGGCGCTGAGTGAAGTTGGGGTGTCGTTTGTTCAGGAACGCATCGATGCCCTCTTGAGCATCAGGAGATGCGGCAGCTTCGGCCATCACTTCGACAGCGTATTGATAGGCCTCGTCCTGAGGCAGGTCGATCTGGGCGTAGAACGCGTGCTTGCCACGAGCCTTCGAGTCGACCGAACCGCGAGTGGCGCGGGTGATGAGATCGAGAACGGCGTCGTCGAGCTGCGCATCGGGCACCACACGATTGATCAGTCCCCAGTCGGCTGCAGTGCGGGCATCGATCGGGTCACCGGTCATCGCCATCTCGAGTGCGCGCTTCCGTCCGACGTTGCGGGCCACCGCCACCAAAGGGGTGTGGCAGAACAAGCCGCTTTTGCCACCGGGAATGGCGAACGAGGCCGACTCGGCGGCGATCGCGAGATCGCACGTGGCCACCAGTTGGCATCCGGCCGCGGTGGCGAGAGCGTGAACTCGCGCGATCACCGGCTGGGGCATGCCCTGGATGGTGTCCATCATCTCGGTGCACACCTCGAACACGTGTTGGGTCGTGTCGACATCGGCGCCAGCCATGTCGCCGAAATTGTGTCCGGCCGAGAAGACCGGCCCCTCGGCGGCAAGGATCACGCCATCGACCGATGCGAAAGGTCCGTCACCACGACCGATGCGACGAAAAGCGTCCGTCAGTTCGAGCATGGTGCCGATCGACAGCGAGTTGCGCTTCTCGGGGCGCGCGAGAGTGACCGTGGCGAACCGACCTTCGACCGAGACGGTGATGGCGCTGTACCGATCGTTCATGTGCCCCCTCAGGGGCTCGAACCCTGGACCAACGGATTAAAAGTCCGCTGCTCTACCGACTGAGCTAAAGGGGCAGATCTGGCCTTCAGACTACGCCTCGGTCTCCCTCTTCTGAACGCCCGACACACATCTCCCACCCAGCGGACGGAGCGTCGTCGTGCCAATTCATGATCGCGGCACCAACGGCCGACTGGCGAAAGTCGGCCTCTCCGTGAGCTCTACTGAACGGCGAGGCTGGCGCGAAACTCGGCGTCTTCGATCAGCGCGCGAACTTGGGGTGGCGGCTCACTCAAGCGTTCGAGTGTGACGCCATGAATTCGTCCGGCGAACCGATTGATGTGCGGGTACTCACCCACTGGCGCACCAGTGTCCAGACCGACGTCGAAAGTCTCACCACTGATCGAGAAGATCACCGGGACCGATCGCTCAACACGAGTGTGCCCCACGGGTCGTCCGTCGATGCTCAGAACGGACTCTCCCCCTCCGCCGAATCCTCCGTCGTACGCATGATCGAGAACCACGAGATGCCGGCCGGCCACGACGGGATCCTTCGAGACGGCCACGTAGTGCTCGTGGCCGAACCAGTTGTAGTGGTATCGCGGTCGGCGATCACTACCGATGTACAAAGACCAACCAGCCATGTTCCCACCCTGTGCGGCGATCACACCCTCGAAGTCGTCGTCCGTCACGCTGATGTCGGCGGTGATGCGGAACGAGCAGTTCTTCAGGTTCACAACTGAGCGTTCGGGCATTCGGAAGTGAACGGTTGTGTACGTCATCTTCGTGATTCCGCGCAAGGTGTCGTGTACGGCGAATGCGGGTCCGAATCCCTGCACGGGTTCTTTGAGGGGGTACACGTTGTTACGGATCGCCTCTCGGTCGAAGAGCGCGACGAGTCCGGCAAGCTTCGCTGGATTCTTCGAAGACAGGTCGTTGCTCTGAGAGAAGTCGCTGCGGATGTCGTACAGCTCCCACTTCTCCTGCGGGCCGTCGAAGGGGACGGAGTCGAAACGTTTCCACGGGACACGACCGTGGAAACACGACGCGATCCAGCCGTCGTGGTAAATGGCTCGGTTCCCGAACATCTCGAAGTACTGGGTGAGATGGTTCTCAGGAGCCGATGCCGCCATCATCGTCGGGATCATCGACACTCCGTCGATCGCCATCTGCGGAAGACCATTCACATGAGCCGGTGCGACGATGCCCGCGGCTTCGAGCAGGGTCGGGAAGATGTCTGTGACGTGGTGGAAATTCGTCCGAAGTGCTCCAGCATCGCTGATTCGCCGCGGCCATTGCACGGCCACTGCGTTTCGGGTTCCGCCGAAATGGGAGGCGACTTGCTTCATCCACTGGAACGGCGAGTCGAGAGCCCACGCCCACGCGAGATTGAAGTGGTTCTCGCACCTGGCCGAACCGAAGTCGTCCATGTGCTCGAGAAGCCATTCGGGGTCCTCCGGTAGTCCGTTCTGGAACGACGGTGCGCTCCACGCGCCATTCACCGTTCCTTCGGCCGAGGCACCGTTGTCGCCCGTGATGTAGATGAACAGGGTGTTCTCTGTCTCCCCCATGTCGTCGAGAGCATCGAGCAACTTGCCCACTTGCTCGTCGGTGTGAGCCATGAAACCGGCGAACACCTCCATCAATCGAGCGGCGACGGGCTTGAAGCGATCGGGGTACTCCTCCCACGACGGAATCTCGTCAGGACGTGGCGTCAACACCGTTCCTGACGGAATCACACCGAGTTCGATCTGCCGCCGGTGTATTCGTTCGCGTAGAACATCCCAACCGTCGTCGAATTGTCCTTTGAATCGCTCGATGTACTCGGGCCAGACGTGATGAGGGCAGTGCATGGCACCGGTCGCCAAGTAGGCGAAGAACGGACGATGAGGGTTCGATCCGCGTTGCAACCGAATCCAGTCGATCGCTCGCTGGGTGATGTCTTCGCTCATGTGGTAGTCGTCGCGACCCTCATAGGGCATCACCGGTGTGGTCTGGTCGAACATCGGAGGTTCGTACTGACTCGCCTCGGCACTCAGGATCCCGTAGAACCGCTCGAATCCGAGTCCTGTCGGCCAACGATCGAAGGGCCCCGACAACGATTGCTCGTGGGCGGGTGTGAGGTGCCACTTGCCGAAAGCACCGGTCGAGTAGCCGTACTGCTTCAGGATCTCGGCGACCGTTGCTGCTTCCTTCGGAATGATGCAGTCGTAACCGGGGAACCCGCTGGCGCCTTCGGGAATGTTCCCCATGTGAACCGCGTGATGATTTCGGCCGGTCAGGAGAGCCGCGCGAGTCGGCGAACACAACGCGGTTGTGTGGAACTGGTTGAACTTCAAACCATTCGCCGCCACGCGATCGAGGGCCGGGGTGGGCACGGGGCCTCCGAAGGTGCCGCACGTGCCGAAGCCCACATCGTCGAGCAAGACGATCACGATGTTCGGTGCATCAGGCGAAGGAAGAGGGACCTCGGGGCGTGACGGGACCGACTCGTCGATGAGACGACCCAAGGTTCCCGCGAAGTTCGGTGTCGCGAACGGAAGGTCGGGCCCGGTGGGTGTCGTCATCGTGCGGTCACCCCCGAAGACCGTCATGGTCGAAACACGCACGCACCGAGTCGACGACCGAGCGATCGCCCGACACCCGAACGTCGGCCGTGGACCACGGCTGTCGGCCAGAGAGAATCGCCACCAGAGTGGCCCTCGACATCGACACCACCACATCAGCACCATGTCCGTCGGTGGGTACAGCGACGCAATGGCGCACGAACAGACCCGCTGCTTCGCCGTCGATCTCGAATCGCACGTGCACCCGAAGGCCGTCGGCGCGAGTCGGATCGAGGAGAACACGGATCGTGTGGATCAACTCGACCGAGCCGACATTGGCCACTGTCTTCGACCCGAAGGTGTGCCGCATGTACCGATCCATGGACGTCTGGCCATCGAGATGACGTGCCCGGGTGATGGCCCAATTACGAATGTTCGCCGCTGGCGTTCGTTCGGCGATCAGTCGAAGACCACGCGCAAGCAACTGCCGGTCAGACTCGGTCGCATCCTTCGAGCGAGCCAACCACGTCGCCAATTCGAGCCCCCATCGAACGTCATCATTGTCGAACGCCTCGGCTGCTTGTGTCTTGACCACATCTCGTCCGCCGAAGCCAGCAACGAGTTTCTCGAATCGTTCGTCGGGTGGTGTCGGAAAGATCTTCGACTCATCGCCGTCGAACCAGCCCCGCAATCCCATGAGAATTTGTCGAACATGGTGTTCGGCCACGCCGTAACGCTCGCTCGTCAGATAATCCACGTCGAAGAGCTCGGGCAGGACGACACGACTGGCGATCTCGTCGGCAGTCCAGCCCTTGTTCATCCCTCGAACGGTCTGATCCCACAGGAACTGGATCGAGTCTCGGTACCGCTCGGCCTTTTCTCGGATCGCTTCACGGCCGGCGAGGGGAGGCCCGTGGGTCCCGACCAAATACTCGGGTGCCCACTCGACGATCTGAGAGATTCCCGGGATGAGGACGCGCGGATCGCGATACTCCTCACCGCGAATCGCGAAAACGTTGAACAACACGGGCCACACGGTGTTGTGGACGCAGAGATCCAGGTCCGGGAAGTAGAAGTTGATCGAATCGTCGCTGTCGCTCGGCGAGTGCCTGACGATCACACGAGCACCACCGATCGTCAACTCGCCCTCGTCGGGAAGCACGTGGGTGACGGGAATGTGCCCCGGTGTTCCTGGGCTGTGCTTCGGATTGCGAAAGTGAAAACCCAGACCCACGTTGACCAGTCCGTCTGGGCCATCGGGTGGCATGGCCATTCCGAATTGCTCGATCAGTCCGCGGGAGTAGGCCGGTCCGATTTCTCCTGATGCACGAACCTTGTTGATCGCGATGCGCCGGTGGCCGAAGATCGGCAACGGCGTCACGTGGTTGCCTTCATCGAGCACCGCGTGAGTGCCGTCCACATAATGGAAGTGCGTGTACACCACCGCCGCGATCGGACGCTGAGTGTGTCGACGAAGCTCGCCTAGAGCCTCGGCCATCTCTTGCACCGAGTCACCTGTATCGAACGCGATGATCCCCTGCGGCGCTTCGATGAACGTCTGGTTCGACAAGCCGTTTCCGACCAGACACCATGCACCAGGACGAACCGTGTAGAACTCGCGTCGCACGACATCGCTCTGTGCCAAGTGGTCTCGGTGCACACGAGCACCGTTCGGAGCGACCACGGTCGCCTTGTCGTCCGGTTCGAAACTGCGCTTCGCCATGATTCCCCTCGGCACATCGTCTCACACAGAAGCCCGGGCACGTTCCCCTGAATCGCGGCTGTCTCGTCCTCCCCTCGAATCCCCTACCCACGTCTCCCCGGACACCCGCAGCGAGCAGAACGACGATGGCGATCAGCGAAGCACAGCGTTTCGAGCTGCACGTCGGGCAGAAGGCCTCGGAGGTGACTGGATGGAGCGATGTCGTGCGCGTTCACGACCTCGACCAATTCAAGAGCCCCGTCGACATGCGATTCGAACGAGACGAGCAGCGCTCGTTCAGAGGGCGAGGCGCATCACCAAGACGTAGTGAATCGTGGCGGCTCCGGCCACGAGTGCATGGAAGACCTCGTGGAATCCGAACGTGTGCGGCCATGGATTCGGGCGTTTGGCGGCATAGACCACGGCACCGACTGAATAGAGCCCACCACCAGTCCACAGCAGGGTCGTGTCGATGGCATTGAGAGCCTCCGAAAGTGCACCGATCTCGATCAGCGCACTCCACCCGACGATCAGATACACCGCGATCACCACGGGGCGCGGTGCGTGCAGCCAGGCCATACGAATGATGATGCCGATGGTGGCCGCTGTCCACACGAACACGAGAAGGGTTGCTTCCGATCGGCCGCGAAGGCTGAGCGTTGTGACAGCCGTGTAACTACCGGTGACGGCGAGCAGGATCGTCGCGTGATCGAAACGTTTGAACCGCCGTTCGGCAACCAGACTCAATCGACCCGAGTGGTACACCGCTGAGACACCGAGCATCGTGGCGACACCCACTCCGTAGATCACCATCGCGATGCGCGCCGACGCGGAATCGGCCAGGCTGATCAGAACGACGAACGCCGGGATCGACACCACCGTCGACCACCGGTGGATGTGACCTCGCCACGACGGACGCACGGGTGCCGAATGCGCAGTTACGGTGCTCAAGCACTCGACCCTAACCCGCGTGCGGGAAGTCTCGGTCGTCACGCCCGCCTTCACTAGGGTCGAAGCATGAGTTCGGAGCGGTTCTCGTGACTGATTCCGCCCATGTGTACCGACCTGACGTCGACGGTCTGCGCGCCATCGCGGTCGGATCCGTCGTTCTCTTCCACGCTTTCCCTTGGCTCGTACCCGGCGGGTACGTCGGCGTCGACGTCTTTTTCGTGATCTCGGGTTTTCTCATCACCACCAACATCGTCGGCGGCCTTGCCACTGGCTCGTTCACGATTCGCGGGTTCTACGACCGCCGAGTGCGCCGCATCTTCCCGGCTCTCGTCACCGTTCTCCTCGCCACGTACGTGCTCGGGTGGGTGTCTCTCTTCGACAGCGAATTCACGTCGCTCGGCAAGCACATCGCCGGTGGAGCTTTCTTCGTGTCCAACCTCTTCCTGTGGGCCGAGAGTGGGTACTTCGACACCGCCTCCGAGGTCAAACCACTCGTTCATCTGTGGTCACTGGGTATCGAAGAGCAGTTCTACATCGTGTGGCCGCTCGCGCTCTGGGCTCTCTTCAAGTTCGGTCGTCGCACGATCGGACCGACGATCGTTCTCATCGTCGCGTCGTTCGTGCTCGGGTTGGCCTCCATCGACGGAGCCGGCGGCTACTACTCGCCCCTCAATCGCTTCTGGGAGCTCCTCATCGGTGCGCTGCTCGCCATGCTCACCATGAGCGGACGTGTCATCCCCGCACACCTGCGCAACACAGCGTCGACTATCGGCATGATCGCGATCATCGTTCCGATGTTCGCCCTCGACGGCAACAGCACGTTCCCTGGATGGAACGCCATCGCTCCAACCGTCGGCGCCGCTCTCCTCATCGGTGCCGGGGCCGAGAACTGGTGGGGCCAGCGAGTGTTGTCACTCAAGGGAATGATCTGGGTCGGCCTCATCTCGTATCCGCTGTATCTCTGGCACTGGCCGCTCCTCGTGTACGCCCGAATCATCGCCAGCGGAGTCCCTTCGGCCGCGATACGTGTGGGTGCGGTCGCGCTGGCGGTTCTCCTCTCCTACCTCACGTATCGCCTCATCGAACGGCCACTGCGATTCCATCGAAACCGAAAGGCCGTCGTGGCCGGATTGGTTGCCGCCATGGCGCTTGTCGGTGGAGTAGGCGCGTTCACGTGGGCTCGCGATGGAGTACCGAGCCGAAATTTCAACTCGCTCAACGTCGCTCTCGACCCCGGCGAGGTCCGCGGCATCAACGAGATCTCCACGATTGGTTGCGGCCTCGACCCCACCACACAAGAACTCTTCGCCGACTGCCGCACCGATGTTCGTGGCGTGCCTACATACGCATTGATCGGTGACAGCAAGGCGTCCACACTCATCGGCGGCTTCATGCGAACATCCGCGAACAACCGCTGGTGGACCGTCATCGGTGGAACCAAAGGCATCCAGTCAGCCGTTCCGCTCATCTCCGACGATCCGGCGCACGAACGTTTCCTCCCACTGATCGTTCCGGCCGTCGACACGGTCAATGCCGATCCGAACATTCGCGTCGTCGTCCTCGAAGGAGCGGTACGCGCAATGTTCGAGTGGCCCGACTTCACCAACTTCGCCTGGCTCCCCGACAGCCCGCTCTACGACAAAGTCGAAGCCGCATTGCGCGAAACCGTTCGTCGCTTGGTCGAGGGCGGCAAGAAGGTCGTTCTGTACGTCGACAACCCAGCTCTCGCTGCACCCGAGGACTGCACCGACCGACGCACCACCATCGGATTCTTGAATTCACTTCTCATCGAATCGAACCCTGGCTGTCAGGTCGATCTCGACGACTTCCTCACTCACACCGAGCGCTACCGGGCGCTGCTCCAGCGCGTCGCTGAGGGATTCGGCGGCAGCGTGACCGTGTTCGATCCGACTCCGATTTTGTGTGACGAGAGCGCCGGAGTGTGTGGGCATGTGAAGAATGGCGTACGCCTCTACAGCTACACGGACCATCCGTCCGACGACGCGGCCGACCTGATCGGATCCGAACTCAACGCCTACCTGGCCCAACTCTGACCCGGCCCTGCGCCGGAATGCCCGACGCCACAGGCAGACTTCTCCCTCGTTTGGTCGGACCCCGCGGTCTTCCGTGAAGATGGGGTTCCTGGTCGACAGGACAACCCATGGCACTCCCCCTGCTCCGCATCCTCCTCGCCGTGTCGGCGACCGCTTCCCTCGCTGTCGCGACGGGATCAGTCGTTGCTCAGACCCCGCTTCCCACTGACGACCCACTCCTCACCACCACCGACGGCGCGCGCACCCTCACGGTGTCGAAGAGTCAGGGTCTCGACGGTAACGGTGACACCGTGATCGTCGAGGGCAGTGGCTTCGACATCACCAAAGGGATCTATGTCGGGCTGTGTGTGAAGCCCGCTGCCGGTGCCGCGCCGTCACCCTGTGGCGGTGGCGCCGATCGAGCCGGAACGGGCGGCGCGTCGGTGTGGATTTCGTCCAATCCGCCCGGTTACGGCGCGAATCTGGCCATTCCGTACGGCCCCAACGGAAGTTTCCGAGTTGAGTTCGGTGTGGGCCCAGCCATCAACGACGTGATCGATTGCCGGGCCGTCGAGTGTGCTCTCGTCACGAAGAACGACCACACCATCTACGACGATCGTTCGCAGGATCTGATCATTCCCGTCACCTTCACCGGAGAAGCGCCCGCCACGACGGTCCCGGCCGCAACGGACGCGCCAAGTTCCACCGAAGTGGTCACCGAAATCACGGTGGCCGACAACATCGACGAACTGACCGCGATCGCGACCGGCCGCGACGAAGGCTCGAACATCGGAGTCATCGTCTTCTTCTCGGCGGTCCTCGTCGTCGTCATTGGCGGAGCCATTCTTCTCACACGAGCCCGGAAGAACCGCGGTTCATGAAGCGTTTGGTGTCGTCGATCATCGCCGCAGTGGTGGTTGCGGCCGGATGCTCGAGCTCCGACACGACGCGCGACACGTCCGGTGAGCGCATCGTCACCTTGACCGCCGGCCTCACCGAAGCGGTATTCGCTCTCGGAGCCGGCGATCTGGTGGTGGCCCGAGACATCTCGAGCACTATCGCCGAGGCTGATGCTCTGCCCATCGTCACCACCGCCCACGACATCAACGTCGAAGCACTGCTCGCGGTTCGACCCACGCTGATACTGATCGACGAAGACACCGGACCCGAGACCGCGCTCGACCAAATCGCAGCCACCGGCGTTCGCATCGAAATGGTCGACAACGCCACGACCGTCGACGACATCGTTCCCCGTCTCGAGCGAGTGGCGGAGATTCTCGGACTCCAAGATCGTGCGGCTCGCCTACGCGAGGCCATCGACGAGAATCTCGCCCGTGTTCGCAACGACGACTCGCTCGCCGACGTCAGAGTCGCATTCGTCTATCTGCGTGGTCCGGCTGGCGTGTATCTCATCGGCGGTCCTGGGTCGGGACCCGACTCGATCATCGCCGCCGCTGGTGCCACTGATGCCGGAACCGCCATCGGTCTCGAACTCGCATTCACACCACTCACACCCGAAGCCATGGTGGAAGCAGCTCCTGACATCCTCCTCGTCACCACGACCGGACTCGATTCCGTGGACGGCATCGACGGACTCGTCGAATTGGCCGGTGTCGCACAGACTCCCGCCGGAAAAGCCCGCCGAGTGATCACCGCAGAAGACGGCCTCCTCTTCAGTTTCGGACCGCGTACCCCTAGCCTGATCGAGAGTCTTCGCCAGGAGATCGCCGCCGAAATGGAGAAGGCCGTTCCGTGAACAAGGAAGCCCGCGCGACAGTCGATCCGAAGGTCGTCGGGCTCGTCCTTCTTCTGCTCCTCCTCACCACGATCGTGATCTCGGCGATCGTGGGCGCCTACGACGTGTCGCCCTCCGAAGTGGTGCGCACCATCCTTCGGCGAACCAACCTCATGGGCGGATCACCGAGCGACCCGGTCGCCGATGAGCTCATTTGGTACGTGCGCTTGCCGCGCATCGTTCTCGGTGTGCTGGTGGGAGCGTCACTCGCCACCGCAGGCGCTGTGATGCAAGGCGCCTTCGCCAACCCGTTGTCCGAACCAGGAATCGTCGGCGTGTCGTCGGGCGCCATGGCGGCGGCGGCCCTGCAAATCGTTACCGGCTTCGCACCGTTCGGCATCTGGACTCTTCCGATCGCCGCGTTCATCGGCGGACTCATCGCCGTAGCTGTCGTCTACTCGACCGCACGCTTCGACGGTCGTACCGAGGTGCTCACTCTCATCTTGATGGGTGTGGCGCTCAACGCGATCGCCGGAGCGTTCATCGGACTGCTCGCCTACGTGGCCGACGACTCCTCGTTGCGCTCACTCACCTCGTGGACACTCGGCTCGCTGTCGCAGTCCACGTGGGAGAAGGTCTGCATCGTCGCGCCCACTGCCACGATCGGAATCATCGGGGCCATTTGCCTCAGCCGTACTCTCGACCTTCTCTCGCTCGGTGATCGTGCGGCCCGCCACGTGGGTGTGAACGTCGAACGTGCGCGTATCCAGGTCTTGCTCGTCGTCGCGATCCTCGCGGGTTCGGCCGTCGCCGTATCGGGCATCGTTTTGTTCGTCGGCTTGTTGGTTCCGCACGTCGTTCGCCTGTTCGTGGGTCCTCGCCACAAGTACGTGCTGCCGCTTTCGGTGCTCTTCGGTTCGGTCGTGGTGGCTCTGTCCGACGTGCTGGCCCGCAACATCGTCGAGCCGTCCGAATTGCCCTTGGGTGTCCTTACCTCGATCATCGGTGCGCCTGTGTTCATCTGGCAGTTGCGCCGCCTACGTTCTCGACAGGGTGGCTGGGCATGAGCACCATCACCGCGCAGAACGCCAGCCTCGAACGCGAAGGTGCCGTGCTGTGCTCGGGAGTCACCTGCTCGTTCTCCAGTGGTGAACTGGTGGCTGTCGTCGGACCAAATGGCGCCGGAAAGTCGAGCCTGCTCGCATTGTTGGCCGGTGACGTCGAACCCGCCAGCGGATCCGTCAATCTCGACGGACGTTCGATGCGCGACTTCGCCCCGGTCGACCTGGCCCGTCAACGCGCCGTTCTCACTCAGACGAACGTGGTCGCGTTCCCGTTCTCGGTTCGTGAAGTCGTCTCGATGGGTCGCTTCGCGTGGAAGTCACGCGAGAGTGCCGTCGACGACACCGCAGTCGTGAACGCAGCGATGGAAGCCACCGACATCGCGCATCTCGCGCAGCGGCGCATCACCACACTGTCGGGCGGCGAGATCGCTCGTGTTGCTCTGGCCCGAGTCCTGGCCCAGGACACCAAGGTCATCCTTCTCGATGAACCGACCGCATCACTCGACATCAAGCACCAGGAGATGGTGCTCGAGTTGCTACGCCACAAGGCTTCCAACGGAACGTTGGTGATCATCGTCGTTCATGATCTCGAAGCCGCCGCATCGATTGCCGACCGTCTTCTCGTCATGGTCAACGGTCACATCGTTGCCGACGGTTCGCCGCAGCAGGTTTTGTCATCAGCGCTTTTGTCCGAGGTCTACGACTATCCCATCGACGTCGCGACGAGTTCTCTGACTGGACAGTTGGAGATTCGTCCGAAACGATCTGGTTCCACCAAGAAACAACCGTGAACTCGTAAAGGACTTCGTGATGCTTCCCCCGGCTCACCGTGTCATCCGCACTGCACTGATCTCCGCCACCGTTCTTGTCCTCGCCGCATGCGGAGGCTCATCCGACGACTCCACTGCATCGGTGGCTCCCGACTCGTCAGTCGCCGAGACCACTTCGGAGGCCCCGACAACTGCCGCACCCACGACGACTGCTGCTCCCGCCGGAGCATCGGTGGAGATCGTCGAGGGCACGTCGTTCGCGGCAACGGGTGGTCCGGTGAGCGTGACGGTGAACGGCACCGGATTCACCGACCTGGCCGTGGGCAACCGTCCCCCGCTCGATGGTCTTGCCACAGGTGTGTACGTCGTGTTCGGCTGGTTCGACGAGAACTGGAAGCCGTCGGCTGGTGTCGGAACCGATGCTCGTCGTTTCGTGTTCGAGACTCAGTCGTGGGCCATGCCCGACGAATCACGAGCCGTCCTCGATCCGACCAACCAACTCGAGAACGTGTACACCCTCAGCCCCGAAGGCGACTTCTCGGTGACGATCCCTGTCGATTGCTCACTTGCAGGCACCGGAACCATGGCCATCGCTGTGTATCCGGCCAGCGGAGCCATCCAGGCCGACCACGAGTTCTTGATTCCGATCACTTGCACGGCCTGAATCGGCCGACGGGCGTCAGAAGGCGTCCGGTCCGCTCAGAGCCAACTCGATCGCAGCCGCCATCTGCGGGGCCCGGTAACGCGAGAACTGATCCGATACGTGGTTGTAGTCGCGATAGACGATTCGGCCGTTGATCAGAACGGGGCACACATCAGAAGTGCAGAACCAATCGACCGGATTGACGAAGGTCGCCCCGTGCTCGGCGGCAACTCGTTCGAACATCTCGATCTTCTTCGGGAACTCGGCGGCTGAACGCACGTTCGAACACTTCGAGACATCCGATTGATTGGCGCGAATGCACGGTGGAATGTCGGCACCGTTCGTCTTGGGTGTTTCACCGAGAATCAACACCTTGGTCCCTGGACCGGCGATGTTCTGAATGGAGCGGCCGAGTCCGGCCCGCCATCCTTCCAAGCCACCGCCGTTGGTCTGCTTATAGCGCGTGAGCATCGGATAGATCACGAGATCGGGCGCGAGTTCGCGAATCGCCTCCCAACCGTTGCGTCGGAATTCGTTGCATTGTGGGTACTCGAGTTCGGCACCATCACGCGCACCGTCTTCGCGCCGAAACGTGGTCACGTCGGCCGCCGGACACGACGTCTTCGTCATCGAGATCAACTTCCACCGATTCGTGCGTGCGGCCACTTCGAGGGCCCCGAACCATTGCGCAGCGTGACTGTCACCCGTGAACACGATCACCGTGTCACTCGTCAGATCGCCGAACTCGCAGAAGATCGGAGTCACCGCGCCCACACCGGCATGACATCCCATGTCGTACAGCGCCGGCTCGGAGTAGGCCGCCCCGCCCAAGGGGATCCCATCGGGAACCGGCCCCAGCGCGGCCGCCTCGGCCACGTCGTCGAACAGATCCGTGAGTTGGATCGGAACGGTGGTGGTCGTGGTCGGGGCGACAGTCGTGGTGGTCGGGGCTGCCGTGGTAGTCACCTCGTTCGCGAGCACGTTCGTCGACGTACTCGTGGCTGGCTCGGTCTGCGCCGCCGAACGGCTGACATCAGGTGAACCACAGGCCGCCACGACTGCCAGAGCAACAACCGCACTCAGAGGGGGCCAACACCTGATCACACCCTCACCGTACCGACGTTCGCCCTGCTCAGGGGCCGTTTCCCGGCCCGATCGCAACACAATCGTCATACTCGTTAGCCTCGAACAGCGATGGCCCGCGCCACTTCCTCATTGCGCCGGCAGTTCCTGGTCGCCACGGTGGTGGCCGGACTTCTGACCGGACTCCCCGGAGTTCTCCTCCCGGCCGCCCAGGCGGGTTCGGTCGACGACGCTCGGCGCAAGGTGCAGCGCATGGCCGATGCACTCGAGGCCGCCGAAGACGAAGTGGCCATCCTGTCCGAAGACCTCGTCACCGCTCAGAACGACCGCGACACTCTCGAGATCGAGATCGTCGCCACCGAAGCCGAGATCGCCACCAAGCAGGCCGAACTCGACGGAGTTCAGGCGCAGATGTCCGAAGTCGCCGTGCAGTCGTTCATCGGTGGTGGTCGTGGAGGGAGCATCACCAATCTCCTGTCACCAGGAGTCGGTCCGAACGAGTCGGTGCAGAAGCAAACCCTCACCGAGATGGCACTCAACGCCGGGTTCATCAGCACCGACGAGCTCGACGCGTTGGTGACCGATCTCGAGAATCTCCAGAAGAAGCTCGGCCGTCAGCGCGATCGTGCGGCCGAATTGGCCGAGCAGATCGAGAAGAAGAAGGCCGCCGCCGAAGACAAGATCGAGAAGTACACGGCGTTGAAGACGAAGGCCGAGCGCGAACTGGGGCAGGCCCTTCGTGCCGAGCAACAGCGACGCGCCGAAGCAGCGGCTCGTGCTGCCCGCAGCCAGGCTGGTTCGTTCACCGCACGTCGCGGTAACGGAACGCTCGTATTCGACCGGTCGTCCATCCCGCCCGCGAGTTCACGCGCGCAGATCGCCATTGCCGCCGCCCGAAGCCAGGTCGGGGTTCCCTACATCGCCTACAAGGCCATCGAAGGTGTCGGCTTCGACTGCTCCGGCCTCACGATGTGGGCGTGGGCGCAAGCTGGTGTGTCGCTTCCCCACCAGTCGCGCCGTCAGGCCAACAGCACTCCGCGAATCCCGATCGAGTACATCGAGCCCGGCGACCTCGTGTACTTCCACAATCCCATCTCGCACGTGGGCATCTACATCGGTAACGGCATGATGATCGATGCGCCAGCCACTGGTAAGGACGTTCGTATCGCACCGGTTCGATTCGATCGCGTCGTAGCGGTCACACGTCCCGGCTGATCGACCTTCTCGATCATCTGCCCACAGTGGGCGGAACCGGCAGCCCCACGACTGCATAAGCATCGGCCTCATCGAGAGTCTCTCTGGCCAGCAGTTCGTCGGCGAGACGATCCAACAACACGCGATTGGCGCGGAGGATCTCCGTCGCGTGCCGATGGCATTCGTCGACGATCGTTCTGATCTCCGAATCCACGAGCTGACGCGTCGACTCCGACGGTGCGCGACCATCGCCCGTCATGAAGCCGAAATCGAATTCGGGCTCGGGAAGCACGCTGACCGGACCGACCGCGTGAGACATCCCCCACCGGCCCACCATCTGTCGCGCGATCGACGTCACCTGCTCGAGATCCATTTCCGCACCCGAGGTGAGATCGCCGAACACGATTTCTTCGGCCACTCGTCCGCCCAGAGCGCCGATGATTCGTCCGCGAAGGTAGGTCTCGCTCAGGCCGTAGCGATCGGTAGCCGGACTCTGAAACGTGACTCCGAGGGCGCGCCCGCGAGGAATGATCGACACCTTGCGCACCGGATCGGCACCCGGCTGCAGCATCCCCAACAAGGCATGACCGGACTCGTGATACGCGGTACGACGTCGATCGTCTTCGGTCAACATGATCTTGCGTTCGGCCCCGAGCACGATGCGTTCGAGAGCGTCGGTGAAATCAGCGGTGGTCACCTGCGTGTGCTGGCGACGAGCGGCCATCAGCGCTGCTTCGTTCACGAGGTTGGCCAGATCGGCTCCGACCATCCCCGGTGTCGACGCGGCAATGTCATCGAGGCGTACGTCATCGGCCAAGGGAACCGACTTGGTGTGCACCGCGATGATGGCGGCTCGTCCGGCCAGATCCGGCGGATTGAGAACGATGCGCCGATCGAAGCGACCGGGACGCAACAGCGCGGGATCGAGCACATCGGGACGATTGGTCGCAGCGAGCACGATCACACCTTCGTTGGCCGAGAAGCCATCCATCTCGGTGAGAATCTGATTCAGCGTTTGTTCTCGTTCGTCGACACCGCCGAAACTCACCCCCGCACCACGCGCTCGTCCAATGGCGTCGAGTTCGTCGATGAAGACGATCGACGGCGCCACCGCCTTGGCCTGGTCGAACAAGTCGCGGACGCGACTGGCACCCACACCGACGATCATTTCGATGAACTCGGCCGCCGAAACCGAGAAGAACGGAACCTCGGCCTCACCGGCAACGGCGCGAGCCAAGAGCGTTTTCCCCGTTCCCGGCGGACCCATGAGAAGAACACCGCGAGGAGCGCGCGCACCGAGCGCCAGATAGCGAGCGGGTGAGCGAAGGAAGTCGACGATCTCCACGAGTTCGCCCTTGGCTTCGTCGATCCCAGCCACGTCAGCGAAGGTGACTCGCTTCGCATGGGGATCACCCTTGAGCGCGTGGGACTTCCCCATCGACGCGATTCCCCCGATCGCACCCGTTGCTCGCCGCATCAACCACAGGTAGCCGAACACGATCAGCAAAGCCGGCCCGAAGTTCACGAGTATCACCACGGGCCAACTCGTGCCCCTCGACGGAGCCTTGGCATCGACGAGCACCCCCTTGTTCAGGAGGTCGGCGACCACGTCATCATCAGCGAAGATCGGCCGTTCGGTCCGGAACACTCGCACCGGCTCGCTTCGACCGGGAAGGTCGACCACCTCGACGCGAAACGAACCTTTGATCGTCTGTTCTTCGATCGACACGCTCTCGACGTTGTCGTCCTCCACTTGTTGCAAGAACTCGGAGTACGACACGTCGACCCAACCGTCGCGATCCGACAGCAGGGACACGATCAACAAGTTCACCGCCAGTGCGGCCAGGAGAACCCACAGAAATCGCCGCCAACCGAAGGTCGATCGGCCGGCGGTCTCCTGCCCAGTCGGCGGATCGGCCACGACTCAGTGATGGTGCTCGGCGGTCACCGCGAGATCACGACCCATCGAACCGATCTCCGACTCGGACAGTCGAGCCTCGAGAAGGGGGACGACCAGATCTTCTTCTTTGGCGAGATGCTGAGAGATCGTGGCCGCGAGCACGACAACGACCTGCCTCACGTCATGAGTCGTTCGACTCGTCATCAGCGGATCCCATGACATCTCGGCGATCATCCGATCGAGTTGACGTGTCAAGCGGAGAATCTCTTCGTGATCGCGTTTGAGCAGTGCGGTCGCGAGGTTGGCTCGTTCGATTCGATCGACGACCGGATACATGATCTCGCGTCGAGCCGACAAGTAGGGGCTGAGTTGCAGTCGCATGAAGTCGGAGACATCGCGAAGGTTCTGAACGACTTCGACGTGCTCCATGGTGTCGAGGCTTTCGGCCAGGTGCCGCATGGCCTTGAGATGCGGAAGCATTCCGCGCTGCTTCTCGTGAATCGGTTGGGCCAGGCTCTGCATCGACGACTCCTTGGATCGATTTCCCTTCGAGGGCGGAGCAGGCACCGTAGGCACGGACCAGGACTCGCGGGGCCAGCAAATGTCCCGATCGAACGCTTCGGACCTGATCGACCGGTTGCTCGACGCGACCTAAGGTGGAGACGTGAGCGGGGACCTCGAAGTGTTCGTACGAGCAGGGTGTTACGAGCCGGGTTCCACATCGGCGCCCATGATCGAGGCGTCGATTCAGTACTTGCGTCAGCGCGGCCTCGACGACCAAGCGATCATCGACACTCTTCGTGACCCGGCCGCCGCCGACTATCTCGAACGGTTCTCACGGGTGTCGTCACCTCCGATGACCGCCCGCGACCTCGCCGCCGCTGTCGACATCGACGTCCAGCAGGTTCTCGACGTGCGCACCGCGTCCGGACTTCCCTCGGTGGGGCCGGACGAGCCCGCGTTCTGGAACGAGGACATCCCGGCCTTCCGACTCATGCACGCCGGACTCTTGATCTTCTCGTGGGACGAGCTTCTCGCGTTCATCCGTGTGATGGGCTCGTCGATGAGCCGGGTCGCTGACGCGGCGAACTACTTGTTCCTCGAAGACATCGAGCGACCTCTCATCGAGTCCGGTGGCTCCGGAGTCGACATCGTGAAGTCGGCGGTGGAGGCACAGTCGCTGGCACTCGATCTCGTGTGGGTTCTTCAGATGCTGATCCGTGAGCACCTCGAACTTTCCGTCAACCGACACCGCGAATCGATCAGCCGAGCCGGCTACGACGACCAGATGGTGTCGATGGTCGTTGGATTCGTCGATCTCGTTGGCTACACGTCGAGGTCGTCGACGATGAGTGCACAAGAATTGGCCGAACTCGTGACCCGCTTCGAGGCCCTGGCGCAAGACACTGTCTCGCGGCTCGGAGGTCGTCTGGTCAAGTTCATCGGCGACGAATTGATGTTCGTCACGGTCGACCCTGCCGGCGGCATTCGCATCGCCTCCGAGATTCTGCGCGTGTTCGGCGCCGACCCGTCACTCACACCGCGGGGCGGGATGGCCTACGGGCCGGTGCTCGCGCGAGTGGGTGACTATTTCGGCTCGGTCGTGAACTTGGCCGCTCGACTCGTCGATCAGTCGGTTCCAGGTGAGGTGCTCGTCACCGCAGAGTTGGCCGACGAGGCACAGATGTCACTCGATCCGGCCGGACGTCGCATGTTGAAGGGGTTCAATGATCCCGTTTCGGTCGCGTCGCTGACTCTTCGTAGCGACTGATCACTACTGTCCGCGGCTGATCACCAGCCGACGGGGAGTAGATGAGTATCGAAGAATCCGGGCCTTCGATTGGTCGGAGCCTGATCGAGATCCTGAAGCAGCCCATGCTCGTCTTGCTCATCGGAGCCGGGGCCATCAACTTCGCTCTGGCCGACCCTCTCGACGGGGCCGTGATGTTCTCGTTCGTATTGATCGTCATTGCGATCTCGGCGCACCAGACGTGGCGCACGGAAAAAGCCTTACGGGCGCTCCAAGACCTGACCGCACCCACTGCACTCGTCGTGCGTTCCGGACGTCATGAGCGAATTCCGAGTCGTGACGTCGTCCGTGGTGACCGCATCGTCCTCAACGAAGGCGACCGGGTGCCCGCTGATGCAAACCTCGTGAACGGTTCGAATCTCACCGTCGACGAATCGCTGCTCACCGGCGAGTCGATTCCGGTCGTCAAGTCGGCTGATGGCGACCGTGAAGTGTTCGCCGGAACACTGATCGGTCGAGGGCATGCCGAGGCCATCGTCGAACGGATCGGAGACTTCACCCGACTCGGCGCCATCGGACAGGAAGTGAAATCGATCGGTCGTACCAAGACGCGGCTCCAACAGAAGATCGATCGCGTGGTGTGGGTCATCGGATTGGCAGCCATCGTGCTGGCCGGCCTCGTCATCATCGGCTACGGCCTGCTCAGGGACAGCTGGCTCGACGGGGCCCTGATCGGCATCGCAACGGCAATGTCCATGCTCCCAGAGGAGTTCCCCGTCATCTTCACGGTCTTTCTCGCAGTCGGTGCTTGGCGAATGAGCAACCAGAGCGTTCTCGTTCGCCGAGCTCCCGCCATCGAAGCACTGGGATCCATGTCAGTCGCCTGTGTCGACAAGACCGGAACACTGACGCTCAACCAGATGACGCCAGTGGAACTCATCGTCGACGACCATCGCTGGTATCCATCGGATGGACCACCACCAATCGACGTACTTCGACTCATCGCGATCGGCTCAGCGGCCTGCCCCCTCGACGTCTTCGACCCCATCGACAAAGCATTCCGCTCGTTGGCCCTCCTGTTTCCCGACGACGAGTTTCACGTGGTCGGCCAGTCACCTCCGTTGGCCGAGTACCCCATGTCGAGCGAGTTGTTCGCGACCTCCTACGTCTGGGCAACCGACGAAGGACGATTGGTCGCCTCCAAAGGAGCACCCGAGGCCATTGCTGGTTTGTGCCGCCTCAGCGACGTCGAGCGCAGTCGAATCGAGGATCAGGTTCACGAGGCAGCCGGCCGCGGGCTGCGAATTCTCGCCGTCGCGCACGGCCGTGTTCTGACCACCGACCTACCGGTCGGACAGAACGGATTCGATTTTCGGTTCGACGGGCTCGTGTGTCTGAAGGATCCGGTGCGGCCAGGAGTTTCCCAATCGGTCGCCGAACTCTCTTCGGCCAGCGTTCGCACGATCATGATGACCGGCGATCATCCGGACACTGCGCGCTCCATCGCCGAAGAGATCGGGCTCGACACCTCCGCGGGCCTTCTCACCGGAACCGAGGTCGACCTTCTCGACGATGTGTCATTCGACGAGCTAGTCGGACGAGTGAACGTGTTCGCCCGCACAACACCTCATCACAAGCTGCGTCTCGTTCGTGCGTTGCAGTCACGCAACGAGATCGTCGGGATGACCGGAGACGGTGTGAACGACGCACCAGCACTGAAGGCTGCCGACATCGGTGTGGCCATGGGTGGCCGAGGAACCGATGTTGCCCGCGAAGCCGCGTCAATTGTGATTGCCGACGATTCGTTCCCATCGCTCGTGGCCGGAGTCGAACGCGGTCGCACGATCTACGACAACATCCGGAAAGCCTTCGCCTATGTGATCTCGATGCACGCACCGATCGTCGGTCTGACCACCGTGCCCCTGTTCATCCCGGGTTGGCCGATCGTTCTGCAGCCGATCCAGATCGCCTTTCTCGAACTGATCATCGACCCGGCCTGCTCGGTCGTGTTCGAAGCCGAGTCGGGCGATCCCGATCTGATGAAGCGACCTCCCCGACGTCCGAATCAGCCCATTCTCGATCGGTCGACGATTGGTGTCGCCCTGCTTCAAGGAGCAGGAGTCTTCGCTGCATCCTTCGGCTTGTACGCGTGGGCTGCAACCACCGGAAAACCCGACGACGTCATCCGATCGATCGTCTTCGTGAGCCTGGTCGTCGGCAACGTCGGCCTGATTCTCTCCAATCGGTCGTGGCACCTGTCGATCGTTCGAACCATTCGGGAACGGCGAAACACCGCCCTCCCGTGGCTCCTCGTCACCGTCACCCTCGTCTTGACACTCCTCCTGACGATTGGTGCACTCCGTGACGCATTCGAGTTCGGTCGAATCTCGTGGGCCGAACTCGCACTCGGTGTCGCCACTGGCGTGATGGGGTCCTGCGGGTTCGAGATCTACAAGGGGTTTCGTCGTGGTCGATGAGTGGAGTCTGAGCGAAGCCGATCTCTTCACCATCCTCGATTCGTCGGTCGACGGACTGACGACTCACGAGAGCACGGTCCGGTCACGCGACACTGCCCCGGCTCTTGCGCTACGAAGAACCAGCGTCACGCGCCTTCTCATGCGTCAGTTCAGCAATCCGACGATTCTGATCCTCATCGGAACCGCGGTGGTGGCGGCCGCGCTCGGCCAAATGGTCGAGTCATCGATCGTGATCGCCATCGTGGCGACGAGTGGCCTCCTCGGCTTCGTCCAGGAGAGAACCGCGGTTGGCGCAGTCCACGCTCTGCTCCAGTCGGTCAGTGTGCACAGCGAGGTTCTACGTGACGGTCTCGAGAGAGAGATCCTGTCGTCCGACGTCGTCGTCGGTGACGTCGTCGTGCTGCGCACCGGTGACGTCGTTCCCGGAGACGGCCGAGTGATCTCGGCGAACCACCTCCTGGTCGACGAGGCAACCCTGAGCGGTGAGAGTTATCCCCTGGAGAAGAGTCCCGGTGCTCTCGCACCCACCACTCCCCGGCACGACCGCAAAAACATGGTCTACTGCGGCACGTATGTGTCGAGCGGCGAGGGTCGCATGATCGTCGTGCGAACCGGTCGCGACACCGAATTCGGACAACTCACGAGCCACGTTTCATCGGAACACTTGCCGACATCCTTCGAACGCGGAATCACCTCGTTCGGCTACCTACTCATGCGCGCCATGGTCGTACTTGTTCTTCTGGTCTTTGTGGTGAACATGGTGCTCCGGCGACCGGTGATCGACTCGATCTTGTTCTCGCTCGCACTCGCCATTGGGCTGACACCACAGATGTTGCCAGCCATCGTGACCTTGAGCCTCTCGCGCGGTGCGCGCCTCATGGCGAAGAAGCACGTGATCGTCAAGAGACTCGATGCGATCGAAGACATCGGCGGCCTGGACGTTCTGTGTGTGGACAAGACCGGGACGATCACCGAAGGCGACGTGGTTCTCGAGAGTCACCTGGATCCGACGGGTTCCTCCGACGATTTCGTTCTGTCACTCGCCCACATCAACGCCTCCCTGCAGCGCGGCTTCGAGAACCCCATCGACCGGGCGATACTGCGTCACTCTCCCAGCCTGCGCACCACGTCAGTCTTCGTCGACGAGATTCCCTTCGACTTCACTCGCCGACGCATGAGCGTGATCGTTTCGGAGGCCGACTCCCGGCGGATCGTCTGCAAGGGTGCTGTGCGCAATGTCCTCGAGATCTGCTCGACGATCCGCGCTGCCGACGCGGTCGTGTCATTGGCTCCGAGAAGGGCAGACATCGAGACTCTCGGCCGACGATTGGCGGAGGAGGGCTTTCGAGTGCTCGGTGTTGCGTTCGGCGACATCGACAGCCGGAGCGACTACTCACCCGACGATGAGCGCGACCTCACGTTCGCTGGATTTCTTTCCTTCGGCGATCCTCCCAAGCCGGGAATCGCTTCCGTGATCGACCGTCTCGCCTCACTCGGGGTCAGCGTTCGAATCATCACTGGAGACAGCTCGTCGACAGCCATGCCGATCGCGTCTCGAATCGGAGTCGTCCCGCTGCGCTGCTGCACCGGCACGGAACTCGAAGCGGTACCCATCGATGATCTTCCGCGATTCGTCGAGGACTACGGGGTTTTCGCCGAAATCGATCCGATTCAGAAGGAGCGCATCGTTCGCGCCTTCACCCGTGGAGGGCACGCCGTTGGCTTCATGGGGGACGGCATCAACGACGCCCCGGCTCTTCACGCGGCCGACGTCGGAGTGTCGGTCACCGGAGCAGTCGACGTGGCCAAGGAAACCGCCGATGTCGTGCTTCTCGACAAGGACCTCGGTGTACTAGCGGCCGGGATCGCCGAGGGCCGACGGGTGTTCGCGAACACTCTCAAGTACGTGCACATCACCACCAGCGCCAACTTCGGCAACATGCTGTCCTTGGCCTCGGCAACGGCGTTTCTCCCCTTCCTGCCACTGCTTCCTCTCCAGGTTCTACTTCTCAACTTCCTCTCCGACGTTCCAGGCATGACGATCGCCACCGACCGCGTGGAACCCGAACATCTACAGCGACCGTTGCGATGGGACGTGCACCGGGTGCGCAACTTCATGATCGTCTTCGGTCTGGCGAGCACCATCTTCGACCTGCTCACCTTCGGCTCTCTCTACTTCGTCTTCTCGTCGAATGCGACCGAACTTCGCAGTGGCTGGTTCATCGAATCGATGCTCAACGAACTCATCGTTCTGTTGATGTTGCGAACGTCGCGACCTTTCTGGCGCAGTGAACCAGGGCGCGCTCTGCTCTGGTCGAGCATCGGAGTCGCGATGGTCGTGCTCGTTCTCCCCTACTCACCACTCGCATCCGAACTCGGGCTGGCCGGACCACCCTTCATCGTGATGATCGCGCTGATCGTGATCACGGTTCTGTCGATCGTGACGACCGAAATTCTCAAGCATTACTTCGTCGAACTGGTCGAGCCCGGTTGACCCGGGCCCGGAGCGCGAACGTCAGCCCCAGGCGAATACCGGTTGCTCGAGATGGTTCACGCGCTCGCCCAATCTTCCTTCGATCGCCACCCAACGAAGTTGGAGCAGAACAGCACCGGTCGGTGCGTGGATGAGGTCGCCACCGAGTGGCAACTGCACTACCGGTCGGTCGCTCTCGGGGATGCGAACGTAGCGGGGCGAATCGTCTCGGCACAGTTGATGGAGGCCGATGCGATAGGTGTGGGCGACTTCGCCGGGGTCGGGTGTCAGTTGAACGTCATCACCACCCCACATCACCACGGGTGTGATGCGAAAGCCGGATCGTGTCGGATAATCGTCGAGGATGCCGAGCACCGAATCGACACCGAGTTGTAGGCCGAGTTCCTCGTGCAGTTCGCGCAGCGCGGCATCCACTGGCGTTTCGTCGGCGTCGAGACGTCCACCAGGGAGAGCCCACTGACCCGCATGGCGATTCATTCGGGCAGCCCGACGACACAGGAGAAACGCCGCGCCGCCCGAAACATTGCGCATCCGTCCATCGAGGCCGGCGATGTCGCCCGGAACATTGATCAACGGCTGTTCGGGGAGGGGGAAGGGATCGTCGTCATCGTCAGGTTGGCTGTCGACGATCACGATCGCAACAGCGGCCGGACGCAGTGAATCGTCGTCGAACGTGACACGAGGGTGAGCCGCGAGATTGGTAGCCATCGTCTCGCGTAGACGGTTGTCGAACCGGATCACGATGGTCGGGCTTCGATGAGTGAGTTCAGAGCATTCAGCCCATCCCACACATCGACGAATCGGGTGGTGAGCGGGCTCAAGCCGAGACGCACGATGTCGGGTGGGCGCACATCGGCGATCACGTTGAGATCGGCCAATTGTTTCAACAGCGTCTTCGCATCGGGGTGGTGGACGGCCACGTGGTTTCCCCGATGAGCAGCATCTCGCGGAGTCGATGTGATTAGGCCGAGATGGTCGATCACGTCGATTGCAAAGCTCGTGAGCGCCCGACCCTTGGCGGCAATCGCCGGCATGCCAGCCCGAGCGGTGAGCGCGATTCCCTCCTCGGCAGCGACCAGGCTGAGGATGTGCGGAGTTCCGAGGAGCACTCGTCGAATGTCGTCGTGCGGCTCGAACGGGCGTTCCATCGCGAACTGATCCTTCTGGGCGAACCAACCGCGGATGGGCTGCTGAGCCGATGCCTGAAGATTGCTCGCGATGAACGTGAACGCCGGCGCACCAGGACCACCGTTCAAGAACTTGTACGTGCAGCCCACAGCCAGTTCGACCCCGAGTTCGTGTACATCGAACTCGATCGAGCCGACGGTGTGCGAGAGATCCCACAGCACCATCGCGCCCGCGGCACGTGCCTCGTCGGTGAAGGCCTTCACGTCGGCCAGGGCCGCGGTGCGGTAGTCGATGACACTGCGCACCACCACGGCCACATCCGAGAGATCGACACCGGGCCGCAGCGATCGAACGGTGAGGCCGAGATCGTGAGCGATTCCTTCGACCACGTAGCGATCGGTTGGGAACTCATCGTCTGCGACCACGAGAACTTTGCGATCGGGACGCAGTCCAAGTGCGATGTGGACACCTTGGTAGAGATTGAGAGTGGTGGAGTCGTGGATCACCACTTCGCCGGGTCGGCTCCCGATGACGTCGATGAAACGATCACCGATGCGGCGAGGCAAGTCGAGCCAGTGCTCCCAACTCAGGATGAGGTCGGACGCCCACTCGCCCTCGACAACCTGCTTGAGCCGCTCGATCGTGCGCTTGGGGGTACGTCCGAGCGAGTTGCCGTCGAGGTAGACGAGCGAATCGTCCGGAATGAAGAACTCGTCGCGGTACCGGGCCAAGGGGTCGGCTCGGTCGAGTTCGAGAGCCCGGTCGCGCGACGTCACGCTGACATTCTGGCCGATCGTCGTTACTCTCAGCGCAGTGGCACCCGGACAGATCTTCCAGCGGAACGGCCTGCGGGTCGTGGACGACCCGAACATCGGTCACTTCGTGGTGACCGACGAACCGATTGCCGAACGCGACGTCATCGTGATCTGGAGTGGAGAACGGATCAGCCTGGCGCAGGCCGAGGCGCTTTCTGCGAAGGAACAGGACTACCTCTTGCAGATCGACGATGACTGCTTCCTTCTCACGTCTCTCGACGAGTTGTGCACCGCCGATTTCATCAACCACAGCTGTGAGCCCAACTGCGGATTGCTCGAGGCCGACACGTTGGTAGCCATGCGCCCGATCGAGGCGGGCGAGGTTCTGTCGTTCGATTACGCCACTAGTGACACGACATCGTTCATCGCCTTCGACTGTTTGTGTCGCGCTTCGTCCTGCCGGGGTCGTCTCACAGGAAACGACTGGCGCCTTCCCGAGGTGCAGCGAAAGTACGCCGGTTGGTTCGCCCCCCATGTCCAGCGCCTGATCGACGGCGCTGAGAGCGGGTGACGGGACCCGTCGCTTCGCTCCTCCCGATTGCACGACCCGACGAGAGCGCTACGCGCTGAGAGCGGGTGACGGGACCCGTCGCTTCGCTCCTCCCGATTGCACGACCCGACGAGAGCGCTACGCGCTGAGAGCGGGTGACGGGAATCGAACCCGCGTTCTCAGCTTGGGAAGCTGATGTTCTGCCATTGAACTACACCCGCAGAGCCTGCCCCGAGGGGCGGTTACCACGAGATTATCCCTGCCCGCCGAAGCCGTCACCTGTCAGCCGACCACGGCGATCCACTACGGTGACGGCGTGATCTTGTCGGACCGCAGCATCAAAGAGGCCCTGGCCGCCGGGCGAATCGTCATCGAGCCACTCGACGAGAGCATGATCCAGCCGTCGTCCATCGATGTGCGCGTGTCCAACTTGTTCCGCGTATTCCGCAATCACACCGCCGGAATCATCGACGTCAAACAAGACATGACGGGCCTCACCGAACTGGTCGAAATCGCAACTGACGGTGTTTTCGTTCTTCATCCCGGCGAGTTCGTGCTCGGCTCCACTCTCGAACGGGTAGCGGTTCCGAACGATCTCGTGGCTCGCATCGAAGGCAAGAGCAGTCTCGGTCGCCTCGGCTTGCTCATTCACTCCACTGCCGGTTTCATCGATGCGGGTTTCGATGGACACGTCACTCTCGAGTTGGCGAACGTCGCGAGCCTGCCCATCACGATCTACCCGGGCATGAAGATCGGGCAGGTCAGCTTCATGCAAATGACTACCCCGGCCGACAATCCGTACGGCAAGGGTGCACGCGGTTCGAAGTATCTCGGACAGCGCGGACCCACACCCAGTCGCTACTTCGAGAACTTCAACAACGGCTGAGTCCGTACACTCTGCACGGTGAAAGGGCCGTTGCAGATCAGTTTCGTGAAGTCGGCCACCGATGTGCGCGATCTGCCCGAGTCTCCGGCCGAGGTGGCCTTCGTCGGACGGTCGAACGTCGGCAAATCGTCACTCATCAACGCACTGGCCAATCGTCGCCAACTCGCGCGGGTTTCGAACACTCCCGGCCGTACGCAGCTCATCAACATCTTCTCGGTACCGAATGGAGCCACCGTCGTCGACCTTCCGGGTTACGGCTATGCCGCCGTTCCCGGCCGTGTGAAGAAGACATGGGGTCCGATGATCGAGAGCTATCTCCTCGATCGCGAAGAGCTCGTCATGGTGTTCGTCCTCGTCGACGGCGAAATCGGACCCACCAAACTCGATCTACAGATGCTCGACTGGCTACGGCAGAACGGCATCCCCCACACGGTCGTCGCCACCAAGGGCGACAAAGTCAAGTCCTCCAAACGACAGACGCGCAAACGCGAACTCGCCGAAGCGTGTCAGTTGGAAGCGGGAGACGTGGTGTGGGTGAGCAGCCAGAACGGCGCCAACATCGACACCCTGCGACAACTGGTGTCAGCCCACCTCACCTGACCCCCACCCCCCTTGGTGTTCTGGGTGAAGGATTCATCGGATTTGCTGCAGATTTTCACCCAGATCCACGAGGTTCCTCACACATTGTGGCGTGGATATGTCCCGTCTCGCTCACATCGCGTCGCAACAGCACGGCGTCGTCACTCGTTCTCAATTCATCGAATGCAACGGATCCCCCAGTGGTTGGTTGCGAATGATCAACTCTCACGTTCTTGATCCGCTCTATCCCGGCGTCGTTCGTCTCTTCGGTTACGAGCCGACACGTTTTCAGCAGATCACTGCAGCCACGCTGTCGGTTGGCGATCGAGGAATCTCGTCACACACGACCGCTGCCGAGCTGTGGGGCGCATGGACTCCACTCGATGATGACACCATTCATGTGATCGTCGGTCGCAACTCTGGCGGACGGGTTCATCAGGGTGTCAAACATCATCGCCCCCGCGACATTCATGATCTGGCACCACTGCGCAAGGAGGGAATCCGCGTCACGAGCGCTTCACGAACCCTGCTCGACGTGGCAGCTCTCGCTCCGTACGCCCTCAGTTCCGTAGTCGAGCGAATGTTGCTCGGCGGGCACACCACTCGACATCGCATCAAAGCCGCCGTTGCTCTTCACTCGAAACAGGGCCGAACGGGAATCGGTGCGATGCGTGAGCTTCTTGCGGGTTGGCCCTACAGCGATCGGCCAGCCGACTCGGTGCTGGAGCTCCGCATGGACAGGTTGCTCGGAGAGCACTCTCTCCCCCAGCACGTCACGCAGATCGAAGAAGGACCTTTCCGGATCGACTTCGGATGGCCGAGGTGGAAGGTCGCCGGTGAACTCGACGGATGGGGAAAGTTCGACATGCTCGAGCAATTCGAACGACTGACCGCCCGCGATCGATACCTACAACTTCGCGGCTGGATCGTCCTGCACTTCACGTGGCGCGATGTTCAACATCGCCCGCGCTACGTCATCAACGAGATCAGTAGTGCGTTGACATCCCGCGGATGGCGATGGACTCGTGAATCTGGGTGAAAATCTGCCGGAAATCCGGTGATTTCTTCACCCAGAAGACCGAGGGTTATTCGCCGGCGACGGGGGTGTTCTCGATGTCGAGGAGGGGGGATCCCGGATTGGCCAACTGGGCCTCGCCGTTCTCGATCGCTTCCAACAAGTGGATCGCGATGTCGCCCACGCGCACCTGATCTTCGTCGACGCCCGCACCCTTCACACCGTCGTCCAGCATGATGTAGCAGAACGGGCACGCGGTCGCGACGCGCGTCGCGCCCGTAGAAAGCGCCTCACGCGCACGCTCGTCGTTCACTTTGGTACCGATGGACTCTTCCATCCACATGCGCGCGCCGCCAGCACCGCAGCACATGCCCTTGGTTCCGTTGCGGCTCATTTCGACGACTTCGATGCCCTTGATCGACGCCACCACCTTGCGCGGCGCAAGGTACACGTCGTTGTGACGACCGAGGTAGCACGAGTCGTGATACGTGATGCGCTCTTCGAGCGTCGCGTTGCTCACGTCGAGCTTGCCGGTCTCGATCAATTGCTCGAGCAACTGCGAATGGTGAATCACTTCGTACTGTCCACCGAGTTGCGGATACTCGTTGGCGAGCGTGTTGAAGCAGTGCGGGCACTGCGTGATGATCTTCTTCACGCCCATGCCGTTGAGCATTTCGACGTTGGGCATGGCCAGCATCTGGAACAGATACTCGTTGCCCGACCGGCGAGCCGAGTCGCCCGTGCACATCTCACTCGGACCGAGAATGGCCACGTCGATTCCGGCGCGGCGCAACAGCTTGGCCATCGACTGCGTGACCTTCTTGTTCTTGTCGTCGAACGAACCGGCGCAACCGACCCAATAGAGGTATTCGTGCGAGAACGCATCACCCGGATCGACCACGTCGACATCGAGGTCCTTGGCCCAATCGGCGCGCTCGCCCTGGTTCATTCCCCACGGATTGCCCTGGTTCTCCATGGCGCGATACGCGTTACCCAACTCGGCCGGGAAGTTGCTCTCCATGAGCGACAAGTAGCGGCGCATGTCGAGGATCTTGTCGAGGATTTCGATGTTGACCGGGCAGATCTCATCACAGGCCTTGCACGACGTGCACGACCAGATCTCTTCGGCGGTGATGCGCTCGAAGAGCGAATTGGCACCGATGGTGATCTCGGCGTCGGTACCGAGAGGCGGGGTCACGCGACCACCCGGCGCATGCGCCGCAGTCGCAGCCATCACTTCGCCGGTCTTGAGCACGATCTCGCGCGGGTCGAGAGGCTTGCCGGTGGCATGAGCCGGGCACACGCTCGTGCAACGACCGCACATCGTGCAGGCATCGGTGTCGAGCAACTGCTTCCACGTGAAGTCTTCGACCACCGACGCACCGAACGACTCGAGCGACGTCTCGGTGAGGTTCGGCATGGCCTTCATCGCACCCTTGGGGCGATCGCGGTCCTTCAAGTACATGTTGAGCGGCGACGTGAAGATATGGCGCAACATGGTGATGGGCAAGATGGCGAGGAACGCCACGAACGTGAGCACGTGGCCGATCCACCAGCCCTGGTGCCACGTCTGCAGACTGTCGGCCGACCACCCGTCGACCAACTGCGCCAGCGGGTAACCCACCACCGACCACTTCTCGTGATCGACGTTCAGCCCCGACGCCTGGTTCTCGGCGATACGGAACATTTCCGCGCCG
>Ga0315902_10001780_pt1 | contig 34269 bp, 29 predicted proteins | sample LakEriMetagenome_9_FD_203523 | JGI IMG/M metagenome (GOLD analysis project Ga0315902, IMG submission 203523) | Freshwater fungal communities from buoy surface, Lake Erie, Ohio, United States - Buoy 12 MA117 | ecosystem: Environmental > Aquatic > Freshwater > Lake > Lake biofilm | place: USA... | reverse complement strand
GATTTGTCGATGGCCGGCCATCAGCCGATGTTCCATCCCGACACCGGCGACTGCCTGATCTTCAACGGCGAGATCTACAACTACCGCGACCTGCGGGAGCAGCTCGAGGCCGAGGGGATCGCCGTCACGAGCACAGGCGACACGGAGGTGTTGCTGAAGGCCTTGTCGCACTGGGGTGAGAAGGCGGTGGACCGTCTCGACGGTATGTTCGCCTTTGTGTTCTACGAGGCCCGCAGCCGCCGCGTGCTGCTCGCCCGCGATCCGGTCGGCATCAAGCCGCTCTACTACTCGCTCGCCGCCCACGGCCTGTTGTTCGCCAGCGAAGGTCGGATGCTGCGGGCAACGGGTCTGGTGTCGGCGGAGTTCGATCCAGCCGGCGTAGCCGGGTATCTGACGTACGGCTCGCCGCAGGATCCGCTGACGGTGCACCGCGACATCCGTTCGTTTCCCGCCGGAACCACGCAGTGGATCAGCCTCGGTGCCGACGGGCGGGTGCAGGAGGGGCCCCGGACGCGGTACTGGCGGTTTCCCGAGGCTGACCCGTCGCGTACGGCCAACGAGGCCGCCGAGATCCTCGCCGCAACGCTGCGGACGACCGTCCGCGAGCACCTGGCCGCCGACGTGCCGCTGGCCTTTTTCCTGTCGGGCGGCATCGATAGTGCCGTGATCGCCACGTTGGCGACGGAAGTTCTGGGGCAGGTTTCGACCTATTCGGTTGGCTTCGAGAGTCCGACCATGGTTTCCGAGCTGCCGATCGCCGCCCAAACGGCGAAGCTCATCGGCAGCGACCACCACGAGGTCGTGGTGGGGCGGCGGGAGATCGCTTCGGTGTGGGAATCGTGGATGGCGGCCGCCGACCGGCCGAGCATCGATGGGCTCAATACCTTTCTCATCACCGCGGCGGTGAAGGCGGGCAATGCGAAGGTGGCGTTCTCCGGCCTGGGGGCGGACGAACTCTTCGGGGGCTACGCCAGCTTCTTTCGCGTGCGGAGACTGGCGCCGCTGGTGCGACTGGCCGCCGTGGCGCCGCGGGCGGTTCGCATGGCGGCAATCCGCATGCTGCTGCCGCTATGTCCGCCGCGGTATCGCCATCGCATCGAGACGCTCGCCCACGCCAGCGGCGGGGCTGTGGACCTCGCGATTCAGCTGCGGCGGATCATGGGGGGCGACGCGTTGGCGGGGCTGGGCGTTCTGGTGAACGACGTCCGGGTAGGCCCCGATGTTCTTCCGGTGGAACTCCACGGGTTTTTGGCTGACGCGGGGGACGATGCCTTTCGGGCCGTGTCGCACGTGGAAACCTACGTCTACATGGCCAACACGCTCCTTCGCGACGCCGACGTCAACAGCATGGCCCATGCGATCGAACTGCGAGTGCCGTTTGTAGGCAAGAAGATCCTCGAGGAAGCGGGCCGCACGCCGGGCCGCCTCCATCTCGACGATGGCCGGATGGGGAAGGCGATCCTGCGGCGGGCGGCGGGCGGGGTTCTCGCGCCCGAGGTGCTCAATCGGCGAAAAACCGGTTTCACGCTGCCGATCGGCGAATGGATGCAGGGCGATCTGCGCGACCAGTGCGAGGCGGCGATCGATGCCCTCGCCGCAGTCCCGTTCCTCGACGGCAGCCGGGCGCGCGGCGTGTGGGACAGGTTCGTGGCGGATCGCAGCGAAACGATCTGGACCAAGCCGCTGCTGCTCGTCGCCCTGGGAAGCTATGTCGATCAGTGCCAACGCACGTTCATCGATGCGGCCGGAGCAATGAAACTACGTCCGCGGCCCATGGCCGGGTGATTCGCGCGGAACGCCTGCATGGCGGCTCATGGCTAACGGGTCGCTGGTTTAGCCCGTCGGGCCCCGCATCTTTGGTTCATTGCTTTTTCGAAAGGTGCGGTGCCTCCAGAAAAGAGGCAGTATCCTACCCTTCCGGGTGGTTTGATGGTAGTGTTCGTGGGTAATCAATCAGACGTTGGCGGCGTCGCTCGAGCAAGGCAGGAACGCCGATTTCATGTGCGGGATTTGCGGAATCATTGGCGGCGATCGTCGGCAGGTGGAGCCTGCAACGCGGGACATGATGCGGGCCATGATTCATCGCGGCCCCGATGACGAAGGCTACGAGGAACTTCCGCTCGGCAGTGACGACGCGGGAACGGTGGCCGGATTTGGTTTTCGTCGGCTTGCGATTCTCGACCTCTCGCCGGCCGGCCACCAGCCGATGTTCAACGAGAGAACGGGCGACTGCATCGTCTTCAACGGCGAGATTTACAACTTCCGGCAGTTGCGCGCGGCACTCCAGGCCGACGGGGTGCGGTTTCGCAGTTCCAGCGATACGGAAGTGCTGCTCCAGGCGCTGTCGGTGTGGGGCGAGCATGCGATCGAAAAACTGCAGGGCATGTATGCGTTCGCCTTCTATCAGGCCGCCACGCGTCGCATCCTTTTCGCCCGCGATCCCCTGGGCATCAAACCGCTGTACGTGGCACGTCTCGCGGACCGGTTGGTGTTTGCAAGCGAGGTCCGGGCGGTTCTGGCATCTGGACTCGTGCCCCGCGACCTCGATCTCGGCGGAATCTCGGGGATGCTCGCCTATGGTGCGGTGCAGGACCCGCACACGGTCTTCCGGCACATCCGTTCGTTTCCCGCCGGACACATCCAGTGGATGGATGGAACCGCCATCGGCGACGGCGCGAGACAGGCGTTGCGGCGGGTGTGGGATTTCCCGCAACGGACGATTTCCGATGATCAGCCGCGGGCCGTGCAAAACGTTCGCGACTTGCTACGGGATGCGGTTTTGCGTCATCTCGTGGCCGACGTGCCGGTGGGCGTGTTTCTGTCCGCGGGCATCGACAGCACGGTGATCGCATCGTTTGCCCGGGAGTACACGCCGCAGGTGACGGCGTTCACCGTCGGCTTCAGCGCGGTACACGGCGAAGACGAAGTGGAGTTGGCTGCCGAGACCGCGAAGGGGCTCGGCGTCAAGCACGTGGCCGCCGAACTCGACGGCACGAACATGCCGGAAAAGTGGCACGATTGGCTCGCGGGCATGGACAGTCCTAGCATCGACGGATTCAACACCTACGTTGTCAGCAGGCAACTCGCTGCCGAGGGCGTGGTCGTCGGTCTCTCCGGTCTCGGCGCCGACGAACTCTTCGGTGGATATCCCGCCTTCACGAGAGCGCCGCGATGGTCGCGTTTGCTTGGCGGCCTGCGGTTTTTGCCGCCGGGACTGCGCAGGGCGGCAGTGGCGGTGTACGGCGTGGCTGCCGGTTCGCCTGCCTTCGTCGAGAAACTCGCCGATCTCGTCGCTGGCGACACGAGTGTGGCCGGCGTAGCCCGCGCCCTTCGCCGGTTGCTCGGCGACTCCCGCATTCGGGCGATGGGGCTCGCACCCGACCGAGTTGGCCTTGCCGGCGACTACCTCGAGCCCGCCGGTTCCCGCATCGTGCCCGCGCTCGACGGCGATGCTTTCAACACGGTCGCGCGCATCGAGGCCGCGCACTACATGCGCAACACTCTGCTGCGCGACACGGACGCCGTCAGCATGCGGCATTCCCTCGAAGTGCGCGTGCCATTCCTCGATCTGCCACTCGTGGAGTACGTGTCCGCTCTCCCGGGTCGGTTGAAGCGCGGTCGCGTTTCGAAGGCGTTGTTGCGGCAGGCGGGAGACAGCGTGTTGAGCACGCGCATCACGAGCCGGCCGAAGACGGGATTCACGCTGCCAATCGGCGATTGGATGCGCGGCCCAATGCGGGAACCGAGCGAGGCGGCGATCGCCACGATCGCCGATGAGCCGTTCATCGACGCCGTAGAGGTGCGACGCACCTGGAACGCGTTTTTGGCCGACGAACGGCCGATGCATTGGTCGCGACCATTGGCTCTTGTGGTGCTGGGCACATATCTCGACACTTGCGGCGGGCCGGCCGCAGGCCACTGAGCGTCAGCGTGTTTATGCTGGATCGTCTTGTTGGCCGGTGAAATGAACTAGACTGATCTTTTTGTCGGCGCGGGTCCAAGGCAATGCAAAAATGGAAGGTATATGAGGGCCTCGCATGCACTCGCGGCGGCCGGTTGGGTCAGTTTGGCCGTGCTACTGGCGGCAGCCGTCGTCGTTCCTGTGGCATATCGGGCAACAGTCTGCGCTGATGACTTCGTGTGGATCACGAATGCTTGGTCCGATGCGTCGCTGGCCAAGGTCTTCATCGCTGCTTGGTCAACCAACTTTTTCTTTCGGCCAATCGACATTCTGTCAAATCGGCTGATCAACCCGCGCACGCTCGAGCTGGCGCCAATGCTGGCCGTGCAGATCGCGGGCCTGCTCGCGCTCACCGCCGGTATGTGGCGGCTTTTGGCCCTTGTGGGGGCCTCAGGAGTCGGGCCACGGCTGGTTGCGACCGTGTGGTTGTGGCTTCATCCGGCCACACAGCTTTCGGTCTGGTCGGCAGGCTGCTCGAGCCAGACATGGTGTGCTGCGTTCGGGATCTGGACCATCTGCGAAGTTTTGGCCCTTCCTCAAGGGCGGATCGGCTGGGAGAAGGTCGCCACCCTCGCAACGTTCTCCGCGGGTGGCGTCATCGCCAAGGAACTCTTCTTGGGCTGGGCCACGGCAGCGGCTGGCATCGTCGCGGTAAGGCATGTGGCCCTCCGGAGGGGCGGAGACCTGGTTTCTTCCGTGAAAAGAGTGCTGCCGGCGGTCTGTGCGGTGATCCTACCCCCCGGTATCTGGATTGGTTTGAGGATCTTGTCGAGCCGCTTTGGTGGCGTGGTGCATGACGATTCGGACGATCTTTACAGCCTCCATGGCCCGGTGACGATTCTGATGAATCTGGCAACTGTGGTGCTGGGGATGTTCGTGCAGGGGCCGGTGCACTGGGCTCGGCTGCTCGGCCTGCCGTGGAAGCTGCTGCCGTTCGTGGGAGCTGCATTGTCCTGCTTGTTCGCGGCGTTCGGCGGCATCTGTGCCAGAGGCGTATTCAACGGCATCCCCGCGGTTTGGAAACTGCCACTGACCGTCGCAACCGGAGCCCTAGCGGTTTGGCCTGCGCTCTTGATCGGGAAGGTGTCGGAGCTGTACGTGATGGGCCCTAACGCCCTAATCGCCGCGCTCATCGGTATCGGCATGACGGCTGATGTCGGCCCGCCCAAACTCGCCCGCTGGATTGCCGCGCCGGTTTTGTTGTTGATTGCCGTCACGGGATACGTATCGCGCACCTATCACTTCAGCGTGACATGGTCGCAAGCCCGGGAACTGCGGGAATCGGTTCACCGGATCGTGGATGGCGACCCTCGCCAAGGCCGGCTGCTGATCGTGGTTCCCGAATCGCTGCGATCCACGCCGATGCACAGCAAGTACTTCGTGCCGCCAGCGGTGGCAGCCGCGTTGGCGGCGTCGTGGGCTGTCAACCGGCTCGCAGACCCAGGCCTTCCTGAAGTTGAGTTTGTGACTCCGGGCCCGGAGTTCAAGCCGCGAGGTGATCTGCCGGTGCTCCGGCAGCCTTCCCAACGCAGGGCCATGTGGTGACGCGCCGGACCTGCGCGGCGTCAACGACCGATATAGCTCGCCAGCCGCTGGAGCGCGGTCTGAAACCGCTCGAACGACAGGTTGTCGGCCGCCCAGTTCCTGCCAGTATCGCGAAAGCGCCGGAGCCTCTCCCGTTGGCCGCCCTCGGCAGCCACGAGTTCGCTCCAGTCACGAATCGCTTCTGCCGCAGTTCTGAGCGAGTCGTCAACGAGCAGCCAGCCGCAGTCCAGCCGGCCCTGATCCGCTCCCGGCAACTCATAGGCCAGATCATGCCCCGGGGAGAGAATTACGGGTAGGCCGTGCGCGAGCGCATCGGCCGCCGAATAACCAAAGTTTTCCTTGGCAGAGAGTGAGATATAGCCGTCGGCTGCCAGCCATGCTTCGGCCAGCGCGTCGCCGCGGAGTTCGCCGACGACATGCACGCGGCCGGCCACAGCTGCCGGCACTTCGGCCTTGAGGCCCCGGCGGGTAAGATTATCATCCATCCCCACGACGACCAGGTGCGCGGAGGCTGGACTGGCGGCCGCGAAGGCTTCGATCGTCTCCCGCGGTCGTTTCGTCGTGTGCAGTCGGCCGACGAACAGCAGGATCGGTGCGGCTTCCGGAATCCCATGCCGTTGGCGAAAGGTTTCCCGAGCCTCGTCCGCGCCTGCCAGCGACGGTATCTGAACTGGCCAGGGAAGGACTACGCCTTCGGAACCACTTTCACCACCAGCCGTGCCGTGCCGCTGCCGTACCAAGGCTGCGGCTTTCGCCCGCTCGCGCCGGGTGGCAAAGATTGTGGCGTGCGCGTCGGCGAACAGGCTCCGGCCATGTCGCCAGAGCCAGAGCCGCTTGGCTGCGGCGCGGCGGGCCAGGCCGGCCGGGTCGAGGCAGCCGTGCGGCACCACCCAGTAGGGCCGCCGATGCCGCAACGCCCAGTCATGAGCCCACGGGGCGTGGGCCCGAAACAGCGAGTGAACCACGAGAAGGTCGGCCCCTGCCGCAGCCGCGTCGGCCTCGCGGATAGCTGACGGATCGACCGTGAGCACCCGCCTGGCAAGCCAGCCTTCGCCGGCCCTGACACGGTGAACGGCTGGCTGTATGGGGCCTATGCGGGGCCCCAAGTCGCTTCCGTCAAACGAGAGAACGTTGCCCCCGATCGCCCGGGCAAAATCCTGGATTCCCCGATACAAGCCGGCGTGCGCCGGTTGATGCTCGACGCAGACATGGCACGATCGCATTCGGGCCGCGACCTCTGCGGATCCTTCTGCCAACGGTCGGACTAGCGAACGTGCACCACGACGGTGTCACGCGGCGGGATCACGACCTCGACCGCTCGCGCATCAACCCAGTCGCCGCGCTCAAACACGCGGGCCTGCTGTCCGGCCGCGAGATCGACGTTTCGGAGTGTGATTGGTAGCTCGCCGTCACCCTCGTTGAAAAGGATCACGAGCCGTTCCTGGCCGTGCTTCAGCACCAGCATGTTGGGGTAGGCGATCTGGTCGGAGGTAGCGAGATGGTCGGCCCGCTCGCCGTCCACGAACAAGTTCTCATGAGTCGCGATCACGCGGGTCGCTTCCCCGATCCAATAATGGGAACCGGCCCGATAGTCGATCATGCTCTCCCCGAGGTCCACGCCGCCCTGCAGGGTCGCTGCCAACCGGAGCAGTTGGCTCTTCCACGACTTGGCATCAACGTAACCGTCGCGGGAAACCACCTGCTGCATCGCCCAGGCGTTCTTCTGGTGACCGGCATTCAGGACGGCGAACGTCTGCCCCTGCACGCGAGCGACACCGACCTCCTTCCGATAGAAGGCCATGCTGTCGTCCATCGGCTTCTGATGGCGGCTGGTCGTGACGTTGCTGCCCGGCATGCCCGGAAAGGCAATGTCGCAGTTGCCCCGTAAGGCGCGCCAAAGGTCGTTTGATCCGTTCCAAGTGTAGACCATGTATTGCTTGCCGAGCGAGTTGGCGACCTTCTTCAACTCGCGGTGGACACGGCCAAACCACAGATGCGCCCAGAACAGTCGCCACTGTGCATTGTGTTTGGTGAACAGCGCCTCGTCGCTCACATCAGCATCGGATGGCAGTTTGGCAAACTCCCGAAACCCCGCCTTGCAGCGATCGCAGAAGCAATAGCTGCCCGCGCCGTTTGCGGTGAAGATGAACCGTTCGTCGTCCGTCCAGATGATGTCGGTGCCGCCCATTTGTGTGATCATGCCGCTCCACACTTCGGCCACGATCGCGCGAAACCGTTCGGCACCTGGGCCGGTCACGTAACTCGGGCAATACATGTTTGCCTTCGCCCGGTCCCAGGCGGGAGTGTCGTTGAAGTACCGGGCTCGGGCGCCGGGGGTGGCCTCGACCCAATCGAGCAGCGTCTTCGGTTCGGTCGGCTCGAGGAGCGAACCGGTGATCGGAAAACTGTGCCACGGCCAGAGAATGCCCTTGATGCCGCGCTCGCGGCAGAGTGCCAGAAAGCCCTTTTGGTAGGCAAGCCAGTCCTTGCCCCATGTGTCGCTGTCCGGTGACGAGGCCGACACGCTGCAATGTGTCCAGCCAGCGGTTGCGACCTGTTTGACGAGCGCTCGCAGATGATCGGGCGAAAGCGCGGAATACCCCAATGGCATGCCGACGTAAGCAGAAATCATGAACCTTTTGGGCTGGCGACCGTTGACCGGAGGAAGCACCTGAACTGGAATCCGCTGCTCGAGTTCGGTGAAGTTGCCTTTGGCGCGACGGTGATACTGAAAGACAGTGGTGTTGGGGGCATAGTCCGCGTCGAGCGTGACCGGAATGACCGAGTACTGGGTGTGAATGCCGTCGGGAGCTTCGTCCCCGCGGACGTGATGAGGAGGGTGACGGAATCTGTATCGTGTCGCCCGTGCGGCCCGCGGATGTCGCTCTTCAATCAACTCATCGGGCTTTTGGTTGAGGACGTAACGGGTGTAGAAATCACCGCTCTTGCCGAAAACCGTGAATCCTTTGGGGACGTCGAGAACGAACTCGTAGTCAGGCAGGTTGAAAGGCAGCGGCGAGTACAAAGCGAGGGTGAGATTCTCTATGCCGCCGCGGGAAACACCCCATACGCGGGCTCGCGGCAGGATGCAGTGGTTGGGCCCGTAGTGCGTTTCGTTCCAAAGGAGAACCTGCCGGAAGCATGCTTCGGTTGCCTTCGTCCGGGCAACGCCCTGCCATTCGGGCGACCACATGAAGCCTTCCTTGTCGATCGCCACGACGGGCCAGCCGGAATCGTCGAGATCAACTGCCTGCCAATTGCCATCGCGGGTCAGCGTCGCGCGCCATCGGCCGTCGGTTTCCGGATGCCCTCCGATTCGAATGCGAATGCCTGGATTAGGGCCCGTCGGCACGGCACGCACGGCGAGGGCGACGAGGCCCTCGCGGATCGTCACAGATCCCACTCCTCGGGCAAGCTGAACTGGCCGGCCATTTGCGAACACTTCGGCGGAGCGGATCTGCCGTTCGTCCAGCTGAAACGTCAGCAGCCGTTCCGGAATGCGGTCGAAGTGCTCGATGCCCGGATTCTCTTCCGGGTCGAACGTGAAAGAAGCGTCGTCGATGTCGGCGATCGTGCCCTCGCCGTCGAGTCGAAATTGCAGATTGACATCGCGAATCTCGGGCGCATCAACGCGATAGGCCACATCAACCCGCTGCCACTCCTTGCTGAGCACGACGGGCTTCGACATCACCGACCCGAGGATGGAGGGCCATTGCTGCACGCCCAGCCGAAACTTGCCTCGGCCGCGCACCCACACTGAAGCTCGGTAGAGCCCGCCTTTGGCGACCTTGATCTTCAGAACGTCATCCTGGGGGTAGGAGGCGGGATTGGGCGTCGTGAACACCGAGAAGTTCCACTCGTGCGGCCGGGCGATGAGCCTCACAGCACGGTCGCCCGTTCGCGACAGAGAACTCGGCGTAATTTCGCCGGCATTTTGGACGCCGAAATAGACCGGCATCATTTTCTCGTTGATCTTCTCGCCGCCCCCGTTCGGAAGAAGTTCGATCGGGGCCGCCGGCACCCCGCGGACTAGCGCCATCACGCACCCGCACAACACAGCCACTACAAGGCTTGGCCTTGTGGCCGCTCGCATGGGTCGGCGACAAGACCGGCTAGCGTTGCGTACGCACACCGTGGCGGCCGTCGCGCTCACCTGACCATTCTCTCGACCTGGTCGCAGAGCCGCGACAGGAGAGCCTGGCGGGAAAACTCCGCGTTCACGGTATTGACGGCCGCATGCCCCATAGAAAGGCGAACGTTCCGCGGCAGCGCTGCCGCCGCGCGGATCGCGGTGACCGTTCCCTCAACATCGCCGTGCTCGACCCGCCACCCGATCCCGCGGGGCTCGACGATCGCCCCAGCATGCGATTCCCGCGGACCGAAAAACAAGATCGGCCTGCCCACTGCCATAGCGCCGTAGATCTTGCAGGGGTGCACGATTCCGACCACTTCCGGCCCCATACTCACGACATGCATGTCGCCCGCGCCAAGACTCTCTTCCAGCGTCTCGAGTGGCTGATACGGCAGCGAAACGATATTTGTGGCGCCGGCCGCGATTCGTGCCTCGACGCCTGCCTTACCGGCCCCCCCGCCGATGAACACGAACAGAAAGTTCTTGTCGTGCTCGAGCCGGACTGCCGCATCGAGCAACGTGTCGAGCGGGTGCTGAATCGCATGGTTGCCGGAATACATCACGACAAACCGATTGCCGAAGCGATGCTGTTGGCGAAACGTCTGGCCCGCCCGGGCTAACCCTGCCAGCATGCTCTGCTCGTCGGCGCCGCTCAATTCGTTGTGAGGCCAGGGCGGCATCACATCCATCTTGGCGGAGACGTCCACCTTTCGGTTGAGCCTGTCGGCCATGAAGGGATCCAGGGCTACGACCTTGGCGGCTCGTCTGAGCGTCACCCGGTTCATCCAATCAAATACTCGCACGAAGAACGATGTCGGCTTGAGTTTTCCCGCCACGATCATCTGATCCGGGTTGAGGTCCATGACCCACCACAGATACGGCACTCGCCGCACCATCCCGATCACGGCCCCGCCGAAGCCCGCGAACGGCGGACTCGTGCTGACAATCACGCCGACCAGCCGAGGCATGAACAAGCCACGGACGACGGCCTGGATCATGAACAGCGTCTGGGCCAGCAACCGCACGGGGATTGACCGTTTCCCGAAACTGGAAAGCGGCATCCTGCGAATGTCCACGCCGTTGCGAGCTTCACGCAACGGAAACCGCAGGGACGGGTCACTGTAGGCCCTGGAGGCGGCGAACACCCTCACATCCCAGCCCCGCCTGGCCAGTTCCTTGGCCACGTCGGCAAAATGCTGGCCCACTGCCGTGGGATCGGGGACATAAACCTGCGAAATCAATAGGATTCGCGGCTTGCGCTGCTGGTGCATGGCTGACGCGTCAGGCCTTGGAGGCCGGCCCGCAGCCCGCCACACTCACTGAGATGCAATTCCGGCCTATGATCGGGGGTTTCCGCTCGAGGCATTCCTTCATCTTTGTGTTGTCCTTGGTGCGGTCATTTGCGTCGCTCGTTGCTGCACGCGCGCAGTGCCGTTGCAGCTCGCGGATTGTGATCTTGCTGGCGACAGGCACGGACTGGCTGATCGCCAGCACCTTGCTCGACACACGCCCGAAGGCCTTGGCGTGCGTGATCGCCCTTGGATTTCGTTTCCGATAAACCCCATACCGCCGAGATCCGCTGCGTGTTGATAGCCCTCGCCGTTGCCCGCGACGGCTCCAGTCGCTACCGCTTACGAGCCGTGACCGTCAACTCGACGGTGCGAAAAACGCGAGCGGCCGCCTGGCATGCCACCCGGTATGCGACAGGCCCGAGGAAGCGATACACCGGCAGCATTTTCGTGTATCCGCCATACGGTGTAAACGCAACTCGCTCGGCGTGCCATCCCGAGACGTGGAGCAGGTTGACGATGGTCTGCGGTGTCCAGCAGTACAAGTGCAGATTCACGGCATCGACCTGCGTCGTGATGGTCGTACGCTCGTTTGCCGGGAGCACGAGCCGCAATCGCCCTTCGGCTCGTGCGAATCGTCGGGCATCCTCCAGGTACCGTGGCGGATCGGGCACGTGCTCGAGCGTGTGTCGGGAGAAAACCACGTCGAAGGACTCGGACGGAACGTCAGTCAACTCTTCGAATACCGTGATCCCCCGTGATCGACTTATTTCCCGCGATTCCCGCGACAAGTCCCAGCCACAGGCCCCTGGCAGAAGCGCGATCGACTGGCCAATACCACACCCGAAGTCAAACACCTTCGCGGAGGCTGGTACATCCCGGAAGTAGAGCCATTTCTCCGCGGAGGCACGGGCCGTGAACAGTAGCCCGTCTCCGATTAATGCCGCATGGCGAGAGCAATGATACTCCGAGTCATAATAGTTTTTAAGATCCATGATGCGGTCTATCCTCTTGAAGCGTGATAGTTGCTATGCAACCTGCCGTCCGCTAGTGCGGCGCGAACCCGGACAACCGATAAGTTGCTTGTATGGACCGCAATCACGGTGCTCGTGATCCGAGTCCATAGAAGAGCCTGAAAACGGGTCGGCATGCTAGGGCAGACCGTCTGTTTTGGACTGCGGTCGCGATCGCGCAACCATGGTCCCTGCCTCGAGCCTCTGGCAGGCGACAACGGTGCCGTACCGTGCGGTGATGTGAAATCCGAGGCGCTCGATCAGATGCTCCAGATCGGTCGGCGTGTGGGTCGCACCGTTCGCCTGCGTGTGGTGGAGTTCGAGAACCATCACCTGACATGACCGCAGGCTCTCCGCGTCGTGCAGCAGGAATGCGATTTCCGCGCCTTCGATATCCGCAACGAGCTGATAAGGACCCCGGTCACCTTGTGCGATCAGTGCCTTGAGCGTCACTGCCGGCACCGTAGTCGTCTCCGCCCCAGGATCACCCGGAATGCTGGAAGTGAGGTTATTGGCCGATATCCCGAACCGCACAGATTCACCTTCGTAGCAGACCGCAGCGTGGATGACTTCAGCGGAAAGATGGGAAGCGTTCCGTACAAGGTTTTTGCGGAGCTGAGGAATCAGAAATGGATTAGCCTCGACGCAAATGAGCCGCTGCCCATGGTCCAGTTGGCCTGCGATCGCACTGCTGATCGCTCCGATGCTGCTGCCGAGTTCGATCACTGGCAGATTCGGAAAAAGAAATGCCTTGATGAACCGATACTCGGCGGATTCATACATGCCCCACCACAGGGCAGCCTTATTGGCGGCCGGGATGCCCGACTGGCTCACATCGATCGGGATCCCGTGAAACGGGATGACATCTCCGTAGAACCAGGATATGGCATCTCCGATCGGACCGCTTTGAATCACGCTTGCCACCAATCGCTTCAATCCCACCCATCGCGGTGCCATTCGTCAGTTCCAGTAGGACAACTATCGGCCGTTGAGTCTACGTGGGGCTCACGCCACCGACCTGGCAAAGAGCCCATCAACCTGCAGCAGCCGGCCTGTCGCCGCGTCGGCAAAGCCGGGATCAAGGGCGATCAGATCGAATCCAAGTTCTCGCATCAGGTCACACATGTCCAAAAACAGAACCTCGTCGTCATATAGTCTGACGAGAGACATCTCCATCTGCACCAGGCTCAACCGTGACAATGACTCCTTCGCGCCGGCGATGACGCGGCTTTCGAAGCCCTGGGTGTCGAGTTTCAGCATCACGCGGCTGTCAGTCTTAACAACACCTAACTCAGGCAACAGGCTGTCCAGGCTCCTCACTTTCACTACGCATTCCGATTCGTACGCGGACTGTGGCTCAACCGCCGTGCTGGTTTCACGAATTGCCAGAAAGGAGCTGCTGACGCGGTTCCTTGACACGTTCAGCTTTAGCTCTCCGTCCGCTTCGCCCAACGCAATATTGCGTGCTTCCCAGGCAGGATCCTGGTCGGCCAAACCCCGCAGGCGAGCAAACGCGTCGGGCAAGGGCTCAAAAGATACGATCTTGCCGCGATAGCCCATGGGTTCACGCAGCGCTAGCGCAAACTGCCCAGCATTCGCGCCGACATCAAGAATGACATCGATACCGTAGCCGTCGAGGAGTCGCTTTCGTGCGGCCACTTCTGCGGGCACAGAATGCCACTTCACAATGTCGTAGCCGGTAACGCGAATTAAGCGTCGCAGGATCTTTTTTGCAAAGTCTTTCATGATTTCCATGAACCTATTTGTGAGCAGCGAGAGCACTGTGCGAGCGAGTCATCGCTCACAGGTGGTCCGGGTCAATCTGTCGGCCAACGCGGCCATGAGGCGGAAATCCGGAGCCGGGAGGAGCCGGAGCGAGTTGCTTGCAAATCGCTCGAAACGCATCGCCCCACCGTTCGATACCAAAGGCCGCCGCGAGGTGCTGGCTTTCCCGGGATGCGGCGGCGAGGGCATGGGAATCAAGTGAAGCAACCCAGTGGAATGCACGAACAATATCATCGATGCTCGAGGCATCCACCAATCGGCTGTTCGTTGGCGAACAGAGATCATGCGCTGCACCGGTCGCTCGGCTGGCGATCAACAGTGTTCCGCAGGAGGCTGCCTCGTGCACCACCAATCCCCAGTGATCGAGGATGCTGGGCAAGACCAGGCACCGCGCCTGATTCAAGGCCGCGGATAGCCGCGTCGGGGTTGCAAACGGGTGGACGTGGATGTCGGGATGCGAGGGGATTCGATCCCGCAATGGACCGGATCCGTAGAGATGCAGGTCGCAGGGCCCCGCGATCGCACGACGGAAGTGCAGGAATGCCTCGCATAGGCGCAACACGTTCTTCCGATCGATAAACTGGCCCGCGAACACGAATCGCAGCGGTCGCGACTCGATCGGGACCGTGCACCTGAAGACGTTGGTGTCGGCCGTGTACAAGCCCTCCGACAGGCGGTTCGTAGGCACGCCGAAGAATCGCATCAAGCGGGAGCCTGCTTTTCCCGGCACCCACACGTGGTCGAAAAGCCGGCTGTATCTGAGTCGATACACAAGGGCGCCCGCAACCTGCCGCAGATCTCCGCGGAACGAATTGTCGCACATGCATACCACCTTCCCGCCGGCCCGGCTTGCCTCGTGAGCCAGACGCATAAAGGAGGGCACAGCCCATCCGGCGGCGAACGTGATGGCCGGCACAGTCTCCCCGAGATCGTGAAAAGAACACGTATCCTGCGCTCCGATCCAGTGAATCCTGCCACCGAGCGACTGCTCCATCTCGGCAGGGGCGGGAGGGGATGGCCTCGTGCTGATGACGACTAAGTTTCGCGGCCCGCTTCGAATAGCGGCGGCTATGGCCGCCACGGCATAGGGAGGCAGGCCATTCCACAGGATCGCGACTGAGTCGGGAACCGTCGTCGCAAGGGGCATCATGCGCCGGCGACACGCTCACGCTCGTCGGAGCCGGTGGACGCGGTTTTCAGCACCACGACCGCCAACGGCCACTGGTGCGTGCAGCCAGTCGTGGGAAACAGGTCCGGCAGCCGCGAGTAGTGGGCGATCAGAGCCTTGGCGCGGTCGAGCCGCTCGCGATCGATCGGCACCGAAAAGGCCCTTCCAAGCCTGTGCCACTCGACGAGCGAAGCCCTGCGCAGGCCCTCGGAGTAGAGGAATGACAGTTTCGGGAAACTCGCGGTGTTGTGGCCCGTGTGGCTCGCATTGACCGGCGTGTCGTCGTCAAACACGAGGAATCGAACGTTTCGAGCCGCGCACTCCTCGACCCTGCGCACCTGATCGACGTGATCGTCGAAAAACCCGAACGCGGCGGCCCCGGAAACCGGACCAGTCACGATCCCCGACCAGTCTCCCAGATGGTAGGTCACGCCGGGCTCCCGATGCCGCAAGGCGACGTGGGTGATGTCAAAACTCTGAATCGTCGCGCCGGGGCAGGCGCGTGACAGCGCCCAGGCACTGTTGCCCGTATACGTGCCTGAGTCGATGATCATCGGTGCATCGAAGTAGGTGGCTGCGGCGAAGAGCGACAGCGTGTTGTTCAGGAGCAAGCCCCCTGACCGCATGTTTTTGCCGGTGAAGGTGCGGTATTCGTTGAGGAAATCGACGACTCGCTCGGTGAATTCGCTCTTCGCGATCTTCGGCGTGTGGCCGACGGAGCCGTTGGCCGCCATCGCGTCGTACCAGCGTCCCCACACGTCCGTGAGCGATGCGAGGATCAGGTCGTGGAGCGCCCCCTTGGGAGCGCTCGTCTGGAAGTCGCCTTCGAGGCGTCCGAGGTGAAGGCCCAGCGGACGCAACGCGGCGTTGCCGGCTTCGAAGAGGAGGCGACGAATTTTCATGGTCGGGGAATCAGCTCCGGGGCGTGACGGCGGTCCACTCGAGAAATCTCTGTGCCTGCTGCGACCAGAGCCTGCCGCCGGCGAGAAAAGCCAAGATTCTCTCTGACAAGGCCATGCGAGCATCATCGGTAAGCGACAGGGCCCGGTCGAGGGCGTCGGCGAAACCCTGCGGCGAATCGTCGCGCGCCCCGAGCACGACATCGGCATACTCGGGTGCGACGCCGGGCGTGAGGGTGGTGGCGACGGGCTTGAGCGACGACAGGTAATGCAGCAATTTCGAGGGGAAATTCATTTCGTTTCCCCCCACGCCACTGGGCCGGGGATTCGCGAGCACTTCCGCCTGCTCCGTGAGGCGCTGCAGCGTCGCCTCGTCGACCGCGCCGAGGTATTCGACCAATGGCATCGTCGCCAGCCGTTGCATCGTCTGGGCGGAGCCGCCTCGGCCGACGACCACGAGGCGCACACCCGGCGTCTGCACATGCTGCATCGCGTCGAGTAGCAGATCGATCCCGCCCCAGCGATGCAGCGCACCTGAATAGAGCACGACCCGCGATCGGACATGCGTGGCCGGCAGGGGCGGAACGCGTGCCACACCGGCGTCGAGGTGCAATTTGTGCCGGACGGGCGCGTGCAAAAAAGCCCAGTGCGAGAGGAAGACGACGCCTGCGGATCCTGTCACGCCCTCCAGCACGTTTGCCCAGCCGGCGGTCGGCGGATCGTGGTCGAGCAGCACGGGAATCCACGGGATTCCATGTTTCCGCCCTGCCTGCCGGCAGGCGTGCGCGACGGGGCGCCAGGTGTTATACGAAGCGATCACGTCTGGCATGCCGCGTTCGACGCAGAAGCGATCGATCGCTTGGTCGTAGCGTCGCGCGAGGCTTCCCTCTCGCAATCCGGGCAGATTCACATAGGCTACGGAGTCTCGAGGAATGCCATGAAACAGGCCTCGTGATCCTGCGACACGCGCCGGCCCGCGGGGCCACAGCCGCTCGGAATGGTTGGCCACGATGCAGATGGCAGCGCCCGCGTCGCGGAGCCCGCCGAGAAAACCCTCCTGCCACCGTGATGCAGCCGGCGCCAGCGCCGTCGCGGCCAGCGACTCGGCGATCGTGAACGCGGGTCCCAGCCAGAGAACCTTGCGAATCATCGAGAAGATCCATTCCCGGCGGCTATTTGCGGGCGGGCTGCGTGGGGATGCCGCCGCTGCTCGGCGATCTTTGCCCCCACTTCCGCGAAGTACCCCGCCTTCAGCATCGCGAATCGCGCCCCGGCCCCGCCATCGAGAAACCCAAGGCGGACAAAGTATTGCAGTACGAAATAAAGCGGCGGAAACACCGGTGAACCCACCAGCCGATATTTCACCCGCTGGCGGAGGGTCAGCTCGTGCCTCCGCTCCGGCGTGTTGGAGAGCGCAACATGCCGGCTCGCCTCCCAGGTTGCGTATGTGTTGTGCCGCCGCACGTAGGCATCGATGGTCTTGCAGTCAAGGTGCACCAGCCGCGCGCGGATCACGCCCACGGTACCGTCGACGACGAGATGCTCATGCACCTCCATGTCGAGGTCGGTCCAGCCGGGATCGTCGATCGACTCGTAGGCTCCCGCACCCGTGCGCATCAAGGCCAGCTTCCGCTGTGGGATTCCAAATCGCAATCGCCTGCCCAAAAACACCGTGTCGTAGGTGAGCCAAAACCCCGCCGCGTTTGTCGTCGGGAGCGTGCGACGCAGTTCGTCGACGAACCCCGGCGTGGGCCGTTCGTCGGCGTCGAGAAACAGCATCCAAGGCGTCGTGACATCGCACGTCCGCGCGGCCCATGTGCGCTTCTTTGGATACCCGCCCTTCCAGGAAAACACGCGGAAATCTGCGCCATGCCTGCCGGCCAATTCCTGCGTGACGGGGTCGTCGGCGGATTCGACCACGATGACGCGCGCGAAATCGCCGAGCAGCGGCAGGACATCAGCCAACTGGGCCGGCTCACGCCGCACCGGCAGGATCACCGTCACGGGCAGCGGTGCCGGAGATGCCGCGCGATCGAGCTGCGGTTCAGCCATGGGCGGACAACGTCTGGCTGCGGAGCGCCAGTAGCCGGCTGCGGAAGATGTCGAACGACAAGTTCGCCGCCGCCCAATCCCGCCCCGTGCGGCCCCGGTCGAGGCGTTCAGCGGCGGCCATCGATCCCCAGTCCTTTAATGATGCCATCGCGGCGGACGGGTCGTCGGACAACGCTCCGACTGCGGGCGAAGGCCCTATGTCCGCCAGCAGATCGTTGCCGGGAGACAGCAGGATCGGTATCCCGTTTGCCAGGCATTCGGCGGCGGCGTTGTTGAAATTTTCACGCCACGAGCAGGAAATGAAAAGGTCGCAGCCCTGGACGATGCCCTGGACGGCGGCCGCATCCACGCCCGGGACGACGTGCACCCGCCCACCAACGCCGCACGACTCGGCCACTCGCCGGCAGTCCTCCGCCGAAACCCCGTCAGGGTGTCCGACGAGCAGCATGTGCCAGCGGCGATCCATCGCTTCCGCAAACATCCGAATCGTCTCGAGGGGCCGTTTCATCGGATGCAATCGGCCGAGAAAGAGCAGCAGGTCTGCGTCGGGCGGGATGCCGAGCCGCGTGCGCAGGGTCGAGCGGGCAGCGTCGCGATCGAAGTCGGGGGGGATCTCGACGGGCCAGGGGATTACCACCGGGTTGGCAATGCGCGCCGTTTGCAGCGCCTTGTCGCGCTCGTTGCGAGACGAGAACACTGTCGCGGCGGCGTTGGCCAGGCACGCGCGGCCGACCATGGTCATGAAAAGGCGTTTGACGGCCGGATTCCGGCGGGCGACGTATGGATCGAGGATGCCGTGAGGGACGATCCAGTAGGGCAATCCGTTCCGACGGCACACGCTGTGCACCCATGGGGGATGGAATGTGTAGAACGAGTGGCACGAGACAAGGTCTGAAGACTCGACGACCCGGCGGGCGGCTTCCAGCGAGCGGAAATCCGGCACGAGAAAATGCCGGGCCCCGGGCACGCGGCGGCATGTCACGAGCGCGAGCCGGCCCTGGGGTAGGGCGAGCGCGTGGTGCGGCACATCACGTCGCTCGAGGAACGACACGAGCCGCGCATCGAGGGCTTGCTGGAAGGCCCCGGTGGATCGCAGCGGCCCTCCGGTCCAGGGCAGAAGGCTGCCCGTCACCAGACAGGTTTGCGGGGCGGGCGATGCGTCGCCATGGGATGGCGGCACCTTCGCTTCACAAACTGGTTCGAGGATCGGCACGTCGATCAATCGCCTCGGCAAATGGCCGCCTCTTTCCCGGACACCGCCCGGGCATACAAGCCCTCGACGGCGGCCACGTGCGGCTCCACGCTGAATCGTTGGCCGGCATGGTCCCGGGCCCGCTGCCCCATGCGGCGGGTGGCCTCCGGGTCGCGGAGCATCGCGATCATCGCGTCGGAGAGAGCCGCAGGGTCTCCTGGCGGAACCAGCCTGGCGCCGTCGCCCTCGCTCACCACCTCACGAATGCCGCCGAAGTCTGACGCGATCGAAGGCTTGCCCGACAAGGCGGCCTCGATCACGGGCCGGGCGAAGTGCGGCCTCACCGAGGGAAACACGAGAAACTCGCAGAGATCGAGATAATCCGCAACGTTCGGCACGAGCGGCTTCACGACCCGGCGAGCTGGCGGAATGCACTCTTCGAGGAGGCGTTGGCAGCGGTCGTGATACGACCGGATCCCGACGTATGGGCCGTAGCGCCGGGCGATAGCCGACAGGCGGGAGGCCGGCGGGGGTACGTTGGCGCCGATGATCACCAGCCGCGCCTCAGGCACGGCCTGGGCGACACGCGGAAAAGCTCGACAGAGCACCTGGAAGCCCTTGATTTCCTGGAAGCCGCCGACGAACAGGATCACCCGGTCCGAGGGCGAAAGGCCGAGTTCGGCCCGTAGTTCGGCGGCCGTCCGTCGATGCGATGCCGTGGGGGTAGGGGTGCAGCAATACACCACCGTGCCCACGGCTCCCTTGGTCCACATCGACTGGTCGTCGTGCGAGATGAAGATTGTCTCGGCCGCCGCGAATTTCATAGTGCGGGCGATCGCCCTCGTCCGCCAGCCACGGCCGCCGAAAGGCGGGGATTCCCGAATATGCCACACGACCTTGACGGGCGAATCCCGGAGCGCAATCGCTGCCGGAAGAAGCGTGGCGGAATTGAGATGGACGATATCCGGTGCCATCTCATCCACGAGCGATCGTAGCCTGCGTGCGGCCTTCGGATAGCGACGAGCCAGCTGCACGAGCCCACGCACAGAGCGGGGGTTGGAGAAGCGTATCCATCCGGCCGTGGTATGGGGGATCGTGGGAAACGCCCGCAACGAATGGAGGGTCAGCCCGGCGGCGGCGTAAAAGCCTTCCAGTTCGGGGGACGGCCACACGAGGGCCACGTGGACGTCGTGCCCATCGGCGATCAGTCCGGCGGCGAGATAGCGCAGGCTCACCGCGGCTCCGGCTGGATGACTGGAGTGATCGAGGAAGAGAATCCGCATCATCTCTCGGTGTTCGTTTCGCCGCCGGGCCCCAGGAGCATCTGCGAGAGGCGGTTCGCCACGGCCTGCTGCCCTTCGGCATCGAGGTGGATTCCGTCGCGGGTTTTGAACGCCCCCTCGTCGAAGCAGACGGCCGTCGCAGCCTTCGTTCCGAGGATCTCGACGCTCGCAGCCCGCCGCGCCTCGTGAAATGGCGTTTTCGATAGCCCGTGGGGCACCGGGTATTCAAAGTAGATCACGTCGACGCCACGATCCTCGAGCATGGCGACGGAGTCGCGAACCGAGATGAGGTTCGCGCGCAGTTTATCCCTGTCGGGTGGCGTCTGGTAGAGCTCACGCAACTGTTCAATGCGGATATCGGCGACTGATCCGAGATGCGTCGTCGCCGGGCCTCGCGACGAGCCCCTGCCAAAAGCACCCTTAGCCAACGACATGATCACCGATGCCGGCTGATACTCCGTTCGTAGCGCCAACACCTTCCTGCGAAGTGGCAGCATGACCGGGTCGAAGAGTTGCTTCGCAAACGCATCGTTCGGAGCGGCGGTGAGCGCATTGAGCTCTACGGCGACCCGCCGAGGTAGCCGCCTTGATAGCACGAGGATCTCGAGGGCCTCACGGGCCGACATGCCGTTCATGCCCAAAACCTGCAGTTTCCCGTCGGTGAGCACGTCGACCGACTCCACCATCGAACTGCCGACCACGAGGGCCGGCAGCGGATCCGACCCATAGATGAAACGCTCCGCCTCCGCGACGTTGCCAGTGAACTGGTTTTGCGACTGCGTGATCGGCGGTGCCCACACCTGGATCAGCGCTACCCATCCTAGGCCGAGTACCGCCGCGAAGAAGAGAATGCGGGACACCCTGCCCTTGGAGAGTGCGGCGGTCGCCGTACCTTTATCGCTCATCGAAGCGAAGGCCGCGGCGGACGCCGGGACTCGCCCCGGCCAAATATCAGCTCTTGGTGATAGCGCTCGGACAGCATCAGGCCGCAGTTCGAACGCGGAGCCGACGCCACAGGATCGTCGCCTTCCGGATCACGTAGCGATGCGCCCGCGATGCATAGGAAACGGCTCCCCGGCACCACAGCCAGAGCGATCGCTGAGCGTCCTCTGCGTTGTGGATATCGGCATGCCAGGCCATCCAGATTTTTGTCACACCCTGAAAGTGCAGGGCCAGCACGCGAGCCCACTCGCCCGTCGCGATCGATTGGCAATATGCATCGTCGCCACGGTGGCGAACCACCTTCGTTCCGAGGCGGGATCGGTAGCCTTCCGTCATCCCCATGCAGTGATCGAAGAACTCTCCGTCCACGACGGGGAACGTGTCTGCGTAGTCATTGCCGGCGGCGTTCGCGAGGCGTTCGAAGAAAAACATGTCGCTGATCGAGCCCACCTGCCCGCGTTCCCCGATGGCATCATATGTCTTGCGCAATCCTTCCAATCGCTCCGGAGTGCGGTAGGTGGTGAGGATATCCTCGCACAGCCTCTCGAGCTGCGCAATATCCCGGAAGTATGCGACGTGCGGCCCCATCCGGCGGCTAAACATTACCTTCCCAACGGTACGCCGGGCGAGGTGGCGGCCCACGTCGGACTCGACGAGCACGTCGCTGTCAAGATGGATGATCGACGCGAGGCCCTGCAGGCGGCAGAGTTCCTTGATCATGAACCAGCGCTCGAAACACAGCTGCTCGAGCCACGGGCGGTTCACGCTTAGGTGCACGTAGTGACGGCGAAATTCGTCGGCCGCGTGGTCGAGGGTCGAACTGGGCGACCATGCCACTCGGGGCCGCACGTCGGCCGGCACAAACGACGTAGGGTCTACGTCGGAGATGAGATGAATACGCGACGATGTGCACCGCCTGGCCGCCTGCACCAACACGGTCGGAAAATAGAAAGCCAAGCCCCGCTGCACGAATACGATCGGAGGCGACACGTCTGGGACTGTTCTGGTCATGGCACGGGGTAAAGACGCATCAGGCTGGATCCCATCGACCGGCCGTGGCGGCTGCGCAAATCCGGAGGAATTCTTTGCGCCACCGAGCGGGGCCAAAAGGCTCGGCCAGCCGACGGCTCGTAATCGCCGCGGCACGGCGCCGTTCGCCCGTCCAGGCCGCGACTGTCTCGAGCCCAGCCGCCAGAGCCCTGCTGTCACTTGCAGGCACCACGACTCCGTTCGTCTGACCCACTAGCTCGAAGGCGTTTCCCACCCGACGAGTTGTCACCAGCGGGCAGCCGGAAAGGGCCGCCTCGTGGAGAGCCAGCGGCCAGTTGTCGTCCCGACTGGGCATGACGAATATCCGAAAGTTTCTCATCGCTTCGGCGATGACGTGTGGTTTCGCAAACGGATGTAGGACGATGCCGGGGACACCGGCGGCCAGAGGCTTGAGGTCACCGGTGCCGTACGCGTGCAGTTCGTATTCGGGCGATCCACGATGAAACTGTTTAAATGCGTCGACCAGCACGTCGAAGCCTTTGCGGCGAATGAGTTGACCGACGAAGCCGATCCGAGGCGGGCGTTCGTCCGTAGACGATGGCGTGAAAACCGACCCATCGCCGCCGTACAGCCCGTCGATCACCGTATGAGAAGGAAACCCAAGGGCGTTGCAGAGCCTCGCCGCCGACTTGCCTGGAACCCAGGCGTAATCGATCGTGTTGCGGAGCGCTGCCCGGAAGTAGAGACTTCCGAATCGCTGTCGAAGATCGCCACGCCACCGGTTGTCGATCATAGCGACGACGGGTATTGCGCGGGCTTTTGAGACCCGCGCAAATTGCTGGCACGCCTTGAATGCCCACCCCGTCACAAAGCACACATCCGAATCAGCGCCTTCGGCGAAGGCACGGGCCGTTTTGCCATCGATCCATTCGATGCTTCGCCCGACGAGATCCTCCAGGTAATGGCGGTCTTCTGGCGACTCCGTTGCGAACAACCGAACGTTGATCATCGGTTCATCGACCACCGAGCGAATCAGGCGCGCAGCGTAGGCAGGCAGGCCGTGCCAGACGATGGTGACTTTAAGCGGCGGCACGAGACCCTAAACGATTAGCAGGCAACGTCAGCCGCTCGAGAAAATGCCGGGCAAGCACGCACGCAAACAATCGCGACCGTCGGCAATCAAAACTGAAAGTAAATGAAAGGGACTGCGTTGCCGTGGTTGAACACGATCGCCACCAGCATGGCTGCGTAGGCAAACTCCACGGCTGCCACCGGTAAGCGGCGGCGTATCGCTGTGATTCCACCAAGTAGATGGTAGAGCAACACTGGTAGAATATAGAGGCCCAGCACGAGGCCGAGCCACCAGGCGATCGGCGTCCGCACGTTGGACGCCATCGCCCTCAAGAAGCCTTGCGCCTCCCCCATCGAGGGCATAACAAAAAATAGCCAGGCGAACGAGACGAAGGCGAATACGAATGCAGCTCGTATCCAGCGCGACACACTCGCGTCGTCCCCTGGCCTCGCCGCAGTGGCCGGCCCCCAAAGGAGCCGCTCGCCCGCCAGCGCCATGCCATGCAGTAGGCCCCAGGTGCCGTAGCGCCACGCGGCGCCATGCCACATGCCGCCGAGCACCATGACGAGCAGCAAGTTTATGATCGTACGAACGGTGCCATGGCGATTGCCACCCAAAGGGATGTAAAGATATTCCCGCAGCCATGACGACAGCGAGATGTGCCAGCGACGCCAGAAGTCAGAGAACGATGAAGCGATGTATGGGAAATTGAAGTTGTCGAACAGCCGATAGCCAAACAGGGCAGCGCATCCCTGCGCGATCAGTGAGTAGCCGGCAAAGTCAGCAAAGATCTGCGCAGAGTAGCCGATGAGCAGCGTGATCAGGATCAGCGACGAGTGGCCTTCGCAATAGGGCCACCGCATCCAAAACGTCTGCTCGGCGAGATTGTCGGCCACCACCAGTTTGAGAAAGTAGCCGAGCACGAGTGCCTTGAAGGCGTACCCGCAGTTCACGTCGCGCAGTCGCTTGGATGTGATTTGTGGATAGAAATCGTGGGCCTTGAGGATCGGTCCGGCGACAAGTTGCGGAAAGAACATGATGAACAGGAGCGTGTCGGACACGAACCGAGCGAAGGGCGCCTGCAGTTCCTTGCTGTCGTGTCCGTCGTCGTCTGTTGCCGACATGCCTCTGTATTCGTCTACGACAAGGCTGATGCCCTGAAACGTGTAGAAAGAAATGCCGATCGGCAGCGGCAGACTCACCAACCAGTCAACAAGCGATTGATTGGCATGCAAAGCGGGCCCAATTGTGCCCGCCAGCAGGCCGCCGTATTTGAAGATCGCGAGAAATGCGAGGTTCACAGCTACGCCACCTGCGGCCACGGCCAGGCGCATTGGCCGACTCGTAATGGACCGCAGCCAGTAACTTGCCAGGGCGTTGACGAGGGCTGAGCCGATCAGCAGCACCAGCAATCCTGGCTGCCCGTAGCCGTAAAAAACGGCGCTGGCTGCGGTCAGCACGCCTGTCTGGGCGGCCTGAGACCGGACGCCGTAAAATGCCGCGAAGCACACGGCGACGAGCAGCACGAAGGGCCACGAAGCGAACAACATTAGAGTCTTGGCGTAAGTCGTCCGTCAGCTGCGGACATTCAAGCGGCCGCGGACCACATACGGGGGCACCTAAATACCTACGAACCTGCCACTCTCATTTCCCGCAACTTGTTCCATCGCGGACGAAGGGCGGCTTTGCAACTGCAAAAACAAAGAGCGATCAACCTGTCCCGCATTCACTCTACAAGCGGACCAGCCGGCCTCTAGAATCCGTAAGCTACGTTTTCAAAGCTTACGAGGAGTGGGCGGTTGTTAAGTTGGTGGGCCAAGCCCACGGAGGGTCAGCGCCCGCAAGTGTAGAATCGCCAAGTTCCGGGTGGCTGGCCAGATGGCCATGGCTCCCGTCGTCGCGGCAGCCATTGAGATTACCGTTGTCCACGAGGCTCCCACTGCGCCGTAGGACGGGATCACGAGCAGGTTGAGCACAAAGTTGACAATCGCGCCAAGTATGGCGTTCTGCATGCTGACCCATAGCAGTCCGCGTGACAGAATCCACGAGTTCTGCGCCATGAATAGGATAGCGAACATATTCGACCACACGTGCACCCGAAGTGCCGGGGCGGCGTCGACAAATCTCGAGCCGAAGAGAACGTTGAGGATCTGGGCGGGAAAGATCGTGAAGACGAGGCAGAATCCGTAAGCGATCGCCAGGCAGAGCGACGTCATCTGCAGCAGCCGGCGCTCGTAGCGGGCGTCGTCGTCGGCGAGTATCCGATAAAGAAATGGTGAGGCCGAGGTGATCACTGCCATGGGTATGAACACCCACATTGTCGAGACCCGACAGGCTGCAGAATAGAGGCCAACCTGGTGCGGTGAATCGAGGAGCATTCCCAGCAGAATCATATCGGACTGGTTGTAGATCAGGATCGCGAAGCCGCCGATCATCATCGGCAGCGCTTCCTTGCACAGCGTCCAGGCCAACGACCGGTCGAACGCCCATTCCCGCGGGGCGACGGTCGTGGCGAGATACGCCGCGAGCAGGCTCGCGCCGAGGAGCATCGTTTCCAGGGCGTGGGCTGCGAGGAAGAACCCCACCGGAGCGGTCGCCAGGATGCCGGCCAACTTCATGGCTGCGGCAACGACCGCCGAGCTGAGACCGCACATAGTGATGATATGGGCCTTGGAGTGCGCCTGGAAGTACGGCTCCAGCACAAGAGCCGGATAAGCCAGCAGCGACATCATGGCAATCGAGAGTTGGGCGAGCGTCGCATTGGCGTGAGTTCCGGCGAACAAAAAAGCCCCGAGGGTGAACAAGGCGGCCACGATGCAGCTTCCAACCCGCAACGACGCCGCCGTCGCCAGTACGCGGCCCTCCTGGGACGGCGACCCTACGAGATGGCGTACCGTGTTTTCACCGATGCCGAACAAGGCAAAGGGCAGACACAGGGAGGCCCAGCTCAGCACGTAGGCGTAAGTGCCGTAGCGATCCGGGCCCAGTTGCCGCACGACGAAGATCCCCACGAGCAGCGACAGCGTCATCCGGCCGATTTTCTCCACGCCGATCCAACCCGCATTGCGTACGCCTGGGTGGGCGATGCCTTGGAGAATGCGCGTCCAATATCGACGTACGATGTTAGTCGACGAATTCAATTTGGACAGATTCATCCATGGCCGTGTCGCGACTTGGCGAATGGAAGCAGACAAATTTTCGAAGCCATCATCCCGCCGCTCGAAGCGGAGGCGGCATGACGAGCCGACGACCGCTTGCGCTAGCGTGCGCCTTGGCAACGCGGGTCCCGTCGCCAAGCACGAACCCAAACCACAGGAAAATAACGGAGTTCAGAGCGAGATAGCCGAGGAAATATGGATTAATGGTGATGGCTACAACCAAGGTGAGAACGAACGACAGTCCGGCTGACGCTCGCCAAGACCGTTCACGCGACAGGCATCGCCAAGAGATGCTTGCCAAGGACCACAGCCACATGATCAACGGCAACGTGCCCAGAAGCCCGCGCTGGCCGAGGCTATCGAGCAAAAAGCTGTGGCCGCCAATCGTGTCTGTATCGCCACCTTGTTCACTGCCCTGACGGCCTTTTCCCAATCCGATGAGGGGACTTCGGGCGAAAGACGACAGCGAATGCATGGCAAGCTCGAATCGACCGCTGGTCACCTCGTTTGAATTTTTCACCTCTTGCCCAGCTATCAACTGCCTCAATCCATCAACACGGTGATAGATTTTTGCCAGCGATCCCCCTGTCTCGCCGGCCGCGATCTGTAGCGCGAAAAATGCACCGGGCAGAACAATGGCGATGATGAGGAGCAGGGTCAAACGGTATCGCAGCGTTCGAGCAGGAGCGAACAAGATGCTCGTGAGGCCACACCACATGAAGAGCACGGCGGCAGCCGTAAACCCCGCCGTGATCGATAATGAAAGGAGTAGGGCCTGAGGGGCGGCAATGAGCCAGCGGAGAAGTTTTTGCCGTGAGTCGTACAGGCGGCAGGCGGCCAATGCCAGCAGCAGTCCTGTGACGGAAACATTGACCATGGCCGATGTGAGGGCTTGCGCTGACGCTTGGTCGTAGGCCTCGATGAGGAACCGTTCGCGAAGCTTTCCGCTTGCGGTGCCCTCGAGAAGCACGAGGGCGTCCGGAAAAGTGATTGCCGCGAACAAGGCTACGAGCAGCCCGATAAACCAACGTTCGCTCCGCGGGTATACAGCCAACGTGTAGCCACACAGCATGAACGGTAGCACACGAAACATGACCACTGGCTGAGAGGACACCCGGATAAGGTCCGACGGCGAACCGGTGTATCCCGTCAGGCAGCCCACGATAAGGACCAGCTCGAACAGCAATAGGTAGAGGACTGCTGGCTTGGTAAGCAAGGACATGAGCCCCGGCGTCAGGGGAGCCAGCAGACACACCAGAACCGTCAGAGCCTTGTATGCCAGGTTAAGCCGCGACGCTATGTGGTAATGCCCAAAGATCAGCGTACTGAAGGCGACCGTCCAGAAAACCAGTAAGGCCGTCGCCGGGCTCGGCACAGCGGTGTCATTACAAAGGCGCCCTCTACCCCAGTCCACGAGGTCGTGCATCTGGCGGGGTTTCCGGGTGCCACTGTCGGGTGATGGCGGAGCGAATGCCGAGTCCGATGTCACGACAGCGCCTCGGACACAGGAGTAATCGTACGGTATTGCACGGACGCAGGTTCGTGAAGCAGTGATTTGAACAAGTGCAGGAGCCGATGCCCTGTTGCCGAAATTGAATACTTTGCGACTGCAAACGCCCGGCCAGCGACTCCAGAGCGTTCTCGCAGGTGCCGGTCCTTTGCGAATGCCGCGATGGCTCCGACCCAATCGTCGGCGGTCGCGGCCAGCATCCCCCGCTCGCCGTGCGAAAGGAATGAGTTGTTCATGCCGACAGGCGACGCGACGACGGGCAGGCCACTGGCGAGATAGATTTTCGTCTTGTAGTTCTCTTTGGCACGCTCATAGGGCCCGTCGGGCAACGGCATCAGGCCGATGTCGGACGACTGAAAGAGGGCCACCTCTCCGGCGTGGGAGAACGGCAGCCAGCGATCGTGAATGTCGGGATCGGAAAAGGAAAACCGGCTCCGTGACATGATCGTGATCTGATAGGGGGTGATCCGGCCCAGCCGCCGGAGCGGCTCCCGGAGCAGGTCGAGGTAGCGGTAGCTCGAGGGCGTGCCCGACCAGCAAAGCCGGAGCGGCGAGCCTAGGGAATAGGCGGTCTTGGGCTGGTAGTGGTCGCAGTCCACGGCCGACTCGATCAACTCGACCCGCGGGCAGTGCTTGCGGGCGAAGTCAACCAGCAGCGGGTTTCCCACCCAAGCCGCATCGGCGAGCGAGAGCCGCTCGTCGAGATACGGGATGCCGCATTCGTGCGTTGCGTCGTCGAAGTTGAAGACGATCCGGTCGTGCATCTTCCGCAGCCGCCGCTCCAGCACGGGCTCGTCTTGGATGTGGGTAATACTCTTGTGAACGATGACCACGTCTGCGTTAGGAACCAGTTGTTCCATTTGCCGAGCACGAACTCTCGGCAACACGCTTTTCCAGGCGATTCGCCGAACTCCAGGCACGGCCAGCAGGCAACGGGCCACCGGCTTCGGGAAGGGCTCAGGTATCGACAGGTTGCACCCGTGCCGGGCTAACCAGGGGATGAGTTGCGTGCCGTTGACCCAAAGGCTGGGGGAGTTGTAGCTGCTGCTGTCTGCCAGCATCAGCACGTTCAGTGATCGCCTTACCTCGCTCACGCTCATCGCAACAGGAAACGCTCTTCGGCCGGCGTAAGCGGGCGGCCGATCACCGCGACCTCAAGCGGCTCCCGGGGCAGCCATTTGCCGTTCCAGCACAGTTCAGCTTCGCCACCGTGGTGAATGCGATGGCCAAAGCCCCAGCCGGAGAAAAAACCATTTTGACGGGATATGGCTACAGCGCCTGTCTGTTTGTCGATGTTCGTTCGGCGATCAGTTATCCCAAGCGTGCGCGACCCGAACTGCTCAAGATTGGTGCCGTTCCACCCAAAAGGCTCGGTGGTCGTCTCGGCACCGATCGCCCCGCGGTCGATTGGAAGAATCACTGTTTCGCCATTGGCCCGCCGCAGACGAACGAACTTGACGATCGGCGGGAGTTTCGAAAGTGGGATAGCGAAGTTCGCCGGCGAATCACTGGAGTCCGTGTTCCAAGCATCGGGCTTCGCGGCCCTAAAAATGACAATCCATTGGTCACGGCCCGTTTTTTCACCATTGTTGGTCGCGGTAAGAACCTCTTCCGCGGCTTTTTCGGCTTTTACCTTTGCCAACCCCGTGAGCGACGGAATCGCTTCGGCGTAAAGCATCGCGGCATGATCACGGAACGCAGCTCGATCAGCAGGCGGAGCCTTCTCCGCATATGTGGCCCACGCATCCGCAGCAGCGACCTTGGCGTCGGAGGTTACGGCTTTGACTTCGAGCGAAGCTGCCGCGACAAGCAACGCATCGTCCGTCCGGGCGAGATATCGCACGCCCTGCGGCCAGTCGTTTTGAACAAAACAGAGCAGTCGGCCAAACTCGAGGAGAACCTTTGGGTCGGCGTCGAGAGCGTTTGCAGCGGCAGCTAGTTCCTCGAATCGCTCTTGGCCTTTTTTACGGTCGGCAATCGTTTTTCGCAGGGCAAGGGCAGCCGCGGTAGCTTTTGGGTCACGGGCTCGCTTGGAAAGTTGTGAGATTGCAGTGGCCAGTTCGCCGGCTTCTTCGAAACGATTGGCATCAAGGCACTCTGCGGCCATGGCGTTCAGCTTCTCGAGCAGTTTTGGCCAGGTCGTCGGGTTGACCGGTCCGGATGTTTCGCCCACACGATCGGTGAACAGGTCGATACGATCGACCTTAAAACGCAAGGCAATCTCGTCGCAGATGGCCATCAGGAGCATCGGGTCGTCGCCCCGAGTGGCTAGGTTGAGTGCCGTCATCTCGATGGCGTAGCGCTCCGCGAGATTGGCAGTGGCGTCGCGATTGCCGAACACCTCGCGGGCGAGCGTTGTGCGATCGGATGGAGTGCGGGCTTTTTCCGCCTTGTCTTTGTAGATCGCTTTCACTGCAGCTGTTGCGGCATCAAGTTCGGCGCCCGCCGGAGGAGCCGCCGGCTCCACGTTAGCGCCTGCTTTCGACACTCCCGCTGCCGCAAAGACCAATAACAAGGCGGCGACTCGAATCGCCTCGTGTACTCTAGAAAGAACCACAAGCTTCATGATGCAGAGATCGCCACGCGCGGAGAAACGTGGCCGGGCACGCCATAAACGATCGAGTCGGCCGGCGCGTTAGCCAGCACGCAGGAGTTCGCGCTCACTTTGCTTCGCGCGCCAACGGACCTGCCGGGGCCGATTGAGGCATGGAGCCCGAGAAAGACGTCTTCGTGGATATGCGCGTTGCCGCCCAGCGTGGCATAGGGGGAAAGCACCGCGAAATCGCCCGCCGACGCGTCGTGGCCGAGAGACGTGTGGTAGTTCATGATCGCGAACCGGCCCACGCGGCAGGAATCGCTGGCGATCGAATAGGGGCACAGGATCGCGCCCGCCCCGATGCGGGCCGACACCGCGACGATGGCGGTAGGGTGCACGAGCGTGAGAAACTCTGCGCCGCGGGCCAGGAGCGATTCCGCGACCTGGCGGCGGACGTAGGGCAAACCGATGGCGAGCAGGAGGTAGTCGCCCGGAGTGGGGCGGAAGTCGTCGGGTTGGCCAATGATCGCGGGGAAGTTGTCGAATCCATCGATCACTCGCTCATCGGAGGACAGGAATCCGGCGATCCTGCCCGCATGCTCGGGCCAGGCGTCGCGAGCCCATTGCAGCACCTCGCGACCGAAACCACCTGCCCCGACGATCAGAATCCGCTTGCAATCCGCGGGGGGCGTGGGCCGATGCGGCCCCGGGCCGACACAATCGCCAGACCTGCTGCCGGCCACGCTCACCGGAAGAGGCGGATGGTGGTGGTGACCGTTCAAAAGAGGGGGATGCGAGTCCTGCACTCCGTTCCCTTCGGTGGCAGGCGGAGAGGCGATCGTTTCGCGACTGGACTGCTCGCCGACCCCGTCTGCCGAAACTTATGATACCGCAAGTTTGTGGAAATTCTCTGGGGGTGCTTAGGGATTTTCGAGCGACTGGGACGGGGACGGCGCTGGGGGTTTGCGGGCGTCCCCGCACGGCATCGGCGCGGATTCGCACGCCTGGAGGCGTGCGGCACGACGGGCGGCGGGCCTGTTGAAGGGGCGACGGCGCTAGACCAAGGGGCGACGCGGCAGACTTGCTTGACAAGAAGGTGTACGCATGTACACATTTTTGCTGCCTTGCGAGTGCCTGCGATGCGATTTTTGACTTCTACTGGGATCCAGAGATTGCCGCTCATCTGGCGGAACATGGGATCGACCCGGAAGACTTCGAGTGGGCGGTGAGAATGGCCCGTGTTCGCGGGCAAAGCAGGTCGACCGGTCGGCCTTGCTGCTGGGGCGAAACGGTAGACGGCCGGTATGTGCTGTGCGTGTACGAGTATATTGACGAAACGACGATTCTCCCCATCACGGCCTACGAGGTCCGTCGCCCAAGACGGCAACAGCCATGAATCCGAAAGGGGTTTCACCCGAACTTCTGCTCCAAGTGAGGCAAGATCGCGAGACGATCGCGGGCGAACTCGAGTCGCTTCACCTCCAGCACGAGAGGTTGCAGGAGGCAGCCAACGAAGACACGCTGTCCGGCCACTTGCGACAGGCGATTCATGCAAGCCACCGATCTCTGCGCGAGCTGGCCCACGAGTCTGGCCTGCAAACGGAGGAACTTTGCGATTTTCTCGAAGGCAATCGCAGCCTGTCTTCGGAAGTGCTCGATCGGCTTGCCCGCGCGGCTGGGATTGTGGTGACCGTGAGTCGGGGGCTGTAGAACAGGCTGGATCGACTCGCGTGACACGGTGGATTAATCCGTGCTGCGGGCGACGGGCTGATCAGCCGCCGCCGTCGATCGTGAGCACTTGGCCGGTGATGAAGGCGGCGTCGGGACTGGTCAGAAACTCGATGGCGCCGACGACGTCGGCAGGGGTTCCAAGGCGGCCCAGCGCCGTGCGGCGGGCGATGCGCGCGCGGTTGTCGGCGGAGAGCGTCGCCGAGAGGTCGGTTTCCAGGAAGCCGGGCGCGATCGCGTTGACGCGGATGCCACGCGGGCCCACCTCGCGGGCGAGGCTGCGGGCGAAGCCCTCCAGTGCGGCTTTCGTGGCGGCGTAGACCGAGAGGCCGGGGGAGCCGCGGGAGGCGACGATTGAGGAGATGAGCGTGATGGAGGGGCCGGCGGCGCGGGCACCCTCACCCGGCCTTCGGCCACCCTCTCCCAGAGGGAGAGGGGTGTGTGGGGAGTCACTGCGGGCACCCTCACCCGGCCTTCGGCCACCCTCTCCCAGAGGGAGAGGGGTATTGGCGAGCATGTGGCGGATGGATTCGCGGACCAGCACGATCGAGGCCTTCACGTTCACCGTCAGCATCGAGTCGATTTCGTCGTCGCGCATCGTCGCCAGCACGCCCTCGTGGGCGATCGCCGCATTGGCGATGCAGTGATCGAGGCCGCCGAACCGCTCCACGACCCGGCACACGAAGCCGATCACCGCGGCCGAGTCGCTGCCGTCAAGGGCCTCCACGTGCAGCCGATCGGCATGCGCCGCGGCGAGGGTCGCCAAGGCCGACGAGCCCGAGCGGGAGAACGTGGCCACGCGATCGCCGCGGGCGAGCAGCCGCTCGAGGATCGCTAGACCGAGGCCGCGGGAGCCGCCGGAGACGAGGGAGATCAAAGTGCTTCCCACTCCTCGCGAGAGACGCCAGCCTGCCGCAGCAACCGGCGCAGGAGGTCGCGGCTGATGTCGCCCTTGTGCAGGTTCGGAATCACGAGCGTGAGATCACCTCGCACCATGAAAGCGTGACGGCCGCCTTCAAAGGGGCCGTCGAAGCCGGCGCATCTCAGCAGCCGGACGAGTTCCCGGCGTGACACTGGACCGAAGGCAGGCATTCAGGATGAGGCTTCCGCCTTGATCGTCAGATCGACGCCATCGATCACCGGCAACGGAAGGTGGCGATGAATCCGAAACAGAATCCAGTCTTCGAGAGCCGAAAGCAGTTCGCTGCGACACGCTTCCAAGGTCGAGCCGGTCGCATGCACACCAGGACAGGGCGGAATCTCGCCGTAGAAATCGCCATCCTCTGGAAGGATCTCATAGCGGGCGTGAGTGGCTGCGGCGTGGAGATATTCAGTCAGCATAGACGGATTTTACGGGTGGGGTCGCCCAGAATCGAGACGCGGACGGAACGGCTTTCGGTGGATCGACGCGTATTCCCTCAGCTCACGCTTCGGGCTTCCCGGCAATGGCGATATGCCAAACGGGGCGGAACAGCATCAAAGTTCGAGCTTCCCGGCAAGGGTCACGGTTGAGCGGTCAGGGGCCGGCGGGGGGTTTTGCCGGCGGCGGTGGTGGCAATTTGCTTCACGATGTCGAGCACACGGGGCACGCTCTGCGGCTCGAGCGATTCGCGGCAGACGGCCAACGCGGCCGTGCGCACCTGGTCGGGCGCGGTCGCGTCGGGCAGCGGCTCGGCGAGCACGATCTCCGCGGCCACCAGTTCGCCGGTGATGGCGCTGGGCAGCCCGTAGACGCGGGCTTCGGCAACACCCGGAACCCGCCGCAGGATCTCCTCCACCCGCTTCGGAAACACCTTCGCGCCCCCCACCACGATCACGTCGCTGCGGCGGCCCGTGAACTCGAAGCGGTCGCCCCGTCGCTCGACCAAGTCGCCCGTGCCGACCTCCGCCGTGTCGCGCGAGAGCTGCACGAGCAGCTCGCCGTCGCGGCGGGTCGTGAGCCGCACGCCGCCAGGGAGCGACTTGCCGAGCCAGGCCGCGGGAAAGCCCGGCCGGCCATCGGCCACGCGAAACA
>Ga0315902_10001777_pt1 | contig 34275 bp, 31 predicted proteins | sample LakEriMetagenome_9_FD_203523 | JGI IMG/M metagenome (GOLD analysis project Ga0315902, IMG submission 203523) | Freshwater fungal communities from buoy surface, Lake Erie, Ohio, United States - Buoy 12 MA117 | ecosystem: Environmental > Aquatic > Freshwater > Lake > Lake biofilm | place: USA... | reverse complement strand
GGCGGCCTTGGCCACCTTGGCGGCGCCCAGGGTGCCGCCGGCGCCGCCGACGTTGTCGATGACGACGGTCTGGTTGTTCAGGTGCTTGCTCAGCACCACGCCCAGGTCACGGGCCACCTTGTCGGTGGGGCCGCCGGCCGCGAACGGCACGACGATGGTGACGGGCTTCTCAGGGTAGGCGGCCAGCGCGGAGGCGGACAGCACGGCCGAGGCCAGGGCAGTGAACAGCTTCTTCATGTCGAAGGCTCCAGGGTCGGAAGGGTGAACTCGAGGGGGCGGATGTTAGTGGACGGCGGCGGCCCCCACCATAGGCAGAGGCATTCGTCAGCCGCCTTCAGGCGTACTTTCGCGCATCCTCGATGACCTTGCCGTCGTTGGGCAAGCTCCCGGGGGCGACCAGGCGCACGTCGCCGCGCAGCTTGGTGACGTCGCGGATGGTGCCGGCCACGGCATCGACCAGGCCGTCGGGGCTGCCGGTGACCTCGCAGTGGAAGGTCATGCGGTCGTTCGCCATCTCGCCTTCGACCACCAGGCGGGCCCGGCCCAACTGGGGGTGACGCCGCACGATCTCGGCCACCTGGCTGGGGTGGACGAACATGCCGCGCACCTTGGCCGTCTGGTCGGCACGGCCCATCCAGCCCTTGATGCGTGCATTGCTTCGACCGGTGGGGCAGGTGCCGGCCAGCACCGCCGACAGGTCACCCGTGCCGAAGCGCACCAAGGGGTACTCGGGATGCAGCACCGTGACCACCACCTCGCCGACTTCGCCTTCGGGCACGGGGTCGCCGGTGCCAGGACGCACGATCTCGACAATCACGCCCTCGTCTACCACCAGTCCCTCGCGGGAAGCGGTCTCGTAGGCGATGAGGCCGACGTCGGCAGTGGCGTAGGCCTGGTAGGCCTCGATGCCGCGCTCGCGCAGCCAGTCGCGCAGGCTGGGTGGGAAGGCCTCGCCGCTGACCAGCGCCTTGCGCAGCGAGGGCAGCGACAGGCCCATCTCGGCGGCCTTCTCCAGCGCGATGCGCAGGAAGCTGGGCGTGCCGCAGTAGGCGTCGGGCCGCAGGTCGACCATGGCCTGGAGTTGCTGCTCGGTGTTGCCCACGCCACCCGGAAAGACGGCGCAGCCCAGGGCCTGGGCACCCGACTCCATCACCCAGGCGCCGGGGGTGAGGTGGTAGCTGAAGCTGTTGTGCACCAGGTCGCCGGCCTCGAAGCCCGCGGCCTTCAGCGCCCGGGCGATGCGCCAGTAGTCGGCTCGCGTGCCTTCGGGTTCGTAGATCGGGCCGGGCGACTGGTACACACGGCGCGTGCCGCCCAGGCCGCGAAGGCCCCGCCAGCCGATGGTGGAGTAGCCGCCGAAGGGGTCGGTGGCGCGCTGGGCCTTCTGGCGCTCCAGCAGTTCGGGCTTGCGCGTGACCGGCAGCGTCGCGAGTGCCGCGCGGCTGTCGACGCCCGCCGGGTCGACGCCCGCCAGCGCCTGCGCCATGGCCGGCGCCTTCAGGGCGGCGGCCACCACATGGGGCAGGGCGGCCATCAGGTCGGCTTCACGCTGCGCCGCGGGGCGGCTTTCCAGCGGATCCAGGGGTCCCGGCAGCGCCGGGCGGTGGGCATCAGTCATCTCGTTCGCTCCATTGGGCGAGCTTCTTCTTCAGGTCGGCGGTGAAGTCGCGCACATCGGCCGACGACTTCAGCACCCGGGGCTGCCACTCCGGGCTCAGTCGGGAGGGTTTGCGCACCACTGCCGCGGCGATGGCGCCGCCCTCCGCCACGGCACGCGCCATGGCCACGCCCTGGCGCTCGAAGCGGCCCTCGCGTTCGGCCAGGCCCATCTCGCGGCAGTCGCGGCGCAGGCGCTGCAGTGCGGCGTCGGCATCGAACGGCGGCGGGGCGAAGCTCCAGGACTCCTCGGCCATGGCGGGCGGCTGAAGGCGTGATGCGAGGGCGCAGCCGCTCAGGCGAGCCAGCGCTTGCGGCGCTTGTAGCTCTTGACGTCCTTGAAGCTCTTGCGGTCGCCGCCGCCCATGCCGAGGTAGAACTCCTTGACATCCTCGTTCTCGCGCAGTGCCTGGGCCTGCCCGTCCATCACGATGCGGCCGTTCTCGAGGATGTAGCCGTAGTCGGCGTAGCGCAGCGCCATATTGGTGTTCTGCTCGGCCAGCAGGAAGGTCACGCCCTCCTTGGTGTTGAGGTCCTTCACGATCTCGAAGACCTCCTCGACGATCTGCGGCGCCAGGCCCATGGAGGGCTCGTCAAGCAGCACCATCCGCGGGTTGGCCATCAGCGCGCGGCCGATAGCGCACATCTGCTGCTCGCCGCCCGAGGTGTAGGCGGCCTGCGAGCCGCGCCGGGTCTTCAGGCGGGGAAAGTAGTTGTAGACCTTCTCCAGGGTCTGCGCGACCGCCGCCTTGCCGTCCTTGCGGGTGTAGGCGCCGGTCATCAGGTTCTCCTCGATGGTCAGGTGCGCGAAGCAGTGCCGGCCCTCCATCACCTGGATCACGCCGCGGTCCACCATCTCGGAGGTGGACAGCTTCTCGATGCGCTCGCCCTTGAGTTCGATCGAACCCTTCGTGACCTCGCCGCGCTCGCCGGCCAGCAGGTTGCTGACCGCGCGCAGGGTGGTGGTCTTGCCGGCGCCATTGCCGCCCAGCAGGGCCACGACCTTGCCCTCGGGCACGGTCAGCGACACGCCCTTGAGCACCAGGATCACGTGGTTGTAGATGACCTCGATGCCGTTGACGTTGAGGAAGGTGTTGCTCATGGGACGGCCTTCGTGTGGCTTGTTCGAGCGCCGCACCCGACGCTCGAACAAGGGCCCCGCAGGGCCCTTGAAGGGGAGCTGAGGGTCAGCTCTGGCAGTCGGCCGGCGCCCGGCGCTGGATCTTCTTCTCGGCCAGGTACTTGTCCGCCGAGGCCCTGGTCATGGGCTTGAGGATCGAGTCGTCGCTCTGGTACCAGTCGGAGCTGTAGGCCCACTTCGAGCCGTCCCAGGTGTGGACGCGGGCGAAGTTGGCACCGCGGTGGTCGGCGCAGCTGGTGCTGATCGGGCGCATCACGCCCTTGAAGCCCAGGGCGTCGAGCTTGGGCTGCGTCAGGTTGAGGTTCTCGTAACCCCAGCGGGCCTGCTCAGCGCTCACCCACTTGCCCTTGCCGAAGCGATCCTGCGCTGAACGCACGCCTTCCACGGCAAGCATCGCCGAGATCATGCCGCGCATGTACAGCACCTGGCCGACTTCGTCCTTCGGACCGGTGCCCTGACCCTTGCCGTGCACCTTTTCGAGCACTTCCTTGACCACGGCCGAGCCAGGCTCTGCGCCGTGCTGCATGGCCAGCGCGTTGTAGCCCTTGGCGCCATCGCCGACGTCCTTGACGTCAGGCTCCGCGCCTGCCCACCACACGCCGTACATCTTGTCGCGCGGGTAGCCAGTGGCCTGGGCTTCCTTCAGCGAGGTGGAGTTCATGACGCCCCAGCCCCACAGGAACACGTAGTCCGGGCGGTTCTGGCGGATCTGCAGCCAGGTGGCCTTCTGCTCGACGCCGGGGTGGGCGACCGGCAGCAGCGACAGGTCGAAGCCGTGCATCTTCGAACGTTCCTGCAGCAGGGCGATGGGCTCGCGGCCGTAGGGGCTGTCGTGGTACACGAGCGCGATCTTCTTGCCACGCAGCTTTTCCAGGCCGCCTTCCTTCTTGCCCACATGCTGCACCAGGATGTCGGCGGCGTCCCAGTAGGTGCCCATCATGATGAAGTTCCACTTGAAGGCCAGGCCGTCGGCGCTGTCGCTGCGGCCGTAGCCCGCGGTGATCAGCGGGATCTTGTCGCCAGGCGCCTTCTCGGTCAGGGCAAAGGTGATGCCGGTGGACAGAGGCTGGAACACGGTGGCCCCGCCGTTCTTGCCCTTCAGGCGCTCGTAGCACTCCACGCCGCGATCGGTGGCGTAGCCGGTCTCGCACTCCTCGAACGACACCTTCACGCCGTTGATGCCGCCGCGTGCGTTGGTGAGCTTGAGGTAGTCGACGTAGCCGTTGGCGAAGGGCGTGCCGTTGGGCGCGTAGGCGCCGGTGCGGTAGACGAGGACCGGGAAGAACTGCTCCTTGGCCTGGGCCAGGGCAGGTGCCGGGGTCAGCGCGCTGCTCAGGGCGGCCGCTGTGAAAGCTGCCGCGATTGCGAGGGATTTCAGATTCAAGCTTGCCTCCAGAGGATTCATAGGGAAAGGGATGCACTCGTCAGTGCGTCATTGAGATCGCCAGGAGCGACATCAATCCGGTGAGCCGGCTGTGCCGGCGTGTTCAGTGAGGGAAAGGCCATAGCCGCAGCTTTTCCTTGCCGATGGACCACAGGCGCGCCAGGCCGTGAGGCTCCACGATGAGGAAGAACACGATGAGCGCGCCGAAGATCATGAATTCGCTGTGGGCCACCGCCGCGGTACTGATGGTCACGCCCACCAGCGAGCCCGCCCAGGGCAGGAACTGGTTCAGGAAGATCGGCAGGACGACGATGAACGCGGCGCCGAACAGGCTGCCCATGATCGAGCCGAGCCCGCCGATGATGATCATGAACAGCAGCTGGAACGAGCGGTCGATGGAGAACGCCGCCGGCTCCCAGGCCTCGAGGTGGATGAAGCCCCACAGCGCCCCGGCCACGCCGACGATGAAGCTGCTGACCGCAAAGGCCGTGAGCTTGGCGTACACCGGCCGGATGCCGATCACGGCCGCCGCGACGTCCATGTCGCGAATGGCCATCCACTCCCGGCCGATGTGGCTGCGCACCAGGTTCTTGGCCAGCCAGGCGAAGACCATCACCACGATCAGGCAGAACAGGTACTTCTGCATCGGCGTGTGGACGGGCAGGCCGAACACCGAGAGGTCGGACACCGACACCGAGCCCGACGAGGAGTCGTTGGTGAACCACTTGATGCGCAGGAAGGCCCAGTCCCAGAAGAACTGGGCCGCCAGCGTGGCCACCGCGAGATACAGCCCCTTGATGCGCAGGCTGGGCGTGCCGAACAGCACGCCGGCGAGCATGGCGAAGAAGCCCCCCAGCAGCACGGCCGCGAGCATCGGCAGGCCGTCGATGCGGGTGAACAGGTTGTAGGCGGCGTAGGCCCCCACGGCCATGAAGGCGCCCGTGCCCAGCGAGATCTGCCCGCAGTAGCCCACGAGGATGTTCAGTCCCAGGGCGGCCAGGCTCAGGATGAGGAAGGGGATCAGGATGGCGCGGTACAGGTAATCGTCCTGCACCAGCAGCGGCACTCCCACCAAGGCAAACGCCACCAGCAGCGCGATGCCGATGCGGTCCTGCGAGATCGGGAAGATCTGCTGGTCTGCCTTGTAGCTTGTCTTGAACTGTCCGTTTTCGCGGTAGAGCATGGGTTCTTTCCGTTACACGGGTTCCGCGATCGCGTACTTCATACGCGGTCAATGATCTTTTCGCCGAACAGCCCTTGGGGCCGCACGAGCAGCACGAACAGCACCAGCACGTAGCCGAACCAGATCTCGATGCCCCCGCCGATCTTCGAGCCGATGTAGACCTCGGAGAGCTTCTCGCCCACGCCGATGATCAGCCCGCCGATGATGGCGCCGGGCACGCTGGTCAGGCCGCCGAGGATGACCACGGGCAGGGCCTTCAGCGCCACCAGCGACAGCGAGAACTGCACCCCGAGCTTGCTGCCCCAGATGATGCCGGCCACCAGCGCCGTGAAGCCTGCGACCGACCACACGATGACCCAGATGCGGTTCAGAGGGATGCCGATGGACTGTGCCGCCTGGTGGTCGTCAGCCACGGCGCGCAGCGCGCGGCCCGTGCTCGTGTACTGGAAGAACAGGCTGAGCACCACGACCAGCGCCGCGGCGATGGCCGCCGCGTAGAGGTCTTCCTTGTTCACCAGCACGCCGCCCTGGAACACGCCTTCCATCAGGAACAGCGGGTCCTTCGGCAGGCCGATGTCGATCTTGTAGATGTCGCTGCCGAACAGGGTCTGGCCGAAGCCGTCCAGGAAGTAGGTGACGCCCAGCGTGGCCATCAGCAGCGTGATGCCCTCCTGGTTGACGAGCTTGCCCAGGACCAGGCGCTCCACCAGCCAGGCCACGGCCACCATCACCAGCGCCGCGGCGAAGAAGGCGAGCAGATTGCCCAGGATCTTGCCGGTGCCCAGCAGCGCCGGGAACCACTCGGAAAAGCGCGCCATGGCCAGCGCCGCGAACAGCACCATGGCGCCCTGCGCGAAGTTGAAGACGCCGCTGGCCTTGAAGATCAGCACGAAGCCGAGCGCGACCAGGGAATACAGCATGCCCGTCATCAGGCCGCCGATCAGGGTCTCGAGGAAGAATCCCATGCCTGTAGCCCTTCAGTGCGAGGTGCCGAGGTAGGCGCTGATGACCTCGGGGTTGGCGCGCACCTCTTCGGGGGTGCCGTCGCCGATCTTCTTGCCGTAGTCCAGCACGACCACGCGGTCGGAGATGTCCATGACCACGCCCATGTCGTGCTCGATCAGGACGATGGTGGTGCCGAACTCGTCGTTGACGTCGAGCACGAAGCGGCACATGTCCTGCTTCTCCTCGACGTTCATGCCCGCCATGGGCTCGTCCAGCAGCAGCACCTGCGGCTCCATGGCCAGGGCGCGGCCCAGGTCCACGCGCTTTTGCAATCCGTAGGGCAAGCGGCCCACCGGGGTCTTGCGCCAGGCCTGGATCTCCAGGAAGTCGATGATGTGCTCGACGAAGGCTCGGTTTTCCTCTTCCTCGCGCTGGGCCGCGCCGAAGCGCACCGCCTGCTGGAAGATGTTGGTCTTCATCTTCAGGTTGCGGCCCGACATCAGGTTGTCGATGACGTTCATGCCCTTGAACAGGGCCAGGTTCTGGAAGGTGCGGGCGATGCCCATCTCGGCCACCTGGCGCGAGTTCATGTGGTCGAAGGTCTGGCCGCGGAAGGTGATCGTGCCGTGCTGCGGCGTGTACACGCCGTTGATGCAGTTGAGCATCGAGCTCTTGCCCGCACCGTTGGGGCCGATGATGGCGCGCACCTCGTGCTCGCGCACGTCGAAACTGATGTCGGTCAGCGCCTTCACGCCGCCGAAGGCCAGCGAGATGTTCTTCACGTCGAGGATGACGTCCCCGATCTTCTTGCCGTTCATGCTCAGGCCGCCTTCTTCACGCTCGCGAAGGTCTTCGCGTCGATGATCTTCAGGGTCGCGCTGACGCTGCCGCTGCGGCCGTCCTCGAACTTGACCGCGGTCTCGATGAACTGCTCGGACTTGCCGCCGTACAGCGCATCCACCAGCACCTGGTACTTGTCGCCAATGTAGCCGCGGCGCACCTTGCGGGTGCGGGTGAGCTCGCCGTCGTCGGCATCCAGTTCCTTGTGCAGCACCAGGAAGCGGCTGATCTGGCTGCCGGCCAGCTTGTCGTCCTCGGCGAGGTCGGCGTTGACCTTCTCGACGCACTCGCGGATGAGGTCCAGCACCTCGGGCTTGCAAGCCAGATCGGTGTATCCGGCGTAGGGCAGGTTGCGGCGCTCGGCCCAGTTGCCCACGGCTTCGAAGTCGATGTTGATGAAGGCGCAGACCTTCTCGCGGCGGTCGCCGAAAGCCACCGCCTCCTTGATGTGCGGGAAGAACTTGAGCTTGTTCTCCACGTACTTGGGCGCGAACATGGCGCCGTCGTTGGCGCCGCCCATGATGCGGCCCACATCCTTGGCGCGGTCGATGATCTTCAGGTGGCCGTGGTGGTCGATGAAGCCGGCATCCCCCGTGTGGTACCAGCCATCGGCCGTCAGCACCTCGGCCGTGGCCTCGGGGTTCTTGTAGTAGCCCTTGAGCAGCCCGGCACTCTTGACCATGATCTCGCCGTTGTCCGCCAGCTTGATCTGCACGCCGGCGATCGGCACGCCCACGGTATCGGCGCGCGCCTCGTGGTCAGGCTGCAGGCACACGAACACGGCGGTCTCGGTGGAGCCATACAGCTGCTTGAGATTGATGCCGATGGAGCGGTAGAAGGTGAACAGGTCGGGGCCTATGGCCTCGCCGGCGGTATAGGCCACCCGCACGCGGGACATGCCCAGGCTGTTGCGCAGCGGCCCGTAGACGAACAGACCCCCCAGCTTCCACAGCAGCCGGTCGGTGAACGACACCGGCTTGCCGTCCATCAGGTCGGGGCCGACGCGCCGCGCCACGGCCATGAAGTTCTGGAACAACCACTTCTTCAGAGCGCCGGCGTCTTCCATGCGGATGGTGACGCTGGTCAGCAGGCCCTCGAACACCCGCGGTGGCGCGAAGTAGTAGGTCGGGCCGATCTCCTTCATGTCGATGGTGACCGTGGCCGCCGACTCCGGGCAGTTGACGATGTAGCCGCAGGCCAGCCACTGCGCGTAGCTGAAGATGTTCTGGCCGATCCAGGCCGGCGGCAGGTAGGCGAGCACCTCCTCGTCGGGCCCCAGCTTGTCGAAGTCGGCCCCGGCGCGGGCGCGGTCCAGCAGCGTCTGGTGGGTGTGCACCACGCCCTTGGGGTTGCCGGTGGTGCCGGAGGTGAAGAACATCGCCGCCACGTCGCCGGGCTGCACGCTGGCCACGGCCTTGTCGAAGAACGAGGGCTCACGCTGCGCGTGGGCTCGGCCGGTCTCGACCAGTGAGTCCAGCGATGCCAGGCCGGGCTCGTTGTAATGGCGCAGTCCGCGCGGGTTGGCGAACCAGATCCGGCCGAGCTGCGGGCAGCGCTCGCGGATTTCCAGCAGCTTGTCCACCTGCTCCTGGTCCTCGGCCACCGCAAAGGCCACCTCGGCGTTGTTGATCGGAAAGACCATCTCCGCGGCCACGGCGTCCTGGTACAGGGGCACCGGAATCGCCCCGAGCGACTGGGCGGCGAGCATGCAGGCCGTCAGCCGCGGCCGGTTGTCGCCGATGACCACCATGTGCTGGCCCGCGGTCAGGCCGGCCTCGGCCATGCCGCAGGCCAGGTCGCGCACTTCTTCGGCCAGGGCCTTCCACGTCGTGGTCTGCCAGATGCCGTACTCCTTCTCGCGCAACGCAGGCGCGTTGGGACGCGTGCGGGCGTGCTCGAGCATGAGGCGGGGAAACGTGGTTTCCAAGGGGAACTCTCCTGACCAGCGCAGGGGCGCGATGCTAGGCCCAGCTTTGACAGCTTTCTGTCCGCACGACGACAATCCTAGGGTTCTCACGGAGAGGGATTTCCATTGGCTTTGACCACGGTCAACAGCCCGGTGCTCGACCGGGCCCGACCGGCCGCCGCGGCCGAGCTGGATGACATCCCCTGGATGCGGCTGCTCGGGCCGGCCGACCGCCAGCGCGCCGCAGCGGCGATCCGCATCGCGCCGGCGCGCCCGGGCGAGCGCATCTGCCGCTTCGGCCGTCCGCCCACCTTCTGGTTCGGCGTGATCGGCGGCCTGCTCAAGATGAGCAACGACACCGCCGCCGGCGGCACCATCACCTACATGGGCGTCCCGCCCGGAGCCTGGTTCGGCGAGGGCACGCTGCTCAAGCGCGAGTCCTACCGCTACAACATCGAGGCCCTGCGCGCCAGCGTCGTGGCCGGGCTGCCGATCCAGGATTTCCAAGCCCTGCTGGACAGCAGCATCCCCTTCAACCGCTATGTCATGAACCAGCTCAACGAGCGGCTGGGCCAGTTCATCGCCGCGCGCGAGATCGACCGCCACGACGACCCCGACCGCCGCGTGGCCGGCAGCCTGGCGCAGCTGTTCCACCCTGTGCTGTACCCCGGCGTGGGCAACCTGCTGCGCATCACCCAGCAGGAGCTGGGCTACCTTGTGGGCCTGTCGCGTCAGCGGGTGAACGAGGCGCTGAAGGTGCTGCAGTCGGCAGGGCTGATCCGCGTGGAGTACGGCGGCGTCAGGGTGCTCGACCTGCCTGGCTTGCGGGGATTCTCGGTCGACGCTCGCTGAGCGCGGCGCAGTGCCTACACTGCGGCCCGCGGCTGCCTGGGCAGCCTTCTTCAAGGGTGCTTGACATGATCCGCTGGCTTCTCCTCCTGATCGTTTCCATCAGCTGCGTCGCCCCGGCCGCGCGTGCGCAGGCTCTGCCCGCTGGGGTGGAGCGCGTCACGGCCGTGGAGGGCATCACCGAGTACCGGCTGCGCAACGGCCTGCAGGTGCTGCTGGTGCCCGACGACGCCAAGCCCACCACGACGGTCAACGTGACCTACCGCGTCGGCTCTCGCCACGAGAACTACGGCGAGACCGGCATGGCCCACCTGCTGGAGCACCTGATCTTCAAGGGCACGCCCACCACGCGCAACGTGCTGGGCGAGTTCACCCGGCGCGGCATGCGCGCCAACGGCACCACCTGGGTCGACCGCACCAACTATTTCGCCAGCTTCGCCGCCAACGACGAGCAGCTGCGCTGGTACCTGGGCTGGCAGGCCGACGCGATGGTCAACAGCTTCATCGCCAAGGCGGACCTGGACACCGAGATGACGGTGGTGCGCAACGAGATGGAGTCGGGCGAGAACAACCCCTTCCGCGTGCTGGTGCAGAAGGCCTTGGCCTCGATGTACCAGTGGCACAACTACGGCAAGAGCACCATCGGCGCGCGCAGCGACGTGGAGAACGTCGACATCTCCCGGCTGCAGGCCTTCTACCGCCAGCACTACCAGCCCGACAACGCCACGCTCATCGTGGCCGGCAAGTTCGACCCGGCCAAGGTGCTGCAGTGGGTGGCCGAGTCCTTCGGCCCCATCCCGCGCCCGTCGCGCGTACTGGCGCCCACCTACACGCTGGACCCGCCGCAGGACGGCGAGGCCAGCGTCACGGTGCGCCGGGTGGGCGGCACCCCGGTGATCCTGGCCGGCTACCACGTCCCCCCCGGTGCCAGCCGCGACTTCGCCGCCCTGGCCCTGCTGGCCGACGTGCTGGGCTCGCCCCCGTCCGGGCGCCTGCACAAGCGCCTGACGGAGCGGCAGCTGGCAGCCGGCACATTCGGCACGGCCTGGGGCCTGGCCGAGCCCGGCCCGCTGTTCCTGGGCGCCCAGCTCGCCCCCGGCCAGGACCCCGACAAGGCCCGCGCCGAACTGCTGGCCGCCGTGGACGCGCTGGCCACCGAGCCCGTGACGGCCGAGGAGCTGGATCGCTCCCGCAAGCAGTGGCTGAACAACTGGGAGCTCGGTTTCACCGACCCCGAGCGCGTGGGCGTGGCGCTGTCGGACGCCATCGCGCGCGGCGACTGGCGGCTGTACTTCCTGGACCGCAACCACGTGCGCTCGGTCACCGTCGACGACATGCGCCGCGTCGCCGGCCAGTACCTGCGGCGGGACAACCGCACCGTGGCCACCTACCTGCCCGTGTCCCAGACCGAGCGGGCGCCGGCCCCGGCCAAGGTTGACCTGACGGCGTTGCTGAAGGATTTCCGCGGCGACGCTGCGGTGGCCCAGGCGGAGACCTTCGACCCCACGCCGGCGAACCTCGATGCGCGCACCGAGCGCGCCGCGCTCTCCTCGGGGCTGAAGGTGGCGCTGCTGCCCAAGGGCACGAGGGGCAATGTGGTCACGGCCCGGCTGACGCTGCGCTTCGGCGACGAGAACAGCCTCAAGGGTCAGGAGACCGTCTCCGCCCTGGCCGCTTCGCTCATCGACAAGGGCGGCGCCGGCCTGACGCGCCAGCAGATCCGCGATCGCCTGGACCAATGGCGCGCGCAGGTGGCCGTCGGCGCCGGCGAGCAGGGCTGGACGGTCACGGTCACCACCGTGCGCCAGCACCTGCCCGACGTGATCCGATTCGTCGGACGCCTGTTGCGCGAGCCCGCGTTCCCGGCCGACGCTTTGGAGGAGGTGCGCCGCCAGGCCCTGGCCGGGCTGGAAGCCGGGCGCAAGGAGCCGGCGGCGGTGGTGGCCGACGTGATCGCCCGGCATGGCAACCCCTATCCGCGCGGCGACCTGCGCCACGCCCCCACCTTCGACGAGCGCGAGCAGGACCTGAAGGCGGTCACGCCCGAGCGCATCCGCGAGTTCCACCGCCGCTTCGTCAGCGCCGGGCACGGCCAGTTCGCTGCCGTGGGCGACTTCGACGCCCCGGCCCTGCGTGAGGCGCTGGCCTCGGCCCTGGGCGACTGGCGCCAGCCCGCTGCCGGCCCCCTGGCCTTCGTGCGCGTGCCCCGGCCGCTCACCGAGGCGCCGCCGCAGCGTTTCTTCCTGACCACGCCCGACAAGCCCCGCGCCAACCTGCAGGCCCAGCTGCGCCTGCCGCTGAACGACGAGCACCCGGACTACGTGCCGCTGCTGGTGGGCAACTTCATCCTCGGGGGCGGCCCTGCCTCTCGCCTGTGGGACCGCGTGCGCGAGAAGGAGGGCCTGAGCTACGACGTGCGCTCGTTCGTCAGCTGGAACCTTCACGACCTGAACTCCACCTGGACGGCCACCGCCATCTTCGCGCCGCAGAACCAGCCCAAGGTCGAGGCTGCGTTCAAGGAGGAGATCGCCCGCCTGCTGCGCGATGGCGTGACCGACCAGGAACTGGCGCAGGCGCGCCAGGCCCTGCTCAACCAGCGCCGCCTCGTGCGCGCCCAGGACGGCGCGGTGGCCGCGGGCCTGGCGGTCAATCTGGAGGTGGGCCGCACATTCGCCTCTTCGCAGAAGGTGGACGAAGCCATCGCGGCGCTGACGGCGCCGCAGGTGCTGGCGGCGCTGCGCCGCCACGTCGACCCGCAGCGCATCGTCTGGGCCTGGGCCGGCGACTTCAAGCAACCCTGAGCGGGCCGCTGCGCATCGGCCGCGCGGGCTGAAGCCTCAGCCCGCGTCGTTGGCCACGCCAGCGGCCACGTGCCCGGCAGGCACGTGGGCCGCGGCGGAGTCGACGTGACCGGTCTGGTCGTCGAAGAAGAAGTCGGGCTCGAACTCGCGCAGGAACTCCCCCTTGGGCAGGCCGCCCAGGAACATCGCCTCGTCGACCTCGATCTGCCACTGCATCAGGGTGCGGATCGCGCGCTCGTGCGCTGGCGCGCTGCGTGCGGTGACCAGCGCCGTGCGGATGCGCATGCCCGCCGAGCCAGCGCGCTGCAGGCGGTGCAGCGCCTCCAGCAGCGGCTTGAAGGGCCCGGGTGACAGCGGGGTGGCCGAGTGCGCCTTCTCGTGGCTCTGGAAGGCGTCCAGGCCTCCTGAGCGGAACACACGCTCGGCCTCGTCGGAGAACAGCACCGCGTCACCGTCGAAGGCGATGCGCACCTCGGCTGGGTGCGCGTCCGAGGCGTGTGCGCTGTGCGGGTAGACACGCGCGGCGGGCACGCCCGCGACCAGCGCGCTGCGTACGTCGGCCTCATTGGTCGACAGGAACAGGTTGGCGTCCAGCGGCTTGAGGTAGCGCCAGGGGCTCTCGCCGCGGGTGAAGACCCCGCGCTCCACCGGCAGGCCATAGTGCTGCGCCGAGCGGAACACGCGCATGCCCGAGACCGGGTCGTTGCGCGACAGGATGACCACCTGCACCCGCGGGGCGTCGGCGTTGAAGGCCAGCAGCTTGTTGACCAGCGAGAACGCCACCCCCGGCCGGGCGGGCTCGTCCAGGCGCTGCAGCTGCAGCTGCATGTAGGCCCGGTCGTCCTGGGCCTCGAACAGCCGGTTCTCCTCCTCGAAGTCGAACAACGCGCGCGAGGAGATCGCGACGACGAGCTGGCCTTGCAGCGAGGTGGGCATGGCGCACATCCTAAGGTGGATGGCGGCCCGGCGGTGGCTTCAGCGGCAGGTCGAGGGCAGGTAGCGCGGGTTCAGGGGATCGGGGCCGGCGGACTCGCACAGGAAGTCCTCGACGGGCCCTGAGGACGCGGCAGGTGTGGAAGTCGAGGCCGAAGTGCCCGAATTGGCTTGGTTTGCTGAGCGCTTCACCAATCCCTTCGCGTTTCCGTTGCCTTGGTTCCCAGATCCGCCTCCGGGGGTCGACCCCGTCGTCGGTTGCGACTCGTCGGTGAACAGGGGCGAGAGTTGCACCGTGCGGCCCCTGGCGTCAGAGGGCAGGCTGCCGTCCTGGCTGGTGGTGACTGTGACATTGCCCACGGCATCGGTCTCGACCTTGGCGACGTAACGGGACGGCGTCGTCGTCTCGCAGCCCCAGGCGTTGGGCTCCGGCAGCGCCTTGCCCGAGGCATAGGCTTCGGTGACGGCCGTGCGGCAGGGGCTCGCGGCCACCAGCACTTCCGAGATGCGCGCCCGCGTTGCGTAGCCGCTGTACGCTGGCAGGGCGATGGCGGCAAGCACCCCGATGATGGCCACCACGATCATCAGCTCGATGAGCGTGAAGCCGGCTCCGCGGCAGGGCCTGGCGCACAGGGCGCGGCGTGGGGAATGACGCGCACGGCAGCGCGTTCGACAACGTGTTGGCGACATGGGCAGAAATCGAGCCCGCGCACGCTAGCCGGCCTCGGAAGCGCCCCTGCTGAACCGGCAAGCCGGTCACACGCACAGGCGTGAACCCCTGCACGGCTGGCGATTCGTCACACGCCGCGATCACCCGGCGTGAAGGGTGGGGCTGTTGGCCGCAGCCCCTACTTCACCCAGGCATTGAGCTGGATGATGGGCAGCAGCACCGCCAGCACGATGAGCATGACCACCGCGCCCATGGCGACGATGAGCAGCGGCTCGAGCATCGTGGCCAGGGCCATGGCGCGGCGCTGCACCTCGGACGACTGCTGCTTGGCTGCGCGCGTGAGCATCAGCGGCAGCTGGCCGGTTTGCTCGCCCAGGCGGGCGAACATCGACAGCAGTCCGGGGAAGCGCTTCTTGGCTGCCAGCGCCGAGGCCAGAGGCGCACCCTCACGCACCTGCACCAGGGCGTCCATGGCGTCGGCGCGCATGGCGCGGTTGCCCAGCGTCTCGGCCGAGGCCTGCAGCGCCTTCAGGATGGGTACGCCCGCAGCCGCCAGCATGGCCAGGGTGCCGGCAAAGCGCGCCGCGTTGTAGCCCTTGGACAGGCGGCCCAGCAGCGGCAGGCGCAGGAAGGCGGCGTCGAAGCGCTCGCGCACGGCGGGCACGCGCAAGGCAAAGGTGGCGGCCGCGGCGCCTGCGCCACCCAGGATCAGCATCACCCAGCCCCACTGCCTGACGAAGGCGCTGATGGCGAGCATGGCCACCGTCAGCCCGGGCAGGGCACGGCGCGAACTGGTGAACACGCTGGCCACCTGCGGCACCACGTAGGTGACCAGGAAGATCACGATCAGCAGCGCGATCACCGAGACGATGGCCGGGTACAGCGCGGCGCCCAGCAGCTTGGCGCGCAGCGCCTGCCGCTCCTCCAGGTCGTCGGCGAGCTTCTCCAGCACCTGGCCGAGCGCGCCGCTTTGCTCGCCGGCGGCGACCACGGCGCGGTAGACCTCGTCGAACTCCCGTGGGGCCAGGCCCAGCGCCCGCGCAAAGGGGCTGCCGGCATTGACCTCGCTCTTGAGCTGCGCCACCAGCTCGCGCTGGCGGGGATCGTCGGCCTCGTCGGACAGCGCGCTGAGGGCACGCTCCAGCGGCAGGCCCGAGGTGACGAGCCCCGCCAGCTGCCGTGTCCACACGGTCAGCGAAGCGGTGTTGAAGACCCGCCGGCGCAGGGCCGAGCCGCTGCCCGCCTCCTCGCCTGCGGCAGCGCCCACCGGTGTGACCTGGAGGGGCACCAGGGACTGCGCGCGCAGCTGGGCGCGTGCGGCCCGGGCGTTGTCGGCCTCGAGCAGGCCCGAGGTGGACTTGCCGGCTGCGTCCAGGGCCTCGAAGCGAAAGGCGGTCATGTCGTGGGGCTGGAGTGAAGGCGGGTCGGCGCAAGCCTCACTCGCGGGTCACCCGCAGCACTTCCTCGGGCGAGGTGATCCCGGCCTCGATCAGGCGCTCGCCGTCCTCGCGCATGGGCCGCAGGCCGGCGGCCTCGGCGGCGACGAACAGCTGGCTCTCCGCGGCGCGGCTGTGGATCAGCGCGCGCACCTTGTCGTCGGTGGTCATCAGCTCATAGACGCCGGTGCGGCCCTTGTAGCCGATGCCGCCGCAGTGCTCGCAGCCCACCGGGTGCCAGCGGCCGCGCGCGTCCTCGCGCTTGCACTGCGTGCACAGCTTGCGCACGAGGCGCTGCGCCAGCACCCCGAGCAGGCTGGAGCTCAGCAGGAAGGGCTCGATCCCCATGTCGGTGAGGCGGGTCACCGCCGAGGGTGCGTCGTTGGTGTGCAGCGTGGCCAGCACCAGGTGGCCGGTCAGCGAGGCCTGCACCGCAATCTGCGCGGTCTCCAGGTCGCGGATCTCGCCGATCATGATCACGTCCGGGTCCTGGCGCAGCAGGGCGCGCAGCGCCTTGGCAAAGGTCAGGTCGATCTTGGCGTTGACCTGGGTCTGGCCGATGCCGGGCAGCTCGTACTCGATCGGATCCTCCACCGTCAGCACGTTGGTGGTGGAGGTGTCGATGCGCGACAGCGATGCGTACAGCGTTGTGGACTTGCCCGAGCCGGTGGGCCCGGTCACCAGCAGGATGCCGTGGGGCTGGCGGATCAGCTTGTCGAAGCCGGCCAGCACCTCGCCGCTCATGCCCAGGCTCTCCAGAGAGAAGCGGCTGTCGGTCTTGTCCAGCAGGCGCAGCACCGCGCGCTCGCCGTGGGCGTTGGGCAGGGTGGACACGCGCACGTCGATGGCGCGGCCGCCGATGCGCAGCGAGATGCGTCCGTCCTGCGGCAGGCGCTTCTCGGAGATGTCGAGCTCGGCCATGATCTTCAAACGCGAGATCAGCGCCGAGTGCAGCGCGCGGTTGGGCTGCACCACCTCGCGCAGCGTGCCGTCCACGCGAAAGCGCACCGAGCTGCTGCGCTCGTAGGGCTCGATGTGAATGTCGCTCGCCCCGTCCTTGGCGGCCTGCGTGAGCAGGGCATTGAGCATGCGGATGATGGGCGCGTCGTCGGCCGCCTCCAGCAGGTCTTCCACCGCCGGCAGGTCCTGCATCATCCGCGACAGGTCCACCGCGCTTTCCACCTCGCCCACCACCGCCGCCGCGCTGGACTCGCCGCCGGCATAGGCCGCGGCGATGCGCTGGCCAAGCGTGGCCGAGGCCTCGCGTTCCAGGGTGTCCACCGCGTACAGGCGCTGCACCTCGCCCAGCACCGACAGCGGCGTGGTCTCGCCGGCCCACAGCACCAGCTGGTCGCCGTGGTCCTCGAGCAGGACGGTGTTGGCCTTGGCGAAGGCGTAGGGCAGGGGGTGGCGCGCGCCCATGGCGGTGAGGGCCCTGTTCGTTCAGTTCTTCGGAGTGGCGCCGCTGGCGCCCGGGACGGGCGCCGGTCTCGGCGGCAGCACGGGTGCGTCCTGCAGCGGCAGCAGCCGGTTGGGTTCGGGCTGGCTGTCCTTCTGCTGGGCGCGGATCACGTCGTAGCGGTCCAGGGTCAGGCGGTCGCCGGCGGCGGCGTCGCGCATGACGATGGGCCGCAGGAACACCATCAGGTTGGTGCGGTTCTTGGTGCGGCTCTCGCTGCGGAACAGCGCGCCCACGCCGGGCAGGTCACCCAGCAGCGGCACCTTGGAGCGGCTCTCCACGAAGCGGTCCTCGATCAGGCCGCCCAGCACGATGATGCCGCCGTCGTCGACCACCACATTGCTCTCGATCAGCCGCTTGTTGGTCGACGGGCCGGCGTTGGTGGTGCCGGGCGCGACCTTGTCGCTCACGCTGGAGGACTCCTGGAAGATGGTCATGCGCACCGCGCCACCTTCGCCGATCTGCGGCTTGATGCGCAGCGTGATACCCACGTCCTTGCGCTCGATGGTCTGGAAGGGGTTGGTCGCGGCGGTGCCGGTGGCCGTGAACTGGCCGGTGACGAAGGGCACGTTGCTGCCCACCACGATCTTGGCCTCCTCGTTGTCCAGGGTGATGAGGTTGGGCGTGGAGATGATGTTGGTGTTGGTCTGGCTCTGCAGCGCCCGGGCGATGGCCGCCAGCGCGTAGGTGCCGCCGTAGTTGCGGATCAGGCCGATGTTCAGGCCTTCGCCCAGGGCGATCTGGCCCGCCGCGGCCCCGGTCTGCAGCCCGATGATGTTGGTGCCACCGGCGCCGGTGAAGTTGGTGCCCAGGCCGACCAGGGCGCTGTCGCCCTTCTGGCCCAGCAGCCCCTGCCACTGGAAGCCGAAGTCCGCGGCGTTGTCGCCCGAGACCTCCACGATCATGCTCTCGATGTAGACCTGCGCCCGGCGCGAGTCGAGCTGGTCGATCATGGCCCGCACCTGACGGTACAGAGGCTCGGGCGCGGTGATGATCAGCGAGTTGGTGGCCGGGTCGGCCTGCACGAAGCCGCCGGTGTTCGGCTGGGCCGCTCCGGCGATCGGGGCGGTGGCCTGAGGAGACGCGGCGCCACCGGGCGATCCCATCGGCATGATCGGCGCGCCCGGGGTCGCTCCCCCACCGCCCGAGCCGCCTGCAGCCCCGAAGGCGGCACGCAAGACCGTGGCCAGCCGCACCGCGTCGGCGTTGCGCAGGTGCACCACCCAGATGCGACCGGCCGGGCCGGCGTTGTCCATCGGGCGATCGAGCTGTTCGATCATGCCGCGCATCTGGGTGAGGCGTGCCGGGTTGGGCGCGCGCAGGATCAGCGAGTTGCTGCGCGCATCGGCCACCACCGTCACGCTGCCGCCCGCCGCCCCGGGCGGTGCGCCCGGCACACCGGGGGCCGAAGCGTCGGACAGCCGCTGCACCAGTTGCACCAGGTCGGAGGCGATGGCGTGCTTGAGGGTGACGATCTCGATACCGGTGTTCGAAGGCTGGTCCAGTGCGGCGACGATCTTGCCGATGCGCTGCAGGTTGTCGGCGTAGTCGGTGATGATCAGCGCGTTGGTCCCGGGGTCGACGTTGATGGTGTTGTTGGCGCTGATGAGCGGCCGCAGCACCGCCACCAGGTTGTTTGGGTTGCCATGCTGCAGCGTGAAGATCTGCGTCAGCACCTGGTCGCCGCGCGTCGGTGTGGACCCCACCGACACCGTACCGGCCTGCAGCTTGGCGTCGGCCTCGGGCACCACCTTGAGCAGCCCGTTGTTCTCCACCACCGCAAAACCCAGCCCGCGCAGCGCCGACAGGTAATTCAGGTAGGCCTCGCGGATGGTCAGCGGCTGGTCGCTGTAGACGGTGATCGAGCCCTTGACGCGCGGGTCCACGGCGATCTGGCGGTCGATCATCGCGGCGAAGGCGCGCGTCACGGCCTCGACGTCGGCGTTGATGAAGTTCACCGTCACGGGCGTGCGCGATCTGAGCGCCGGGCTGTGGCCCCCGGCACGCGCTGCTGCCGGGGCCGCAGCCGGAGCGGCGGCAACCGGTGCGGCAGGCGCTGCGGCGCCTGGTGCCTGCGCCCCGGCCGGGGGCAAGGCGGCCGCGGCGCCGAGGGCGACCGCAGCCGCGGCCAGGAGGGGGCGCGTCGCGTTCATGTTCATCCGATCGAAATGAGTGACCTCGCGCCTTCGCGCCGGCCGATGATGTTGAGCAGGTTGTCCAACGCCGTCTCCGACCCCGGCGCGGCCGTGGCCTCGCCCTGGAAGCGCAGCGTCGGCCCGGCCCACTGGCCGCTGCCCGACAGCTGCAATGCGCCGTCGATCGTGCTCAGCTGCAGCGTCGCCGCCTGCCCGCTGGCGCCACCTCCGAGCAGCTGCATGCGATAGCTGCCCAGGGTGTCCAGGGTGCTCACACGCGACGACAGGCCTTGCAGCTCCGCCGCCACGCTGCCGTCCATGCGCCAGCGCCCCTGCACCACCTCGATCGTGGCCCCGGGGGTGGACAGACGTGCCACGCCGCCCAGCTGCAGCGTGTTCCAGGGGGTCCCCAGGCCGCCCAGCCAGGCCGCTGGCCACTGGCCCAGGCCAGCCGGCCGTGCCGGCAGCGACACCGTCACCCGCCCCAGACCCGGCCGCACGAGGGCCTTGACCTCGCCCTCCAGGCAGCAGGCGTGGCGCGCGGTCACTGCCAGCGCGGTACCGGCCAGGCCCACTGTCCAGTTCATGCGCCCGGGCAGCGCCATCGCGTCGCGGCTGCCGGCCCCGCCGGTCAGCACCACCTGTGCGCTGCCCTGCCACACCGTGCCCGAAGCCTCGGCCAGCAGCAGCCGCCCGCCGGTGCCCGACGCCACCGCGCCGGCCAGCCAGTGTGCGGGAGCGAAGGCCACAAGCCCGAAGAGGCCGCCCAGCGCGCCACCTACCCAGGCGTAGCGCACCGCACGGCGGGACTCGCGTCGTGCCGCCGGTGCCAGCACCGAGTCGCCGAAGCCGGTGCTGGCAGCGTCACGGCGCTGACCGCGCCGCCAGGCCCAGCCTGAAGAGAGCTTCACGATCCAGTCCCCAGCGCCACGGTGACCGAGCCCGCGAAGCCCTGGGCATCGCGTGCGAACTGGGCCTCCACGGGCCGCGCCCGCGCACCGGCACGCACTTCGGACAGCCAGCCGCGCAGCGCCTCGCCGCCCAGGCCGTTGAAGGTGAGCACTGCGCGCTCGCCTTGCAGGGCCAGCCGCGCGCGGTCGCCCAGACGGTCGCTGGCCGCCTTCAGGGCAGCTGTGGCCTGGTCGGCCGGCAGCGGAGGCTGGGCCTTGAGTTCGCTTGCCTCGGAAGCCAGGCGCTGCATCGCCTGCATCTCGGCATCCAGCGCGGCGATCTGCACCGGCGCCTGGCGCAGGGTGCGCAGCGCAGGTTGCAGTCCGACCGCCCACAGCGCGTAGGCCGCCAGCACCCCGGCGCCCAGCAGAGCCATGCTGCGGTCACGCGGCGACAGCGCGCCCCAGCGCGCGCGCAGCGGCGCCAGCTTGGCGGCGATGCCCGAGGCAGTAGCGGCATTGGCGCCGCTCATCCTGCTCCTCCCGATGTACCCGATGGCCCGCGCAACAGCGTCACCTTGCCCGGTGCGATTTCCAGCGACCAGCCCGCCGGGCGCAGCCGATCGCGGAACTGCCGGACGTGGTCTTCCGACCAGCCGGCCACCGTCAGCGTCAGGCGGCCCGGCTCGAAGCGCAGGCCCTGCATCGGCCCCTGGCCGTCCGGCCAGGCGGCGGCCGCTGCGGCCATCATGGGTTCCAGGTCGGTCTCGCCCGATCGGCCGGCGGCCGTGCGCAACTGTTCGGTTTCGCGGCGCATCTGCGCCGGCGCGTCCAGCACCGAGCGCACCTGCGGATGGGTGGTGCGCAGCAGGGCAATCTGCGCCTGCCGCCGGTCGTCCAGCGCCCGGTGCTGCGACCAGGCCCAGACGTTCAGGCCGATGACCTGCAAGCCGGCCAGCGCAACCAGCCCCAGCCGCACCGGCTTCCAGGCGGGGCTGCGCAGGCGCTTGAAGGCCTGCTTGAGCGCCACCGCGCCGCGGTGACGCGCCGCCAGGTCGAACTGGCGCAGATTCCAGGTGGACTGCACCGCACGCCACGCACTTTCGGCCTCGGTGAGCACGCTTACCGGCGCACCCAGCCAGCGCTCGGCCGCGGTGGCCATTGCGGGCGTGGCGGTCCAGCGCACGCCCTGCGCCGCCGCGCTGGCCAGCAGCGTGCGTGCCAGCGATCCGGCCAGCGGCACGCAGGCCACGCCGTTGTCGTCGACCCAGGTCAGCGCCGGCTGCGGTGCGCCGCCACTGCCGGCGTCGAAGATGTGCCCTCGGGGCCCGTCCTGGGGCGTGAGCGCCGGCACCACCCGGTCCACGATCAGCCCGGTGCGCTCGAGTTCCGCCAGTGCGCCCTGCAGCCAGCCCTTGTGCGTCACCGCGACCCATACCTCCTGGCCCGCCTGCGCCTGAGCCGGTAGGGCAAAGTGCAGGTCGCCGGTCTCCTCCAGCAACGCTTCCTCGAGCAAACCCTCCAGGGCCGCCCGCAGCTTGGAAGCCGGGGCCTTGGGCAGGGTGAGTTTCTGCCACGACACGTCCGACGCTTCGAGCACCGCCACCACCGCATCGGCCTTGGGCAGCAGCGCAGGCGCGGCCCGACCGGAGGCGGTCAGCGCCAGGCCATCCGCGCTCAGCGCATAGGCCAACTCGCCGGCTGGCGACGCGGCGGCGTCTGCACTGCCGGCGCCCGCACCCAGCCGGGCACGGGGCGGCAACAGGATGGCAAGAACGGACATGGGGGCGAGAGGCTACCGCGGATGTGCTGACAGAGCAACCGCTTCCTCATGTGAATCAAAGACTTACAGCAATAAGTTGTAGCAGTCTCGCAGCATTAGGCCGTTCTTCGGCCCGAAAGGCGCGCCAGCTCAGGGCGCCTGCTGCGGCCGCCGTTCACGGTGGATCGCCACCACCAGGATGGCATTGCCGTTCAGCCGACGGTGCATCAGCGAACGTTCCTCCAGCATGCGGTCGTCCAGACGCAAGCGGCCACTCACTTCGAAATAGCTGCTGGCCACCGAGACGCGGGCGGGGTCGAGCTTGGCCTCGGCCGGCAGGTGCGGCCTGGCGGCATCCACGGTGTCGAAGGCCTTGCGCTGTCGCACCTGCAGCAGGCGTTCGGCGGTGCCTCTGTCGACGTCCAGCACGGCCGACAGCACCTCGCGGGGTGCGGTGTTCAGGTTGACCTTGGTCTTCTCGGGCAGCACGTCGACCCAGGGGCGCAGGGCGGTGATCGTGGCCGCATCGAAGCCCAGCCAGGCCAGGTGGTCCAGACGCTGCGGCGCCAGGGCGCGGTTCTCGTCGGGAGCGGAAGGCGCCGAGGCCGCCTGCGCCCCCCAGGCGGAGACCAGCCCGGCGGCCAGCCGTCGGGCCACGCCGTCGGCCAGGCCGGCCGTCGCGCACAGGCGGCTCAGCACCTGGACCTCGCCCGGCACCGCCTGCCCGTTGTCACCCACGAGATTGCGCAGGTTGTAGCGGGCCTGCGCGTCGGCGATGGTCCCGGACAGGAAGGCCTCGGGTCCGCCGTCGGAGGTGTTGTTGCGGTCCGCGGCGAGGAAGGTGGACAGACGCGCCTCGGCCAGCGGCGTGGCCCAGGGCTCGCCCAGGTGGTCGATCTTGCTGGTGCGTGCGTCCTCCCGCAGGATGAGGCGCGACCAGTCGACGGCGCCGCCCAGGATCCACCCCGACTGCGTGCGCGACCGCTCGGCGGCCTCGACGCGGATGGCGCTCCACTGCTGCCACACCATGCCGGCGGCGAGCGTGGCCACCAGGGTCACGATGATCATCGCCAACAGCAGGGCGGCGCCCCGCTGCTGCTGGCGCCGCGTCGGGAAGGGGCTGTGCGGCCTCATGGCATCTGCGGCGCCATGACGAAGTCGCGCGTGAGCGAGGCGCCGCGGGTGGTCAGGACCGCCCTCACGCCTTCGGGCAGCCGCTCCTCAGATCCCGCCGGCGCGCCCGGCAAGACGCGGGAGGCCCCGGCAGATGCGGCTGGGTCGCCCGCGGACTGCGCGTTCGTCCAGGCATCGCCGCGGAAGAAGTACACCTGCCAGGCCGAGACCTCGGGCATGACCTGCAGCGTGCCCGGCTCGTTGCCCATCAGTTGCTGGCTGGAGACCCATTGCTCCTGCAGGGCCGCGGCCTGGGTGACGATCGGCCCGGCCCATCGCCACCACGCGCCGTTGCGCAACGTCCACACCACGAGCTGCACGCCGTTGGGCGCTTCCCGTGTCAGGCGCAGATTGGAGCCATCGAAGCGCAGCCCTGGCACGGCACCCGTCGGGCGTACGGCCTGCAGGTCCTGCTCCCACTGCGCCAGGGCGGTGCCTACGCGCAAGGTGCGCTCCACCGACGCCTGCGAGGCACTGCGCGAGGCCGACATCGCGTCGATGCCGCGCCAGGCCATGCCGGACAGCACGGCCATGATCGCCAGCGCCACCAGCACTTCCACCAGGGTGAAGCCGCGTAGCTGTCGCGGGCGCGATCGCATCAGTACCTCCCCACCACCGTGGACAGCGTGAGCAGGACCTGCCCCCGGTCATCGGCCATCACGGCGTCCACCCGCCGGAAGTTGGGGTTGGGCGTCGGGCGCACGCGCAAGGTCCCGCGGTAGCTACGGCCGAGCTGGTTGCACTCGAACGGGTCTTCACCGACGCCCGGGAAGTCGCGTGTCAGGCGTATGCCGGTGAGCTCGTTGTCGGCGCACCACTGCGCGGCCATGATGTCGGCCAGGCGCTGGGCGCTGTCGGTGGCCGAAGACGAGGCCCGCATTCCGGCAGCCAGCGTGACCGCCACGATGGCCAGCGCCACCAGCACCTCGATGAGCGTGAACCCGCCGGGCCTGCGTCCGGCGCTTCGGGTGCTCAAGGCCCGGCGGACCTTCATGGGGCGCCCGGGGCCGAGGCTGCTGCTGCGACGGCAAAGGGTGCCAGCCCGTCGGTGGCCAGGTCGAGCCGCCGATCGGCCAGCCTCAGCGCAAGCCGCTGAGCCCCGATGACCGGCTCAGGGCCGAGGAGCAGCGAGTTGCCGCCGATGACTTCGGCGCGTACCTCGCGGTCCAGCCAGCGTTGCGGCAGGTCGGTCTTGGCCAGGCCCTGAAACCTGAAATCCGGGCCGCCGCCGGCGCCTTCTGCGGGCAGCGGCACCCAGCGCACGGGCACGCCGGTGGCGCGCGACTCGGCGCGCGCGGACTCCAGCAGCGCCACCAGGCGCATGGCCTCCTGCTCAAGCCGGGTGGACGACGGGTCGCGGATGGCCAGCGACACCAGGCCCGACGCCACCGCCACCAGGGCGACGACGAGCAGCAGTTCGATCAGCGTGAAGCCGGACGCGGCGAGGCGGCGGGGCCCGCCCGCCTGGCGCCGGGAGGGAAAGTCACTGCCAGGAGCCGACGTCGGCATCTTGGCCTTCGCCGCCGGGCTTGCCGTCGGCCCCGAAGCTGAAGATGTCGATCTCGCCCTTCACGCCGGGGTTCAGGTACTGGTAGGCCTGCCCCCAGGGGTCGGTGGGCAACTTGTCCAGATAGGGTTTCCAGTTCGGCGGCACGGGGGAGGCGGTCGGCTTGCGCACCAGCGCCTGCAGGCCCTGCTCCGATGAGGGGAAGCGGCCGTTGTCCAGCTTGTACAGCTTCACGGCCTGCATCAGGTTGTTCACGTCGGTGCGCGCCGCGGTGACCTTGGCGTCGCCGGCTCGGTCCAGGACGTTGGGCGCGATCAGGGCGGCCAGCACCCCGATGATGACCAGCACGACCATGATCTCGATCAGCGTGAAGCCGCGGTCGGCGCCACGGCGGCGGGCGGCACTCGGCCAGAGGTTCATGGCAAATCCTCCAAAAAGCGGCAGGATGGCATGATAATTCCGGCGATGGTTGCGCGATGGTTGGCTTTAGGCATATGGGCCCTGGTGGCCGCCAGTGCCGTCTTCTGGGGCTCCCGCCTGCTGGTGAAGCCTGCGCCCGCGCCTGCCCATGCCACCACGGTCAGCGCCACCGCAGCCCTGCGCGGAGATCCCGTCCGGCTGTTCGGTGAGGACGTTCGCCCGGCCCAGTCGGCGACTGCCGCCCCGGTGGTGCCGGTTGACACCCGATTCAAGCTCGTGGGCGTTGTCGCCGCACGACAGCCTGCTCAGGGCGGCATCGCGCTGATTGCCGTCGATGGCAAGCCGGCCCGGGCCTATCGCGTCGGGGCCACGGTGGAGGGGGAGACGGTCCTGCTGGCTGTGAACGCCCGCGGCGCCGACCTGGGGCCGCGTGCCGGTACGCCGTCGGTGGCGCTGCAGATTCCGCCCCTGCCTGCGCCCACCACGGGCGCCTTGCCGCCTGCTGCAAACAACCTCGGCGCCATTGCACCGCCGGCTGCGGTGTCGATGCCCGGGCCCGCTGGGGTCATGGTGCCGCCTGGTGCCTCGCCGCAGGGGCAGCCGCCCGCGGCGCCCGGCGTGCCCATCCTGCCTTCTGCCTCGCAGGACGAGCCGCCCGCGGCGGTGGGCTCTCCGGTGCCGGGCGCGGGGCCGGGTTCTCCGGCCTGGCGACCCACTCCCGCCACCCGCTGACGCGGCGCGGTCGAGTCTTCCGATGACGCCGGTACCACCACCCGGTCCGGCCTCGTCCTCGCCCGAATTTCGTCCCCCCGAAGACTCGCCGGCACTGGCCGAGCAGTCCTTCGAATCCCCCCTGCGCAACCTGCCCCGGCGCGAGCCTGTGGCCGTCGGGCCCCAGGCCTGCCTTGCTGAGGCGCTGGAGCTGATGCAGGCGCGCGGCACCGGTTCGGTGATGGTGCTGGACGACAGAGGTCGCGCCCTGGGCATCCTGACCCGGCACGACCTGCTGCCGCGCGTGGCGCTGCAGCGTCCGCCGCTGGACATCGCCACCACCCCGATCACCGAGGTGATGTCGCAACCGGTGCACACCGTCGATGTGGGGCAGCCGGTGCACGACGCGGCGCTGGCCATGGCGCGTCACGGCATACGCCACGTGCCGCTCACCCAGGAGGGCCGTGTCGTCAGCATGGTGTCCGAGCGTGACCTGTTCGCGCTGCAGCGCCGGTCGATCCGGCAGCTCGGCGCCGCCTTGCGCCAGGCACCCGATGCGGCCGCTCTCGTCCAGCTCGCTCCCGGCATTCGTGAGTTCGCGGCCCAACTGCACGCGCAGGGCGTGGGCGCGCAGCCCCTGACCGATCTGGTCAGCCACCTCAACGACACGCTCACGGCCCGGCTGTTCGAGCTGTTGACCGCCGCACGGGGCCTGGACCCGAACCATGCCTGCTGGGTGGCCTTCGGCTCGGAAGGGCGCGTCGAGCAGACGGTGTCCACCGACCAGGACAACGGCCTGGTGCTTGACGACGCGGTGGACGACGCCGAGCGGGAGGCCTGGCTGGCGATGGCGCAGGAGGCCAACCGGGTGCTGGACGCCTGCGGCTTCCCGCTGTGCAAGGGCGGTGTGATGGCGGGCAACCCGGCGTGCTGCCTCAGCCAGTCGCAGTGGGCCTCGAGGTTCTCGCACTGGATCGCCAAGGGCGAGCCGGAGGACCTGCTCAACGCCAGCATCTACTTCGACCTGCGGCCCTTGGCCGGCCGCTTCGAGCTGGCGGCACCGCTGCGCCAGCGCGTGCTGGACGAGGCCCCGGGATCAGCCCGGTTCCTGCGGCTGATGGCCGAGAACTCGCTTCGCTTGCGGCCGGCCCTGAACTGGTGGGGCGGCCTGGACACCACCGCCGAGGATGGCCGCCGCGTGGTGGATCTCAAGCTGCGCGGCACGGCCGTGTTCGTGGATGGAGCCCGGCTGATGGCCCTGGCCCGCGGCGTGGAGGCCCTGGGCACCCGTCAGCGGCTCGACCTCGCGGGCCAGCGTGTGGGCGTCACCGATTCGGAGCGCGCCACCTGGCTGGGCGCTTTCGATGCCCTGCAGCGCCTGCGGCTGAGGGTGCAGCTCGGCCCGGGCGCGGCCGGTGCCGCGGTGGCAGGCAACCGGGTCGACCTCAAGGCGCTGGACGGCATCGACCGGCGCACGCTGAAGGAGGCGATGCTCGCGGCGCGCTCGCTGCAGCAGCGGCTGCAGATGGAGTGGCTTCGCGGCTGAGACGCGGGCCACGGGCCGCCAGCGGTGGCGTGCCCGGGCTCAGAGCTGCTCGATCACGTCCAGCGGCTGGGGCAGGGTGGGGCCAGGGTCCTCGCCATCGACCACGTCACTCATCAGGGCCGCGGCGCAGCGGATGAGGGGCCACGACAGCGCCGCCCCGGTGCCGTCGGTGCAGTCCAGGCCCAGTTCGAGCACGGCGGAGGCCTTGAACAGCGCCATGGCGCGGTCCAGCCCCTGGTGGCGGTGGCTGCGGCAGAACACGCAATAGTCCACGATCGCAGGCGCCAGCCGGCTGGCCACGGCCAAGGCTGCGAGGGCCTGCAGGCCGTCCACCATGATCAGGCCCCGACGCGACGCGGTGGCCAGCATGACACCCACCATCATCGCCATTTCGAAGCCGCCGAAGGCAGCCAGCACCTCGAGCGGGTCGGTGCTTACGCGCTGTCGGCTCTCCACGCCCTGGGCGATCATCAGCAGGTGCGCCAGATCGTCGGGGTTCATCCGCGGACCCGACAGCAGCAGTTCGCGCACCGGCGCCCGCGTCAGGCGCGCCAGCACCATCGCCGAGCTCTCGAAACCACCCACACCGATGCCCGCCAGGGCCGCCAGGTTGCCGGGCAACGCAGCGCCGATCTCCACTCCGGCGCTCACGGCGGCCCGCATCTGCTCAGCGGTCATGGCCGCGCCCAGCCGCGCGTGACGGGTGCCGTGGGCGATCTTGCGCACCAGCAGCTGCTCGTGCCGCACCACCGGCTCGGCCACCCCGGCATCGACCACCGTCAGCGCCATGTCCTGCTGCCGCGCAAAGACCGACACCGGCAGCCTGCCTTCCAGCAGGCGGCGCACCTGCACGTCGGTGGCCAGGCCATCCGGGCCGCGGAGCCCGTCCACGGCGATGCCGTGGTCGGCGGCGAAGATCAGCAGGTGCGGGTCCCGGAAGGTGGGCTTGAGCGAGTTCTGCATCAGCCCCAGGCGTATGGCCATCGGCTCGAGTTCGCCTAGCATGCCCGCCAGCGCGCCACGCTTGCGCAGCTTCTCGCCCAGTTCGCGCTGCAGCAGCGGGTTGGCCGTGGCGTGCACGGGAAGCCGGTGGCCGAGAAGCTGTGTCATCCGTGAAGACCCTCAGCGCAGGAACAGCCGGTAGACGGGGTTGGCCGTCTCCTCGGTGTAGGGGTAGGCCAGCGACTGCAGGAAGGCCTCGAAAGCCGCCTCGTCACCGTGAGGCACCTGCAAGCCCACGAGTGTGCGCCCATAGTCGGCGCCCTGGTTGCGGTAGTGGAACAGGCTGATGTTCCAGCCGGGGTGCATGGACGAGAGAAAGCGCATCAGCGCACCGGGCTTCTCAGGGAAGATGAAGCTGAACAGGCGCTCGTCCCGGGCGAGTTCGCTGCGCCCGCCCACCATGTGGCGCACATGCTCCTTGGCCAGGTCGTCGTCGGTGAGGTCCACCGTGGCAAAGCCCTTGCGCTCGAACAGTCGGGCCAGGCGCGCCGCCTCGTCCCGCTGCGAGATGGTCAGCCCGACGAACACGTGTGCCTGGCTGTCGTCGGAGATGCGGTAGTTGAACTCGGTCACCTGCCGCTGCCCCGAGCCGCCGATGAGCTCGCACAACCGTCGGAAGGCACCGCGCTCCTCGGGGATGGTCACCGCGAAAAGCGCCTCGCGCTGCTCGCCGAACTCGGCGCGCTCAGCCACGAAGCGCAGGCGGTCGAAGTTCATGTTGGCGCCGCAGGTGATGGCCACGAAGGTGCGGCCCTTGCAGCGCTGGGTCTGGACGTACTGCTTGATGGCGGCCACGCCCAGGGCGCCGGCGGGCTCGAGGATGCTGCGCGTGTCCTGGAACACGTCCTTGATGGCGGCGCAGACCTCGTCGGTGTCCACCACCACGTAGTCGTCCACCAGGTCGCGGGTCAGGCGAAAGGTTTCTTCACCGACCTGCTTGACGGCGGTGCCGTCCGAGAACAGACCGACATCGGCCAGCTGCACCCGGTGCCCCTGGCGCACCGACTGCAGCATCGCGTCGGAGTCCACGGTCTGCACGCCGATGACCTTCACCTCCGGCCGCACCGCCTTGACATAGGCCGCCACGCCGCTGATCAGGCCGCCGCCGCCGATGGCCACGAAGATGGCATCCAGCGGGCCCTGGTGCTGGCGCAGGATCTCCATACCCACCGTGCCCTGCCCGGCGATGACGTCCGGGTCGTCGAAGGGGTGGACGAAGGTCAGGCCCTTCTCACGCTGCAGGGCCAGGGCCTGCGAGTAGGCGTCGGAGTAGCTGTCGCCGTGCAGCACCACGTCGCCGCCCAGGGCCTGGACCGCGTCGATCTTGACCTTCGGCGTGGTCACCGGCATCACGATGGTGGCCTTGCAGCCCATCTTGCGCGCGGCCAGTGCCACGCCCTGCGCATGGTTACCGGCCGAGGCGCACAGCACGCCCCGGGCGCGCTCTTCGGCGCTGAGGTGGACCATCTTGTTGTAAGCGCCGCGCAGCTTGAAGCTGAAGACGGGTTGCTGATCCTCCCGCTTGAGCAGCACCTGGTTGCCCAGGCGACGCGACAGATGACGGGCGCCTTCCAGCGGCGACTCGATGGCCACGTCGTACACCCGCGCCGTGAGGATGCGCCTCAGATAGTCCTGGGCCGAGCGGGACGCCGGGGTGTCGGTGGAAACGGACATGGGGCGCGGATGATACGGGCGCCAGCCAAAAAAACGGCCCGGAACCTTGCGGCTCCGGGCCAATCCACCCTTGGAGGAGTGGAGGAGACAACCGTCACGCGGAGAGCTTATGCTGCACCGCAACAAACTCAGTCTACCACTGGGACTGGAGGCGGCTTCGACCTGGATCAACGTCCGCTGAGGCGCACCCCGTGCAGGGCAGTGCGCAAACGAAGCACGAGTTGTGCCAGACGCCGCAGGCAAGGGGCCTGCCTTTGGGACGTGCAGGGCAGAATCCGCGCTTCTGAATAGCGTTCGGGCGCCTTTGCGTCCAACTGAAGCCCATGGAATGCACCGTGCACTGGATGCCCTCGGCCGGCATGGCCTTTGCCGCCGAGACCGGCAGTGGCCACCTCCTCACCATGGACGGCGCGCCCGACGGCGGTGGCCGCAACCTGGCGCCCCGTCCGATGGAGACCCTCCTGGCGGGCGCCGGTGGGTGCACTGCCTACGACGTGGTCCTCATCCTCAAGCGTGGCCGCCATGCGGTCACCGGCTGCCAGGTCCGCCTGCAGGCCGAGCGCGCCGAGACCGACCCCAAGGTGTTCACGAAGATCCACCTGCACTTCACGGTGACGGGCAAGGGCCTGCCGCCGGCGGCGGTGGCGCGGGCCATCGAGCTGTCGCACGAGCGCTACTGCTCGGCCACCATCATGTTGGCGCGCACCGCCGAGGTGAGCACCAGCCACGAGATCGTCGAGGGCTGAAGCGGCCTCGGGCCGCCCTCTCACGCGCCACGCACGTGCAGCCCCGGGGCGTCGCTCAGATGTGGTGCGCGGTCCCGGTCATCACCCGCGCTGCGGCCCGCATCGCCCATTTCACCGGCTCGGGCACGGCGGCGGCACCTGCGGCCAGGGCCTCGTCGGCGTGGCGCGTCTCGTCGTCCTTCATGGCCTGCACGATGGCGCGAGAGGCGGCGTCGGCCTCGGGGAGCCGCTCCAGGTGACCGGCCAGGTGCTGCTCGACCTGGCGCTCGGTCTCGACCACGAAGCCCAGGCTCGCGGCGTCGCCCAAGCGCCCAGCCACCAGCCCGATGGCGAAGGACCCGGCGTACCACAGCGGGTTGAGCAGGCTGGGCCGGCTGCCGAGCTCGGCCAGGCGCTCGCGGGTCCAGGCGAGGTGGTCGGTCTCTTCAGCCGCGGCCTTGCGCATCTGTTTGCGCAGCTCGGGGGTGCGTGCCGTCAGGGCCTGGGCTTCGTACAGGGCCTGGGCGCAGACCTCGCCGACGTGGTTGACGCGCATCAGGGCGCCCGACAGCTTGCGCTCGGCTTCGCCCAATCCCGCCGCAGGGGCCAACGGGTCAGCGCTGGCCGCCACGGAGGCTGCGGGGTTGGGCCGCGCCGCGTGCGAGGCGCCCAACACGGTGCGCAGCGCGTGGTCCAAGGCGCTCAGGCCGGCGTCCAGGGTGTTCATGGGTTCAAAGGCTCAGGGTTTTCCAGATGTTGCGAGCAAGCATACCGGAGCCTGCTGCGGGGCATTGACCAGCCATTGGCTGGCGCCGTTGCAGTCAGACAACAGGGCCTGGCAATTTATGACCCCCTCCTTGGCAAGGGGCGCTGGCGTCTGGTGGAATACGCGCAGCTTCCGGCGGGGAAGCCGTCTGGAGCCTCACGAGAGGCCTGACGGGTGCTCGATCGGGATGTCTTGTTCAACCTAGGAGATCGATACATGAAGAAGTCTCTGCTCGCTCTGGCCGCGCTGACTGCGTTTGCCGGCGCTGCCTCTGCCCAATCGACCGTCACCCTGTTCGGCGGCATCGACCTCGGCATCAAGCAGATCAAGAACAACGCCACGCGCACCGTGATGCAGCAAGACGGCATCTACTCCAGCCGTCTGGGCTTCCGCACTGTGGAAGACCTGGGTGGCGGCCTGCGCGCCGCGGTGTGGATCGAAGGTGGCATGAACCCCGACGTCGGCACTTCCGCTGGCCAGTCTTGGCAGCGTCGCCAGACCGTGGCCCTGCTGGGCAGCTTCGGTGAGATCCGCCTCGGCCGTGACTACGTGCCTGATTTCTGGAACCACACCGTGTTCGATCCGTTCGGCACCAACGGCGCCGGCAGCTCGGTCAACGCCTTCGGCACTTTCAACGGCGCCAGCACCCTGGTCCGTGCCAACAACAGCATCGGCTACTTCCTGCCCGGCGGCCTGGGTGGCCTGTACGGCCAAGCCATGTACGGTCTGGGTGAAGGCACCGGCGACAAGCACATGGCCTTCCGCCTGGGCTTCCAGAACGGCCCGATCAACGTCGCCTTCGCCAACGGCAACACCGAGACCGTGGCGGGTGCCGAGTGGAAGCGCACCAACGTGGGCGGCTCGTTCGCCATGGGTGCCCTGACGCTGATGGCCCAGTGGAACCAAGGCAAGGCCTCCGGCGGCGCCGACAACGGCCGCAAGCAGACCCTGTGGGGTCTGGGCGGTGCCTACGCCATGGGCGCCACCACGGTGAAGGCTTCGTACTTCAGCTCCGACAGCAGCGGTACTGGTGTCGCCACTCGTGACGCCACCCAGATGGCCTTCGGCTTCGTGCATGCCCTGTCCAAGCGCACCGACATCTACGGCACTTACTCGCGTGTGAACAACGACGCGGGCGCGTCGTATACCGCCGGTGGCGGTGGTACGGCCCTGACCGCTGGCCGCGATTCGTCGGCCTTCGAAGTGGGTGTCAAGGCCACGTTCTGATAGCGGACGCGGGGCTCCCTCGGGAGCCCCTGCCGATATCCGACATCCAATAGCCGCCTTCGGGCGGCTTTTTCTTGCCTGCTGCACACTGCGGCCTCCCTGTGAATTGCGGCGACAAGTGAGATGTTGATCCTCGATGGCAAACGCTTGTGCCTGCGCTGGGGTGTCACCCTGAGCCTGTCGGCGTTGATGGTCGGATGCACAGTCACGCCGCAGCCTGACCCCGCCGGCCAGGCCCAGGGCTGGCACGGTGTGCCGCTGCCCGGCAAGCGCGCCACCCACTACGTGCAGGTGCGCAAGGAGGGCCGCCCGGTGGTGCACGCTCGCGCCGACGGCTCCGCCAGCATGTGGCGCCGCAAGGTGCAGGTGCCGCCCGACCAGTTGGGCGAGGTGCGCTGGGTCTGGCGGGCCGACGGGCTGATCGAAGGCGCCAGCGTGTCCGACCTGGACCGTGAGGACGCCGTGGCGCGCGTCATCTTCGCCTTTGATGGCGACCGCAGCCGCCTGTCGCCGCGCAACCGGGCGATGTTCGACCTGGCCCAGGCGCTCACCGGCGAGGCGCCGCCCTACGCCACCCTGATGTACGTGTGGGAGACCGCCGCGCCCGAGGGCAGCGTGATCGTCAACCCGCGGACCGACCGTATCCGCAAGATCGTGCTCGACTCCGGTGCGCAGCACCTGCGCACCTGGCGCGAGCATCGCAGAAACCTGGCCGAAGATTTCAAGCGCGCCTTTGGGGAAGACCCGGGGGTGCTGGTGGGTATCGCAGTGATGACGGACGCCGACAATACGCGCAGCCGGGCCGAGGCCTGGTATGGACCGATCGAACTCAAGCCCTGAGCGCGCGCCCGCCTCTCATCCCCCTTCATGCTGGTCTTCATCCTCCGCCGCCTGCTGCAGGCCGTGGTCGTCATGCTCACGGTGGCCTTCCTGGCCTTCATGCTGTTCCAGTATGTCGGCGACCCTGTCACCAACCTGCTGGGCCAGGACGCCACGCAGGAGCAGCGCGAGCAGCTGCGCAAGGACCTGGGCCTGGACGACCCCTTCCCGGTGCAGTTCGCGGCCTTCGTGGGCAATGCGGTGCGCGGCGAGTTCGGCCTGAGCCTGCGCCAGGGGCGCAAGGTCTCGTCGCTGATAGCCGAGCGCTTCCCGGCCACGCTGGAGCTGGCGCTGGCGGCTGCCGTCATTGCGTTGCTGGTGGGCATACCGCTGGGGGTGTACGCCGCGCTGCGGCGCGGCACCTTCGGATCGCAGGTGGTGATGACGGTGTCGCTGCTCGGGGTGTCGCTGCCGACCTTCCTGATCGGCATCCTGCTCATCCTGTTCTTCGCGGTCATGCTCAAGTGGCTGCCCAGCTTTGGCCGCGGTGATACGGTGGCCATCGGCACCTGGACCACCGGCCTGCTCACCGTGGACGGCTGGAAGCACCTGGTGCTGCCCGCGGTGACGCTGTCGGTGTTCCAGCTGGCCCTCATCCTGCGCCTGGTACGTGCCGAGATGCTGGAGGTGCTGCGCACCGACTACATCAAGTTCG
>Ga0315902_10001776_pt1 | contig 34280 bp, 24 predicted proteins | sample LakEriMetagenome_9_FD_203523 | JGI IMG/M metagenome (GOLD analysis project Ga0315902, IMG submission 203523) | Freshwater fungal communities from buoy surface, Lake Erie, Ohio, United States - Buoy 12 MA117 | ecosystem: Environmental > Aquatic > Freshwater > Lake > Lake biofilm | place: USA... | reverse complement strand
TTGATCCGGCCGCTCCGTTCAATGATTTGTTGCGCGCGGAAATGATCCGAATGAAGAAAAAGAACATCACATTTAAGGCGTATATCGGACTTGATCACAATTATTTCGGACGAACGGAAACCGGCAGAACGGATTACGGGAATTTCAATTGGGATAAAGTCGCTGACGACTGGTTGAATTGGATTCATTCCCGATGAATCAAGAAGCATGTAAACACTGCAGAGGTTGTAAAGTAAGCGACAAGTCTAACTATTTGTCCGCGCATGAATCGGAACACGTGTTTCCGGTTGCATAAATTTGACCATGAATCACCAGCCTGTTCACTCTACAAACCACACGCTCACATGAGAATATTCTTTCTGTTCAACCTGCTGATCAGCATAGCGTCCGCTGCTTTCGGACAAAACTGGGAAACCTTCGGCGGTAATAGCAGCAGAAACGGCCTGAGCCGTATGACCGCGCCGTCTACTCCCTTCAACCAGATCTGGCAGGTGCAAAGCGGGTTGAATACCTCACTCGGCATGGCAATCTACTCCTTCGGCGAGCGCTTTGTCAACTCCCGTACGGTGTTTTCGCCCTACACATCCAGGATTGAATGCAGGGATCTGAATACCGGCAACCTTCACTGGGTCTCCCCATTCATCAGCAACAGCTCCATCCTGTATGCCATCGGCATGACGCAAGATGCTGTATATGCGCACGACTATGACACCGATTCTGTCTATGCCCTGAACGTACTTGACGGAAGCATCAAATGGAGGAGTCCGGTGCTGTCCCACACCTTTGGAGCGTGGCCGGGTTGTGTTTTCGCCTGCAACGGCGACCCTATCCTGAATGCACCGGTCAGTTCAGGGAAATTCACCATGCGGTTGAACAAGGATGACGGAAGCTTGGTGTGGTCAAACAGCGAGCTGATCGTGATCGGACCTGCTGTGCCGCTGGCGGCATCCTCTACGACCGTTTACCGGATCACGGGAGGTATCACACTACCAATCCGTCTTACAGCCATCGATATCAACACAGGAATAACCCGATACAGCAGTAATCCCATACCCGGTGATCCCGACCAAGAGGATCCGCTGATCATCGGACCGGATGGCGCAATCTATTTCTGGCGTGACGGTGGCAACCTGTTCCGGTATACAGACACAGGAAGTGGATTCGTACAGGACTGGGTCTATACCCCGTCTGCACCGGTAACCACTCCACTGCTTCGCAATATCGCAATCGGACCCGGCAATGCATTGTATGCCTTTGAGAACAACCTGGTGAGGCGGCTGGATGCTTCGAACGGTCAGGTGCTGTCCTCTTTGTCCATCCCCATCGGCAGCTCAGCATCGCTGAGCACAGGAGCGGACTCAACCGTTTATCTCAACGACGGGCAGGGATCCTTGCTGGCCTACAGCGCAGACATGCAGAACCTGAAATGGCAAAGGCTAATCCCTTCCAGTGTCTACCTGAACCCACCACTTTGCAAGGAAGGCACCATGGTCCTCACGCAGGCCGGCCTTACCCTCATAGGACTGCGTTTTGCACAGCCGCTGCCTCCCGTGGCGGACTTCCTTTGCTCTGCCCGCCGTATTCCTGCCGGCCAAACAGTTGACTTCTTTGATCAAAGTTCCTACCTGCCTACGGGATGGCAATGGCAACTGCCCGGTAGTGTGCAGAGTAGTTCGACGACACAGAACCCGACAGGCGTTCTCTACCCAACGCCGGGTATCTATCCGGTCAGACTGACCGTGCAGAATTCACTCGGAATCGACAGCACCGCGCGGAATTGCCAAATTGAAGTGGTAGCCAGTACGGGAACGGATGAGATAAGCCGAATAACGGCCAGGATATACCCCAATCCGGCCAGGGATTTTATACGCATCAGTACACAGACGATCTTGCATGATACCGGTGTGGAGGTCATCGACATGCAGGGACGTACAGTGCTCGACGCTGTCCTACGCGAACAGGATCAACGCCTTGATATCGGAACATTGCCGTCGGGATCGTACCTGCTGAGGCTATCGAGCTACGGGGAGCCAACCGTCCGCTTCGTTAAGGAATGAATTAGCGCCTTCAAAACCTCCATACGATGAATTTGTTGTCCTTTTAAGTTTTTAAAGAAAAAACAGCAACCTCACATCCATTAATGCCGGGTTGCCTCATTTCGATTCATCTATGATAAATCGCACATCTTGGAACAACAAGCTGAAGTCGGAAAACCTGCTTTCGCTATGGCTTGGATTGTCATGTCTGTTGTTGCTTTCGCTTCCGGCCAGCGCACAGAAGCAGGCCAATATCTGGCATTTCGGCGACGGACGCTGCCTGGATTTCAGCAGCGGATCCCCGGTGATAGTACCGGGCAGTGCCATGAACACCTATGAGGGCTGTGCCTCCTGGTGCGACGCCTACGGGAACCTGCTGATGTACACTAATGGCGGAGGCCGCGAGCCCGCATTCAGCGGACAGGACGCAGGACACATCTGGAATCAGAACAATGCGGTGATGTACAACATGCAAGGCGTGGAAGGAGGCGGTTTCTCCTCTGTGCAGTCCGCAGTCATCTTTGAAGCGCCGGGGCAGGACTCGGTGTACTATGTGTTCACCATGGACGAAGTGGAGTATTACGTCGGTGCCTCACCGGCGACACAGGCCGCCCAGCCTGTAGGTCGTGGCCTGTCCTACTTCACGGTTGACATGCGGTTGAATGGGGGACTCGGCGGCGTGGTTCTGGCCGACCAGCGTGTTTATACGCCATCTTACGAGGGACTTTGCGCCATCCGTCACGCCAATGGCCGGGATTACTGGGTCATTATCAATCGGGATTCTACCGGACTGGGCGTGTACAGTGTCACACCGGCCGGAGTGGCCTTTGCAGGAGCCTATTCCGCAGCAGGAGGCTCCGGTTCCACAGCAGGAGGCTCCGCTTCCACCATCAAAGCATCGCCCAACGGTGCGCAGGTAGCAGTCACCTTGTCCGGTCCATCCGGTGCGGGTGGCTCAACCTATGTGTTGGCATTCGATGACAATACCGGACAGTTTTCAAATCCTGTCCCCCTGGCGATACCGGATTTCATCAGCTATTATGAATTTTCACCCAACAGCCGGTTCCTGTACACCACACAGGTCAATTTGTCTTCTTTTCCTCCGGTGGAAAGTATCGTCCGCTACGACCTGCAGGCGCCCTCCATCACGGCCTCGGCTACGATGTTGGGTAACATCACCAACGGCAACTCCATCGGCCTGCAACTGGCCCCCGACGGAAAAATCTATTTCCTGGCCGTTGATTATGCTACCAGCACCCATTACATCAACCGCATCAAGTGTCCCAATACAACCGGATCCTCACTTGAGCTGAATGTGTTTACGACCGTTTCCCCATCTGGTGCCTTTTACCTCGGTTTGCCCAACTTCCCCGCCTGGCTTTTCGAAAACGACGATTCCACCCCTGTTTCACTAGGGCCCGATACGGTCGATTTGTGCGATGTAGGGGGGTCATACCTGCTGAACGCGCAGAATCCGGGCGCTACTTTCCTTTGGTCGACCGGTGCCACCACACAAACTATCACGGTGAACTCACCGGGCATATACTCGGTGACGGTAACGGGCGACTGCGGGACAGGTACCGATCAAGTAGTTGTTGTAAATTGCAATAACCCGACGAATCCGATCAGTTGCGACACGGCGGGGAACTGGCTGTTCTTCGGCAACTACGACGGAGGAAAGCTGAACATCATCATTGATGAAAACATCCCCAACCTCAAAATCGGCATCTGCACCTACGAACCTGTGGTAGTGACCTTCAGCGGACCTTTCGTGGGAAACATTACCGACGTGTATTATGCCGGGCTCAACTCCTCGGCCGGGAATAACAATTGCGGCTTCCCGATAACGACCTCCAGCTTCGTAGGCGTGAACCCATCCCTGGTGACGGTGGATGTGGCTCCCCCGGTGAACATCATCAGTCCGCCCAACCCGGCCAATATCCTGAACCTACCCAACGGCTATAACTTCGGGGTGATCTGCGTGTACAGCTGTGATCTGAGCACGTACCAGGGCGGCTGCAATACACTTGACCAGGTACTCGATGTATTCCAGACCCGCTTCGGAGGCAGCCTTCGGGGACTGACCGTTCAATACTGTTGCTGGAGCGATAGCCTGCCTTACCGCGTAAGCAGCGTGTCGGGCAAATGCTGCGATAACGCCCCTGGAACAGCATCCATCTCCTACCCTCAAGGACCTTTCTGTAGCGGAGCCGGCCAGTTAGTTCCCACCCTGCTCGGGGACTCTTCCGGGACATTTTACACCGTGCCTTCGGGCCTTAACATCGATCCGGCCACGGGAGTGATCGATCTTGCAGGCAGTACAGCAGGCACCTATGTGGTGGTCTATGCGATTTCGGTGAATTGCATCTCCAACCTGTACAAGGACACAATCGTGATCAGCGGAGGCAGCAGCTCCGGCTCGTCTCTCACGGTGACCGCCTGCAGCAGCTACACGGCGCCTAACGGGACCGTACTGACGAGCAGTGGACTGTATTCCATCACCATTCCCAATTCAATAGGCTGTGACAGCATCATCTCCATCACCCTGACCATCACCGGTGCGATCACCAATCCTCCGGCACAGGTCAGCGCATGCAGCAGTTACACTGCTCCATGGGGCACGGTCTATACCCAAAGCGGATCTTATACCGATACCTTGACGACAGTGAACGGCTGCGACAGCATCATCACCGTCAACCTGAACATCACAGGTAGTGTGACATCCCCGCCGGTCAATGTCAACGCCTGCGACAGCTATACGGCGCCGTGGGGAACCGTTTATACCCAAAGCGGAACCTACAGCGACACCCTCACCACCGTTAACGGCTGCGACAGCATCGTCAGTATCAATCTCTCCCTCTCCGCAGCCGTTCTATCATCACAAACAGCCAGCGCATGCAGTAGTTATGTATCACCTATCGGTACTGTCTATACGCAAAGTGGCATCTATTCTGACACGCTGTCAACAGCAGCCGGCTGCGACAGCATCATCACCACCACACTTACCATCACCGGAGTGCCCACCCTCTCCGCCACGGCAAGCCCCGATACCTGCGATCAGAACACTGGCACTATCACGGCAACGGCCACTGGTGCCGGTGGGACTTATGTCTTCCTCTGGTCCAACGGTGACTCCGGCAACAACATCAACAATCTCGGCAATGGCCTGTATACTGTGACTGTCACCGACCAGAACGGATGCAGCTCCTCCACACAAATCGCCGTAGCATCCATTCCCGGACCAGCAGTCACCGCCAGTGCATCCTCCTTTATCATCCTGGAGGGAGATAGTGTCCAACTCACCGGGACTGGAGCCACCAATTACCAATGGAGTCCGCCCAACGGATTGAGTTGTACCACGTGTGAAAATCCAGTAGCCAGTCCTGCACAAACCACCACCTACACAGTGACAGGAACCGACAACAACGGCTGCACCGGAACGGCATCAGTAACCCTCAGCGTCGACATCCGCTGCAACGAATTGTTCCTGCCCGACATCTTCTCACCGGATGGTACCGGACCGCAGGCGAATGAAAAAGTGTGCGCATTCGGAAATTGCATCAGCGAAATGCTTTTTGCCGTGTACAATCGCTGGGGACAGCGCGTATTTGAAACGAATGATCCACTCTCGTGCTGGGATGGAACATTCAAAGGGAAGGAATGCTTGCCGGGAGTGTATGCCTACCGTTTGACCGTTACGCAATTAGATGGTAAGACCATCACCCGCTCCGGAAACATCACCTTGGTACGATAATCCCGAACGATCATGAAAAGAATACTCACGTGTTGCTTGATGCTGTTCTTCGGTTTTGGGAAAACCACGGGACAAGACATCCATTTCTCCTTTGCCGAGCAAACACCCCTGCTGTTGAATCCAGCCATGGCAGGTGCGAATCATGAAATGGAAGGAATTGTGAATTATAGGAACCAATGGAGCAGTCTTGGAGATCCCTACAAAACCACATCCGCCTCCTTCCATAGCCGGATCAATTCAGTGAAAAGGAGATCGGGCAACATCCTTGCATTGGGTATACGCCTGCACAACGACCGGGCCGGCAGTCCAGGCATGGTGAGCAATGCAGCCTCCCTGGTCATCGCCGATCACGTAAAGACAGGCCAGTTCAGCAAGATCGGTGTAGGGATGGATCTGGGAGTGGGACAGCGTTACATCAAATCGGCAGACGGCCGATGGGCGTCCCAATACGATGGCACAAATTACAACCCGGGATCGGCCAGTGGGGAAACGCTTGAGAACACCAACTTCAGATACTTCGATGCGGGTATCGGTATACTGTATTCCTACGAACACCGGACCGGCACCCTGGCCAAGACCATGGACCGCATGTTGAACGCCGGTATATCCGCTTATCATGTGAACCGTCCCAACAACTCGTTCATCATTGAAAACGCCGATCGCTTACCCCTGCGCTACACCTTCTTCGCGCATGCAGAAATGGCCTTGAGCGGAACGGACATAGCCGTGCTACCCGGTATCACCGTTCACCAGCAGGGCAATTTCAGCGAATACCTGATTGGCTCTTCAGTCAAGTACACCCTAATGGATAAAACCAGGTACACCGGCTTCCAAAAACCCCTGTCGTTGACGGCAGGTTTGTTTGGCCGGCTGAAGGATGCGGCCATCGTCAAGTTCGTAATGGACTGGGACCAGTACTCCTTCGGTTATGCCTTCGATTTCAACACCTCCAAGCTCAACCGTTTCACCAATGGGAACGGAGCCCACGAAATCTTCCTGCGTTTCTCCGTTTCAGAAATCCGGCCACTGCGGCGGTAAAAAATGTTGCGGCTAAACATCCGAATACAAGCAGCCTACGTTTTTTCTCACAAAAAATTCGAGATAGGCCTCGATCCGCCGCGGCGGACATGTTTTATTCGTATGCTTTATTTAAAGCACAACAGATAATAGACAACCCCGCACCAGAGGCTACGCCACGGTACGGGGCAGGCCGACAACTGATAACAGGCCCTTCGACTACGCTCAGGGACCGGGAGCATTTAGTCTTTCGAGAAATAATCCCCACTCTGATACACTCCCGTTTCCTGCTTCACCAGTTGCATCAGCACGTCGTTCGCCAGCGATGACGCTCCGAAGCGGAACAGATCGGGGTTCATCCAGGCTTCTCCAAGCGTCTCGCGCAACATCACAAGGTAATGGATGGCCAGCTTGGCGGTGCTGATGCCTCCGGCGGGCTTCATGCCGATCTTTTTGCCTTCGCGGTAATAAAAATCGCGTATGGCCTCGAGCATGACCAGGGTAACGGGCAGTGTAGCCGCTGGTTGTACTTTACCGGTCGAGGTCTTGATGAAATCGGCTCCGGCGTACATGGCTATATCAGATGCGAGTCGTACGTTGTCGTAGGTGCTCAGTTCACCCGTTTCGAGAATGACCTTGAGGTGCGCTTCTCCACAGGCTTCCTTCACGGATGCAATCTCATCAAATACGTAGTTGTATTCTCCGGCAAGGAAATGTCCCCTCGAGATGACCATATCGATCTCATCTGCACCCTCGTTTACGGCATACTTCGTGTCCTCAATCTTCACCTTGCGGTTGCTCATGCCACTGGGAAATGCAGTCGCTACGGCAGCCACCTTCACCCTACTACCCTCCAGAGCCTGACGGGCATCACGTACCATGTTGGGATAGACGCATACGGCTGCAACTGAGGGTAAACCCGGTATGGATTCATGGGGACGGATGGCCTTGGCGCAAAGCTGGCGAACCTTGCCAGGTGTGTCCTTGCCTTCAAGGGTGGTAAGGTCCATCATCGAAAGCGCCATCTTCAGGGCCATCACCTTCGATTCGTTCTTGATGGATCGCTTGGTAAATCGGGCGGCCCTTTCCTCCACGCCGACGGAATCGATGGGGGAGACGGAAATGCGGTCGAGAATCATCGGGGACATCGGTATTTGGAACGGATACGAAGGTAACAAGAAGCAGGAATGAGCCGTTTTCATCCGTTTGCAACCGATTGTCAACCGACGACTATCACCGAAATGAGCAATTTTGCACTCACCAGCCATGCCCATAACTCCTCCACCCCTTCAGCCCGGTTGCGTCATCGGACTCTGCGCTCCTGCCCGGAAAGTCACACCGGAAGAAATGGCGCCCGGCATCGCCTTGCTGGAGTCTTGGGGATACCGTGTGAAAACGGCACCGAACCTCTATGGTGAATACCACCAGTTTTCGGGTACAGATGAACAGCGTACCGCCGACCTGCAAGGCCTGATTAACGACCCTGGGGTGGATGCCATCATCGCTGCCAGAGGGGGATATGGATGCGTACGGATCATCGACCAAGTTGACTTGGGTCCGTTGCAAAGCAAACCCAAATGGATTATCGGCTTCAGCGATATAACCGTGCTGCACAGCCATCTTCACCAGCACCTGGGCCTGGCCACCCTGCACGCCCCCATGGTGTACAGTTTGGCCGAAGACAGGACACGGCCAGAAGCTGTTGAAAGTCTTCAGAAAGTACTGATGGGAGAAGGGATAGACATTCACGTGGACGCACATCCGAACAACCGGAACGGGGAAGCGGAAGGAATTCTTGTTGGCGGTAATTTGTCATTGATTTACGCACTTTCCGGCACTCCCTCCGACATTGACACGAATGGGAAGATCCTTTTCCTGGAAGACCTCGACGAATACCTGTACCACATCGACCGCATGCTGATGCAACTCAAACGCTCGGGGAAGTTATCCGGATTAAAGGGTCTCATCATCGGTGGCATGAGCGACATGAAGGACAATGTCGTACCCTTCGGAAAAACAGCGGAAGAGATCATCGCTGAAGCTGTGGCGGAATATGACTACCCGGTCTGTATGGGTTTCCCCGCCGGCCACATCGCCGATAACAGGAGCCTCATGTTGGGAACTGCGTATGAGTTAAACGTTTCAGCAGGGGTCTCGCTTCGGATTTCGACTTCGGGTTAAGAATGAAGACCTGGTTCAACTTACAATACCTCATGCTGATTCGCTCCATGCGGGAAGCAGGATTGCATCCGATCATCGGACTAACCCTCGGGCTTGGAATCCTATATCTGACCGTATTCGTATTGTGGAATCGGACCCCCTATCCAGATACTATCTTCGGTTTACTTACGCTTGTTATTTTGCTGAAGCCCACCATCCGAAAACGGACCGAATTCATGCAAACCGCTTTCGGAAAGACCGCCTACTACCGTGTACGTATAGCCGAACAACTGCTGTTGGTCGCTCCATTCACCCTGTGCCTCATCATCATGCAAGCCTGGTGGTGGGCAGCTATTCTTCCGCTGGTTTCGGCCATGCTGGCTTTTATTCGTACCGATCCGGGACGCGGACGTGTAGTTCCCACCCCGTTCGGAAAGATCCCCTACGAGGCACCGGTCGGATTCCGCAAAACCATCATCGGAACCGCCCTTTCCATCGCGGTTTTGATTGCAGGAGTCCTATCGGGCAACCATGCCCTGTTCCCGGCCAGCATGATCCTTGTGATTCTGACTGCCTCGAGTTATTACGGAGAACCGGACGATAAACTATACGTCTGGATATTCAACAAAAGACCGCGGGCTTTCCTCCTGCGTAAATGGGGGGCCTCGGCACTTTCCACGACTGTATTGGCCAGCCCTACTCTGGTCGCCGCACTCATTTTTGATTTAGGGTGGTTGCCCACGCTGGCAGGAATCCTCCTGTTCGGTTTATGCCTCAACGCGTTGATTATTGCAGGTCGATACAGCTCCTTTCCGGACAAACTATCATTCGCCAACGGATTCATAATGGCCATTGCCGTGGTCTTTCTTCCTCTCTTTCCCATAGTACTTATCTGGCTTGTCCGACGCTCTGAACGACGCTTGTCGACCCTTCTCCCATGATAACCCTGCGTTCCATTACGAAGCATTACGGAAATCACCGTGTCCTCAACGGCATCAACGCCGAGTTCGAGGCAGGACGCGCCTATGGTATCATCGGTGAGAACGGCGCGGGAAAATCCACACTATTCCGCTGCATCTGCGGACTGGAATCCTTCTCAGGGGAAATCACGACCGACGAGGCCCGACTGAAAGACGTTCTCGGATTTTTACCCACGGAACCGTATTACTTTCCACGCATGACTGGCCGTGAATACCTCACCTTGCTGTGCAACGCCAGAGGACATGATCCGTCCGGGATGGATGAGAAAAACGTGTTTGAACTTCCGCTTGACGAATATGCCGCTGTGTATTCTACAGGAATGAAAAAGAAATTGGCCTTTTTCGGACTGCTTTTGCAGGAGAACAAGGTGTTGATCCTGGACGAGCCTTTCAATGGTGTTGATATTGAAAGCAACCTGTTGATGGCTGAGATCATACGTGTGCTGCGCAAAACAGGCAAGACGCTCATGATTTCGTCGCATATCTTTTCTACCCTGAGCGAGGTGTGCGATGAAATCCTGCTCCTGCGCCAGGGTGTTTTCGAGGCCCGCTACGAAAAAGCGGATTTCCAAACGCTCGAGAGCCGGATGAAAGCCGTATCGATCGGGAATCGGATTGATCGCTTGGGGCTGAAGTCCTGAGATTAGCTGCTTGTCACGTGAACACGCCCAACTTCAAAAGCAAGCCGAATCCAACCGCCCAAATCGGTGCCCGGGGAGAAGCTCTTGCCGCCCATTACCTGAATTCCATCGGTTGTACCATTCTGGCCCGGAATTTCAGACGGTATAAGGGTGAAGTGGACATCCTCTGCACAGATGGATCTTTCCTGGTGGCAGTGGAAGTGAAAAGCCGCAGCAGCCTGAGCCATGGCGAACCGGAATCCGCCATCGACCAACTGAAAATCGACCTGATGACCATGGCTGCGGGCTTTTACCAGGAATTGCACGGTTTACAGCAGGAATTGCGCTTCGACATCGTTTCGGTATACTTCCCCAAAAAGGGTCCGGCGCAACTGACCCATTTCAGGGATGCCTTTCATGGATAAGCCCCTTCAGGGAGGGTTCACGTGGGAATTGCGACCTTTGCACCCAATCCCCCCCAACCCATGAGGAAAAAGACACCATCCGGACGCCGGTCATCCCGCTCCGAAAAGCCTGAGCGCAGCCGACCTGCCGCACGTAAATCCAGCGGTAGTTCAGGCTCGGCCCGGCCCGGTCGCCCTTCCTCACGCAGGGAGTTCGGGGACGAATCGGGTCCACGCGAAGGACGGGAAGAAACACCGCGATTTACAGCCGCACGCCGCAGTGGTGGTTACAAAAAAGCGGATACGGAACGCAACGAGCGCCCTGCACGACGCAGCGAAAGCCGAAGTGGAGCCGATACGCGTTCGTTCCGTAAAGACGACAATCGTGACGAACGGCCCTACCGTAAAAACGACGAACGTTCGGGCGGCGGACGCGGTGGGTTCCGCAAGGATGAACGCAGCGACGAGCGTGCCTTCCGAAAAAGTGAAGGACGCACTGGTGGCGAGCGCGGTGGTTACAGCAGCCGTGAACGAAGCGACGAGCGCCCCTTCCGAAAAAGCGATGGACGAGCTGGCGGCGAGCGCGGTGGTTACAGCAGCCGTGAGCGAAGCGACGAGCGTCCTTTCCGAAAAAGCGAAGGACGAACAGGCGGCGAACGCGGTGGTTACAACAGCCGTGAGCGAAGCGACGAGCGTCCTTTCCGAAAAAACGAAGAACGAACAGGCGGCGAGCGCGGTGGTTATAGCAGAGGAGAACGAAGCGACGAGCGTCCTTTCCGAAAAAGCGAAGGACGAACGGGCGGCGAGCGCGGTGGTTACAACAGCCGTGAACGAAGCGAAGAGCGTCCTTTCCAACGGGACGATGATCGTACCCCGGCAAAACGTGCTAGCTACCGAAGCAAGGACTCCAACGATGACACTTCACCCCGCAAGCGTTACGATAAGCCAGATGGTGATGACTATCCGCGTAAGGAACGTTCCGAACGGAGCACAACGCGGAAGTCAGCCCCCCGTAGTTCGGGTTGGAATGACGATGCAGAATTCACCCGTCCCGAATCCAACCGAGATCGGTCATATGGTGAGCGGGATTCAGCGCCCGCACCACGTAAAACCCGTAGCGGCCCGCCGGACAGGGAAGAACGCCATGCACACTTCGAACAGAAACGGAGCAAGCGGGAAGCATTCAGGACCGAGCGCCCTCAGCGAAAACGCAATGCCAGCCAGGGAGATCCCTTGAGTGTAGAGATTCGTCTCAATCGCTTCCTGGCCATGTCGGGAATTGGCTCACGCCGCGAAACGGATGAACTGATTACCGCAGGGTTGGTGACCGTGAACGGGAAACTCGTAACCGAGTTGGGGACCAAAGTGATGCCGGGTGACGACGTACGCTATAACGGTGAGCGTATCCGAAACGAGAAACTCGTTTATATTCTACTCAACAAACCGAAAGATTATATCACCACCGCCGAAGATCCCGAAGCACGCAAAACCGTAATGGAATTGATTGATGGTGCCTGCAAGGAAAGGGTCTATCCGGTTGGTCGTCTTGACCGCAATACCACCGGACTCCTCCTGTTCACCAACGATGGTGATCTGGCCAAATACCTAACCCACCCCAGCTCTCGGGTAAAGAAAATCTACCATGTGGAAGTAGATAAGAATGTGAAGGTAGCCGACATGCGTCGCCTCACAGAGGGAGTTGAACTGGAAGATGGCATCAGCAGTGTTGATGATGTAAGCTTCGAAGGCGATGGCAAGGACAAGAAATCGGTCGGTGTGGAACTGCATTCGGGGAAAAACCGTGTTGTGCGACGACTCTTCGAAGCTCTTGGGTACGAGGTACGTAAACTCGACCGTGTCGGTTTTGCGGGCCTCACAAAGAAAGACCTGCCGCGCGGACGGTGGAGGAAACTGGACGAGAAAGAAATCGGCTTTTTAAAGATGATGGGTACGGGCAAGAAGAAAAAGGCCAAAGAAGTCGAAGGAGAGTAAACCTTTGCGGGTCAGCCTGCGTGAGTGCCGTTATCAGAATTCAACCTTTACCCAATCACCCCATGAACCCATTTCGATTCATGCCAATTGGCATGTGCTTCCTGTTGTCTGTTTTCTCCCTGTCGGCCCAACAATTACCAGTTGACTGGATCCGCTCCTACACAGCCCGTGGTAAATGCCCCGACCGCATTGCCTGCATCCGCGCCGACCAGCAAGGCAATGCAGTTGCTGCAGGTTTTGCCGGCGGTGAGCGCTGCAACCGCGATGCTTTTGTGATGAAATACGGAGTTTTGGGAGATACGCTATGGGCCTGGACCTACGACGGGGGTGCTAAGGATGATGACGAAGTGCTCGACATGGTCCTCGACAACGCCGGGAACATTTATGTCACCGGAAAATCCGAAGACAATCCGAACGGTATCGCCGATTGCTTCACGGCAAAGATCAACTCTGCCGGCGTTCAGCAATGGCTCACCCGCTATCCTACTCCCACCAATGCCGAAAGCGTCGGAAAAGGAATAGCGGTGGACAATACCGGTAACGTATATGTGTGCGGTATGATTGACCCCTTGTCGGCCTCCTCCGACTGGTTGGTGGTCAAGTACAATGGATCGACTGGCGCACAACTCTGGGCGGATATCTACAATGCTCCGCCGTCCAACTACAGCGAAGAGGCCCTCGACATCGCCATTTCTCCAAGTGCAAACCCTACTGCTTGCGGGTACTCCTACAACTCCACAGCAAACGGTGGACAGAACGTCTATGTCCGCCAACTGACACCGACAGGCACTTTGGTTTGGTCCGATACCTACAGCAATCCCGCTGCCACTGGGGCTGAACAGGCCTACGGGTTGAAATTCCTGACCAACGGCGATCTGGTAGTCGGTGCAAGCACAGAAAACGGTGCGACCGACGTGGATGCCATGGCCTTGCGCTACGACGCATCCGGTAACCGACTTTGGGCTACCATAAACGCCTATCCGAACGATGAATACATCCTGGGATTCGCAGCCGATGATTCAGGAAACGTGTACCTGGCTGGAACAGAATACCAGAACGGAACCATCAACCGCATCAACCACGACGGCACTCCCGGTTGGAGGAAGAAATGGATCGGTCCGCTGAGCAACGGGTCCGATGTATTCCATGATGTAGCAGTGGATGCTAACGGCAACGTATATGCGACCGGTCGTGGTGTATATCCCGGACAGGATTACTACGGGAACGGAGGCATGGCCAACCAGATTATTGTAAAATATTCGCCTGCGGGCGACTCCCTCTGGACCTACCGCAGTGCCGACACCCAGAATCCGTCCATGGGATTTGCAGTCTATACGAGTGGAGATAAAGTGTATGCGGGTGGATTCGTAACGGACACCGCTTTCTACAACGAGAATCTATATACCATGCGCATCGACACCAGCGGTTCGCCCCTCTTCGAACGGAAATACAACGGTATAGGCGATGCGGTTACTCGCGGACAGCTTGTACGCACCGATGCATTGAACAACGTGTACTGCGCAGCCACTATCGAGCAATTCGCTTACCAGTACGGATTCGATGTGGTGTTGGTGAAGTATTCCCCCACCGGTCAGCTTCTGTGGGAGCGGGAATACAATACACCCGGAGTCAACAACGACACCATCACCCACATGGAGATCGATCCGAACGGCAATGTAGTGATGTGCATCTCTACCGACTCCGCCCTTACGAAAAACAATTACCGCTTGTCGCTGGTCACTGTCGATCCCAATGGTAATTTCCTCGATACTGCCTGGTACCTGCCCACTCCAACAGGTAACACCTTTGCAAAGTCCATGCTGATGCGCAATGATGGCAGTGTAGCCATCGGTGCGAGTTCGAACCTGCTTGGTGGCATCACTATGCTCTTTGACCCTACTGGAACCGTACAGTGGGTGGCGCAGATCGACTCCACACCATTCGCCTCCACCCGCGTGAACAGCCTCGCGTCATTTCCCAACGGCGACATCGGCGTGGCGGGACTTGTCCAGACCGGAGGAGGAAACACCGCTAAAGGTGTGGTCCAACGATTCACCCCCGCGGGTGTCCGCCTGTGGTCGGCAGATTACGATTCGCTCAACGTGTTTGATGAAGCCCGTGACCTCGACGTAAGTCCTTCGGGTAAGGTCGCTGTGGTAGGTCTCTCCGGATTCTCAACCACAGGTACTTCCGCATTGATCACCTACGATGGGGCTACCGGACAGCAACTTTGGAGAAAATCCTACAATCCGAATACGGCAAACGAATTCGGTATCAAAGTCAGTTTCACACCGGCCGGAAACATCGCCTATCTCTGCCGCGGCTGGACCGGCTTTGTGGCACGTTACACAACGGTGCAATACGGCGACACCGGACAATTCCAATGGGCAACCGTCTACAGCCAAACTGCGTCCGACCGTGAGCCAGTGGAATTAGTCGTTGCTCCGAACAATACAATTGTCACTGCAGGTTGGTGGCTCGATGGCACCACCACCAATGCGAATTACGTCCTGGCCGGTTACAACCCGAATGGCACCGTGCAGTTCACGAACACCTGGGCCAACACCGCTGCCACAACTTCCAACCCCGATTACCTGCGATCAATGACCCGCGATAATTCGGGCAGCTACATCGTCACGGGAGAAAGCGCCACGGAGTTCTACAACCAGTTCCTTTACCGCATGGTCACCATCAAATACGGGATAGGACTCGTCGGAACGGAAGACATCGAATCCGGGCTTCAGGTCCCCCACAATGCTTTTTATCCGAACCCCTCCGCTTCGGGTCGGTTCCGGATGGCCGATCTCGGAATTCAGTTCCCGCTAACGGGTGCCCGCGTTTACGATAGCCGTGGAAGTTTAATCCAACTCCTTCAATCAGAGCAGTCGGAACTTGATCTCAGTTCATACGGATCGGGGCTGTTCGTGGTATACCTACCCCAATTGAACCGTAGCTACCGACTGCTGGTCCCTTGATTTTGGATCTGCGTGTAGGAACCGCACCAAAGCGCCATGTGAATCCCATCGAGGGGTAAGCACAAAACAGATGATGTCTTCAGCATAATATGCAGTATATCACTGTTGGTGTATCAATACCCTTTACATTGGTCATGCTTTACGCAGATGAAAGAAGCATTACCGACAGGGCAGAGTGATCGGGAATACCTGGTGGACATCATTCGGGGTTTTGCGTTGGTTGGCGTCCTGCTGGCGAATTTCTCTTCATACGTCGAACAGCAAACCCCGGAGCCCATACTCAACGCCATATCCACCTGGCCTGATCGCTTTTTATCCGGGTTCAATGTGCTTTTCCTAGAGTGGAAATTCATGAATCTGTTTTCAATTCTCTTTGGCTATGGCTTCGGACTGATTCTTGAAAGTGTATCCAGAAAAAACATCAATCCGAACACGTTTTTTCTAAAGAGGATGATCTGGTTGTTTGTATTTGGATTTATCCATTGCCTATTCTGGTGGGGCGATGTATTACACCTTTATGCAATGAGTGGAATACTGCTGCTATTCTTCAAAGAAAGATCCACAAAAACCATTCTGTACATATCCGTCGTGTGTATGTTCCTGATTCCGGTATGCATAGCCTACCTGCTACGGAATCGACCAGAAACATTTACAGCAGCAGATATGGCATCGGTTTACATGCAATACAAACAAGAATCACTGATTGACCTGTTCAGCTTCAATCTGCAGTTTTATTATCGCATGTTCATCGACTCCGGAAGCAATTTTCACGATATCATCCAGACACTGGGGAGATTTCTCTTCGGATTTTTTCTGATGCGTGTCCGATTTTTCCAATCACCGGATTCAAAAACCGCGATGTTCAGGAAAATCATAGCCATATCAGGCCCACTGGCAATCTCTTATTTTGTTTTCAGATGGCTACTCATGAATGACGATCTTGACCTGAATCGATATCTGACATCACTGATTCTGTCCGTAGGCATATTCTGCACAACTACTTTCTATGTCTGTATGTTGGTTCTGGCTTACCTTCAGCTTGGCATGAATCGTTTCTTCTCAGCTCTTCGAGATTTGGGTCGGATGACACTCTCCAACTATCTGCTGATTTCCACTTTTCTCGTGTTGCTATTATACGGTGTCGGATTAAACAAACTGGGCGAAATATCCATTCATACCAGTTGGTTGCTCGCACTCGTATGGTTATCCTTAGAGGTACTATTCAGTGTCCTCTGGCTAAAAAAATTCCGTTTCGGACCTCTGGAGTGGATTTGGAGACAGCTTACCTATTGGAAAAGAATCCCCATAGCGAAATAAGCTAATTTCCTTCAACCGTTTTTTCTGTTGGCTTAAGAAACTAGTTACGAACGTACAATATGGATACGGCTATCACTTCCAATGGTCAAAGCCACTAGTTAAAATGAAACAGTAATTTTTAACCGGTTATAGGGCGGTATATTGGATAAAATCAGTTTCTCACCGTCCGCTTGCTCACAACGCCATCCGCTGTATCGATTTGCAGAATATACATCCCTGCTGGCAATTCCTCGATGGAGCAGGTGCGTATATTACCAAGCCATTCGATCAGGAGCCTTCCACTGAGATCGAGGATACGAATACCGGTTACTCCGGCCGTGTTGCCTGAAAGAACAATCGGTCCGCTTGTCGGATTGGGATATACAACCCAGTTATCCGACTCTACATCACCCTGCAGACCCGTAGTCAGCAAGGGTCCATAGCTCAAATCAAGAACCGGTGCGAAATCGGGATCCTGTGAATCACTCATGGTAAGCAAGCCGCCACTGCCTGGTGCAGAAATACGGATTTGTGTGATGGAATCATTTCCGATGAACGGAAGCAAAGCCGAAGGAATTTCAATACGTACCCAGTCACCGTCAGAAGCTGTTGATCCGAAGATACACGGGCTGGCAGACGCATTTGCCGGTGCGCTGTGGTCGTTCGCGTCCACATTGGCAGTGATACCCAATGATCCGGTGGTGATTCCGATCTGTACGGAAGCCGGTGTTGCAAAAGGGTTGGTTCCGGTGAGTGCACTGCGTCGTAGAAAAAGGTTCGCTGCTGCAATACCGGTATCCGGAAGTGTTGTTGTATTAAATGATAAAATCACCGACCAGTCCTCCGCATTGGCTGTACCGACCTGTAGCTGTGGAACCGTATTCGAAAGGGACGAGGAGGATCCGGCAAGTAAGCCTCCTTCAGCCAACAGGGCCGTATCCTGCATCATGGCCTTGTGGTAAAACTTCTGCATATGCCAATCGGCTAGTGCCAAATACCCGCCGGGTGATAAATGAAAACAATCGCGGAAAAAGCCGTAGTTGCGCATCGAGCCCTTGGGAGAAGGATAATCCGGATAGCCCTCAGGAAGCGGCGCAGTGAATGGGAGATATGTTCCCCCTGGAGGCACACCAAGTGGCGTGGTCTGACCATATACGTACTGCATGAGCCCAGTCGCTTTCACAAAACTGACTTGGGGATCATTCGCCGCAAGGGTATCCATTGCATCCGAATAGCTATTCAATATTCCATTCAGCTGTGTGAACGTCGGAAAGCTCATATTCGCCCAAGTTGCATAGAAAGGGTGAGAAGAAGGAAAGGCAAGCTCTCCGATGATCTCTCCGAAATTCGGGTACGCATATCCGCTCCACAAGATCTGAATGCCCGGACGCTGTTGCTTGATGAAGTCGATGAGGGTGACCAGTCGCACATACACCGAATCAAGTAGCGAATCGGTTTGAAATGCGGTATAGGTGGTATCCCAATTGCCAAGCACATCGTTTCCACCAAGACTAAGGTGTACGAAATCGATGCTCGGATATTGAGCAAGCCGCGTCTGGATTTCGCTCAACTTGGCCGGCGTCAGGAAATCGGCTGTTTGGGTGCCGTTCACCGAAAGGACCGAATTGGAATAGAAGCGCGCATTGGTATATCCCCAGCGCGCGAGTGCAGAATTCAGCGTGTTATCAGTATTCATGAACTGAGCCCAGCTGTCGCCCAACAGAAGAATCCGGGGTTGAGGGGTCTCCTGGCATTGGGCAAGGGCAGCATGAGTGAATAAAATTGCTGCGATAAGGTGTAAAAAATGTTTCATTGGCATGTTTATATTTGAACTAAAGGTATCCATTTTTCCAATCGCACTGCATCTGACTACCTTTGAAGGGATGTGCGGCCGCTATGTACTCATTGAAAAGCTTGAAGCCTATGAGCAGCGCTTCCATGCAAAAGCATTCCCTGCACCACCGCGCGTGGTCCTGCCGCATTTTAACCTGGGCCCTGGCGCGCTCGCACCGGTTATCCTCAATACCGACCCCAATCACATCCGCTGGTTACGCTTCGGCATGACACCATTCTGGGCGAAGAAATCGATGTTACTTTTCAACGCCCGCAGCGAAGGCGATCACAATAGCGATGACAATCCCGGATTTCGGGGAGCGCGCGGAATCATCACCAAGCCCGCATTTCGAAAACCGATCCGTTCGCAACGCTGCCTCGTAATTGCTGACGCATTTATTGAAGGTCCCAAGCAGGAAAAACTCGACAAACCTTATCTGGTTTTTATCCAACGCAGACCATTCGCTTTTGCAGGCATTTGGGACGAATGGGCAGATCCGGAGACCGGAGAAATCATTTCGTCGTTTGCCATCATAACGACCACACCGAATACAGTCTTGCAGAAAATAGGACATCACCGCTCACCGGTCATCCTCCACGAAAACAACGAACGGCGTTGGCTTCAGGATATTCCACTTTCGGAGGTGACTGCCCTACTCGACCCCTATCCGGCAACCGGCATGAACGCTTATCCGCTTGATAAACGGATTAAACATCCGCGTGAAAACGATCCAACCTTACTGAATCCGGTCGGCCCCAGTGTAGTGCCCGAAAAAGAATTGCGTATCGTGCAGGACTTGAAATTGCAGGGAATGGGTTACACCAAACGCGATGATCGTCCGCAGCAGGGAAGCCTTGAACTACTGTAAGAACCCTGCAGCAGGCGGATACAAGAGATGGATTGAGTGAACTACAATGCGGTGAAAAACTTGTCCCAAACACAAGCCCGGACCAAAAAATCAGCGTTTTCGCTGGGGGCCGCCACTCCTCCTCCCCAGCACAAACTTAGGCGTTTGAAAGGACATAGTCGTCACGATAAACGTTTGTACACAGGTAGTTTTCACGAACTCAAACCATTCAAAATCCAGTTTCTTCCTTGAACAAATCATCTGGAATTATGGTTGTACTAATATTCCACCGATAATTATATTTCCTTTAGAACATCCTTTCTTCAACAGTGTATTGAGCAAAAAAAACGGGGAGCGATTTGCCCCCCGTTTTTTCCGTTTAGATCCGATTAAAAATCACCGGCCTCCACAAATGAGATTTTGTCTGGCTGAATCCACTTCTTGAGCGCGGTATTGACATCTGCTGTCGTCAGCGAGCCCATGCGTGTTTCAAGCGAAGCATCCCAGGAGAATGAACGATCCCAGCGCAGGTAATTGTTCATGCGTGAAGCCAATTCACGGTCCTGCGAGCGACTCACGTTGCGGTTTTGCAAGTATCCCTTCACGGCATCCTGGAGTTCGGTATCCGTTACACCTTGGGTTGTAATCCGTGTCAACTCATCCTTGTATGCTGTAATGAGACGATCGAGATTATCGGGGTTGAAAATGGCGTAGCTGCCGAACATGCCGGCCTTTTGTGTTTGTCCGGCCTGAATGTAGGATCCGATTCCATAGCTGATACCTTCTTTCTGTCGCACGCGAACCGCCAAACGTGAATTCAGGAATCCGCCACCGAGGATGTAATTGCCAATGACCAATGCAGCGAAATCAGGATCATCATCATGCAACTGCAGGTTCATGCCGCACATGAGCATCGCATTCTTCTTGTCGGGCGTATTCACTTTCTCCGTTTTGGGCGTCACATCGAAGTACTCATCCTTAGCCTCTTCATAAGCCACCGTAGCCTTCCAATTGTCGAGTGCAGTGGAGAGCGCCCCTAGCGTGGCCTTCTCGTCAAAATCTCCCACAACAGAAACCGTCGCGTACTGTCCGTTGTAGAACTGCTGATAAAAACCCTTTACGTCTTCAATCCGTGCTGCCTTGGTTGCCTCCAGCTGCTCATCGAAATTCATCGAATAACGCACATCGCCCTTGGCATAGGGATTGGTCAGGCGGGAGAACAGTACCGAGGCAATGGCCTGAGGCTCGCTCTTCTGCGATTCGATTGCGGCCAGTTGTTCTTCCTTGAGTTTTTCGAATTCGGCAGGAGGAAAAACCGGATGGCGCAGCATCTCCTCGATCAAGGCAATGACCTTCACAAGGTTGTCGCGTGTAGTCTGAACCGAAATATTAACATCCTGTCCGTTGGCACTAACCGACAAGTTCGCTTTGTACTGATCCAGCGCATCGTTGAGCTGCTGGTAAGTGTATTTTGCCGTTCCGCGTCCGAGCATTTCGGCCGTCATCGATGGCAGCATGCCTTTATCCTTCATGGTGGTAACCGATCCCATTCGCAAACCGATGACCATGTTCACAGTATTTCCGCGGGTTGTTTTGTTGAGCAAGGTGTATTTTGTTCCACCTGTCATGTTTCCCGACTTGATGCGGCTCAGGATATTGCTCACCGAGGGGTCGAACGACTCAGCCTGTGCAAGGGCGGCCTTCCCTTTATAATCCTTGAGGATAGTCTTGGGTTCGGGTGCTTCAGCAATGTCAACACGATCGGGCTTCGCTTCCGGAACAAAGAGTCCGTTGGTACGGTTTGAAGGCTTGAGGTAATAGGCCGCAACGCGGTTCACATCAGCAGCCGTCACTTTCTCAACCTGATCACGGAAATAGAACCACAACCTCCAGTCGCCCTTGGCGATGAACTCGGAAAGCGTGGTGCCCATGCGCTCCGCATTGTTATAGGTCTGCTCGTAGTATTTCAGGATTCCGTTCTTCGCGCGGGTGACTTCCTCGTCGGTCACCGGATTCTTCGCAATGTTGTCCAGGACCGAGAACATGGTCTTCTGTACATCGTCCAGCGACTTCTCTTTGAGGACATCCGCCTGGAAGTACATGAATCCAGGATCCTTCAGTCCGAAGGAGAATCCATACATGCTGCTGGCTTTCTTGGATTCTACAAGGGCTTTATACAAGCGGCCCGAAGGTTCATTGCTCAGCACATCAGCAAGGATTTCAATGGCAGGATAATCCGGATGCGATCCAGCGCAAATATGGTAGCCACATGATGCAACCTGTACATCGCCGGTACGGCGGAGCAATACACTACGCTCGCCATCCTGTGTAGGCTCTACTGTGTAGGTTGGCTGAAGCACCCTGCTTGGGCGCGGTATCGGGGTGAAGTACTTGTTTACCAGCTCGAGGGTCTTCGCCTCGTCGATCTTCCCGGCTACAAGCAGTACGGCATTGTCGGGCTGGTAGAACTTGCGGTAAAAGGCCTGAAGGTTCTCGATGGGCACCTTCTCGATGTCCTCCTTGGAACCGATGGTCGATTTGCCGTAGTTGTGCCACAGGAACGCCGTTGACATCACGCGCTCCATCAGTACACCGCTCGGATCGTTCTCGCCCGACTCGAATTCATTACGCACCACACTGAACTCGGACTCTAGGTCTTTCTTGGCAATGTATGAATTGATCATGCGATCCGCCTCCATATCGAGCGCCCAGTTCAGGTTCTCGTCGCTAGCACTGAAGGTTTCGAAGTAATTCGTGCGGTCGTACCAGGTGGTACCGTTCGGTCTACAGCCGTGGGTAGTGAGCTCCTGGGGAATATTGGGGTGCTTGGGTGTGCCCTTGAACACCATGTGCTCAAGCAGATGCGCCATTCCCGTCTCACCGTACCCTTCGTGACGTGAACCCACCAGGTAGGTGATGTTTACGGTGATGGTCGATTTTGAGGGATCGGGGAAGAGCAATACGCGCAGCCCGTTCGGCAGTTCGTACTCGGTAATGCCCTCTACAGAGGTGATTTTTCGTGGCGGTGTAAGTTCACCAGCCGTGGCGGACAAGGTGACCGATGCAATTAGCATCATGACCAGGAATCCGCGTTGAATGAAAGTGGTTGTTTTCATGGGAGAATTTGGTCTCGCGAAGCTAGGTATTTTGTGTTGTCACCGCGCCCCCGAAAGGGTTAATTTCAGGTGAAAATGGCACTGAACCGGCGACTGTTCCCGGTTTCAGTTCCGGCGCCGAGCCGGAAAGACCGGCCAGGGCCAGTTTTTCCATCCGGTCGACCGTAACACTGCAGAATCCGAACTCCTCGTCGATGCGGCCCTCGATGCGGTAGATGCCGCTGCCGCGAAATGGATGTAGTTGCAAAATACGCGGGAAATGTGTCGTATCGAAAAAGAAACCATCCTGGTCAAGCCAGGTTCCGAACGCCATGCGTTCGCCCTTTACGGTGCGCGTCGGCTTGGTGGTAACCAGGTAACCGAGAATCATGATGTTCTTTTTGATATGCTTCTGGAAATCAGCAGCCGTACTTAAACGCAGTGAGCGCAACGAATCCGCCACGGGCGCAGCGTTTAAACAGCGACTATCGATCCGCTCGAAAGGACTCGACAAGGAAAAGCCCAGCAACTCCATCTCATCCTGCACATCGTCCTGCGCCGAATGTGTAAGCTCTGGCAATTTCCATTGTGGTTCGGGTTCGGCAAACAGGACCGGATGGGTTTCGGTACGTCGTTCACCCGGCTCGAGGTGGAGGTGCAAATCCCAGAGCAATTGCTTCTTGCTGCGACCGGTAAAGCGAAATGCTCCGATACGCACCAGAATGCGCAACTGCTCCTGCTCGACCGATACCCTCCGCATGAATTCCTCCAATGAAGCGAACAATCCGTTCCGCTGCCGCTCCTCCACAATCGCAAAGGCCGTGTCCTGTCGGAGGTTCTGAAGGTGGATAAATCCAAGGTAAATATCACGGCCATGTATATCCGTCAAGTAATCGCTGTGGTTGATATCCGGTGCATGGATATATGCCCCCTGCATCCGTGCTTCATGTACATAGAATTCGGTCCGGTAAAATCCGCCGAAGTTGTTGATTACCCCCACCATGAATTCGAGCGGATAATGGGCCTTAAGATAAAGGCTCTGATAGCTCTCTACCGCATAACTTGCCGAGTGGGCCTTGGAAAAGGAATATCCCGCAAAACTCTCGATCTGCCTCCAGACCTCTGTGGCCGTCGCCGCATCGTGTCCACGGGCAGCACAACTTTCAAAAAAGCGATCCTGTATTTTACGGAACTCCTCGCGGCTTCGGAATTTTCCGCTCATACCACGGCGAAGCACATCGGCCTCACTCAGATCAAGTCCCGCAAAGTGATGCGCAACCTTGATCACATCTTCCTGGTAGACCATGATACCGAAGGTCTCTTCCATCAGTTCCTTCATCACCGGATGGATGTAAGTGCGTCGCGATGGATCGTGTGTGCGCAGGATGTATTCGCGCATCATACCGCTCTTGGCCACTCCCGGACGGATGATGGAACTGGCTGCGACCAATTGCAGGTAAGTATCAACACGCAGTTTTTTTAGTAGCATACGCATGGCGGGACTCTCCACATAGAAACATCCCATACAGCGTCCGTTGCGAATCAATTCACGCACCCGCTCATCACGCTTGAAATCCTCCACCCGGTGGATATCGACAGTCAGGCCTTGGTTTTTCTGCACCAGATCAACCGTATCACGGATGTGCCCCAGACCACGCTGGCTGAGAATATCATACTTGTATAAGCCAATATCTTCAGCCTCGAGCATGCTGAACTGGGTAACGGGAAATCCCTTGGGCGGATGGTTCAGTGCGGTATAATCGGTGATGGGCCGCTCGCTGATGAGAATGCCTCCTGCGTGAACCCCCAGGTGGTGCGGAAAATCCTGCAACAATACACTGTACTGGCGGATGAGCCTGTGCAATCCCTCGCCCGGCGAATCCCCATCGCGTAAGGCTTGCAGAGCATCAATCTCAGCAGGAGGCAATCCAAAAACCTTTCCCAGCTCACGGATGACTGCATTGCGCTGGTATGTACTGTAGGTTGCCAGCAAAGCGGTGTGTTCGGTTCCGAAGCGTCGGAAGATGTAGGCCGTCAGTTCATCCCGGTCGCGCCAGCTGAAATCAAGATCAAAGTCGGGCGGATTACGGCGATACGGATTGATGAAACGCTCGAAGTACAGATCGAGGTCGATGGGATCCACATCGGTGATGCGCAGGCAATAAGCTACTATGCTGTTGGCTCCACTACCGCGACCCACGTAGAAATAACCGCGTCTGCGGGCATAGCGGACAATGTCCCAGTTGACAAGGAAATACGCGGCAAATCCCAGCTCACCAATCATACGCAATTCCTTTTCGATGCGCTCCTGCACAACCTGAGAAAGGGGTATGCCATACCGGTATTCGGCACCTTTCCAGGTCTCACGTTCTAGAAGTTCCCTGTCGATATGGCAACTTCCACTGAAACTACGCTTGTTCTTGGGCTCGTGAAAGTCGAAGGCGATGGAGCATTCGTCGATTAGTATTTCGGTATTTCGGATGATTTGCGGAAATGTGCTATAACGGCTTCGCACATCCGCTTCTGTCACCATGGCATCGTCCGGCCGGCAATTGGCCGATTCGGGGACCTTGCTCAAAAGGGTATTGTGCCCGATGGCGCAAAGCAGACGGTGTATGTTAAAATCGGTCTTGTGACGCACGGTCACAGGCCATAGGACGACACAGCGATGCAGCAGGTCTTTATACGGTGAGAACGGGAGGCGGGTGAGGTCTTGGGGGGTAATACCGTAGTATATGTCCTTTGAATTCAGATCTTCTTTTAACCGCGGAGAGCGCGGGGAAGGCGCGGGGGATGCAAAAGACCGGTCCCTGCTCGTCCTGAGCGTAGCCGAAGGGAGCGGAGTCGAAGGATCATTTACATGCGTGGGGTTTCGACTCTGCTCAACCACCGGTACGATATTATCCCGGTCCCTGCTCGTCCTGAGCGTAGCCCAAGGGAGCGGAGTCGAAGGGATCGGAGCAGAAATAAATGCCGGCACAATCACGGCTGCGTTGTGAAAGAGTGGAATCTTATCCGGAATAAGGGCATCGCGGTTACCCGAACTTTTTCCCTCTCGGGCACCGGCAAGAAGGCAATCGCTTAGGTATCGGTTGAGCTCCGAAAACCCCTCGTTGTTTCGGGCAATGCCGATGAAGCGCAGCTGATCGCCGTTGCGGAACTCGATACCGACCACGGGCTCCACGCCGTATTCAGGAGCCAGACGGATGAAGTCCAATACCGCAGAGGTGTTGTTGATGTCGGTAAGCGCCAGTTTGCGCACACCCTTGCTTCGGGCTTCCTCCAGCAGTTGCTCAACGGAAAGGGTCCCGTAATGGAAACTGAACCGGCTGTGGCAATTGAGAAACATGAAAACAGGAGGGCCATGTACGAAAAATGCAGGAGGGGCAGAACAGAAATCAGGGGCGACGCAATTCCTTCAGCTGGAGATGCAGCAATACAACAAGCGAAAGAGCCATCAAGGCAATGGGCGAGTAGCGCAAGGCAGTTAATACCAGATCGAGTGTGTCCATGGTGGTAGTGTATGATAGTGTTATGATTGTATTACAATCTTTTTGAATGATTGTAATATAGGCACAAAACGGTTTTCTCGTCTAAAAACTCCCTTTCGACTTGTAAATGTCTGTATATGAGTCTGAAAAAAATACCGGGCTGGCTACCCCCTGAGCCGGTACAGGCCGTTCCCCAGTTCCATCAACTGCTAATAAAATCTCCCGTCAACGCCCTTCTTCCCGAATCGTATAGCACCGGTAGACAAACACCAGCAAGGGAAGAAAAATGAGCGATAAGACCAGGGGGAGCATCCAACTGCCCAGACCATCGCTGTATCCCATGGCAATGCGCGCTGTTTGCCAAGTGATGAGCGAGAATAGGATGGTGATGCTCAGCTGAAGCGACTGTAAGATGTTCGTTCCAAGGCGATACAAGGCCGGTGTATTCGAAGGGGTGAGGCTGACCGGATAATTGAGGCGATTCGGATATCTGGATAAAACAGTGAGCACCGTAAAAAGTATAGTGTTGATGGCAGGCAGAAGCCATAGCATGGCCCTGCTTCCATAAGAATCGGCTTCGCCATTTACATCGAAGTGTATCGGAATGACTGAAGGGAGTTCCCAGTAGTGTACCGACACAAAGCCCCAGTGCAGAATCAAGAGAATCCAGGAGACTACGACCGGAACGCTGGCTTTGTAATTATGCACGTGTGGTGGTGTCGTTGTTGGAACTGAAACCGGGACTTACACATCAGGCTTTGTTTTTGACCTGACGCATGAGATCTTCGAGGTAATCGATCTGCACTTCCTGGATTTCCAAGAGTTTTTTATTCTGATGAATCAACAGGTGATCGATTTTTTCGCTCAGCAATTTGATCTCGAGTTCAGCCTTGAGGTTTATTTTGTAATCGTGTTCCGCACGCTGCCTGTCTTTTTGCTCCTGACGGTTCTGACTCATCATGATGATGGGCGCCTGAATCGCAGCCAGACAGGATAGCATCAGATTAAGTAGTATGAATGGGAAGGGATCAAAGGGACGCGAAGCAAGAAACCAGCTGTTCACCAGCATCCACAGGAATAAAAAAGAAAAAAAGAAAATGATGAAGGTCCAGCTGCCGCCAAAGGTGGCAATGCGATCGGCAAGCCTTTGACCTGTCGTAAGCTCCGTATCCATCTCGTCCTGGATGTTTTCCGAAAGGATAGCGTTGTCACGGATAGCCTGCATAACATCCAAATCGATTTTCGCCAACTCACCACGCTCTTGTTCCACCAATGAAGTGAGATATCGGCGTCTGTATCGGTTCAGCTCATCAATGGACAAATATGCCTCATCGTGAAAGCCCGGGTGATCACCGCGGATCAGGCGCAGTACTCCTTCGCGGATTTCACGTCCCTGCATGGCTTCGCCACGCGGGATTTCCTGACCGGAGATAAAACTGGTTTGCATAGATAAGCTCTGTACGAAGGTAATGGGATTTGTTTTGCTCCAACGCATGAGAGAAATCTTCATTCAGGCGAAACACCTGCAATTGGATCAGCTCATCTACCTGGCTAATACGGAGCGAGTATAAGTAGGGACGCTCATCACTAGCGGAACTGGAACAGCAATGGGAATAAAAACACGACTACACAGGTCCATACGGCATAAATCGGTAGAAATCGGGCAATCGACTCCTCAACCACCAGCACAGGCTTTTGGTACAACAGCGTTTGCAACAGCCGAAGGGCGACGATGAAGAGATTGATCAAGATCAGGATGTTTCCGCCTAACACAGCCATACGGTTGGGGGTGATTCCCCACTCGCCGATACGGAACAGGATAGCTGAGAGCGCGATACCGTTCACCAGGATAGCAGCAATGGCGATGCCAGTCAAGACCATCAAATGAAATCGGCCGGACCTCGTTCCCGAACGTTCGGCGACAGCAAAAAAGACAATGGCCATCACCCCAATTAGCAAGAGGTTGAATACGATCAGAAAATCACGATCGGCGTAGGGATCTTTTCCCGTGTATAACACGGCGGTCAGATAAGCGATCAGAGTAATCAACACGAGCGGACTGAACACGCGGGCAATAACCGGAGAAACTTTGTCGACCAGTTGTGGCTGATTCTGCACCAGGAAGGTGCCGACCAGGGGAGCGGATGCAAGACCCCAGATTACGATATAGCGGAAGTAAAACTCCTGGATATTGAGATTGATGAGTTCGAAGAGGCCGAGTGTAATGGCCGTCAGCAGTCCGCCTACAATGAGGATGATGCCTGTCATGACCAGGAGTTCTCCGTTGTACCGTAAAAATTCAATCCGCAGACCCGTATGGTTTGACGCAAACGTAAATCCAAGCACCGACCACAGCAACAATGGAACATGGATACAGGCCAGAATGACGGTGTCACTTGAAGCCGTATCCGGCAATACATTGATCCATACACACACCAAAGCAATCAGCATACCGATAAATGATAGTGTACGGACAGGCGTGTTGCGTTGCCGCACAAACGTTGCAATCAAGAAGGGGAACACAACAAAACCGATGTTACGCGGATAATAGAACTCTTCAGCAATCGGGAAAAAATCGGGGAGTTTCGCCAGGAAGCCCGCCAGGAAGCAGGTAATGATCAAAAACCAATAATTACCGGAGGTGACAGGTGATACAGGTGAATAGTTCAACCGCTCATACCAGACCTGCGCAACAGGGTGAGTGCTGATTTCAGGATATATCCGGTCGAATTCACGCTGGAATCCTGCTTTATTTTCCCTGTAGAGCAATTCGAGCTCCCGGGGTTTGTCCAATAAATCCGCGATGTGAGAAACCATAGGTTCAGGGATTCGCCGTCAGGCCTTACGGCATCGAATGTCGTACATATATGCGATTCTATTGGCATTTTGTTCTGTAATTCCGATGCTTGAACCTGGATACATCCGCATATTAATTCATCATTACTTTCGTTCGGCCGATCTCAAGCATCAAAACGTGTTAGCTACTTTTACCCAAGAATACCACCGTTCAGATGAAATCATCATTCAATCCAACAGCCATAAAATCCAAACAAACCATGATGCGATTGCTACTACTCACCTTTCTTCTTGTTTTTTCTGCTGCCAAGTCACAGAACTGGAATATCGCTACCGGCGGGAATGTACTTCACAACGGTTTATGCCCTACAATAGGTCCCAATACCCCCAACTTGCTGTGGTCCGGAGGCTTACCCTCACAAATCGCTTTCGCACCGGTCACAGACAGTATTTATCTCGCCACAGTCCGCATAGATAATATCAGCGATCCGTTGAATGGAAATAAAATCGTGATGATGGACATCCGCACAGGCGATACGATATGGACACGAAAGCTGCCGGTTGATTTTCCGGCAACTGACTGGTCAAACCGTGTATCGGCAATCCGAAACGGTGTATTGTATGCCTCTCGCTCAGGAAATAGCAACGAGGCGTATCTCTATGCCCTCGACGCCTCCAACGGATCGATCCTCTGGAAATCGGATAGCCTAATTGGAGAAAGCATCAACGAGGGGGCTTGTTTCCTCCCTGGAGGAGACCTGTTGGTCGGCAACCTCTTCTCGATTGCCCGGATCAGCAGTGCAAACGGAAGTACGGTATGGCAAACCAGTAGACTTGGCTACCAGAACGGCGCAGAGCTGGCCGTTTACGGATCCAAAGTATACGGACTGATGAATATTGCAAATGCAGTACGGGTGGCGGCATACGATACAACCAGCGGTCAAATGCTGTACACATCCCCTCCATTATCAGGCGGGCTGGTTCAACAACTCGGACTCTTCATGAGTGACAACGGGACGATTTATGTACCCCGTTCACAAAACAACCCCACAACCGATTTCCTGTTCTCCCTGACTGACAATGGCTCAGCGATTGTCCTGAACTGGAGCTTTCCGATCGATTATGTGCCGTTTTCCTCATCGGGTATTGGCCCCGACGGATCTGTCTATTGTTACAATCCATCGGGTCGTGTCGTACGCCTAAACCCCCAGAACGGATCAGTGGTCGACAGTTCGCTGGTTGTTCTTTATGGTGATGCCTTCCAGCCGCGCATGAGTATCGATTCAACCGGAAAAGTATTTCTTACCAACGGTGGATTCAATGATGGTAACCTGTATTCCTTTAATGCAGATTTGACTTTACGTTGGCAATCGGCAGTACCGAACGTGAATGTGGGCGGACCGGTTCTCGGCTGGGAAGGCACTCTGGTAATCTGTGGCATTGGGACGGATTTCCGGGCGTACAAAAATGAGACAACTACCGGCATCGAGAATTCCTACATAGAAGCTTCCTTTGAGCTCTATCCAAATCCGGCCTCTGATTTTATCTTTATTAAAGATCTGGATCAGGATACCGAGCTTTCCATCGTTGACCTGAACGGCAAGGAAGTCGACCGAACCCGCGTGTTGACCAATCCACACCGAGTAGACGTTTCAGGACTCGCACGTGGTGTTTATCTGATTCGCGCGCTTTCCGGTAACACATCGGTAGCCCGACGTCTGGTGAAGTATTGATTCCGGAGCCTGTAACAACAATTCGCTGCGGAAAACTGCACTACAGCGATTGCTTGTAATCACCCCTAACGCGAACGACCTATGATTTCCCCTTTAGGGGTATCTTTCAAATACACACAAGGGTCCTCGCGGTCGAAAACAAGCCAATCACATGGAAGTGTCGGTCCTCGGAACAGCGATTCTACAACGCAAAAGTCACCCCACTTCATCTCCCCGTTCTCGGTCACTACGCCCTTCAGCCCCAGCCTCTCCCAGGAATCGGCCATGGCACTGATCTCCATCGGGCTCATGGCACCATCACGACACAGGTAGTCGTCGTACCAGATAATCCTGCTCTCAGCATGCTCCTCCTTGAACTTGGCAAATCCTCCGGGATATACCGCATCTATTTTCGATATTGGAATGATCAAGTCGATGAATTCACATTTGACAGCCATAGGTCAGCTGGATTTTAATTTAGGTGAAGAAGGAGTGCAGTTGTATTATTATTAAATCAAAGGTAAATTTAAAAAAAGGATTCATACTGGTAGAGGTAGTTCGTGTACACCGGTTTATTTAAGTAATCTGATCAGGTTACATTTATAGCAACCGGATTCCTCTTTGGTCTACCACATCCTATGGATGAAAGTGTAGCGAATAGATAGCAAGAGTTTGAATCGGAAACCGATGAAAAATCCGGTTTGTACAAAAACTCCTTTCAGACTACAAGTGGATTACCCTTACCACTGGAAACCTTGACTACCGCTTCACGATTTTCCTCTTGTGCTGGCCCAAATCCGTCTCCACAAGTAAGACATATATGCCGGCAGGAAAACGGTCCATACCGAGTTGGCTTTCGCATGAAACATCCAAGACCTGCCCAGCCGTATTGAGGAGTTGAAGTCCACGAATGTACTGACCGGGACATTGCACCCGGACAACATCAGTAGCGGGATTCGGTGTAATAATGATGGACTCGTGATGAGTCGTCTGGTCCGCAACTCCTCCCGTGGTATTGATCAAAGTAGAAAGCAGTTGGATGGAAACCAGATTGGACTGTGCAGGTATTTGGTTGATGAGCACACAAATGATGGCTCCGGTTGCAACATCGTACATCATGTTTGAGTTGTATCCACCCCAGATATTGCCTCCGTGGGTCCAAACAGTACGGCCCTGTACGATAACCTCGCTGATTCCGATTCCGTAATTCCCCGTACCGACAAACGAGGTCAGCTCCTGGAATGAAGCCGGACTCAACACTTGCCCGTTCATGAGTGCCTGATACCATTGCACCATTTCGCCAGCCGTAGAATACATGGCACCAGCAGCCCAGGCTGCACTGTTGAGCGCCGTACGGGGAACAGAGTAATTGTCTACGCCTGCTTGCCAGGGATGCGCAACAGGATAAAGTAAACTGTCATGCACATCAAGAAAAGTACTGTCGAGTTGCAAAGGCGACAGAATGGAATCGCGAAGCAATTGCCCATAAGACAACCCTGTCACTGACTCGGCTATCATCCCCGCCAGAATGTAATTCGTATTGCAATAGTCCCACCCTGTGCCCGCTGCAAAGACAGGTGGTCCGGCCCAGGAAATCAGCTCGGACGGGGTAAATATGCGGTTGGGATCGTTGAAGATGGAATCCGGATAACCGGGTACAGACGTCACATCATATAATCCGCTGGTATGATTGAGCAACTGGCGAATGGTGATGTTTGAGTCGATGTTGTTGAACGGGGGCAAGTGTTCGTGTAACGAATCATCAAGGGTCAAAAAACCGTTTTCAGCGCACTGTAGCACCATTACGCCCGTAAACAATTTGGTGTTGCTGGCAATACCGAACTCCAACTCGGAGTTCATGAGCGAACCGGGGTAGGAAATACCACTGACCCCCTTCCAGGTTCCAACTCCGGGATAGAATACACAGGCCGAAATCCCCCTGACATTTTGCACCAGGCGCATGCTGTCGATGGTACTTTGAAGGTTAGCCGCAAGGGCCGGATTGAAGCCCTGCGCAAACGCACCGGAGGATATGCCACAAAACAGCAGAAGCAAGGAGATTTTCGTCTTCATGAACGTTAACCTTTGGAACAGGTTCGATGCGGAATACTCCGGCAGGATTAACGGGTAGTAAAATTAGTGCCCGGGGTTGTGATTCGGTCGCTAAACCGTGGCCTGCAATATATCCGGTGGGGTTATTTGTCCTTTTTCTCGTCCTCACTATCGGTATAATACCCTGAGGACGTGTCTTCACTGGATTGAATACGCCGGCTGTAATGTTCCCGTGATACCTTCTCGCGGTCAAACATACGTTTGATGTCCTCCTCGTTCCGTTCAAAAACCAGTGTATTGTTGATAGAAAGTGTCAGTGCGATTTTCTCTACATCGTGGTCTGTACCGATATAGGTAAAGGTCCATCGCTCCAGCTTCAATTCATCAACCAGCTGCTTGATAGTTGCTCCGGAGAATTCCTTTGACGCATTTTCTTCACCATCGGTGAGGATGGTCACCAATACATTGTATGCTGACTGCTCTTGAAGGGAATGCTTCAGCTTGTTGATAGCAAAGCCCATCGCGTCGAACAGAGGCGTTGATGCATTGGGCATATAGCTTGTCATGTCGAGCTGTTTGAGCGAAACAGCAGGCTCCCTGAAATGAATGGATTTGTGCCCGAGTCCGTTAAACGAAACGAAGGAAATCAGATGTTCCTGATCGGGGAATTGCTGTTCAATCCCTTGGATGGTCTGTACGAGCTCATTGAATCCCTGAATGATGGTGTTCTTGATTCCTTCCATGGACCCGCTCTCGTCTAAAATAATCAAATTGTGTACTTGATGTTTGTTTTCCATTTCTTGATTCTGTTAAAATTAAATACAATTATTGTTGGTTCGACTATGATCACACGCTTACGCAATTAACACCTGATTCAAAATAATGCCCAATGGCAAATCAGGGTCTGCTCTCCCAAAAAGATTCGATGGAATTCACACTGAACCATCACATCGGATTCATTTTTACCACCCGAAAATCGTTGTGCTATTCCTGTATACAAATATCGTAACCAAAACGCAAAATCAAACAAATTACAACCACCTGAAATACAACCCTTATAAAGGAATTTCCATGTTTCAAGGCCATTCGGGCTCCGATCAGGCTTCCGATGATATTGCAGAGGGACATAAGGAATGCGATTTCCAGCAGATAATTCCCCTGACGCACAAAAACCGCCAGGGCCGATATGTTGGTCATGCAATTGACAACCTTAGCATAG
>Ga0315902_10001769_pt1 | contig 34316 bp, 9 predicted proteins | sample LakEriMetagenome_9_FD_203523 | JGI IMG/M metagenome (GOLD analysis project Ga0315902, IMG submission 203523) | Freshwater fungal communities from buoy surface, Lake Erie, Ohio, United States - Buoy 12 MA117 | ecosystem: Environmental > Aquatic > Freshwater > Lake > Lake biofilm | place: USA... | reverse complement strand
TTTCGGCAGGATGCCTCCTCGAGAGCGTGGAGGGTGTCATGGGAAACGTGGATCCGAATCGGCTGGGGATCGTGGCGGCGGTGTTGCTCACGGCGTGGCACGGCGTGTGGATGGCCCTCGTGGCGGCCGGCGTGGCCCAGCGGGTGGCCGACTTCGTGCTTCGGCTGCATGCGATGAAGTCGGACGTGGTGGTGGAGCCCTTCGATCCCGGGTCGGCGGCCCTCTTGCTGCTGGCGACGGCGGTGCTGGGCTACGTGGGCGGTGCGGCGGCAGCGCTGCTGTGGAACTGCCTGGGAGCGGTCTGCATGCGGGGCAGGTCGGGGGCCGTGGGCCGCGCATGAGCGTGGCATTCGGCCGTGGGGAAGTCGTGTTGAAGCCTGCGGCCGGTTGTGCGATAGTGTGGTGGTCGCGGGGCGGCGGTGCCGATGGCACTGTCGTCCCGTGGCGGTTTCGGGGCGTGGCGCAGTCTGGCTAGCGCGCTTGACTGGGGGTCAAGAGGTCGCAGGTTCAAGTCCTGTCGCCCCGACGTTTGTTCCTTGATGAGTCTGCTCCAACCCGGAGTGGGACTCATCCGTTTGGTTGTTCCCGGTTCCCTCGCCTACGGAGGAACCGGGTTCAGTCGACGGTGCCCGGCAACACGCCGGAGCTGAGTGGTTGTCGTTGGTGCCGCCGTGGCCGGCGGCGTCTAGGGCCGGGCAGTCGGCCCGGCTGCGGCCGTGGATCGGCACAGGCAGGTTGTCCTCGCCGAAGGCGATCACGCCGCGGCGGAAAGCGCGGATGGGGCGCTTGCCCCACATCCGTTCCTCGAACTCGAGGCCGACGAAGATGCCCAGCCGGAGGACCAGATCGCGAACCTTCTGGTTGGCGTTTTCATCCTTCGCGAGCGCCGCCAGGTCGTCGATCGTCGCCATGAGCGCGTCGACCTGTTCCTCGGGTGTTGCCATCGTGGCAGGAGCCCGCTTCGGCGTGGCCAGTTCGGCGATCTGGCGTGAGACCGCGTCCTTCTCGGTCACGAGGCTGTCGAAGGTCTTGGCGATGGCTGCGTAGCGAGCGTCGTTCTTCTCGGTGGCCATCCGCCGCTCGGCCGTAGCGATGTCATCCTCGAGGGCGGCCAACTGCTTCCGGAGTTGCGCGAGGACGGCAGACTCCGCTGGGGCGTCATCGTGCTCAGCCTCCGCGCGGGCCTTCGTCAGCAGCCGAGTGTGGATAGCCTTGCGGCCGCCTGCCTTCTTGACCAACTCGACAAGCGCGTCGATGAGCATGGTCGTGACGGCAGTGGCCTCGACCGAGTTGTGGTTGCACTCTGTGTATCCGCTGTTGTAGTAGCGGCCGCAGGCGTACTTCAGCACGTCCCCTCTTGGAATGCCGTGCATGACGCTGCCACAGCCATCGGTCAGGTCGACGACCCTTGTCGAAAGCGGGTAGCGGTCAGGGTTGTTCGCCTTCTGGCCATTCTTCCGGCGCACCTCGTCGATCGACGTCTTCTTGGGCTGCAAGGCCTGCCACCGTTCCGGATCGAACGTGGCTTCGCCGCCGCTGGCAGACCGCACCCGTACGTCCTCCGGATTCTCGAGCAACTTCGGCTGGCCATCGGGGCGGAGGTCGTGCTCCTCGAGTTCCCGCGGCCCGCCGACGCCGACGCGGCGGTAGCGGCCCTCGGATCGTCGCCCGTACTCCTTGATGCCCGCGCTGATGGGGTTGGAGCAGAGGTCGCGAACAGTGTTGGGATGCCACTTGCCTGGCACCCGGTGAGCTGAGCCGTGGTCGCGACGGATGCGGCCCGCGTCGGGCGACGGGATGCCCATCTCATTCAATCGGGCGGCGATCCTCTTGCAACTGTCACCATTGGCCCGCCATTCGAGGATCATGCACCAGACGCCGATCTTGATCTCGTCACGAGGAAGAAACCGTACATGGTGGCCGGCGCGACGGATGTTTTCGCCGTCCTCGAGCCATTGCACGAAGGTGTCGTCGGGGCCCACGAGTGCCCGGCCGTGTCCATACGGAGCCCGGCCGCCCGTGCTCAGCCCGCGTTCCGCCATGCTCTGCTGGACGAAGACGATACGGTCACCGAGCCGCGGCGAAAATCTGCCGTGCTCTTGGTACTCGACCATGCTCCCGATGAGGTAGGGAAACTCGTTTTGCTTGCGTTCTTCAGGTGTGTAGATCTTGTCGTGCGTCACCAACTGAACGCCGCTGGCGATGAGTTCGTATTCGAGCCCCACCATCTCGAGGAGCGTCTGTGGTCGCCCGAGCCGGTCACGCTTGAAGACGTACACGTGAGACACGGTCGGGTCCGCGATCGCGTCCCGCAGAAACTTGCGAAAGCCAGGTCGAGTCAGGTCGCCACCGCTGATGGCGTTATCGAGATAAATATCGGCTTTGTGGTGCAGTCGCTTTCGCACCATCTCTTCGACATCTTCGTAGGTGCCTCGGAAAGGAACGCCGAGAACCTTCGACTCGGCCTTGGCCCAGTCGTACTGTTGCTTGAACGAAGCCCCTTGATTGTCGTCGCTGCGTCGCTCGTACATCAGGCCCCGGTTCTTCGGTCGGCTCTTCATGGCTGGTCTCCCCCGGCTGGTGTGCCAAGAATGTCGCGGACGTCCCAGAGGAAGTCTGCGAGCGCATCGGCAAGGTCTGTGGAAGTGTCTGTGACGCGGACGTGGGTCTTCAGGCTCCGCCATGCGGACGTGACCGTGTGTTGCTGCCACCACGTCATCATTTGCCCGAGCGTGTAGTCCATCGCCGGCGAGCGGATATGCTCGGTGGGTGAGGTGGCGATCCGCCTCCGTAGGTCGATCATCAGCGTCGTGGGATGCGCAACGTTGAGCTCCTGCGGCGTGACGAGCCCGATCTCGAACCAGCGAACCATCTGGGCGATGGTCATGAGCTCGAGCACATAGGCTTCGTGCACGAGCTGGTGCAGCCGCTTGCGGCCGAACTTGTCATCGAACCCGAGCCGCTTTAGCTCGACCTCGGCATCGGCCTCGATCGCCGCCTTGAAGTCGAGGTCGGCGGCGGTGAGGGCAGGGTGCGGCTGTCGTTTCATGTCCCGTTCCTTGAGACTCGTGGCTATCCGTATGGCTTGCGGCCGAGCCTCCATTTTCCCAAGGAGGGTGCGTCGAGGCAAGCAATTCTGGCGAAATCTTCTGGACACATGTGTGTGCAGGAAATCTTCTGGACACATTCGTGCGCAGGAAGTCGATGGGCCCGGCAGGCCCGCGAGCGTCCTGCCGGGCGAGCGGTCACGAATCCGTTTTGTTGTCTGAATCTTTTGGGCCTTGCCGCTCGGCAAGGATCTGGCGAGCAATAAGTTCCGCCAGAAGCTCACGAAAATGGGCGACTCTTTCGGGAAAAGTCGATCCGTACGGCGGGTTAGCGTCGATGCGGTCCCGCGGGGTGTTCTGGTCGTCGTCGTCAGGCAAGTTGGTGCTGTTGTCAGTCGATGTCATGGGGTTTCGGGGGATGAAAAAGACGAAAAACCGGTGGCGTGCCCGGGAGCCGCGTCGGCTTCGGTCGGCACGCCACCGGTCAGGAAAGGCCGGTTGATGTGCTGGATCAGGCAACCCGCCGGCGTCGCCCGCAGCGGCGATGCAGCCGCGAGTCATCGTGGCAGTCCCAATCCAGCCCGGCGACCGCGGCCAAATCGACGGCATCGGTTTCGGCGGCACCGTCCGGGATGGCCGGATCGTCGCCGTCGGGGATCGACTCGTCGCCGTTGAAGACCACGATCTCGATGAGTTGGAAGCCGCGGTTCCGGACGAGGCTCCGGGACTCACCGAGGGCTCGGGACACGGCAGCAATAAGGTCACGATCGTTTTCGACACAGAGCATCTGCGCACTCCATTCCCGGTTGGCCGGAAGGCAAAGGAAATGCCGCCGGCGAGAGGGGCCGGCGGCACGGACAAGAAGGCCGCGTGGAAACGCTCCACGAGACCGTGCCTGCCGTCAGACGCGACGGCAAGCGGAGATCAATCGCACCGCCGCAATGGCAGTGATCAGCGGCTTTCAGCCGAGCAGTCGCACGTCGCCCATGAATCGCTCGAGCAATGTTCCCGCATGGGCCACCAGCAACGCCCGCACGATCGGCGGGCACCGTTCGTAGCCGAGGAAGCTGGGCTTGAGGTCAACGGGCTCGCCGTGCGGAGGGCTTGTGTGTGCCTCGTAGTCGGTGGCGTCCCAGACGACGGCGCCGACGCCACCGGGCTGAATGATCGCCGCCTGATAGACGATGAAGGAATCATCGTATGCGCTGGACGGGCCAGCAGGTCTGCAGTAGATCGCAGGGCCTTCGACTTGGAAGTCGGTAAGCCCGAGTATCGCCAGTTCGGCGAGTAAATCATTGATGCCGGGGATCGCGGCTTCGGCGCTTTCGAGGCCGATCCGGATCATCATCGCCAGCCGCGCGAGTTGTGCGGCGTGCTTCGTGAGAGAGTCGTGCATTGCACATTCCTTTGAGAGAACGGCGGCCGATACCAGTAGGCCGCTCAAGGAATATGCCCGGTTATTCGCGAATATTTAGGGTCGGCTGAGCATGTTCATCCTCATTCGTTGCCTGAGGATGGTGGCGTGAGGGCCGGCGGTCGTCATTGGGCTTCGGATGAAAGATCAAAGGTGAGTGACATGACGAGCGTCTGAGGCAGCGGTGATGACGCCTCGACTGTCTCTGCAGTGATCAAGTCGGCCACTGCTTGCTGGCCCATCACGACCTGGAACCACTGTTCGCGGTCCCGCATGACGCGAAACTGCCGCTCGTCGGCTGCACCGCCGAGATAGGGCAGGTATGAGACAATCGCGTGTCGTCCCTCAGCTTTGCAGCCGAGGCGGTCGATTCGGCCGGTGCGCTGCTCGATGTCGCTGGGGTTCCAGGCGAGATCGTGATGGATCACGTGACGGCAGAAGCGGTGCAGATCCACGCCCTCTCCCATCACCTCGCTGCAGACGAGCACGTCCGGAAAGAACGGCGTGTTGAAGGTGCGCATGCGTCGCACCCTCACCTCCATCTTCGTCCCACCGCTGTAGACGGCGACGTTGGCGAGCGACCGGCCCTCCGCGTCGTCGTCCCGGTCGTGCTCATCCTCAGCGGCGGAATGGTCACCCGTGTCGATCCGCACGAGTTCCTCGAGCATCAGCCGCCGCTCCTCGTCGCCGCACCGGGTGCAGAGGAAAGCGATGAAACTGTGGAACTTGTCGCGCCACGACATCCCCGAGGCGTCCTCATGGCCGAGAAAATCCCGCACCAGATCGTGCGGGTCGGTGTCGGCTTCCCGTCCCAGCGGGAAGCACCGCACGAGGGACGATCGCACGCGCAGGAACCGGCGCATGACCCGCAGGAGCAACGGCCGCACCCGCCCGTCGCGATCGACGCGGGCGATTGCGGCGGCATGCTCATCGAGGATCCCCTCGAGCGCTTCGTCGAGCGCCCTCTGCCCGGGCCGCGGGTCCTCCTCGCGACAACCACGGCGTCCAGTCGCCAAGCTCACAAGGCAAGAGAATACCACTTCTGCCCACTCTCTCGGAGGGGCTTGGCACGTGAGGGTACTGATCGCTGCAGCGACGGTCTCTCTCGGTCTGGAGCTGAAGTCGACGGTGACAAAGCCGCTTGACTCACACACTCACGCCCGTACACTATCCGCGTCACCACCAACAAACGCAAAAGGAGTTGCGATGGCCGCGCACGACAGTAATCGGAAGATCGACGACACGGACCTGGCTGAGTACCTCGCGACGCAGTCGGGGTTTGCCTTCGAACTACAGTGCCTGCAGCGGCTCCATACGCTCGGGTATCAGTGTCAGCACGGAGGTTCCTACTCCGACCCAGTAACGCGAAAAATTCGGCAGTTCGATATTCGCGCCCGGAAATCAGTCGGTTCGGTGAATGTCTGGTGCGCAATCGAGTGCAAGCACATCAGCGAGTCGTTCCCACTGCTGGTCACGTGCGTCCCGCGGCGGACCGAGGAGAGTTTCCATGACGTGCTTTTTACCCGGGCCACCGAGGATCGGCGGCAAGGTCTGCCGGTTGACACGATGTGGACGTCCGCGACCACAAAGTACCGGATCGAATCCCCGCATTCGCCTTACCGGGAGGGCGAGTGGGTGGGAAAGACGGCTGCGCAAGTAGGTCGGACGAAGGGGAACGAAATCTACGGCACCGATGAGGATGCTTTCGACAAATGGTCGCAGGCGTTGGCGTCCGCGGACGAGATGGCTGCCGCGGCAGTCGAGTCCGCCGAACACGGCGACAACGCTGCGGTAACCATCATCGTGCCGATTCTCGCCGTGCCGAACGGCCGACTGTGGCAGGCATTCTTCGACGAGCATGGCCGGCAAGTGGAATCGCCATTCTGGACAGATCGATGCAGCATGTATGTGGATCGCGGCTATTCGACAGGATTTATCAGGCCCACAAACTTCACGATCTCGCACCTTGAGATCGTGACGCTGGCCGGGATCGAGTCGCTCCTTTGTGAGGTCGAAAAGCCTGACGGCATGTGGTTTCCCCTGAGCACACTGTGTTCTGCCGACGAATGCGCTGCGACGTGATAATGCTCGCAAATCGCGTGTCTATGAAGCGGTGTTCCTTCAGATCGTAGGGGTTTGAAAACGCTCGCCGATCGGGAAGTTGCTAACCGGCGAGCGTTTCACAATATCGGGGGCATGACGTCTTCCGCCGAGCCGCCCGCGATTCCTCGCTCCACTTATAGGGCGGCCGCGACGGCTTCCTGAACCCCTCCCCAACTCTCTCATGAGCACTCGTACGAAAACTGGGGAGGGGTCAAGGCTGATTCCCGTCCCAGATCGTGAGGTAGATCTGGCCCCATGACGACGGGGTGAGGTGATTTCGAACCCCCTGCCTACACCACTGGGGAGCGGTGGAGCGCCGATTCGGGCGGTGCGGTTGCGCCCGAAAGCCCTGTTTTTTAGCATTTTGCCCGTCGGCGCGCGTGCTTCAACCCAATCTTGGACGCGTTCGCCACAACGACGTAGGATTGCGGGATTCGTAGCGAATCCAGGACCCACCATGCCCACCTGCCCGAGCATCCTCAGCTGTTCGGCTGCCACTTGCGTCCAGATCGTGGTCGGCACCATGCTCGGCGGAGCCACGGCGTTGGCCGAGTCGCCCCCAGCGTGGGTGGCCTGACCCGGAAGGATTCCGTTCGTGGCCAAGCATCGTCGCCGTCGTGCAGTGGAGAGCTGCAGGCTCGTGCGGCGGGCCCTCGCACGCCGCGCCCGGCGGGCCGCGGCGGATGTCCCGGGCTTCGCCCTCGAGCAACTCGAGGCCCGGCAGCTGCTGGCCATCACGGTCACCGAGCGGAACCTCGCCGACTACAAGGTCGGGGCGGACTACGTCTTCACCGACCCCACGAGCATCGAGGTCTCGCCGCATCTCGTGATCGACGCCGCCGGCGGAAAGATCTCCCTCACGGCGCCTATCATCAGGATCGGTGACGGGGCGAAGTTACTCTCGAAGGGCACGGGCGGCGCGGCCAACGGCGCGATCACGCTCACCGCCCGCGATGCCTCGACCCGGACCGGTGTCAACGTCTACGACCAGCTCGTCGAGGTGCTCGGCGGATTCGCCCGCGAGACAGCCACGATCACGATCGGCGCGGGAGCGAAGATCGACGGCGGCACGATCCAAATCGACGCCTTCGCCGGCAACGACAAGGCAGCGCTCGCGAACGACCCGCTCGCGGCCCTGGCGAGCAAGGTGCCCGGCACGCTGCTCACCCTGTTCAACGACATCGTGAACCTGCCGGTCTCGGTGTCGGTGAAGCAGCCCACGGCGACGATCGACGTGAAGGCGGACGCCCGGATCGCCGGCTCGGGCGACGTGACGATCCAGGGCGCCGCAAACGCGCGGGCCCAGGGGCGGGCAGTGTGGTCGGTGCTCGCCGAGGGGCTGAAGACGGCCGAGGAGAAGTACGCCGGCGTCGGGCTCTACGAGGGGCGGGAGCAGCCCGCCGAAGAGAGCTTCTTCAAGAAGCTCAGCTTCGCGGTCGGCGTCGGGTTCGGGAAGGCCGACGCCACCTCCACCGTCGGGGCCGGGGCGGAAATCGTCTCCAGCGGCGGTGCGGTCACGATCCGCACCGACGTCACCAACACGGTGAAGATGGATGCCCGCACCTACCTCAACCAGGGCGTCGGCCCGACGAACCGCGACAACTATTCGTTCGCCTTCGCCTTCTCCTGGCAGGACACGACCTCGAAGATCGCCGTGGCCCGCGGCGCCACCGTCGATGCCAACAAGAACGTCGACATCCGGGCGAAGGCGATCGACTCGAGCTTCAGCCGCGCCTCCACGGCGTCGTACTACGACGGCCGCGTCGGGGCGGTGGCGGCGATCTCCTTCGGCCGGTCGGACGTGCTCGTGACGATCGACGGCGCGATCCGTGCCGGGCGAGTCGAACTCGCACCGACGCTCACGTTCAATCCGTCGCTGGCCGTTGATTTCGCCACCTCATCGCTCGTGTTCGCCGCGCCGCACGGCTACGCGACGGGCGCCGAGGTTCGCTACTCGAGCGGCGGGGGCGCCGCGATCCCGGGGCTCGCCTCCGACGTCGATTACTACTGCATCGTCGATCCCGCCGCACCGAACCGCCTCCGGCTCGCCGAGACCCGCGCCGATGCCGCCGCCGGCCGGGCGATCGACCTCGGGGCCGGGTTCCCGCGGCTTCTCGGCGCCGGCGATCGCGGCAGCCTGCCGATCGTGGCCACGACCCTCGGGCCGACCGGTCTCCTCGATCTCAATGGGCGGATCTGGGTCGACGGGTCGGCCTTCGTCGACGGCGAGACCGTCACGTTCGTCCCCGGGAGCGGCCAGTTCCTCGGGGCCATCGACGGCGGCACGGGCACGATCGCGGGACCGCTCGCCGGGCAGTACAGGATCCGGCTGGCGACGGCCACCGACGGCGGCACCGAGCGGCGGGTGTGGCTCGAGTCGCTCGCGGGCGCGCGGGTGCACCTGTCCGACGCCGCCCGGTTCGTCACCGCGTCGGGCGTCGCCTTGACCGTGGCGATGTTCGACGAGGAGGCGTCGGAGATCGACTTCAACGTGAAGGCCGGGCTCGTCGGCGTGCCACCGAACGCGGCGAGCGACCTGGCGGCGCTCACGACGGGCACGCCGCTGCGGTACCAGGGGGGCTTCGGTGTCGATGTGCCGGGGCTCGTCGACGGCACGACCTACTACGCCGTCGTCGACCCCGCGTCTCCGGGCAGCGTGCGGCTGGCGCTCTCCGAGTCGCAGGCGCTTGCCGCCGTCCGCGGCCGCCCCACGCTCGCCTCCACCGTCACCGATGGCGAGGGGAACGAGACCGAAAAGACGCTCGAGATCGCCGACGTGCTCGGCGACCGCACGATCGTGACGCTCACCGATCCCGGCCTCCCGGCGGGTGCGGCGGTGGTCTACCGGCAGGCGCCGCGGCTGCCGATCGCCGGCCTCGTCGACGGCCAGACGTACTATCTCCGCCCGGTCGTGAACCCCGAGTTCGACCCGGCGACCCCGCACTATCTCTTCGAACTGCGTGCCTCCACGGCCGCAGATGCCGCCGCGATCACCCTCGGCACCGAGCAGGCCTTCGAGTTGGCCGGCGGCGGCCGGCTGCCGCTGGTGGCGCTCGATGCCGACAACGGCTACGCGGCGCTTTCGTTCACCACCCCGCTCGTGATCCGCGCGGGTGCCTCCCAGCTCGCCGGCGGCACGCTCGCCGTCGAAGCCATCCCTGCCGGATCGCTCCAACTCTGGAACGTGACGAACGCGGATCTTGCGAACAACGCCCCGTTCCGCCTGCTCGTTCCCACCGGCTCGGGCGACGTGGCCACGGCGCCGATCGCCCGCTCAGCGACGGCGGCGCAGGTGGCGGCGGCCATCAACGCCGTGGGGGGCGTGGGCGTACGGGTGACGCGGGCCTTCGGCACGGGCACCGAGGCTTCCCCCTGGACGCTCGTTGGCGAGGGGCTCGATGGCATCGGCCTCGATCCCGGCACCGGCCTCGAATGGTCGCTGGCCGCGAGCCTCACGCAGTCGGGCCTCACGGCGATCTCGCGGACGGCCACGGCCGGCACGTTCGCGCTCGCCGTCGACGTGGCCGGCGCCACGGCGACCACGGGCGCGATCCCCTGGAACGCCTCCGCCGCGACGGTGGCTCTGGCGCTCTCGGCGGTCGAGGGCGCGGTCGCCTTCGGCACGCAGGGCACCGGTGCGGCGAGCGATCCGTGGCTCGTCTCCACCTGGCGGCAGCCGCTCACGAGCGGCGACGCCGTCGTCTTCCGCGACGCCTTCGGCAACGGCAGCCGCGGAATGCTCGACGGGCAGACCTACTATCTCGCCGTCCTGCCCGCCAGCCTGCAGACGCGGCCCGGCCAGGTCGTCGTGGGCATCACGGCGTCACGGGCTGACGCCCTGGCCGCCACGCCGGTGACGCTCGCGCTCACGCCGGTCGTCGAGTTCGAGGCTCCGGGCGAATTGGCGATGACGGGCACCGCCCACTCGCTCACCTCGACCGTGGACGCCAGCGGCATCAGCATCCGGGCCGAGCTGCGGTCGGCCGACACGGGCCGTGCCGGCGTGACCAACGGCGGCGAGCCCAAGCTCATAGACCTGAAGCGCGGCGACCTGATCTACGCGATGCGGAAGAACGGCACGTCGTTCGTCGACGTGCTGAAGAAGAAAAAGAATCCCTTCAAGGACGAGGGGACGAGCGCTCTCTGGGATCAGATCAAGAGCAAGCTGTCGGGCCAGCAGGCGGGCACCACGAGCGACCCCTTCGGCCTGTCGATGTCGGTCTCGTACGTCTCGGGAGACCGGAAGTCGCGGGTCGTGATCGGTGAGACGGCCGAGATCGTCACGACCGGCGCGGTGTCGATCGGCAGTTCGCTCGCCCAGGGGTTCAACACGCAGGTCTCGGCGAGCGTCGCCAAGCCGGGGAAGAGCAGCGCCGCGATCGCGATCGGCGTCAACCTGGCGTTCGTGACCACGGTGTCCCGTACGCTCGTGGAGTCGAACGCCCGGATCACCGGCGGGCGGGGCGTCACGATCGACTCGCAGGTCGTCTACGTCGAGCCCTGGACCGACTTCCTCTACAACGCCGAGCGGCAGCAGGCGAAGGTCGACGAGAAGGGGCTGAACACGGCCGGCGCCGTCCAGAGCCTGATCACGGGCTGGCTGCAGGTGCCGGCGAAGGTGCTCAAGAGCCGCTACGGCCTGCACCAGGTCTCGGCGACCGCGAGCACCGACAAGACGGCCCTCGTGCCGGGGGCCGACGGGACGAGCAACGCCGACAATCTCGTCACCCTCGCGCTGTCGGGCGCCGTCTCCCTGATCTCGATCGACAACACGAGCGAGGCACTCGTCGAGGACGGCGTGCAGATCAACCAGTCGGCGACCCACCTCGATCCCGACGGGGTCTTTCCGGTGGCGGTTTCCGCCGATTCGCGGATCATCCAGCTCGGCCAGGCCGGCTCGATCAATCCCAGCTCACTCGGGGCTGTGAAGCGGGCGAAGGTCGGGCTGGGGTTCACGGTCGGGATGTTTCAGCTCGGCAGCACGACCCGCGCCCTCGTGGGCGGGTCGTTCCCCGACGCCGGGCAGACGCCGCGGGTGCCGGCCGGCCCCACCCGGGTCACGATCGGCGACAACCGCACCCGCGAGAAGGATGGCAAGACCATCATCGACGCGGCTGGCCTCGCCGTGACGGCGACCGGCTCCACCTGGGTATTCCAGCTGGCGGTGGGCGGCTCCAAGGACACGAAATGGGGCTTCACGGGCTCGGGCGCCGTGATCGACGGTGAGACCCGCCCGCAGCGGGTGGAGGCAGCGATCCAGCCGCACGCCACCCACGGCCTCGTGATCACGGCTCGCACCGGCACCAGCGGTGACGTGGCCGTCACGGCCGACGACGTCACCACGTTCGCGCCGATCGCGGGCAATCTCGACGAGCAGGGACAGTCGACCGTGGTCACCGTCGGCGTGAGCACGGCGCTCGCGCTGGTGAATCGCGACGTCGCCGCCCGACTCGGCGGCCCGGCCGGCGCCGTGAACCCCGGCGCGGCCACCGTCGCCGTGCGCGGCGTGTCGATCGATGCCCGCGGCGCTGGGGCGATCGTGCCCACGGCGATCGCGGGCAACACGAAATCCGCGCAGGTCGGCGATAGCCCATCCGACTCGCTGGCCTCCTTCTTGAACGGCGAGGTCGTCACCGTCGATCGGATCGGCGTGGGCGTGTCCGGGGCCGTCGCGCTGGCGTTCGTGGACGACTCCGTGCGGGCGACGGTCGACCACACGGGCACGATGACGACCGTCGCGCCGGGGACGCTCAAGACGGCCGCCGCGAACACCTCGTGGCTCATCGCCAACGCAGGTGCACGGACGAGGCGGCAGGTGGGGGGCGAGGACAAGGCCTCGGTCGGCCTGTCGGGAGCGGTGGGGGTGGTCTTGGCCACGTCGCGGGTCGAGGCGGCGGTGCGGCGGGCGACGATCGACGGCTTCACGCTCGATGTCTCGGCCCGCCACGCGCGGGTCATCGCCGGGATCGCGTTGAGCGGTGCCGGTGGCACTGTGGGCGACCGGGATTCGATCACGGTGAACTTCGCCGGCTCCGGCGCGGCGCACCGCCTCACCACGACGACGCTGGCCACGGTCGACGGGGTCAGCGGCACGAGCCTCGGCGGGGCAGCGCTTGCCGCCGAGACCGACGATCGCATCGTCACGATCGCCGGCTCGGTCGTCTGGAATCTCAAGTCGATGTTCTCCGGAGATGCGTCGAAGCAGATCATCTCCGGATCCGAGGGGGGACGCAGCGTCGGCGTCGGCGCCTCGGTGGCGGTCGTCACCGCCGCGGCGACGACGAGGGCGGAGGTGAAGGGCGGCCACCTGGCGTTCGCCGGGGGAAACCTCGACGTCAAGGCCACCGACTCCTCGGCGGTGATCACGGTGTCGGGCGGCGGCACGTTCGTCTCGACGGGTGGCTCCGCGTCGGCGAAGTATCGCGGCGGGGGCGGCGCCGGCTCGGCCGTGGCCGGGATGGTGGCGGTCGTCTCCTACGACCCGACGGTCGAGGCGACGATCACCGACAGCGACGTGACCATGGGCGCCACGGGCGACGTCACCGTGCTGGCGACGACGGCGCTGCTCCTGGCGACGGCATCGGGGGCGATCGTAGTCAACACCAGCGGCGGCCCCGGCGGCAGCGCGAGCATCGGCGCCGCGGTGACCGTCGTGAACTCGACCACCCGCGCCACGTCCACGATCGCCCGATCGCGGGTCACTGCGCCCAACGGGAGGGTCCGCGTCCGCAGCGTCAACGGCAACCCGTCGACGGCCGACTGGGGCCTCCTCGCCCCCGCGATCGACGCGCTCAACATGCCCAACGCCGGCGGCAGCTCGGTCTGGTCGTTCGCCATCGGCGCCGTCGTCGCCGACTCGACCGTCACCGGTGCCGCATCGGTGAACGTGACGGACCTCGACGTGTTCCTGACGGCGACGATCGCCGACGGATCCGAGATCGTCGCCCTGGCCGGCTCGGTAGACGTGGCCGCCGCCAACGAGGCCGCCGTCCGGACCGTGGCCGGCTCGATCGCGACGCCCGCGTCGTTGACTTCCGACCGCTCGTCACTCTCGGCCGGGGCGGCCTTACTCTTCACGAGCGTCGGGGGGGGCGTGACCGCGTCGATCGCGTCGGCGAGCGTGACGGCCGGCACCGACGCCGACGTGGCCGAGTCGGGCCGTGTCGCGGTCACCGCCTCTGACAAGGCCGACCTGCTCACGATCGCGGCGGCCGGGGTGCTCGCGGGCGAAAACGCCCTCTCGACGGCGCTCGTCTTCAACGATCTCACCGGCCGCACGATCGCGGCCGCGATCACGGGCTCCGACGCGCGGAGATCGACGGTGGCGGCGAGCACGGGCGTGAGCGTGACGGCCGTTGATGAGACGAGCCTCACGGCCGTGGCCGGTCAGGTGGCGATTCCGCTCTCGTCGGCCACCACGGTCGCGGCCGGAGCGGCGGGATCGGTCAACAGAGTCGGCGCCGATGTGACCGCGGCGATCGAGCACGCGACCGTGACGAGCGCGGTTGGCGACGTGACGGTCGACACGATCGTCGGCGGCACGATCCGGGCCTGGGCCGTGGGCGTCAGCGGGGCGCTCTCGAACGTTTCCGGATCGAACCTGATCGGGAAGCTGCCGTTTTCATTCGTGGGCGCCGGCTCGTTCGCCCTCAACAGCGTGACCCGGCGGAGCACGGCTGCGGTCCGAGCCGGTGCCGTCGTGACGGCCCGGAGTCTCGCCGTCGAGGCCCGAGATTCCGGCGGCATCTTTGCGGTGGCCGGAGCCCTCGCCGCGCAGGCCGCCGACAAGACCGTCTCGGTGGCGGCCGGCATCTCCGTCGCGGTCAACGAGATCGGCACGACGGCATCCCGCGGTTCCCTGAAGGCGATGATTGAAGACGCGACCGTGACAATCAGTGGCGGTGACGCCACGGTCGCCGCCACCTCGAAGGGAGTGATCGAGTCGACGACGATCGCCGGGGTGGGCCAGATGGGGCTGTCGACCAAGGGCGTTGCGATCGGCGTCGCCGGGGCCGGTGCGGTCAACCTCAACTCGATCCATGTCGACACCCAGGCCCTCATCACGAAGAACGCGACGGTCACCACCGATCGCTCCGTGACCGTGAAGGCTGCCGACACCGCGGCGATCTCGTCGCTCTCCGGCGGCGTGGCTGGGGGCGTGGCGCTGAGTGCAAAGGCCGCGACCACCGTGACGCTCGGCGCGGCCTGGGGCACCAACACGGTGACCAGCGGCGTGCGGGCCGCGGTCGATTCGGCCACCGTCTCCGCAGGGGGCGGCGTGTCGATCGAGGCCACGTCGAAGCAGGCGATCGAGTCGCACGGCTTCGGCGTCGCGGTCGCGGTGTCGGGCTCGGGGACCGTGAGCGTGTCGGTCGCCGGCTCGGGGGCGATGGCATTCAACGATATCCGAACCAAGACCGAGGCGGAGATTCTGTCGGCCACGGTGACGGCGGGCACGGCCGGGGCGGGCGGGGTGACACTCGCCGCCGTCGATGCCCCCACGATCAGCTCCAGCGCGGGCGCCGGCAGTCTGGCGGTCGGCTTCAGCTACTCCGCGAGCGTTGGCGTGGCCGCAGGGCTCGTGATCGCCCAAAACACCGTCGCCAACACGGTCGCAGCGCGGATCGGCACGGCGACCCTGGATGACAAGACGCTCAGCACGCGACTCCCGGCCGTGACGGCGGTGGGGGCCGTCGTGGTGGATGCCGACTCGGCCGCCACGATCACCTCCTACGCGGCCACCGTTTCCGCGTCGGCCTCCGTGTCGCTGGCACCGGTCGCGGTCGCCGGCGCGGCCACGATCGTCAGCGACACCGTCACCAACACCGTCACCGCCGAGATCACCTCCGGCAGCGTGACTGGCACCTCCGTCAATGTCTCCGCTGGCTCGAAGCATGCGATCACGTCGAAGGTCGAGACGGCCGCGATCTCGGTGAGCCTGGTGACCGTGTCGGTGGGCGTGTCGCACGCCACCGCCACCGTCAACGACACCGTCGTCGCGAAGATCGGCGCGGCGAGCGTCACCGCGACCACCGGCGGCATCACCGTCGCGGCCGGATCAGCGAATACCGTGGATGTCCACGCGCGGGCGTTGGCGCTCGCGATTGGCCTCGGCGGTGCGGGCACCGGCAGCCCCGCGACCGCGAAGGACACATCGAGCGTGATGGCCACGGTCGGCGCAAGCGCCGTGCTCTCGGCAGCGACAGGCTCGCTCACCGTGCTCGTCGGCGGTTCGGCGGATGGCGGCAGCGGCCGCATCACGGCCCTGGCCGACGGCGCGAGCGGCGGCAGCGTGGCGGCCGTCGGTGTCGTGCTGGCGACGGCGGAGCACGCGCAGTCGCGGCTGGCGAGCGTGGGCGATGGGGTCGCCCTCGGAGGCGTTCGCGGCCTCACGCTCGACGCGCAGGTGGCGCCGAGCGTGAAGGCACATTCTTTTGCCGTCGACGTGGGCGGCATCGCGGTGAGCGTGAACCGCAGCAAGGCCACGGTCGGCGGCAGCCTGAAGGCGACCACCGGCACGGGCGTCGCCCTGCCGGGCAGCGTGGTGATCCGGGCCCAGGCCGGCACGAGCTTCGACGTCGAACAGTCGGGCGGCCAGGGCTCGCTGGTCGGATTCGGCGACAACATCGCCAAGGCCTTCTCTTCGCTCACGGTCGAGGCGGCGCTGGGCGGCCGCGCCACCGCAGCCGGCGATCGCGTCGAGTCCCTGGCGATCACGGCCACCCACGCCGACACCGTGACCGCGAGGGCGAAGGGGGGCATGGGGGCCGTCGCCGGCGTTGCCATCGTCGCTGCAGAACTCACCGACACGACGAAGACGCTTGTCTCGATCGGCGCGGCGGCCGCCGGCTCACCGCTCGCGGTCGGCTCGCTCGCCGCCTCGGCCGACCGCAGCCTGCGATACGACGTCAACGCCGACTCCACGTTCGGCGGCGGCCTGGTCGGCGGCGTGCCCACGACCAACGTCGACACGAAGGCCTCGGCCGTGGTCGACGTGGCCGCCGGGGCGAACATCGCTGCGACCGGCGCCGTGTCGCTGCGAACGGCCAACGCCGTCACGCGGACCACCGCGGGCATGTCGGCCCAGGTGACCGGCGGCGGGCTCATCTCGGGAGCGGGCGATTGGCAAACCGGCAGCCGGACCACCGTCGCCACCGAGTCGCTCATCAAGCTTGGCGCCGGCTCGTCGATCGTCTCGGGCACGAGCCTCGAGTCGCCCGGCGGCATCTCGCTCCTCCCCACCACCGCGCTCGACATCAAAGATAGCGCCGGCACCTGGAGCGGCGGCGTAGCGGCCTTCGGCGGGCAATCGTCGCGAACCACGGCCACAGTCACGACCGCGGTCGAGGCAGCAAACGACGTCGTGCTCTTCACCCGCGGCGTGCTTGACATCGGCACGGGCACCACGGTCGTGGCCACCAACTCGGTCGACGGCAGCGCGAAAGGCCTGACCAGCAGCGTCACGTTTCAGGCCAACACCAACGTGACTGCCACCCAGCGAGTGCGGTTCGGCACGGGAGCCAGGCTCACGGCCGGCACCGAGATGCGGATCACGCCTGGCGGCGATCCCAGCGGCGTGGCGCCGACGAGCATTCTGCTCGACGCCAAGGTCAACGGCTACGTGGGTGGCGCCGCGACGTGGATCGACGTGTTCGCCGACGCGACGCTGAACGCGACGAGCGACCTCTCCTTCGGCACCGGCGCGGTCGTCGGCAGCGGCGGCGGGATGCGGCTCGTCGCCGAGAAGGCCAGGCCGACGGTCGGGAACTACGGGCTCGTCCGCTACAACGACGCCTCGAATCTGTGGGGCCTGTGGGAGGGCAAGAAGGAAGACAAGGACAAGCCGTCGAAGACGATCACGTCCACGGTCGATCTCGCGGGCACCTTCACCGCCGGTAACCAGAGCGACATCGCGCTCACGATTCCGGCCGGCTTCGCGTCGGGCACGATCACCGGCACCCCGGCCGACAACTTCGGCCTGCCGGTCACCGCCACGTTCGACGGCGGCTTCGACCCGCACGACTTCATCGACCGCGAGTTCTCGGCCGACGCGGCCGAGCTGCTCAAGTCGCAGGTGCCGAGCGAGGGCCGGGCCGTGCGGATCTCCCCCTTGGTGGCCAGCGGCGGATCGCTCTTCGTGGGTGGCGACACGCTTCGCGGCACGGCGTCGCTCGTTGCCAACGCGGCCAGCATCACCGTCACCAACCAGAGCGCGAATCACCTCGTCTTCGACACGCTCGCCATCCCAAACCGTCCGGCCGGCACGATCACGCTCCGTAGCGCCGAGGGCGGCACAATCGCAGCCCCGGCCGGTTGGATGCGCAGCGAAGACTTCACCGGCAACTCGATCACGATCAGCCAGGAGGCCGGCCCGCTCGGCATGGCGAGCCAGGGCCCGGCGGTGTTTCTTACGGAAAGAATTGCCAACGCCGCCGGCACCGTCACGATCACCAGCACCCACGGCTCGCTCGGCGCGCTCGACACGATCAACGCCAAAAGCCTCGACGTCACCGCGCATGGCGTGGCGGTGTTTTCCGTGAAGGGCGTTACGCACGCCGGAGGGCCGCCGCCCGAGCAGGTCACCGTGGGAGGCCTGACGCCGCTCGAGGCCTGGCAGCTGTGGCAAAACAACGGCTCTCCCGCCGATGGCTTCACCCGCACGTTCGCCACCGCGCTCTCGCCCGCGTCGAACACGGCGATCAACGCCCGGCAGGTGGCGATCGTCGCCGACACGATCAACGTCAACGGCGACATGCTCGTGGGCACCGCCGCCACCCCGAACCAGTCGGTCGTGGTGCCGGCCGAACTCCAGGCCGAGATCGAGGCCTATCGCACCGACTTCCGCGGAGGCCGTCAGGCCAGTCCGCTCTACCGCATCCCCGCCGAGAAGCTGACGACGAAAGCCGGCGGCGATACGCCGATCGGCGTGACGTTCAACGCCCAGACCGGCCAGCTCATCGTCGATGCCGCCGATCTCGCTTCCGGCACGCGGCTCACGCTCGTCGGCAAGATCGTCAACACGAGCGCAACCGCCGGGGCGATCAAGGTCAACACCGACGGCGGCGGCGTGACGATCGACAACCGCACGTCGTTCCCGCTCGTCACCCAGAGAATCTCGACGCCCGGCACCGGCAACTCCACGACGGTGCGGATCGTCGACATGCTCAAGCCCGAGGCGACGCGGCAGACGATCTACCGGGCGGCCGACGGCGAACTGCTCGTTTATGTCGGTGCGGCGACGGCCGACCTGCTCGCAGCCGCGCCGGCCCAGCGGCTCGCCGACACGACGACGGCCACCTACCAGCCCACGGCCAACGCCCGCTGGGAGTGGACCCGCACGGCCACGGTGCAGCCCGGCAGTTCTGGCACGTGGATCTACGGCGACGAACCAGAAAGCGACATGGCCGCGGGCCGCGTGGTGACGCGTGCCGGCGCCGCCTTCGAGCAGACGACCCGCGTGGGGCCGGGCGTGTTCGCCAACACCGTGGCCGTGACGCTTACCGAGTCGGTGCGGGCCGATTTCCCGATCGGCCTCTCCTTCACGGGCGCCGCCTCGGCCGGGGTGCGAATCGACGCGCTGGGGTCGGTCGTGCTGCAGGACGCCATCCATGCGGCATCCATTAGGATCGTCGCCCGCTCGATCGACGCGGTCGCCGGGATCGACGGGATCGTGGCCGGCACTGTCACGCTCATTGCTACGCACGGCATCGGCCGCGCCGAGCAGGCCCTGCCGATCACAGCCGCGACGCTCTCCGCCCAGACGGGAACGGGCGACCTCCATCTCTCGGTCAATGACGACGCGCCCACTCAGGCCGTCACGCTCGGCCCGACCGGGGCGTATGCCGGCGGCACCGTATCGATCACCGCCGGCGGCGACATCCGGGCCGCGGCGGCCGACCCGTCGCAGGCCTACGACTTCACGATTGCGGCCGGCCGCGTGGTGCTCGTGTCGCAGCAGGGGAGCGTCGGCGCGGCCGCCGCTCCCATCCGGACACACGCGACGCCGCTTCACACAAGGCTCGCTCAGCCGCTGCGGCTCGATGCCGATGCCGCCGGCAGCGTGCACGTGACACATCTCGCGACCGACGGCCTCGTCGGCCCGCACGCCCGCGATCTTCTCGTGGGCACGGTCACGGCGACCGCCGGCGACGTGTCGCTCACCGCCGCGGGCAGCCTCTACGACGCCCACACCTGGACGGTGAACCCGAATCGGCAGGCCGAGATCGACAAGGCCCTCGCCGACCTCGGCATGCTCGACACGGATGCGGCCATCGCCAAGGCGGTGGCCGCGTTCCAGGCCAACGTGAGGTCGCACTACCTCCGCTACTGGTCGCTCAAGACCGATGGCGTGGTGTTCGACGGCCGGCTCCAGCTGCGGGCCGACGCCTATGAGAAGTGGTCGCTCGCCGCGGCGCAATCGCTCAGGCTGCCGGCGGGCGTGAAGCCGACGACGCAGCAGGTGCTCGACCATGCGGCAAAGCTGTTTCAGGCGTCGGAGGACTTCTTCGCCCGCACGGTCGGGGCCAACTGGGCCACGCTCGCGCCCTTCGTGACGTTCGACGGCAACTGGACCTACATGCCCACGACGGTGCAGGTCGATCAGCTGAAGCAGGATCTCGGCCTCGACTCGCTCACGCTCCTGCGGCAGCTGGGCGTCGACATGGCCGAGGCCACGCGGCCCTGGGATCCGGCCGTTCGCGTCGGTGGCACGGTGAACGTGACCGGCGCCAACGTCACGCTCGTGTCGACCACCGGCACCGTCGGCAGGATCGCGAAGCCGGTCACGATCCTGGCCGACGACGTGCGGAAGAACCAGCTCTCGCCCGCCCAGATGCTGGAGCTCGAGCTTGCCTGCCGCCGCGGCGACGCCACCAAGGTGACCGGTGGCTATCGATTCGGTGTGCTGCGGCCGCTGGTGATCGCCGTGGGCGGCGGCAAGCTCGTGGCCGAGGGCACGCAGGGCGTGGCCCTGGCTCAGCCGTCGGGCACGCTCACGATCGGGCGGATCGCCGCTGCGCAGGGCAAGGTCGATCTCGCCGCCACCGGCAGCATCGTGAATGCCACCGGCGGCACAGGCATCGCCACGAAGACGCCCTCGCCCCTCGCCGTCACCACCACGCTCTTCTCTCGCACCGGCTCGATCGGCGCAGCCGATTCGCCGATCGCGGTTGCCGGCGGCGTCGTGACGGCCGGCGTGCTCGGCCCCGCCGCCGCGGTGCATGTCTCATCGCCCTACCCGGTGATCGACGAGGCCGCGCCGAAGCCCCAGCCTGGCGCAGCGGGCGAGCCGCAGGTGCCGACGCAGCAAAACGTCGACCGAGTCGACCTGCGGTCGGATGACACGACCACCTTCGTCCTCGGCGGCTCCACTCCAGGCGACGGGGCCGGCAAGCACGATCAGATCGTGGTCGCCGGCCAGGCCGTCATCGATGGCACGCTCGCGGTGCAGCTCGCCGCGAACTACCTGCCGCAGGTAGGCGATCGCTTCACGATCATGACCTACCAGAGCGTCGTGGGCCGGTTCGCCGCCGGCACCGGCCTCTTCGGTCTCGCCGGCAATGTTTTCTTCCGCGTCGAACAGACCGGCGACGCGACCACGGCCGGTGCTCTCACGCTGGTCGCCGAGAAGGTCTTCGGTCTCGACGTCGCCCTCGATGTCGCCGACGTGGTCGGCGTCAACACGACCGGTGTGCGGGACGACATCGGCGAATTCCTCAACCGGCACTACTTCGAGATCGACCTGCAGGTGTCATTCACCGGTGGATTCCGCTACGGCGAGCTGGACGTGGCGGGCACCGTCACGCTGCGGCATGCCCCGCGGTTCAACGCCGCCGACCGCTACGAGGCCTCCGTGGTCGGCTTGGCCGCGGTCGGCACCGCGTTCGACCTAGCCGGCGAGTTCCTCGTCTCGATCGGCGTGCACGACGCCGACACGCCGGCCGTCACGAGCGTCGCCGTGCTCGCCGACGACATCGACCTCGACGTGGCGGTGGGCGGAGCGACGCTCGGCGCGACGCGGGGCCGGATCGGCATCCTGGCCAGCGCCGCGGGCGTGGCCTTCGAGGCGTCGGCCGGCATCTATGCCAACCTCTCGAGCGACCTCTCGCTCTATGCCGACGAGATCTTCGTCTCCGCCAATACCACGGCCGTGAATTACACGGGCGTGATGTTTGCCCTGGGAGCCGTGGAATACACGTTCGGCAGCCTGGCGGCCGGCACGTTCAGCATCGGCGTGACCGGCGGCGAGATCGTCGCCGGCGGCTTCCTGCGGGCCGAGGGCAGCTTCGCGATCGAGGGCCGCTCGCAGGAGGTGACGCTCGCGGGGGGCACGAAGGTCATGGCCGACGTGCTCACGATCGGCGGCGCGGATCTCGGCGGCTTCGCCGGCACCGGCGCCGGCACGATGACGGCCGCAGGCGTGAAGATCGACGACGTCGACTTCGCCGTGGCGCTCCTCACCGAGCGGGGTGGCGCGGGCCGAACGTGGCTCACGGCCGAGGGGAGCGGCGCATCGGCCAGCGTCGTCGGCATCACGGGCGTCACCGGCAGCGTGAGCAAGATGTCGCTGTCGCTCAATCTTGGTGCGGCCGACGCGAGCCTCGTCGACTATGCGGCCGGCAAGACGGTGCTGACGGTCGCCACCGGCACACCCGGCGGCACCACGCTCTCGGCCGACGGCGCGAAGGGTCAGATCATCCGCGCTTCCGGCACCGCTGCCTTCGCCGTCGAAGGCGATCTGTCGGTAAGTGGCACCGTTGGCATCAGCCTCGAGGGCTCGAACGTGGTCGCCGTGGGCACCGGGATCAAGGCCACGCTCGGCGCCGCCGACGCCGAGACCTTCCTCAAGGTGACCGACGCATCCTTCGGCCTCGTGGCCACGAAGGCGGAAACCGCCTTCGAACTCACGGGCGGCTTCTCGGCGGCGATCGCCGGCTTCGCGAGCTTGTCGGCCGACACGGTCTTCGCCCAATACACCTCGGCCGGCACGGCGATCGCCGCTGGCCGGAAGCTCGACACCGGCACGGCCTCCTACACGTTCACAAACGCGATCGCCAAAGACACGATCTCGTTCGCCGTCGAAGATTTTCAGGCGACAGTCCGCGACTTCGTGTCGCTCTCCGGCAGCGTCGGCTTCCGGAGTAACGGCAGTGGCTTCACCGCCGTGGGCTCGCGCATGGCGGCCACGCTCGCCGGCGGCGAACGGGCCAGCCTCGCGGTCACCAACGGCGCCCTCGGCCTGAGCGTGACCGGCGCCGGGACGGCTCTCGAGCTCTCCGGCAAGAACTTCGCCTTGGAGATCGATGGTGTTCCCGAGGCCCAGGCCGACACAGTCTTCCTGCGATACACGTCCGCCGGCAGGGCCGTCAGCAAGGGCGACACGCTCTCCGTCGGCGGCCTCTCCTACACGTTCGCGGAGACGATCGCGAAGGACACCGTCGCCTTCTCGTTCACCGGCTTCGAAGCAGCCATTTCCGACGTGCTGTCTCTCTCGGGTGGGCTCGGCTTCGCCAAGGTCGGCAGCGACCTCGTGGCGATTGGCAGCGACATCGACGTCGCCTTGCGGGCTGGCGGCGGAGCGAGCGTGACCGCCACCGACGGCTCCTTCGGCCTCATCGTCAGCGCCGCGGGCGTCGCCTTCGAACTCGAGGGCGGATTTGCGGCCACGATCGACGGGCTGGCGAGCATGTCGGCCACCCGCACGGTCGTGCAGTATGCGTCGAACAACGCATCGATCGCCGCCGGCCGCCGCATCGCAATCGGCGCTGCCGGCTACACGTTCACAAGCGGCATCGCCGCGAGCACCGTGGCCTTCTCGGTCGCGGGCTTCCAGGCCACCGTGTCGGGATTCACGCCGCTCTCGGGCAGCCTCGGCTTCGCCGTGGTGGGCGGCGAGCTCGTTGCGGTGGGCGACTCGATGGCGGCGGGCGTGATCGGTGAGAGCGGCGGCATCCGCGCCGAGAACGGCCGCTTCGGCCTCGTCGCCAACGCCTCGGGCACGGCCTTCGAGCTCGGTGACGGTAGCCTGCGACTCCAGGTCGCCGACCTGGCCGACGTGAAGAGCGGCTCGACCTTCGCCCAGTTCTCGACGGCCGGCATCACGCTGGCCGCGAATCGCAAGGTCTCGGCCGGCGGCCTCGACTACACGTTCACGCAGGGCATCCTACCGGGCACGAGCGGCTTCGCCGTCAGCGGCTTCTCGGCCACGGTGAAGGATTTCGTGAGCCTGGCCGGCGACGTCGGCTTCAGCCTCACCGATGGCAGCATCGTGGCCGTGGGCGAATCGATCACCGCCACGCTCGCGGCCGGCGACGTCGCGCGACTCACGGCGGGCGGCCGATTCGGCCTGCGGGCCAGTGGCGATCAGCTGGCCCTCGAACTGACCGGCACGAGCCTCTCGGCCACGGTCGCGAACCTCGAGCTCGCCAAGGCCGACCGCGTGTTCGTGCAATACACCTCGCCCACCGCATCGGTCGCCAAGGCCGAGACGCTGCGGTTTGGCCCAGCGACATACGCTTTCACGGAGGCCATCACACCGGGCACCGTGGCCTTCGACGTCGAGGGGCTCGAGATCGACCTGTTCGGCGTGCTCACCGTCAGCGGCGACATCGGCTTCGCGTACCGGCCCACCGAGAAACTCATCGCGGCCTACGCGACCGACTTCTCCGCCGCCTTCCGGCTCGGCAGCGACATCGAGGCCAGCATCGCGAGCGCCACCTTCGATATCCGCATCGGTAGCCAGATCCTGTTCGATGTGCAGGGGGACGCCCGACTGAAGGTCTACGACCTCATCGACGAGACGGTGCGCGTGCGGGTGCGGCCCGACTACACCACGCTCACGCTCGACGATGGCAGCCAGATAGACGCGGCCGTGCTCTCGTTCGCCGCCGCCCTGCCTGACCTGTTCTTCGGCGTCGGTGGCGGCCCCGACGGCCAGGCGGCCGACCGCGTGGGCCTCACGCTCGACGGGGCCACGATCGGGTTCGCCGTCGCCACGCAGCTCGATGCCAACCGCTTCTGGGTGGCGGCCAAGGCATCCGCCGCGCTCGGGGGCTTCGTCGGAATCGACCGATTCACGGCGACCGTTGCCGATGCGGCCGTGGTGATCAACACGAAGACGGTGCTCGGCGGAGACAGCCGGTCGGTCGACTGGTCGACCGCGCCGCTCACGCTCGCGCCAGTCCTGTTCGGCGACGCGACGGCGGCCGCCCCGATCACGCTCGACATGAAGGGGGCGACGCTCGCCGCCCGCGGCGATGCCACGATCGACCTGCTCGGCCTCGCCGACGTAACGGGCCAGTTTTCGTTCGAATCGGCGCGGCGGGATGTGACGCTTGTCGGCGGCACCTCCGTCGATGTCGACGCCCTTGTGCTTGGCATCCAGGATGCCGACGCCTTCCTCGGCCACACGAGCTCGGGCGGCGCCCGCACCGGCCTCGAGGCCGCCGATGTGAACCTCGCCTTCGGCCTGTTCCGCGAACGAGCACCGGCCGCTGGCGCGGTGGCCCGCCAGTGGTCGCTGCTGGATGCGTCCGTCGGCAGTGCGGCGGTCATCGGTATCGACGGCGTGAGGCTCGCGGCCACGGACGTGGCCATGGGCTACATCCATCTGCCTGAGGACCGCTCGGCGATCGACACCTCCACGCCGCTCGCCTACGACTCGTCGCTTGCCTTCTCGATGACGGCCGACCGGCTCCGGCCCGACGCCCGCAGCCTGTTTGCCTTCAAGGGTGAGTTCGACGTCGACGTGAAGGGCCTTGTGCAGTTCAAGGACGCGCTCGACATCCAGGTGGAGCTCGACACGCTCCAGGTCTACGACCCCGTCGCGAAGACCCGCTGGGCGGAGGAAGTGGCCACGATCACGTTCGCGGCCCTCGATCAGGATCTCTTCGCCGGCTCGCAGTCAGACGGGAAGCGGGTGGGCCTGGAACTCTCCGCTGTGGACATCGCCGCGGCGATCGCCTTCGGGCCGCAGACCGGCTCAGTGTGGGTCGCGGTGGATGCGTCGGCGGCCGGCCTGTCGGTCGTGGGCATCCCGGGTGTCTCCCTGACGACGCAGGACGTGAGCCTCCGGATCAACACGCCCGACTACCGCGGCCACATGCTCGACTTCAAGGCCCAGCCGCTCGAGGTGCCGACGGGCCTCGCGATCCGTGCTGGCGACAAGTCGGGATCGATCTGGGGCACTGGCCAGAGCACGACGCTCGCCCTCGACGGCACGCTCGGCGCAGAGGCCGGCGTGATCGAGATCGCCGACGCCGTCTTCAAGGCGGGTTCGACGATCGGCGGCCAGCAGGTCGACGCCGTGTACGCCCGCGGCGACTATGCCTTCCGGATCGGCCAGCACACGTCGGGGCTCGTTGTGAAGGGGCTCGACCCCGGCCCCACCACGCTCACCGACCGCTTCGCCGTGCTCTCGCTTGCCGCGACCGACGTGAACGTGTTCGTCGGCTATCCCGGCAAGGACGGCGACGCCGTGGCGACGACGCCCTTCACGGCGACCGGCGACGTCCGCCCGGGCGCGGTCGGCCTGTTCGCCAGGGATGTCGACCTCGGCTACGCGGTGTTCACCAACCTGCAGTATGCCTTCGACTCGCTCGCGATCACGACGGCGGCCGCCGGCCTCACCGGCCTCGGCGATACGGTCGTCGCCACGCTCGAGGACGTCACGATCGGTCGCAACGGAGGCATCCGCTTCGTGGGGGCCCAGGTCGCCCCGACGCTCGCTGCGATCGACTTCCAGCAGACCTTCCCCGGCGGCCAGGGCCAGCCGGCCGGCTACCGCCTCACCACGCCCGGCGGGTTGGTCCTCCTCGACGCGACCGACGCGGTGCAGGCCGTCGCGGCGGAGGTGGGCAAGGCCGAACTGAAGGTGGATGGCTTCCTCGAGCTCTCCGGGTCGCTCGCCTTCACCATCGGCGGCCAGATCCAGGGGGCCAATGCCGATGCGGGCGTGCTCACGATGATCCCGGGCGTGGCGGTCACGGGGCTCACCCACGACCTCTACACGATCGAGGTCGGCGGCCGGAACCTGCGGGGCTTCGCCGGCGTCACGGTGCCGGCGATCGACGGCATCCCTGGCTTCAGCGAGCCGAAGCGGATCGGGGTCGAGATCGAGGACGTGAACTTCGGCCTCTCGATCATGGCGGCCACGAGCGTGTCGGGGATCACCGTGCCGGGCATCGCCGCCGTGCTGCCTACCTACGTCGCCGCCAAGGCGACCGTCGGCCGGGCCGCCGAGGTGGGCTTCGACAGCTTCATCACGAGGCTCGCGGCCGTCGGCCGCCCGATCCCGACGATCGAGGACGTGACGGTCGAGATCAACACGAGCTTCCTGCCGTTCGCCGCGTCGTACGCACCGCTCCAGGCGGTGGCCAGTGCGGCCCTCCCGATGCCGGCGCTCGATCTCACGGGCACCGCGTTCGCCGCGGGCGGCCCGGGCCTCGAGATCGCCACCGGCGACCCTGCCCGGCCGATCGTGCTCGACTTTGCCGAGGAAGTGATCGCGATCGACGTCGGCTACTTCGACGTCGCGATGTTCAGCTTCTTCGATGCCGCCGCCGGCAGCGAGCTGACTCCGAACTGGTCGGCCAAGGGCGTGGACCTCGTGAATCTGGGCATCGTCGCCGCCTCGGCCTTGATGCCCTTCGCCCCGCCGTCGCTCCAGGTGGCCGGCAACCTCTCGCTCGCCAAGCGGGGCGGCGAACGGGTGACGCTCACCGACGGTCGTGAGATCACGGTCAGCTCGCTCGGCTTCGCGATGACCGATGTCGTCGGCTTCCAGGGAGCCGGCCAGTACTGGGGCCGCAGTCCGACCACGGGCCGGATCGACCCCAGCCTGCCGGTGGACTCGACCGCCATCGGCTTCGCCATCGACGACCTCGACATCGGCGCCGTCTTCATGCTGCGGCTGCCCGAGGGGCTCGACCCCGTGCCCGCCGTCTACGTCGGTGCGACGGCCTCGCTCGGCGAGGCCCGGCTCGTGGGTGTCGAACAACTGGCAAACGCCACGCTCACGAACTTCACGCTCGACGTCAACCTCGCGGCCAGCCTCGACTTCAAGGTAGTCGATTTCAGCAAGTCGACGCACACGGTCGCCAACGCCGACGGCACCCTGTCGACCGCGCCGGGCTACGCGATCGCCGGCTCCGACGTCGTGCTGACCCACGACAAGGCCGTGCTCGAGACGCAGGGCTCGATCGACGTCAACCTCCTCGACGTCGTCGTGCTCCAGGGCGACTTCCTGTTCGCCGGCGGCGGGTCGAGCATCCTGCTGTACGTCGACGGCACGAGCCGGATCGGCCCCGAGCAGGCTCCGTGGATCACGAGCAGCGTCGAGGCATTCCTGACGATCGACTCCCGCGGGGTGGTGTCGCGGGTGGTCCTCGACACCAACCCGATCGTGATCGGCCGCGCGGTCGAGATCGTGCCCGCCAATCTCACCCTGCTGATCAACACGACCGGTGCGGACGCCTCCTTCACGATCCCCGATCACCTACGGCGGCACGGTGGCCCTGCCTCGATCGTCGTCTCGGCGACGCCGCCGGGCGACACCGTGGCCGCCGCCTACCTCGCAGCCTCCGGAAGCGGCCGCACGCGGCTTGGCAGCGGGTTCACGCTCGACGGCTCGTTCGATCTGCTCCTCAAGCGCGACGTCTCCACGTTCGCCTTCGACGCCACGCTCGACCTCCCCGTGATCGAGCCGCTCCTCGTCAGGGGACGGCTGACGTACCTCGTGGGCGAAAAGGGCGGTCTATTCGGCAGCCTCGGGGCCGCACCCGCCGGCGGCCTGCTCGTCTCGACGCCCGCCTTCTCGATCGGGGCCCTGACGCGGGTCGAGGTCAACACGACGCCCGTGGAGCGGCAGGTGCCGTCGATCGCCGCTGCCCGGGATACCGACACCGACGGCGACGGGCTCGTGCTGCGGACGATCGCGGCCGACACCCTGCGGATTGCCGGCGAGGGCTCGGTGACGGTCGGCACGGTGAGCGTCAGCGGCGGCATCGTCCTCGTGCTCGACCCGACCGGTCTTCGGGCTGCGCTCGCGGGCGAGATGAACACGGGCTTCGGGCAGGTCGCGGTCGCGGGCACGGCCTGGCTCCGCGAGACCGGCTCAGGCGACGCCGCCGAGAAGTCTTTCGTCCTCGACGCCGCCGCGACCGCCGCGATCCGCACGGCCTTCACGGTCGACCTCGCCGGCCGGCTCCTGATCAACACCGGATCGACCGCCGCCACCCTCGGCGACGGCACGGTCGTGCCGGCCCGCACGATGTTCGACCTCGGCGTGAAGGCGGGCATCGACATCGGCCTCTTCTCGCTCGACGTCGGCGGCCGCCTCTTCAAGCAGGCGGACGTCTGGGAAATCCGGATCGACCAGGGCACGCTCGACTTCTTCGGCGTGGCGAAACTCACAGCGACCGGCTTCTACCGCTCCGACAAGGCGTTTCTGATCGACGCCAGCGGCGGGATCGTGCTCGATGCCGGATTCCTGCCGATCTCGGGCCGGGGTGCGATTGCGATGTCGCTCGGCCGCGACAAGGCGGGCACCCTCACCTACCGCGGCCAGATCGCGGGCTCGACCCACTACGACCTCGGCTGGCTCGGCAGCGGAGACGGCCCCGCGTTTCGCGGCAACGTGGCGTTTGGACCCCAGAGCCTGTCGTTCGAGATTCAGGTGGGACCGATCCTGGGCGCGATGCGAACGCTCGGTCCATTCACGTGGCAGCGGCAGATGCCGATCGGCGGCGAGCGGCCCGATCCGGTTATCGCCCGGCTCGCGGATGGCGTGCTCACGCTCTCGGCGGGAGACGACCCACTACGGTACGGGGACGCCGGCGGGCAGTGGTATGGCAGCATCCTCAACGAGACCTTCCAGATCGAAGCCCTCCGCGACGCCGGCGGCAAGCCCATTCCCGGGGGCGTTCGCGTGCGATCGCAGGGCGTCGAGCGGACCTTCACCGGCGTGGTCTCCATCGTGGCCAATGGCGGGAACGGCAACGACACCTTCGAGGTCGGGCCGGGAGTCGACGCGGTGCTCCGGTTCGACGGCGGGCCGGGCAGCGACACGCTCCTGGTGTCCGCGTTCACCGGTGGAAGCTGGTTCGACGGCGGTGCGGGGGCAGGCTACGACTCCCTGCAGTTCAGCGGCCCGGCGGCCGGCTATGTGCTCACATCCACCGAAGGCACCGTGGTCATCGGCCGGTCCAGCGGTCCGGCGTTCACCGCCGTCGCCAAGGGGATCGACGCCTTCCGGTTCGACGACCAGAGCGTGGCCGTCGCGCCCGCCCCGCTCGACACCCGGGCCTTGGCCGGCCCGATCGTCAACGGCCACGTGTTTCTCGATCTGCGGACCTACGCCGCCGGCGAACTCGTCGCCAATCCCGACATCGATCCGGGGAACGACGAGCCCTCCACGACGACCGACTCCCGTGGCGTGTTCGTCTTCCCTGACTCGCTCCTCGCGGGTTCCGACCGCAACGGTGACGGAGTGGTGGACTACAAGGACGGGCTCGTCGTCGTAGGCACCTCTTCAAACAACGGTCAGGGGACGACCATCAGCGTGGTCGATTCCATCACCGGCAGCGACCTCGGCATTCCGCTCGTGGGTCTGCCGGGACGTGGCGCCAGCCTCGTGTCGACAATCAAATATGCCACCCTCCTGCGTTGGCGGCCCGACCAGACGATCGCCGGCGTGCCGGTCACCCCCGGGCTGATCGAAAGCGTGCTCGGTCGGATCCTGGCCGACGTGCCGTCCACGTTTACCGACGACGAGTTCTCTCCCTACGTCGCCCTCTCGTCGTCGGATCCGGCCACGGTCGCCAAGGCCGTCGAAACGCTCCGGTTCGCCTATACGCATCTCGGCAACGTGCTCACGATCCGGGCCCTGCTCGACGAACTCGGGCTCGACTTCAGCCGCGGCAAGGACGTCTGGGGATACGAGCCCGATCCATCGCGGGCCGACCGGGTCGAGGTGATCGCGTTCAGCGCCTACCTCAACGCGCTCGCCACCCGCTTCGGGGCGCAGCCGCTCGACGTGCTCGGCCGGCCGCCCGTCGCGGCCACCTTCGACCCGCTGAATCAGGCACACGTCCGCACCGTGCTCGTGGAGATGCTCTCCAACTACCCCACGAAGCGGCTCTTCGACCTCGAGCCGGCGGTGCTCGCCGACTTCCTCGCCGACCCGCGGGGCGTGGCGGCCGCCTTCCCGACCCTCGCAGCCCAGGCCCGCGTCGAGGCGGCGATCGAGAAGCACTTCGGCAACCTCCTCGACAACGTGTCCGAGGGGCTGGTACTCACGCAGAAGGCGCTCGTTCGCCGGGTCGTGGAGGGGGCGGCCCTGAGCACTCTCGCGCCGTCGGTCGGCACGCAGCTCCTGGTGCCGAGCGTGGCCGGGCTCAAGCGGCTCTTGGTCGAGCAGCTCGCCGAGTCGCTCGTGAAGGAGGGATGGAAGAGTCGGGCCGACTTCCTGGCCGCCTACTATCCCGTCTTCTACCAGCCCAAGCCGGTGGAGAAGCCAAGCCAGCCGACCATCGGGCTCGTGAGCTTTTCGGTGGCGGGCGGTACGGCCGCCGGCGCGAGCACTGTGACGCTCGGTACGGATGACAAGCTCGTCCGCCTCCAGCTGCATTACCGGGACGCATTCGCACCACTCCTGGCTCCCGACTATGGCCTGGCGGTGCGCTACCGGCTCGGCGGCACCGCCCGACCGGGAATCGACTACACGATCGTCGGTAGCGGCGGCATCCCGATCGCCTCGATCGCCGCCGGAGAGTCGACCGGCACGATCGGCATCTCGATCACCCCGGCGGCCCTCGCCGCGGGCGACCGGTTCATCCAGGTCGAACTCCTCTCCGCCGATTCGGGCATGCGGGTCGACGACGCACGGGCGGTGGTCACCATCGCCCTCGGTACGCTCGCTGGGCCGCTCCCCGCACCGACCGGCGGCCGGGCGAGCTTCGTGCCTCATCAGGTCGTCACGGCCGCGGGCACGGGCCCGGCCGTGATCCGGGCCCCGGCCGGCGGCCGCAACGTCGTCCTCCGCGGCGAGAGCGGCCGGGCCGACCTGTTCGTCGTCGGCGACGATCAGGCTGCGGGGATTCCCTTCATCGAAAACTTCCGCGCCGCGGACGGCGACCGGATCTGGATCGCGGCCGGCGACCTCGTGGCCCATCGCCGTGGGAACCTCCTGGCCGATCCCGCGACACGGGCGGCGGCCCTCGACGCTCTGCGGACGCGATACGGCCGCGACACGATCGACGCGCTGGCCGCGGGCCTACTCGACGACCTCGTCGCGGCGGAGATCGAGGCCACGGCGCTCGCGCCGTTCGTGATCACGGAGCTCAACACCTACGGCGGCTTCATCTTCGACGTCACCGGCCGCACGCCCGTGGCGATGGCGAGCGACTATTCGCCCGTCACGGGAGACACGGCCTGGGCGTCGCTGAGCATGAATCCGGCGGCGGGCACGGCCTTCGCCACCGTGATCACTCTCTCGTCCGGAAGCATCGCCGAGAACGCCGCGGCCGGCGCGCTCGTCGGCACGTTCGCGACCACGCAGCCCGACAGCGTCGGCAGCTTTGGCTATGCAATCGTGCCGGGCGCCGGGGGCGACGACAACGCCGACTTCACGATCGAGGGCGGCCGCCTGCGCACGACGCGGGCGTTCAACTTCGAGGTGGATCCGATCCGCTCGATCCGCGTCCGCTCGACCGACTCGGCTGGCAATGCCTTCGACCAGGCGTTCGTGATCCGCGTGGGCGACGTGAACGAACGGCCCGGAGCGACGACGCTCTCGGGGACCGGCGTCACCGAAAACATGCCCGTCGGCACGGTCGTGGGAGCGCTGATCGCGACCGATCCGGATTTCGGCGACCGCGTGACGTTCGCGCTCGTCGCCGGCTCCGGCGACGCCGACAACGCCGCCTTCGAGATCGTGGGTGGCCAACTGCGCGCCAGGGCGAGCTTCGACTTCGAGGTCCGCAGCGGCTACTCCATCCGTGTCCGCTCGACCGAATCCGACGGCCTTTTCACCGAGCGGGCCTTCACGATCACGGTCAGCGACGGCCCCGACGCTCCGACTGGCATGGCCCTCTCGAACGCCGTGGTGGCCGAAAATCTGCCGGTCGGTACGACCGTCGGCCGGCTTGCGACCGCCGATCAGGATGCAGGCGACACCGTCACCTACACGCTCGTCGCCGGCTCGGGCGACGCCGACAACGTCGTCTTCGACATCGTCGGCGGCGATTTGCGGACGAAGGCGACGTTCAATTTCGAGGCGCGGAGCAGCTACTCGATCCGCGTCCGTGCGACCGACGCCGACGGCCTGTCCATCGAGCGATCGTTCCCGATCATGGTCCGCAACCTGAAGGAGGCCCCCACGTTGGCGATTCCCGCGGGCTTCGCCACCGTCGAGGACCAGCCGCTCGCGATCGTGTTCCCCGCTGCACCGTTCGGCACGTCCGACGCGCCGGCCACGAAGCGAGTGACGGTCACTGTGCAGGCCGATCGCGGCGCGATCGTCGCCGCCTCCGGCCGGGGCGTGACCGTTGGAGGCACGGGACGGAACCGCACGTTCCGCGGCACGCTCGCCGACCTCAACCGCTACTTCACCGATCCGGCGGGCCGGATCCGCTACCAACCGGTAGCCAACGATCACGGCACGGCACGGCTCACCGTCACGGTCGCGGAGGCGACGCCGCAGGGCGTGCTGCAGCGGACCGTGACGTCGGCGGTGGCCATCGCGGCCGTTAACGACGCTCCGATCGCACGGGTGCCGGCGCTTTTCCGGGTGACCGAGGACGTGCGAGGGGCGATCAACTGGGCTGCGATCGGCCAGCCGTTCGCTGACGTCGATTCGACCGCCCTGACCGTGACGCTGGCCGTCAAGGACGGCGTGATAGACGCCCAGTCCGGCGACGGGGTGACGGTGGGAGGCACGGCCACGGCACGGACGTTCGCGGGGTCGGTCACGGCCCTCAACGCTTTCTTCCGTGACCTCGGCCGGATCGGCTACACCACCGCCCCCGACAATGAGGCCCCGCGGGTGCTGACGACGACCGTGTTCGACGGGCATGCCTCCACGACGGCAACGAGCCGGATCCTTGTCAGGGCGGTGAACGATGCGCCCACGATCGCGGCCACGACGGTCCTCGCGGGCGGCCGCGTGGGCCGGCCGCTCGTGATCACGCACGCCATGCTGAGCGTCGCCTCCGGTGCCCGCGACGTGGAGCGGGCGCCGCTGCGGTTCACGATCGAGTCGGTGCACTCTGGCCGCATTCAGAAGTGGGTCGCCGGCCGCGGTGTTCCGGTCGTGTTCAACGGCTGGCCGGCGCCGGTCGTCCGCCCGGGCGAGGAGATCCGCTGGATGCCCCCGGCGAATGCCCGTGGCACCGTGGCCGCCTTCACGATCCGCGCCTTCGATGGGCGTGCATCGTCTGCGGTCGCGTCGCGGGTGACGGTAGACGTGGCCGGTTGAGCTGTGGCCGTCCTCGAGGCCCGCTGGACCGTAAGCCGCGGCGGCGTCGGAGGACTACGGCGGCCGCGATCCCCAGCCCGGTGAGCACGAGGCAAGTCCGATGCGAGCGCCCCCCCTTCGTGCAACCGCTGCTTCAACCTGGGCGCCGTCTCAACGCCGGAAAGCTGTTGCGCACGCGCCTGCAGGCGTGACAGGCTCAAACGGCAGTCAAGCACCCCGCGGCTTGCGTTTTGCGGCCCGTGACTCCTCGCTCGACTTGTAGGGTGGCCGAGTCGGCTTT
>Ga0315902_10001767_pt1 | contig 34339 bp, 49 predicted proteins | sample LakEriMetagenome_9_FD_203523 | JGI IMG/M metagenome (GOLD analysis project Ga0315902, IMG submission 203523) | Freshwater fungal communities from buoy surface, Lake Erie, Ohio, United States - Buoy 12 MA117 | ecosystem: Environmental > Aquatic > Freshwater > Lake > Lake biofilm | place: USA... | reverse complement strand
CGTGGACGGATATCAGCCGCCGCTTGCTGAACCAGTCGTCGATCGACGTTGAGGCAATGGTTCGCCGCGACCTGTCGTCAGTTATCGCGCTTGCGATTGATGCGGCTGCGCTGTACGGCTCTGGTTCTAGCAACCAGCCGACCGGTATCAAAAACCAGACTGGCGTCAACACCAAGGACTTCGCTGCGACTAACCCGACGTTTGCGGAGTTGGTGGCGATGGAGACCGAGGTTGCGACCGACAACGCCGATATCGGCACGATGGTCTACCTGTTCAACCCGGCGCAGCGCGGTGCTCTGAAGACCACCGAGAAAGCGACCAACACGGCTCAGTTCGTGTGGGAGCCTGGCAACACGGTCAACGGCTATCGCACTGAGACCTCGAACCAGGTGACCGCCGGCGACGTGTTCTTTGGCAACTTTGCTGACCTGCTCATCGGCATGTGGGCTGGCCTTGACCTGATGGTTGATCCGTACTCCGGTTCGACCGCCGGCACGGTCCGCGTCGTGGCGCTGCAGGACATCGACATTGCGGTTCGCAATGCAGTGTCCTTCTGCTACGGCGACGCTGACATCGCCTGATAGTCGAAAAGACTAGGCGGGCCGGGGGAAACCTCGGCCCGTTTCGCATGCGCGTCTTGATTCTCAGCACGACGATGGCAGATGGAAGGCTGGTCAAGGCCGGCACTCAGCAGGAGATATCTGACGCTGATGCTGAGATTTTGATTGAGGTGGGCAAGGCTCGCTTAATCACGCAAGCCAAGCCTGAAGTGGTGCAACCGCAGAAACGCAGAGGCCGTAAGCGTGGCGCTCAGTGAGAATCTGGACGTGTTCCTGCAGACCACCGAGTTCGCGGTGGCTGTCACTAATGGCACGACTGCGACCACCGGCATTTTGGATATGCCCAGCGAGATCATCGCGGGCAACATGATCATCAGCACTGATTACGCGCTGACGATCAAAGCGAGCGTCTATCCATCGCTGGGCTACGGCAGTTCGCTGACCGTGGCTGGCGTTGCATACACGGTTCGAGAGGTGCGCCTGCAAGATGATGGCGCATTCAAAGTGGTCTACTTGCAGAAGGTCTGAGGATGGCCGGTGAGACACTGGACCTCAACTTCACGACAGGCGTTTATAGGATCTGGATGGTGAGCAGAAGAGAACAGATCCTTGCCCGCATTGCCCTGCTGTTGACGCCAACGATCAACGTGAGCGGTCGCGTGTATCGCAGCCGGGTTGAGCCTTTGGCCCGCAACGAATCGCCTGCGATCGTTGTTGAACCATCGGCCGACAACGCCGAGCAGGACACGCTGGGCACACTGCAGTGGACCATGATCGTGCGCGTCTCGGTAATCGTCCGAGGTGCAGTGCCAGACCAGATCGCGGATCCGATCATTATGGACGTGCACGAGCGCCTGCTGGTGGACACCACGTTGGGCGGCTACGTCACCGACATTGTGCCTGGCGCGACGAGCTGGGAATCATTGGAAGCAGATCAACCGGCGGGTGTGGTATCGGTTGAATATACCGTCACATACCGCACCACCCTCAATGCTCTGAGTTAAAATTCGCATACTGATAGCGAGGTCATCATGCCTTTGTTGAGCCGCAAGCGAGTGATCCTCGCAAAAACCGAAGTCACCTACGGCACGGATCCGACGCCGACCGGGGCCGCAAATGCGGTCCTTGTGCGGAACCTGTCGATCACGCCGCAGAATTCCGAGATCGTCGGCCGCGACCTGGTCCGTCCGTACCTGGGCGCCAGCGAGCAGCTGGTGGCCGGAGCGCATGTGACCTGCGAGTTCGAGGTCGAGGTCGCCGGATCCGGCACCGCTGGCACGGCTCCGGCTTACGGCCCGCTGCTCCTCGCGTGTGGTATGGCCGCAACGACTTCGGCGGGCGTGTCGGTGACCTATGCGCCGGTCTCTGCCTCATTCGGGTCGGTGACGATCTACTACAACGTCGACGGCGTGCTCCACAAGGTGACCGGCGCTCGCGGCAATGTGCAGATCAGCCTGCAGGTGGGCCAGATCCCGGTGTATCGGTTCAGCTTCACGGGCCTGTACAACGCGCCGACCGACACGGCTCTGCCCAGCCCGACGTACACCGCGTTCCAGACGCCGCTCGCGGCCAACTCGGACAACACGACCGGGTTCCAGCTGCACTCGTACTCAGGCGCGATGCAGTCGGCCGAGATCAACTTCGGCAACGCGGTGAATTACCGCATGCTGGTGGGCGCCGAGGACGTTCTGATGACGGATCGCCAGGTGAGCGGCACTGTGGTGCTTGAGGCTCCGACGATCGCCGGCAAGGACTACTTCGCGGCCGCTCTGGCCACGACGATCGGCAACTTCCAGGTGACGCACGGCACCGTCGCAGGCAACCGGGTGCAGGTCACCTCGAGCCGGGTCTCGCTTGGACCGCCGACGTACCAGGACGCGAACGGCATTCATATGCTGAGCGTGCCGATGACCTTCGTGCCGAGCACGGCGGGCAATGACGAAATCTCGATCGTGGTGAGCTGATCATGGCGACATACCTATTCTCGGCACGCACGACCAACGGCAACAGCTCGGCGCTGTCGCACCCTGGCGGCCCGACGCTGTTGATCGTGCGCGGCACGTTCGACGGCGCCACCGTCAAGATCCAGGTGTCCGACGACGGCACGAACTGGGTCGATCTGCAATATGCCTCTTTCACGGCCGCGACGGCCGTGATCATGGACCTGCCGATCAATACTTTGATCCGCGCCAACGTCGCGGGCGCCGGCGCCGGGACCAGCATTACCGTGGCGATCTAAGATGATCCGCGCCGCCATCCGGGCCGCAATCGCGGCCGTTTTGTCATCCGCGATAGGTCGCGCTCAGTACACCGGCCAGACGCTGGACCTGGACTTTACGACTGAGACGTACCGCATAGAGGTCTGACATGAGCCTGGTATCTAAAGCATTCTCCGACATCGTTACGTTCTCGCGGTCGAGCAACGCCACCAGGGTCGGGCCGACGGGGCTGGTGGAGTATGCGCCGCACAATCTGCTGCTGAGGTCGCAGGAGTTCGATAACGCGAGTTGGATTAAAACAAACAGCGGCGGTGGATCTGCACCTGTTGTTACAGCCAACGCAGCAACCGCGCCTGACGGAACCGTAACGGCAGATCAAGTGGTGTTTGCTGCCCCGGTATCTGGAGATCAGTCACTTATCTATCAAGCCCCATCGACATCTGCTGGAACATATACCGGATCGTTTTACATTAAAGCATCAACGGCAGCAGACGTTGGCAAGATTATCGGTTTTCGTCATGTACAAGGAAGCGGTTACCTGTTTGTCACTCTGACGAACTCTTGGGTTCGAGTAACGTTAACTGAAGCAAGATTGACAGATAATTTTGAGATTATCTTGCGTCCTGCTCTTGGTACGTCATCTGGCACAGTAACGATTCATCTCTGGGGCGCCCAACTCTCCGTCGGCCCCTACGCTCTTGACTACACGCCCACCACCAGCGCCGCAGTCTACGGCCCGCGGTTTGACTACAACCCGGTGACGCTGGCGGCTAGGGGGTTGCTGGTGGAGGAGCAGAGGACGAATCTGCTGACGTACAGCGAAGATATCACTCAGTGGAGTGTCGCTGGCGGATCGCGAAGTTCTAACACAGCAGTATCGCCTGACGGCCAGACAACCGCCGATACTTATACTCAGTCGTCAGGTGGAGACTATTTATATCACAGTGCAGCTATTTCAAGCAGTACAACGTATACGCTTTCTGTGTTTTTAAAAGCAGGCACTAAAACTACCGCTCGACTTTGGTATGCGACTGGTGGAATTGGGACTTATGTGTTTATTGACATAAATCTTTCTGCTGGAACCATTGGATCTGTTAGTTCTGGTGGCGGAGCAACTGCTGCGGCTGCAAGCATTCAAGCATTTGGTAACGGATGGTATCGAGTTGCGCTAACCGGCAATCTTGGGGCCAACACGGTTGGATACCTTGTTTTAGGCAATGATTCAACCAGTGGCGGCGTTTACATCTGGGGCGCCCAACTCGAAGCCGGATCCTTCGCCACGTCGTACTTACCCACCCTCGCCTCCTCCGTCACCCGCAGCGCGGATGTTGCGAGTGTGAATACGTTGTCGCCGTGGTTTAACGCGACTGAGGGGACGTTGTTTATAGAAGCAAACATGCAGGACGCAGCAGGTGCAGGCATAAATTACGGTTTTGCGTCTTTTAATGACGGATCAGTAAATAATGAAATGCTGTTCTATAAATCATCCGGCGGCGCTCCAGCAGACGCGCGGTTTGCAACTGTTGTAAGCGGATCGCTTCAAGGTGACATTGATTCTGGCCTAAATCTGCAAGACAATGTTGTTTTCAAAATAGCTGGTTGCTTTAAATTGAATGACTTTGCAGTTTCTGCAAATGGGTTGTCGGTGCAAACAGACACAGTTTCGCAAGTGCCAACTGTGAATAATTTACAAATTGCATCAAGCCGTTTTGCCGGCGTTTTGAATGGCCACGTTCGTCGACTCGCCTACTACCCCCGCCGCCTGACCAACGCCGAGCTGCAAGCTCTGACCGCGTGAGGACACCATGCTTGACGATCTCCCACTGACCCCTCCCGTGCCGCTCTGGAACGACCTGATGCTGCGGTTCGCCTCGGAACAAGAAGCCACCGAGCAACTTGCCGCCGCTGGGCTCCTTATCGAGACGCAGGCGATTCTCGACGCCGAAGGCGCCATCCTGTCGCCCGCAGGCCACGCACCCGCACCCGGCGCCACGATCGACACGGTGGGCGTGATCTACAAGCCGACCGGCGAGACGATTGAGACCGACATGGGCGAGCAGCCCGAGATGGCACCGATCGAAGGCTGGCACGTTAACGTGCGCCTGGCGGCCGATCACCTCGTGCCGGAGCTGGACGCCTTCAAGGTCACACCGGCAAACCCTGTAAGGATCTGGGCCTGATCAACACAATTGGGGTAAAACGTGGCCGCATACGAGGTTTTAGCTTTAAACACAGCAGTCCCGCAGATTCAAGCCGCACAAGCAGGCGACAGCTATGTCATGGTGGTGAACGCCACCACTCCAGCACTCAGGATCACGCAGACGGGTACTGGCGATTCCATTCTGGTGGAGGATGCAGCTAACCCGGACAGCAGCCCGTTTGTGGTGAGTGCAGCGGGGGATGTTGGGATTGGGACGAATGCGCCTGCCAATAAGCTGCACGTCAACTCTGGTGCGTCAACCACTGCCGCGCTGATTGAAAGCACAGGCACAAGCGTATTTGCTGGACTGAAAAACTCAGGCTCTATCGCCTACATTGGCTCGGACAATACTGGCGCGTTTCTGGTTCAAACACCCGGCAGCGGCTTTAGTACAAAATTGACTGTTGACATCTCCGGCAACGTCGGGATTGGGACGACTTCGTCGGGGTATAAGTTGGAAGTAAACGGCGGTTCATCTGATGCTATGTCGCTGTTTAACAGCACGAATGCAAACGGCGCACATCTGCGTTTTGCTGCGTCCGGAACGGTGAAGAGCTATATCGGTGGCGCACCGGGTTTTCTCGGTAGCGGAACAGCAGACGATCTTGGTATTAGGGCGGTTGGTTCTGTCTTGTTTGCCACTAACGGCAGTAGCGTAGACATGACCCTCAACTCCTCCGGCAACCTCGGTCTGGGGGTGACGCCTAGTGCTTGGTATACATCTGGTTCAACAGTCGCACAAGTTAGACAGGCTTCTTTTTACGCTGTTGATAATATTGCGCTTGAAATTGGAAATAACGCTTTCTTAACTTCTGGTGGTTCTACTTGGAACTACATCAATACAGGTTTTGCAACTCGTTATAACTCAAGCAGCGGAAGACACATTTGGTACAACGCCCCCTCCGGCACCGCAGGCGACCCGATCACCTTCACCCAAGCAATGACGCTGGATGCTAGTGGGAATTGGATGGTTGGTGGTACAACAGCAATTGGTAGAGCAACAGTTGTAGGCGGGACAACCCAAGTCGCATTCCACGATGGTAATGGCAGCAATACAAATTACGGCTATTTGAATTATGGCGGCAGTAGCGGTGAGTTAACGCTTAACGCAAACTCTAGCGGTGGTAGCACGCTTATTCGCTTTTTGACATCAAATGCGGGGACTAATGCAGAACGCGCCCGTATCACCAGCGGTGGGTACTTTAAGGCGAGTAATACGGGGACCTACGCAGACAGCACTGGCGGATACAACGAGTTTTATCAAACCAACAATACTGATTCTGTTCGTGTAACAAGTACATCTAGTGCCGTGTCTGGCGCATATGGTGTATACATCAATTTAACCGCTGATCCAAACTCAACAGATTCATTTTTCCTTCGTTGTTATGGCGATGCTAACCAACGCGCATCTATCCGATCCAACGGCGGTCTTGCCAACTACCAAGCAAACGATGTCAACTTGTCAGACGCTCGGCTTAAAACGGATATTGCCCCGGTTGCTTCGTACTGGGACAAGATCAAGTCGCTTGAGATCGTATCGTTCAGGTACAAAGACCAAACCGATGACATTGCAAACATCGGCGTAATTGCCCAGCAGGTTGAATCTGTTGCGCCTGAGTTTGTGAGCAACGATGGATTTGGCGAAGCGACAGAAGGCGAAGTGCCGTACAAGACGATCTACACGACCGATATGTATCACGCAGCCATCAAAGCCCTGCAAGAAGCAATGGCCCGTATTGAAACCCTAGAGGCCGAAGTGGCCGCACTCAAAGGGGCTTAATAATGAACTGGAACATCTCCCGTCTTGACTGCAAAGTATCAGAAGGCGATCTGTCTGACGTTTGCATCGTGGCTCACTGGCAGTGCTCGGATACCGTAGACGGCTACTCAGCTTCTGTCTACGCCACCTGCTCGCTGCCCTCGCCTGATCCTGAGTCCTTTACACCCTACGCCAGCCTGACCCAAGAGCAAGTGCTCGAATGGATCTGGGCGAATGGGGTTGACAAGGACGCCACTGAAGCGGCAGTCTTGCAACAGATCGAGAATCAAAAGAATCCGCCCGTGGTAGCGCCACCGCTGCCGTGGGCTGCGTAGAGTTGCAACCACATCAAAGTTGATTAATGTTCAAACTATCGCAATCTGACACCTACACCTGGCCGGTAACGGTCGAAGTTCCTGCTGACGGTGGACGCACTGAGAAAGCCACGTTTGACGCTGAGTTCAAGCGTCTTACACAGTCTCGCATTGAGGAGATCCGCAAGCTCATTGAGCGCGAGGAGATCCGCGACGTGGATCTGGTGCGTGAGGTGATGGTTGGGTGGTCGAGCGTAGTTGACCAGGATGGTGCGGTGCCGTTCTCGGCGCAGGCGCTGGACCAGCTGCTTGAGGTGCCAATGGTCGCTGGCAGTATCGTTCTGGCGCTGTTCGCCAGCTTGTCAGGCGCCAAGCGAAAAAACTGATTGACGCCGCCAGGCACTGGGCGCAGGGCGGCGTACAAGACGATACAGCAGAGGATCTTGCGGCGTTTGGGGCGACTGCTGAACAGCTGGACAGCTTGCCTCAAGCTGACACGGATTTTGCGGTCTGGGAAGAAAACACCGACTCTGTCGTTATGTTCTTGAGACTGCAGACCCAGTGGAACGTATCATCGACTGGCATCTTCCTTGGTTTGAACTATCCTGCTGTCGAGGCATTGTTTAAAATCCATGCTGTGGCAGATCAGGCTGCAATGATGAATGATCTGCAGACGATGGAACTTGCGGCGCTGCAGGTTCTGAATAAGCGGGAGAGCTGACGTGGCGTTAAACTTTCCTCTTGCCATCGGCATTTCTGCCAATGTGCAAGGGACGCAACAGGTCGATCGACTGACCGACAGCCTCAAGCGCATGGGTCAGCAGGGTGACACGTCGGCCCGTCAGATCAACAACGCGATGCGCCAGTTGCCGGCGCAGTTTCAGGACGTTGCTGTCAGCTTGGCAGGTGGGCAGAACCCGCTGATGGTTCTGCTGCAGCAGGGCTCGCAGATCACTACATCGTTTGGCGGAATTGGTAATGCGATCCGCGGCATTGGATCGGTTATCACGCCTGCGGTGGGTGGATTCGCGCTGCTTGCTGGAGCGATTGGTGGCGTCGGCGCGGCGTTTATCGCTGGGTACAAAGAAAGCCGCGAGTTTTCGCGCACCTTGGCATTGACCGGCAACTTCGCCGGCATCACCGCGGACAATTACGAGCGCATGGCTGAGGCGATTGCTGCGACGACGCAGGCGTCGATGTCCAACGCTCGAGGGTTTCTATCGGCTGCGGTTGGAACCGGAGACATCGGCCCTGGAGCTGTGCGGTCAGTTGCGACCGCCATGGGCAACATCCAGCGTCTGACGGGTGCCACGCGCGATGAGGTGGTCAAGATGTTCGATGGCCTAACCGATAGTGCGTCGGATTGGGCAGTCAAAACCAACCGCAATTTTAACTTTTTGAGCCGCGAGCAGTTCGCTTATATCCGGCAGCTTGAAGAACAAGGTCGCAACGATGAGGCGATTAAGTTTGCTGCGGATGCTTTAAATGATTCGCTTGCTACGCGCCAAGTAAGACTTGGCTCACTCGAACGTGCTTGGAATTCGTTGACTTCTGCAATTGGGTCAGCGCTTGACAAGATGAAAAGCATTGGCCGGGTTGAGACGGTTGGTGAGGAGCTGGCGGGGCTGCAAGCTCGGCTTGACTCTGCGAGATTTATGCAACAACGCATGACACAACGTGGGCAGATTGCACCAGGTGCGAGTCCTGAGATGCTGCGTCTGCAAGGTCAAATCGACGCCCTCAACGAAATGATGGGCCTTGAGGAACAGCAAGCTGCAATCCGTGCCGCCATTGCCGCTGACAATAAACGAGGCATTGACGAAGAAAAGAAAGCCGAAGAAGAGCGCAAAAAAGCCGCGCAAGAAGAAGCCGCGCGCGCGAAGCAGCGAGCTGACATGCTTCAAAAGGTCCGAGACGAGATCACCAAATTGACTGTTGGTGAGCTTGGTTATCAGCTGTTGCTTGCTGATCGGTTGGGCATGACAGATGACGAGATCGCGCATTACCGCAGCTTGTTGAATGCGGTGTCAGCATTGCGTGATCAAGAACGCTTAGGCGAAGAAGAACGCAAGCGTGCCGCTGACGCTCAGAAGCTGCGTGACGAGGAGTCGCGGCGATTGGTGATGGATCGCATGAAGCTTGAGGCTGAAGGCCGGCAAGTAACGGAGCAGAACCGGACGCCGCTTGAAAAGTACAACGACGAGTTGGATCGGATGCAGTCTCTGCTACAGCGAAATGTCATCACATACGATACCTATATTCGCAGTGTGCAAAAAGCATCAGAGGAATTTAGCGGCGCAGCGAAAGAACAGAAAAACCTATTGCGTGAATTGACCCAAGCGCTAGAAGGATGGGGTAAACAATCAGCAAGCGCATTTGCTGATTTTGCGATGGGAGTCAAGACATCATTTAAAGATATGGCAAGGTCTGTAATCAAGGACATCATCACAATGGTGTCGTATCAGACGCTTATGAAGCCATTATTTTCGATGTTAGGCGCTGCATTGACTCCGGCACCAACAGACATCAGTACGCTTCGCGCAATCCCTGGTTTGGCAATGGGCGGCGTTATGTCGTCCAGCGGATTGCAGCCTTTGAAGCGCTATGCCCGCGGCGGCATCGCCAACAGCCCGCAGCTTGCTGTGTTTGGCGAAGGCTCAATGCCAGAGGCTTATGTCCCGCTGCCAGACGGCCGCTCGATTCCGGTTACGATGCAAGGCGGCGGCAGCACTTCAGTTGTCGTTAACGTGTCGGTTGACGGCGGCGCTCCGCAGGTTCAGAACGATCAGGGCGCTGGCCAGCTGGGCAGGCTCATTGCAGGCGCAGTCAAGGCCGAGCTGATCAATCAACGCCGTCCTGGCGGCATTTTAGCGGCGGCGTGATATGCCTACTTTCACATACGCTCCAGATTATTCGGCACAGGTGTCAATCAAGCCGCGTGTGCGATCGATTCAGTTTGGTGATGGGTATGAGCAGCGCCAGGCTGACGGGATCAACACGCAGCCGCAGCGCTGGAACCTGACGTTTGCCAATCGTTCCAACACGGACACCACAGCCATCACTGGTTTCCTGTCCGCTCGAGGCGCGGTCGAGGCTTTCGACTGGACGCCGCCAGACTCGACAGCATCGATCAAGGTGATCTGCCGCGAATGGCAGAAGACGATGAACCGATTCAACATCAACACGGTTACCGCATCGTTTGAACAGGTGTTCGAGTGACGACACCGTCAACCATTACGTCGGAGATCCAGAAGCTCGCCCCAAGCGCGATTATTGAGCTGTTCGTACTGGATTGCACCAGTTTTGGCGGCAGCCTGTATCGTTTCCATGCTGGCACCAACCAATTGCGTGGCAATGTCGTCTGGCAAGGCAACACTTACACTGCTTTTCCTATTCAGGTCGGCGGGTTTGAGTTTTCGGGTAATGGTCAATTGCCAAGACCAAAGATTGCTGTGTCCAACGTGGCCGGGACGATCACGGCGCTGGTGCTGGCATACTCGGATCTTCAAGGTGCGAAGGTCACCCGCAAGCGCACGTTGGTCAAGTATCTTGATGACGCAAACTTTAATCAGCAGTCGCTGGACTTGAACTTCACTGCGCAGGACTATCGCGTGCGGTCCAGCAGCGCGGATCCGACCGCGGAGTTTGCTGACGAGATCTTTTACGTTGATCGAAAGGTCGTCGAGACCAAGGACGTTGTCGAGTTCGAACTTGCTGCGGCGTTTGATGTTGCTGGGGTTCAGCTGCCGCGCAGGCAGATCATTCAAAACGTCTGCACTTGGAAGTACCGCAGCACGCAGTGCGGATACTCTGGCAGCAACTACTGGAATACGTCCGATCAAGTTGTCGGTTCGCTCGCGCTGGATGCGTGTGGCAAGCGTTTGTCCAGCTGCAAGCTGCGGTTTGGCGAATACCAACCTTTGCCGTTTGGCGGGTTCCCAGCAGCTGGGCTCACGCGATGAGACGCGATGCCTACACGCATGCGATGACCGAGTTTCCGCGCGAGTCTTGCGGTCTGGTTGTCATGGCGAGCCGCGGGCCAACGTATCACCCGTGCGACAACCTATCAAACGCAGCATCATGTTTTCTGATGGACCCAAACGACTACGCTCGAGCTTCTGACATGGGCGAAGTGGTGGCGGTAGTGCACAGTCACCCTAACATGCTGCCAACGCCCAGCTCAATCGATCGTCAAGCGTGTCAAGCTAGCGGGTTACCGTGGCACATTGTGTCGGTGCCTAACGGCAGTTGGGCATACTGCGAGCCGCAGGGTTACACGCCAGATTTGATTGGCCGACAATGGGTTCATGCGGAGTCGGATTGCTACACTTTGGTTCGTGACTGGTACCGGATCAACGGATCAATCTACCTTAACGACTACGATCGTAATGTCGAATGGTGGAAGCACGGAGATGACCTGTATTGCGACCATTTTCGCGATGAAGGGTTTCGTGAGATTAGACTTAGTGAGGTTGAGCCTGGTGATGCTTTATTGATGCGAGTCGGCAGCAAAGTTGTCAACCACGCAGCGATCTATCTGGGCGATAATGTCATCCTGCACCACGTTCAAAATCGCCTGTCTGGCCGAGAGATGCTGGACGACACATGGATGCGGCGCGTTACACACGCATTGAGATATGCTGACGATCCTGTTATTGGGTGAGCTTGGTAAGCGCTACGGTCGGCAGCATCGCATGGACGTGCGATCGCCTGCAGAAGCTATTCGAGCGCTTGCGGCTAACTTCCCTGATTTCGTATCTTGGATGTCCAGCTCGGCGGAGCGCAACGTCGGCTATCGAGTGATCTCAGGCGATGAGTCGATCACTGCGTCGGAGCTGCATAACCCTGCCAGCAGGCGAGTGATCATTGCGCCAGTGATCATGGGGGCTGGTGGAGATAATCCGCTTACGAAGATATTGATTGGCGGTGCATTGATCGCGTTGGCCTTTTACACTGGTGGCGCGACGCTTGGAGAAGCTGGGCTTGTGTTCTCTGGCTTGGCTGGTCAAGTCGCGTTTGGTGTAGGCGTCTCCCTCGCCCTCGGCGGTGTTGCGCAGCTGCTTGCACCGACACCGCAAGGTGTACAGCCATTGGAAGCCACACCATCAAGCTATATTTTCGACGGCCCAGTCAATGTCACCGCCCAGGGCAACCCTGTCCCGATCGGCTATGGCAGGATGATCGTCGGCAGCGCGGTGATCTCAGCCGGCATCACGGTAGACGACATCTCTGTTATTGAGGAAAAAGTTGCTGATCCGGCGGCGTTTTACGATCCGAATGCTTACGATCCAAATGCTGTTCAGACATAGCACGCATTGATATGGCTACCACCCTTCAATCACGCGCATTCGCCCAAGTGCTGGACCTTGTCAGCGAAGGCGAAATCGTCGGTTTGGTCGACGGTGCCAAGTCAATCTATCTTAATGGCACTGTTCTTGAGAACGCTGACGGTAGCCGCAACTTTCAGAACGTGACGTTTGAGGGGCGCACCGGTACGCAAGCGCAGACCTATATTCCGTCTGCTGCAGCCGTCGAATCAGCGATTGCGGTTTCTAGCGAGGTCACTGCGGCAACATCGTTGGTCAGGACGGTGTCCAATTCTGAAGTGGATGCGGTTCGAGTAGTGTTGTCAGTGCTCGCCCTGTACAAAGCCGAGAATGACGGTAAGCAAGCTGGAACCAGTGTTCAGATCGCAATCGACGTGCAAGCCAGTGGCGGCAGCTACGTCACACAGGTAAACGACACGATCGATGGCAAAGCGACTTCAAAGTACCAGCGAGCCTACCGCATTGCATTGACCGGATCTGCTCCTTGGAACGTCCGGGTGCGGCGCATTACAGCTGATGCAACTGATCTGTCGCTACAGAACAAAACCTACTGGGACAGCTACACAGAGATTATTGAGGCCAAGCTTCGGTATCCCAACTCCGCGCTGATCTCAATGCGATTTGATTCGGCTGCGTTCCAAGGCATACCGTCTCGAGCATTTGATCTCAAGTTGCTCAAGATCCAAGTACCGGTCAACTACGACCCAGTTGCTCGGACATATAGCGGCATCTGGGACGGTACGTTTAAGACAGCGTGGACCGACAACCCGGCTTGGGTGTTCTACGATCTGGTGACCAACGAGCGATACGGGCTGGGCACCTATGTGCCGGCTGCTCAGGTTGATAAGTGGGCGTTGTACACGGTCAGCCAGTATTGCGACGAGCAGGTCAACGACGGGTTTGGCGGTACAGAACCTCGCTTCACCTGCAATCTTTACTTGCAGTCGCGGCAAGAAGCGTTTAAGGTCATCAACGATCTGGCGAGCGTGTTTCGCGGGATGGTTTATTGGTCATCCGGTTCGCTGACCGTCTCGCAGGATGCGCCTAAGGACGCCGTGGCTTTGTACACGCAGGCGAACGTCGTCAATGGCCAGTTCATATATTCAGGTGCGAGCGCAAAGGCCAAGCACACCGTGGCGCTGGTCACTTGGAATGATCCGGACGACCAGTATCGTCAGAAGATTGAGTACGTCGAGAACGCAACGCAAATCGCTCGCCTTGGAGTAATCCAGACTGAGGTCACCGCGTTCGGCTGCACCTCGCGCGGCCAGGCCAATCGAGTTGGTCGCTGGCTTTTGTTTTCTGAGGAACTTGAGTCAGAGACGGTTACGTTCAGCACTGGCATTGAGGGCGCCGTTGCGCGGCCTGGTGATGTGATCAAGGTTGCTGACTCGGCTCGAGCTGGTGCCCGCATGGGTGGCCGGGTAAAGTCTGCGACTACGACACAAATCACAATTGACGATCCAATCGCTTTGACTGGGATTGGATTTGAATTTTTTGTGCTTTCGAGTAGCGGTACCCAATACATCGTCAATTTAACTATTGCAAACAGTGCTGGTACAGCCTACTCAGTCGTACCGTTCGCTAGATCAACTAGTGGAACTGATTACTTCATTGACGGCGAATGGACGATGATTGTGATGTTGCCGGATAACACGGTAGAGTCACGAGCAATATCGTCCATTTCTAATCAAGTCATAACGCTCACAACGGCACTTTCTCAAGCTCCGCAAGCCAATGCTCAATGGATCATTTCACGGCAGACAATCCAAGAGCAAATTTTTAGAATCGTCACGGTATCTGAAAACGACGGATCTGTTGACATAACGGCACTGAAACACAATCCAGACAAGTACGATGCCGTCGAAAACGGGCTGGTCATCACTCCTCGAGACATCTCAATCCTTGACGACGCAACCGACCCCGTCACCAATGGTGCAGTCACCGAGTATCTGTATACGACAACGACAGACGTGAAGGTTGGCGCAACCATCACTTGGACGCCGCCGAGCCGCGCGACAAGTTACTTGGTTGAGGTTCGCATTGACCAGCAGAACCTGGTGCAATACACCACGCAATCGGCTTCGCTTGAGCTGCTTGATTGCGAGGTTGGCACTTACATCATCACGGTGTACGCGCTGAACATCACAGGCAAGAAGTCAGCTGCCTACACGTTCACCGCCTCCGTGCTGGGCAAGACCGCCAACCCGGCAAATGTCACGGGGCTCCAGCTGGTGGCTCAGGGCGCAAACGGTCTCTTGCAGTGGGACCAACATCCAGACCTGGATGTCCGCATTGGCGGCCAGATCGCCATTCGGTACTCTGATCTCACCACCAGCGCAACGTGGAACACGTCGATACCAGTCGCAGAGTTTGCTGGATCGGCCACAAGCGGCACGGTGCCCATTGCCGCAGGGACGTATCTTGCCAAGGCTGTCGACAGCACTGGTCAATATTCGTTAGGCACTGCAACCATATTGAGTCAGACCCTGTCGATCATCCAGTACAACGCGGTGGTGACCAGCGATCAAGATCCTGGCTTCACCGGCACCAAAACCAACATGTTCGTGGAATCGAACAAACTTAAATTAGACTTGGTTCCAACCCCTTCGCTCGATCTTGACTTTACTGCAGGAACTTATGAAGAAGGCGAAGTGTATCCAGATCCAGTGGTTCAATCTGGAGAGTACGAGTTTTCGTCATACATCGATGTAAGCGCTATCTACACCAGCCGCGTGTCTGTCAATTTCGCAGCTGCAGCGGTAAATTTAGCCAACCTTGTCGACAATTGGCCAACCATAGACAGCATTGGCGACCTTGATCTTGGTGACATACCGGTCAACTATGTCGACAGCTGGACTGACTGGGATGCGGTGCTCAACTTTGACGGCGAGCAAGAGCTGGGCGATGCCGCCATCTCATTCCAAATCGCAACGACCAACGATGATCCAGCTGGCACCCCAATATGGTCTGCTTGGCGCACGTTCTATCTTGGTGATTACACCGCTCGAGCGTTCAAGTTCAGGCTGTTGGTCGATCGTGGAACTGACCCGTACACGCAAGTTGAGGTATCTGATCTTGGCGTTACAATCGATGTTCCAGATCGCATCGAAAGCGCCAACAATATTGCCGTCACAACCTCTGGCCTGTCGGTGACGTTTGCCAATCAGTTCTATTCGACGCCAGCGATTGCGGTGACGCCGTACAACATGGCCACCGGGGACTACATCGTGATGTCAGCACAATCCGCCACCGGATTCACTGTCACCTTTAAGAATTCAGCCGGCACCAATGTGGCCAGAACAATGGACTGGATTGCCAAGGGCTACGGCTACAAGACGACCTAGGGGTATACATGAGCCAGCACGACTATGACGTAGCGAACGGCAGCGGGTCCAGCGTTAGAGCTGACCTCAATGCGCTTGCCGGCGCTATTCAATCACAGAACTCTGGAACATCCGCTCCTGCGGCGACTGTTGCTGGGCAAGTCTGGTATGACACCACAAACGACGCAATGAAACAGCGTAACTCAGCCAACACTGGATGGGTTGCGCAGGCCGAAGCAATCGCCGGTGGCCACCTTGCTGGGCACAGAAATCGCATCATCAATGGTGCGATGCGAATCAGTCAGCGTAACGCATTTGCCAGTCAAACAATAACGGCAGGCGCGGCCTTGGCATATACGGTTGATAGATGGTATGCGTACTGCACAGGCGCTAATGTCACTGGAGCTAAGTATCAACCAGTATCACTCGCTCCAACTTATTATCGGTTTACAGGCGCGGCCAGCAACACAGGCGTCGGGTTTGGACAGCGCATTGAGCAGGTCAATTGCTATGACATGGCAGGTGAAATTTGCACCTTGTCAGCGAAAATCTCATCCAGCGCATTGACATCAATCACATGGACCGTTTATCGCGCCAATACAGTGGACGCCTTTGGCACGCTCGCATCACCAACGCGCACGCAGATCGCCACTGGCACGTTTTCAATTACGTCAACTGAAGCAACGTACTCAGCGCAAATCAACACCGGGGCTACTGCTCAAACCGGTCTTGAAATCGTGTTCACGACTGGCGCGCTGTTGGCGTCTCAGACGTTGACGATTCGTGATGTCCAGTTTGAGCTTGGCGGTGTGGCGACACCGTTTGAGCATCGGATGTTTAATGATGAGCTGGCCATGTGTCAGCGATACGCAGTTCAAGAATTAGTTTTTTCGCAGGTATACCAAGGAAACACCGGGGCTCAATATCTTGTCCCAACAACTTTGCCAGTACCGATGCGTGCAACGCCAACTGCTAGCATTGTTGGTGCAGTCACATACAGCAATTCAAGCAATTTAGTGCTTGGCCCGTTTAACAATCGTGTAATACATAACGTGGTTACCGTCGCCGCCGCCGGGCAAGTAAATGCTTCATGGACATATCTTGCATCAGCGGAGCTATAAATGAGCCAACACGACTACATTCTCGCAAACGACACCGGCGCCAACTTCCGCGCCGATCTCAACAACGCTTTGGCAGCGATTGCGACGGCCAACTCTGGTACGACTGCGCCAACCACGACGTATGCCAATCAGATTTGGTATGACACTACGCTTGGCATTTTAAAGATTCGCAATCCAAGCAATACAGACTGGCTATCTTTCCAACCTCTTATTCGTGGAACATCTCAATCACCGGTCTCGGTTGCATGTGATTTCACTGGGATACCAAACGGTACAAGACGTATCACAATAATGTTGTCCAACATATCAACGAGCGGGACAAGCAACATGCTTGTCCAGCTTGGTACGTCTTCCGGATTTGTAACCTCTGGGTATACGTCGTCGTGCAATCAATTCAGCGGTTCACCTGGTAGCAGTACATCATCTGCTGGTTTCTTGATTCAAGAAGCTGTTGTATCAACTGCATTCATTAATGGCCAAATTGTATTAACAAATATTGATGGTAATAATTGGATTTACTCATCAAATTTATCTGACAGTCAACCCACCAATGCAATTGGCGCAGGTCGCAGATCTTTAAGTTCCGTACTTGATCGTGTCCGAATTACGATGGTCAATGGCACAGATACCTTCCAAAGTGGTTCTATCAACATCCTGTACGAATAATCATGGAACAACACGATCTTGAGGCAAAGTTGATGACGCACGAAGAAGTCTGCGCAGTGCGTTATGAGGGTATCAATGCGCGGTTGAAGCGGCTTGAGACCATCCTCATTGGTTCTGCAGGCGCGATCATAATTCTGTTGTTGTCGCTTGTTCTGCGGGTCAAATGATCGAAGTCGCCGCAATCTTGGCAACCGCGCAGGCCGCTGTTGCAGGTATAAAGCAGGCCATCCAAGTCGGAAGGTCAGCACAAGATTGTCTCGGCGATTTTATGAAACTGTTCGATGCGCAGGATAAGCTGCAAAAGGCCAGCACGGACGAGCGATCGAAGGTCAAAGGAGATAGTCAGCAGCAGTCGGCAATGAGCGAGGCGCTTGAGTCTGTAATCGCAGCCAAGAAAATTCGCGAAATGACAGAGGATTTAAAGCAGCATCTAGTATGGAGCGGCCAGGCTGATGTCTGGGAGGATATCCAGCGCGAGCACAACGCGGTGGTGCAGCGGCGCAAAGCTGCAGAGCTTGCCGCCCAGCGTGAGCGTGAGCGGTTGGCCAAACAGAGAAAGGAGCGGGCGCTGATCGCTGTCGTTGTCGGCACCGGCGGCATCATCCTGTTTCACCTCGGCAACTACATCATTCACGCTTGGCCTCGAGGTTGAGATGCGAGCGCTTGCATTCTCTGTCGTATTGCTACCTGCACTGGCAGTTGGACAGGACACAACCGTTAACTACCGCGGTCAGCCGCCTGCAGCGGCAATGAGCCCGTCAATCTCGATGATGAGCCAGGACGTTTGCGCCGTGCCGGTGTCTGGAGCCGTGTCCAGCACCGTAATCGGGTTTTCGGGCGGCACTGTGATACATGACGAGAACTGTCAGCGCATCAAGCTGGCCAAGGTTCTCAATGACGTTGGGCTCAAGGTGTCGGCCGTCGCCATCCTGTGCCAAGACATCCGCGTATGGGAGGCAATGGAAATGGCGGGCTCACCTTGTCCAATCGGAGGGAGTATCGGCGATGCAGCCAGACAGGCATGGATCGAACTTCATCCTGACCGTTATCGCAAGCTTTATGGCCGCGTGCCTGTGGTGGCACAGTGATGTTCTCGCGTGCGCTTGCCCTGCTGGCCAGAATTCAGGAGCGACTTGCACTCGATCGTGGATCAGCCCTGAGCCGTGCCCGAGCGGAATCGGTGGCCAGTGGCGATACCGCGAAGCAGGCTGCGTCAACGGAGTCCCCTTCGATACCGGCTGGTACTTCAAAGATAGCACCTGCCAACCTGCACCCAAGCAGCCATCCTGCCGAAGCAGCGTCGAGACGGCGACGAAAGCCTGCCCCGCTGGATACACCGGCACCGAAACGCACACGCGCCAAAGCGTCTGCACCGACCCGTTCGGGTCAGCAACCTGGCAAAGCTGGCAAAAAGTAGCGTCAACATGCGTGCGTCAGATCCCAGCCGTGGAGTTGCCCAGAGAGCGGATTCCAGCAGTGCTGAAACTACCGGAGTTGCCCAAGCATCTCACCCTTGCGGATCTGCCGGCGCACCAGCCAACCTTGCCGCACTCGAGCACGGTCAGTGCTGCGCCACCGGCTTCGACCACTGCACCAGCTGCGCCTGCGTTGCCGCAGCGATCAGTGTCACCGCAAGTCATTCGACCACAGGTATCATTGATAAATCCTATCCCTCTGTCTCAGGAGTTTCCTGATGCCTGGCGACGAGAACAAGAGCTACTCGGTCAACTTCTCCAGTCAGATGATTCTTGGCTTGATCCTAACGGGCCTGCCCGTAATAGGTGGGACGGCCTACGGCGGAATGAAGTTTTATGGTCGGATGATTGAGACGATCGAGGCTGTTGACAAGTTCAAACCGTATAACGACGCCGAAATCCGCGAGGCAATGAAGACGCTGCAGATTGAGATGCAGGCGATCAAGGAGCGCCAGATCGCGACCGCCGAGGCCGTAGTACGCATTGCAGAGCGGTCCAGCGATGCCATCGCGCTTGCTCGAGAAACCAAGGCCGTTGCGCTGGGCACAGCTACCGAAGCCGCAGCGATGGGGCGTGAGACGAAGTCTTTGGCAGAGAGCCAAGTGCGCGAGGTCAAGTCTGCGCTTGATAGCCAGCAGCGAGAACTGAAGGTTGCGCTCACCAGCCAGCAACGCGAGATCGAGGCCAGGTTGGCCAGCGTCAAGCAGGACCTTGATGCGACGGCTGCGGCGCTGCGGTCTGAGATGTCAGTGCTCAAGCGCGCCACCAGCAATCCGTTGGGCAGATAGCATGCGATACGAGACATCGTTGCAGTGCTTCCGCTGGTCGTTGCTTGGCCTGACTTTATCGTTGTGCATAGCATTGCTTACCGGCTGTAATGAGCGTTTTCGTTACCCGTGCCAAGACCCGAAGAACTGGGAAGAAGCGGAGTGCAAGCGACCGCATTGCGCGATCAATGGCACTTGCCCTGACCAGCTAAACCGACCCAACGACATGAAATCGGAGCGCGAGCCGTGATCAACCGATCGCCCGAGCAGCTGGACAGTACGCTGCGCTTTTTCATTGGCATTGTGTTTGCCCTGACCGTCATGGGCATGGTGTTCTTTTCGCTGTACTCGCTTGTGTTCGTGACCCAGCCAATGTCAGGCATCGCGCCCGCGGACAAGCAGTTCTTTTTCCTGCTTTCCGACATGAGCAAGTACATCCTCGGCTCATTGGCTACACTGCTGGCCATCAAGGGCAAGGACGTTCTTAACGCCAAGCTACCCGCAGAACCACCCCAGGAGACCAGCAATGCTGCCCCTCGGACCCCTTCTTGAAGTCGGCGGCAAGATCCTAGACCGGGTGCTGCCTGACCCGGCTGCTGCTGCTGCAGCCAAGCAACAGCTTGCCCAGCTCGAGCAAAACGGCGATCTGGCCAAGATGGCGAACGAGACCAAGATTTTCGAGCTAAATGTCAAGAACACCGACAGCGCCCGTGAGATGCAGAAGGCGACGCGGAGCAAGATGCCTGCGTTTTTGTCCATCATCACGGTTACCGGGTTCTTTGGTTTGCTGGTCGGTGCGGCGACTGGATGGATGTCGCTAACCGGATCTGATGTCATGATGCTGCTGCTTGGCGTCTTGGCTCGAGAGACTGCATCGGTTTACAACTTCTGGCTTGGCTCCAGCAACTCAAGTCAACAAAAGGACATACTGAAAAAATGAAAGAGAACTGGGACTCAGCGCTTGCGGCGGTGTTGCACCACGAGGGAGGCTTCGTTCACCACCCGTCCGACCCAGGTGGCATCACTAACTTAGGCTGCACCAAAACCGTGTGGGAGGAATTCTGCGGTCATCCTGTGACCGAGCAGGACATGCGGGCGCTGCAGCCCAACGATGTTGCGCCGCTGTATCGCACGCGGTACTGGGACAAGGTTAAGGGTGACCAGCTGCCAGCAGGCGTCGATTACGTCGTGTTCGATGCTGCGATCAACTCAGGTCCAGGCCGTGCCGCCAAGTGGCTGCAGGAGTGTGTCGGCGCGACACCGGACGGCGCGATCGGGCCCGGTACCTTGGCCGCGGTTGCCGCCATGCCAGCCGCCGACATTGTTGCCAAGTACAAAGAGATCCGGCTCAACTTCCTGCGCGAACTCAAGACATGGGACACGTTCGGCCGCGGCTGGGAGCGGCGCGTAAACGAGGTGACCGAGGCTGCGGAGCGCATGGTCGGCTGATGGACGACGCCGACATCGCCAACGACCGAGCGTTATGGGAGATGGAGCGCAGGCTTCAAGAGCTGCGCAACAAACCTCAATTGATTGCGCCGGAGTTTTGCATCGACTGTGACGAGCCCAACGCACCTGCACGGCGTGCGCTGGGCTTGCCACGTTGCATAGACTGTCAGAGGTTCTTGGAAGTCCGCTCGCGTTCCCACGCAAGTAACTCAACCAGCGGATAAAGCACTCTGCCGCCAAGCTTGAGGTACTGAGGGCCAGTGCCCTGATACCGCCAATTGGCCAGCGTCTGCAGCGAAATGCGCCCCTGATACCTGTCGCGCACTTGCTGCGGCGTCAGGTAGTCCATCAAAACACCCCTTCGTTAAGTGACGCCACCGCATCCGGCACCTGGTTTGCGCCGCCGCGCAGGGTGTCGTACTCGGCCGCTGCAGCCTTCAGTTGCTCAAGGAACGGCCTGCCCAGCGTCTGGCGCACCCGGCTAGGTGTCGCTTGCCAAGCAGCTTGGAGCGCCTGCAGGCCCTTCTCGGTTGCGTTCTGCAGCATCCCGCGATGGTGCTCGGTCTCCTGGTCAACAGGGGCCGCACCATCGACCCATTGACGCAACGCAAGGCCGTCGGCGGCTGTAATGTACCCTGAGCCTCGACCCAGCACTGATTGCAGCTCTGCTGGGCACTTGAGCACGTCTTGGCGGCGACCTTGATCGTGCATCATCAGTGACACGGTAGACTCGAACGAAAAGTTCTTCTCCTGGATCGGCTGGATGCCCAGCGGGCGAGGGTTCTTGGGATCCGAGAAATCCACCTTCTCGCGGGCGCGGGTGCAGGCGATGATATGAGCCGGAGACTGCAGCATATGGGTCATGAAGCGCTTGTGCTCGGCCTTGGCTTTCTTCCAGTCTGGGAACCGGGTTTGGTTCGCTATCCATTCGACACCGCCCTCGGATTCGTACTCATGCGTCACTGAGTCGATTACGATGACCTCAGCGCCGGCCTGGCATGCCGCGTCGATCGCCTCGATGTAGCGGGCCGGGGAGAACGGCGCATAGAAGTCGAGGATGTTGAACGGCTGTGGGAGCGCGTTCGCGTACAAGCTGCCGCGGCGATTTTCAGAATCGATCAGGACTATCTTGTCGGCCTGTTGTCCAGCAAGGCCGTAGGCCAGTTGCAGTGCCGAGTAGGTTTTGCCGGATCCCGATACCCCGGACAGTTGGATGAGCAGTCGCGCGCCCTGGCGCTCTGCCTTGCGGATGATGAAGCTCATGCTTGCTCCCCTGCGGCACGCTCGGCCGCTGTAATCGCCCAGCTGGGCACACCCAAAGCCCGCACCTCGGCGGGATAACCTGGCCATGTGTCTGTTGCGATGCAGTTGGCCAACAATTGCAGCAGCTTGCGGTACTCACGCCGACCCATCTCGAGCATCGGCTCATCGGCGAAATAGAAGGCGCACGCGAACGGCGCGGTCTTCTCAAACGCCGCGAAGATGAACGCATCCGGCTTGATACCGGTCGCCTGCTCAATGCCATCGATGTACCAGGCGGCTTGCATCCAATAGCGAAAGTTCCACGCCGACTTCTGAAACCCTGCAGGACTTGCGTCGTCAGTAGACTTAAGATCCACCAACAGCGGCAGGTTCATCAGATCCGGCCGAGCGCGGCACAACAACCCGGTCTCGGGGTCATTCCAATACACCGAGCGCTCGACCTGACCGGTTGCGAACACCTTGCGTGCCATCGGATGCTCGCGCACCTGCTGGGCAATGCGGCCGCAGAGCATCGCGTCGTCGTATGAGATCAACGCGCCGCCGATCGCATCGGCTTGCTCGACTGCCTGTTGCCAGACGGCCTTGCCCTCCTTCGTTCGCCGATCAACGTCAGGCGCGATGATGTACTGCTTGTCGAACAGATCTGGCTCAAGCACCGCAGTGTGGATTGCAGTGCCCAGCTTCATGGCCGGTGTCGGCTCAGTCGGCTCACGGTTTGGGTCAACATATCGAGCCCAATAATGCAGCGGGCTTCGTGCCATCACCGATAACGCTGACTGGCTAATGCCAGGCCCAGCGTGGTACTGCTCGTTGGGGATGTAGTCGTAGATTCCTGGTTCCATTGTGGTTCCCTGTGTTGTGGGGCATCTATCTTAATCCCGCTTTTTACTTTCTTGCAAGTATTTCAGCCGTTATAATTTGTCATGGACATTAAATGGCAACTCCGCGAACTGGCATGGGACGCTCGCGTGACCGTGAGCGAACTGCTGACCGAGGCCGGGGTTAGCTGGGCCACGGTGTCGCGTTGGTATAAGGGTGGCACGCCGCGGTACTCAACTTGGGCGCGAATTGTGTCGGCGGCTGGGAGGTTGCGGCGGTGACCTTACGCCTGCACCAGCTCAAGGCGATTGACGATCTCCGCGCGGCTTATCGTGCTGGGCACAAAGCGCCGGTGCTGGTCATGGCCACCGGTGGCGGCAAGAGTCATACGGCATCGGTGATCATCCGCGAAGCAGTCGCCAAGGGCCGATCGGTCTGGTTTCTGGCGCACCTGCGGGAGATCCTCGACGCGACCAGCGCCAAGCTCACCAGCCAGCGTATCCCGCACGGGCACATCATGGCCGGTCGACCGGATCAGCCCGACCAGCCGGTCCAGATCGTGATGGTCCAGACCGCAGCGCGTCGGCTGGGCCGTTACCGCAAGCCAGACCTGATCGTGATCGACGAGTGTCACTTGGCCGTTGCGGAGACTTATCGCAAGGTCATCGAGGACGCTGGCCGGCCGCACCTGCTGGGCCTGACCGCGACACCGGTGCGGCTCGATGGCCGGGGGCTGGATGAGATATTCGACACGCTGGTTCCCAGCTGTACCACGCAGGAGCTCATCGCGCAGCAGCTGCTCGTGCCGATCCGATACTTTGCGCCGAGCCAGCCCGACCTCACCGGCGTGCGGACGGTGGCCGGCGACTATGCGCCTGGCGAGGTCGCCGACCGGATGAACCGGCCCAGCATCACCGGCAGCGCGGTCGAGCACTATCGGAAGCTTGCGCATGGCCGCCCGGCGGTCGCTTTCGCCACGAACATAAGACACGCCAACGATGTCGCGTCGGAGTTCGCGGCTGCCGGGTATCGGGCAATGGCTATCGGTGGGCACAGTCCCGAGGCCATCCGGCGCGAGGCTTTGCACGGGCTCAACGCGGGCGACATTGATGTCGTCGTCAACTGCCAGCTCTGGGTCGCCGGCGTCGACGCGCCTGGCATTGGTTGCGTGATCATGCTGGCGCCTACGCAGTCGGTCGTGAAATACCTGCAGAGCATCGGCCGCGGGCTGCGGACGGCGCCAGGCAAGCGCGAGCTGATCGTGCTGGACCATGCCGGGAACTGCTTCCGCCACGGCCTGCCTACCGATTCGCGAGAGTGGGCTCTCACTGGCACACCGAAGCGCACGCGGTCCAGCGAAGACAAGCCCGAGGTCGTTCGGCAGTGTGAGCAATGCTTCTTCGTCTACCGGCCAGCGCCAGAGTGCCCAGCGTGCGGTCATCGCCAGGCGCCTCGATTGACCAAGCTGCAGCAGCGTGCCGGTGAGCTCGCCCAGATTGAGGAAATCAAACGCCAACAGCGCGACGAGGTGCGTCAGGCGCGGACGATTGAGGCTTTGAGGGATATTGCTATCAAACGAGGGTATTCAATAGGATGGGTATATCAAATGGCGAGGGTGCGCGGCTCGAGGAGTCTCAGGCCATGACTAGAGCATTCGAGCTGCAGCGCTGGCTGCGAGCCGTCGGGCCGAGGACGGCCAAGGAAATCGAGGAAGCGGGTTTTCGGAACTTCAAAGGCAAGACGCGACTGCGCATGATGGCCTGCGGAGCGATCGTGATGTTCGAGGACTACAATCCGCGCTCTGAAGTCAAATACGCTCGCAGCATCACGACGATGTATCGCGCAGGCGATGTCGACTACCTGCCACCGCGCGGGCGTAAACCAGGCTACGGCGGCACTACGGCCGAGGGTATCGAGAACATGAGGGTCACCAAGGCGATCCAGCTCCTCGAGCGGCGCGGTTACACGGTGACGCTGCCATGACCTGCCTTGGCTGCCAGCTCTGCGAGACCGGGCCGTTCAAAACCCTATACGACGGTCGCGTTGTGTGCCATCAATGCGAGGCATGGCGTCAAGAGTGCGAAGCGCGTACAGTCATCGCTATGCCAAGCGTTGAGGTGCGGCGAAAATTTTTAGCGGATGTTGAGCGTCATCGTGGTGCACCAGCTGCGAATCAACTCCGGATGCTTGTCAGGCAGTTGTGGGCACACCGCCCAGCCGAAGGTGGCGGCAATAACACCGGCAGCAATTGACAGCACGTCTCCTTCCCTGTGGCTGGGCAATTGCAGACGGGTGGAAAGACACCGGACGGGGGCGCATCCCCCGATAACCTTGAGGAACCTATGGCACGCAAAAAATTTGATTTAGCAGTAAAGACCGGCAGTTACACCGACCGTGACGGCAAGCAGAAATCCAGGTACCAGAACATCGGTGTCGTTATGCAAGGCGACGACGGCGGTCACTATGCTCTGTTGGACCCGCTCATCAACCTGGCGGCGGTTCCGCGTGAGCCTGGCAAGGATCGCGTAATGGTTTCGATGTTTACGCCAAAGGATGACCAGCAGCAGGCGCCGGCACCGAGGCAGCAACAACAGCGGCATGATACCGACGACATACCCTTTTGAGGCCAATCATGAACTCCGCCACCATCCTTGAATACCTCAAAAACCGCGTCGCAGCCGTCGATATGTTGGTCCAACAGCAGCGCTGGGCTGAAGCTCGCAGTGCATGTTGTGAGATCGTTGCAGAAGCCAGATTGCTGCAACACCAGCTGAAGATTGAGGAACCCAACAATGGATGACTGCGACGCATACGAGGAGGCCGCTTGGAATGAGTTTCAATCCAAACGCAAGGCGATCGACCAGGTCAATCATCCTGCGCATTACACGCGCGGCGGGATCGAGTGCATTGACGCGCTAGAGGCCGCAACGATTGACCTGCAGGGGATTGATGCTGTCTGCACGGCCAATGCGATTAAGTATTTGTGGCGCTGGAAACACAAGAACGGGCTTGAGGATTTAAAGAAAGCCCGCTGGTACATCGACAAGCTCATCTCGCAGCGTGAGTGAAGCAGCTATCCAGCAGCAGATCCGGCTTGCACTTTCGCGGGCCGGGTCTGTCATGCACCGGAACAACATCGGCGCGTACCGCGACGAGACCGGCCGCGTCATCCGCTACGGGGTCGGCAATCCTGGGGGATCCGACCTCATCGGCTGGACACCGGTGCTGATCACGCACGAGATGGTAGGCACCAAGGTAGGCGTATTCACTGCGATTGAGGTCAAGGCGCCGCGAGGCCGGCCGACTGAGGCGCAGCTCAACTTCATACGCCAGGTCCAGCTGGGCGGCGGCATTGCAGGTATAGCTAGATCAACACAAGATGCACTTGCCCTGTTGACGCGCCCCAAATAACTTGGCATAGTCTCCTCACCGCGGCGCCGTCGCGGACAACAAGGAGATCAACATGCCTAACGTCAACTCAATGGGTCGTGCTTACATTCGCGCGTTTCTGGTCGAGAACGCTGCTGATCCGTCATGCAGCCAAGACCAGCAGCTGGTCGACAGTCTCGCCACCGCGTGCGAGGCATCTGTCGAGTCTTGCGGCGTCGGTTACGTCGCGCTTGCAGCCAACCGCACTGCATCCGGTCGTGTCGAATGGTGCCAGTTGCCCAGCTGGGCACTGTCGTATGCAGTTGAAGCGTGACATGCCACTGATCGCACTTGTGCTATCTGCCGCTGCTACCGGCGCTGCTGTTGCGCTGGATACAGCCTGGCCGCTTGGCGCCGCGCTTGCCGTAATGCTTGTTGCAATGGTCGGAGCCAAGGAATGACCACGCGCGAAAAGCTTCTCGGCTACTTGCGAACACATAAGACACCAGCCACCGTTCAGTCGCTTACTGAACGCTTCATGCTTTCAATCACAGGGGTACGCAATGCGCTTATCGAACTCGAAGACCAACAGTTGGTTGTCTCCACAGTTGTCGGTCGCCGACAATTCTGGTCCGCAGCCCGCTACCGTACAGTGGCCGTTTCCCAACCAGTTGATCAGGCCGAGCGACCAGCCGCCGTTATCCCAACGTCCTATCCGCACGTTCGCGGATATGACGACTGAGGTCGGCGAGGCGCTATGGTGACCGTCGTTGACGATCTTATACAAGATTGCAAAGGCATCATCGACTACTACGTCGACAAAGCTAAGTTGCCTGGAGACGGCAAAGCGGTCATACGCAACGCAATGTATGCACGAGTAAACCGTTTGACGTTTTCCGGGTTTGGTCAAAGAGTCCCGTTTAATTGGTTGGGAGTGAGAAAGAAATGACGCAAGACGACATTATTCGCATGGCCTGCGGCTATACCGCGGTCGACCCGCGCTGGTACGAATTACTTGAACCTGCGGATTTCATAGCGGACAAAGAGACCCATGACGTAGCTGTGATTGTTAGCGTTCACAAGCAGCGTCCGATTGCACCTGATTATTACCGGTTAAATTTTGCCGACGGCAGCTACATGGATGCTACAGACAATGACGTGTCAGCGAATTATCGGCCGTATGTTTTGATTAGCAGGATTGCTGCCATCGAGCAATACGACCAGACCTCGCTTGAACTGTGCAAGGAATGCGGTTGGAAAGCCATTATTCCTGGTGATGGTTGCTTGGTCTGTGCGCGGCAGAAGGCGAAGCCGGTAGCGTGGATGTTTGACTTTATGGCAGACAACCGAGACGAGGTAATCCGGGACTGGGTGACTCAGGACTATGCTGACATTAAACGAGAGAACGGTTTTAACGTGCGACCGCTATACGCTGCACCACCTGCCGTCACGCAGAAGCCGGTTGCTTACGTTGACCAGAGAATTCACGGATGGCCCGATTGTTTTGTGATGGAGCCAGATCCGCCGCATACGGTGCCTCTCTACGCCGCACCGCGTCAATGGGCCGGGCTGACGACGCAGGATATCGAGGACGAGTGGGAGAGGATGACAGGGCACAGCATATTTGCAGGCGACCGTAGCGCGGGACGCAGCATGTTTTTGTCGCCAGATGAGGTGGTTCACTACACCCAAGCCATTGAAGCAAAGCTAAAGGCCATCAACACATGACCCAACAACTTACCGAAGACCTCGCGACGATCGCCCGCAACGGCATCGACAAGTTGCTGGCGATCACCCCTGCTGCACACAAAGCCCTTGACGCCCTCGACCTCATCGCCAAGCACGAGCAGGGCGTTAGCTGGACGGTACGCAAGCCCAACGGCCACATCGTGACCATCTACCCGGCCAAGGTCTGCGAGGAAGCCGCCGCCGCATTAAGGGCTCACCTGTGATCCGCATGGGGCCTATCCTCTACGCACGCCTGGTCGGCATGCTGGTCGATGGGCCTGTGACGATCCAAGACATACAGGACGAGCTGGGGCTGCATGAGTTCACCGTACGCGACTACGTCAAAGCCCTGCACAAGCACAAGCTCTGCCACATCGCCGTCTGGTCGCTTGCTGGGCCAAAGCAGCGCCGCGTCGCGCATTACACCTGGGGCCGCGGGGCCGACGCTCGCAGACCACCGCCGCTGCCTGACAAGCTCAGGCAGTTGCACTACCGGCAGCGCCAAGCTGCCAGAACACTTCAACGAGCAATGTCCAACTTCACCAAAGGAGCAATCAAATGAAACCCGCAATACCGCTGCACGACTCACGGTTCAAGTACACGCCAGCCGCTCAGACCAACGTGCTCGCCACATGGCGGCGCTTTGGGTTCGTGCCACCCACCGAGGCCAATCCTGACTACTTCAAAACCATCAAACAGGAACTCAACGGTGTCACCGACTGAATTCCGACGACTGCAACGCCGCGCTGGACTGCTCAACCGAGAGGTCCAGCAGTTATGCGGCGTATCTGACCAGACGGTCATTAACTGGCGGCATGGCCACACTCGCGTGCCTGGATCCGCCATTGCGCTACTGCGCATCATCGCAACCAACAGGGACAACCGTGAAGCTCACCGCATCTGACGGACATAAATGGCGCATTCAGCGCCTTGAGAAAGCACGCCGGCTTATTGAGCAGTCGCTGGGCGTTGACGCCGACAACATCATTGCCGGGCTTAGTGACCACGACGACGCCTTAATCGTCTACTGGCATCGCGACTTCACACAGCGCGATGAGCGTGCCGTTGACGGAGCTTGGCGCACGCTGGGCGCATCTATCGTAGTCCACGCCGTCGAGAACCGGGCGCGGGTCGATGCACGATGACGACCACAGCCGATTACGCGGCCAGCTATGTAGCCCAGCTGGGCATGCAACTTGTGCCGCTGCCGCCTCGCCAGAAGCGACCCTTAACCGACGACTGGGGCCGCAACCTCATCACCACACAAGTCCAAGCCCGCGACTACTGGCTGGCTAACCCTGACGCCAATATCGGCGTGGCGCTTGGGCCCAGCAGGGTCTGCAGCTTCGACGTTGACGACCTTGAGTCAACCCGCGCGATCTGCGCTGAGTTCGGCTGGGACCTGGATGCGCTGATTGCCCAGCACCCGACATGCCAAGGGCAACCGCCAAGCGTCCGGGTCATGTTCCGGGTGCCTGCAGGGGTCCAGTTGGACTATCACTCGCTGACCTGGCCCAGCCGCGACGGCTCGGGACGCATCACGGTGTTCGAGCTCCGCGCGGCCACGGACCAGCAGCGCCAGGACGTGTTGCCGCCGTCAATCCACCCGGCTACCGGCCAGCCTTACGCTTGGCTGACGCGCCCTCGAGCTGCCGCAGGGCTCCCAGAGCCGCCGGACTGGTTGCTGGCGCTCTGGTCTAACTGGGACGCGCTTAAGCCTCAGTTGCAGGCCGTATGCCCGTGGTCGGTGCCCAGCAGGCCGGCAGCACCACCTCGAGCCCAGCGGCAAGGCGATTCGGTCATCGAGGCTTACGATCAAGCGCACAGCATTACGGACGCGCTGGCGCGCTATGGGTACCGCCGCCAAGGCAACCGGTGGCTGTCACCGCATAGCAAAACCAAGCTGCCGGGCGTCGTGGTCTGGCCCGACGACAACAAATGCTGGATCCATCACGCCTCTGACCCGCTCTGCAGCGACGAGTCGAATCAGCCAGTTGGGCCGTTCGATCTGTTTGCTGAGTATGAGCATCAAGGCGACCTGTCGATGGCGGCACGGGATGCTGCCCAGCAGATGGGGCTCACAAGGGCACCGCGGCCGCGGCAGGTGGCCGAGCGCATTGACCCAGAGACCGGGGAGATCACGGTCGGTGACACTGGGCTCATGGCACCGCTACCGGACACTACCGACAAGGGCAAGGTGCTGGGCACGATCGAGAACTTTGCCGAGATCACCCGGCGGCTCAACGTGACAATCCGTTACAACGTGATATCAAAGGACGAGGAGGTCCTGATACCCAACGGTCGGTTTTCGATCGACAACCGGGCGAACGCGAGCCTGGCTTGGCTCATCAGCTGGTGTGCGCGCTACAGGATGCCCACCGACAAGATTTCCGATTTCGTCACCTACCTAGCCGACCAGAACCAATACAACCCGGCGGCAACCTACATCCTGAGCCGCCCGTGGGACGGCCAGAGCCGCCTGCAGGCGCTGTACGACACGATTGTGTCCAGCGGGCCGGCGGCATTGAAGGAGATTCTGATCCGCCGTTGGCTGATATCCGCGGTAGCGGCAGCGTTTGAGCCCGAGGGCGTGTCTGCGCATGGCGTGCTGGTGTTGCAGGGTGCGCAATATGTGGGAAAGACTAAATGGTTTAAGTCTTTGGTCCCTGCTGAAACCAGACTCGCGCAGGATGGAATGATGCTGCGGCCTGAGGATCGAGATTCAGTAAAACAAGTCTGCTCATTCTGGCTTGTTGAACTCGGAGAATTGGACGCGACTTTTCGCAAAGCGGATATTGCCCAGCTGAAAGCATTCCTTACGCGCGACCGTGATGTATTACGCCGCGCATATGCAAAGCGCGAATCTGAATATGCCAGGCGCACGGTTTTTTTCGCTTCAGTTAATCCGAGAGAGTTTCTCCATGACGCCACCGGTAATCGCAGGTATTGGGTTATCGAATGCGATTCCATCAACCACGACCATAACATCGACATGCAGCAGCTCTGGGCCGAGGTGCATGCGCTGTATGAGCAGGGCGAATCGTGGTTCCTGCAGCCCGAGGAGATGGCCCAGCTGAACCAGGCCAACGAGGAATTCGAGGTTCGAGACCCTATCGAAGACCGGATTTCCAGCCGCCTGGACTGGTCCAGCGACGAGCAAACGTGGCGCTGGATGACCGTAACCGACCTGTTGATCGAGATCGGGGTTGACCGTCCGTTACGTTCCGACATTAACACGGCGGGTCAGATGGTCCGCAAGCTGAACGGCAACCAGGGGCGTAAGTCCAACGGGGTAAGGCAGCTGAAAGTGCCTCCGCAGGCGTGGCAGGGTCAGTAGGGGCGTAGGCAGGGTCATCAAATTATTTGGGGTGACCCTGTCCTAAGTCCTTGATTTTCTATATATATATCCTATATAGGGTCTTAGGGACATAGGGTATAGGGTAAATATATAGGATACGTTATAAGTAAAAAGCGGTAATACGCGTGGAATTGGGTATATATAGGGACCTTGCGCCCCTTGCGCCCCTGACCCTGTTTCGCGCCCCTGTTACGCCCCTGCCTGCGCTGGGCAGGTAGTTACGCGAAATAACTGACCGAGGAGTCAGTAAGCAAGGCTTGCGCTACCCGCTGGACGGGAGTAGGCTTCACGCATGCAGATCACGATCACGCACAACCTGGCCCAGCTGCTGCCCAAGCTAGGCGCTATCGGCCAACAGCAGATGCCCTTCGCGGTTGCGCGTGCGCTGACGTTCACGGCGCGTGAGTCGATGGAGGCAGTCCAAGCATCCATGCCTGGGCGTTTTACGCTCCGCCGCAATTGGGTGGTCAAAGGCATTCGGTATCGACCCGCGTCGAAAACCAAACTCACCGCATACGTTTTCACAAAAGACGAGTTCATGGCGCGCCAGGAAACTGGCGGCATCAAGACCGGCAAACCTGGCGGGGGCAATTTCTCATCTGCAAACGTGCCTCAAAATTCTGGAAAACGTGTCCGATTCAATGGCATTGGCCGCGTCGCTGTACCAACGCAAAATGTGTTGCGCGGCAAGCAGGACATAATCAAGAAATCGGATTTGCCATCAGGGCACGGCGATAAAGCGTTTGTGATCGGAAACGACAGCAACCAGCAATTGCTGGTTCGGAGATTCCAGAAAGGCAAACGCGCCGGCTTGAAGGTTTTGTACGTTCTGAAAAAGCAGACCTACGTCAAACCCAGATTCGGTATGCGCGACACTGTCGTGAATACCGTCAAGACCAGGTACGCGGAAATATTTGAGAAATCAATTACGGACGCGATGGCGAACTCAAAATAATTCAGACAGGTTCGCTGGAAATATTTCGCTGAAGCCTCCCCGTGAAACTTAATCCGCCAAATCGGCGGATTTTTTTTTCCAAAAATTCCTGGGGGGGTATAGGTTTTGGAGGGTAGTGACCACTAACCTACCGAAACGTCGTGTGGAACCAACAAAATCGTTGGTTTCACGCCACACGACGTTAGTGTGTGCTCACTTCGTAAATTGGTAAAAAAACAACGGAAACGAAAGTGAGTGCGCACTAACTTAAATCAGGATTTTCGCGCTGTCAATCGGCGCGATTTGCGCATGCGGTCGGCATGTGGCGGAATTACCGCACGCGCTGCACTTCGTGGCGCATTAACGGGAAGGTGATTTAAATGAGCGGATTCGTTTTCTATGATGGCCCTTCAATGATTGACGGGGCGCCGATTGTCGCAATCGCGGTATTGGAGTCTGACAATCGTAAGACTGGCAACATGGTGCAAACGTACATATTGCGCGCCGATGCGCATCCCGTCGACGCAATCCGCACGGGCGAGGATTCGAGCATATGTGGCGATTGCATGCATCGCGCACGCATGGTCGAAACAATCGACAAGCGCGGGCGCAAGCGCTTAAAGCGCGTCCGGACGTGCTACGTCAATGTTGGTCAATCTGTCGCGGCCATATTCGGCGCATGGGTTCGCGGATCGTATCCGCTGGTCGATCCGGCCGATGCTGCAGAGATTGTCGCGGATCGCGTGGTTAGAATCGGATCGTACGGCGATCCGGCCGCTGTACCGGCTGGACACTGGCATGCGCTGATCGCACGCGCTTTGGGTCATACCGGATACTCGCACCAATGGCGCACGGCGCATGCTCAGGGCTTGCGCCACATCGTCATGGCGTCGGCGGATAGTGCGCAGGATCGCGACCTCGCCCGCGCAATGGGATGGCGAACCTTTACCGTCCGCACGGCCGATCAGCCTCTAGCAGCTCGCGAGATTGCATGCCCGGCATCGCCTGAAGGCGGAAATCGGCGTCAATGCATTGATTGCAAAGCTTGTGATGGCGCGGGCGCGAACAATCAGCGGGCGAGTGTGGCAATCATCGTGCACGGGCCAGCTGCCCGTGCTTTTGTGGGGGCTTGACATGCAATCCTCAAACCTTGCGCAATATCTCGGTGGCGCGCTGATAGGCGCGTTGTGGGCTGTGATCTTATGGGGGGCGATGTGATGAAACCCGGCTCAATGGTCGCGATATCAGCGGGCCCGCTCCGGCTCGCCCGTGTGCTGTCGATCAACGGCTCGCGCGCCACACTTCGCACGCTGGACACTAACCGGACCATTGTCCGACCCGTAGGGATGCTGTGGGCAGTGCTGGACCCGCTTTAGCGTTACCCTCTAAGCCCCATTAAACCCGCTCAGGCGGGTTTTTTTTCGCCCGTTGATCCCCTGATACCTATCGGCATGCGATCGCGCCACAGCGGGCCCGCAATCGGTCCGCGCGGGCATGCCATGCGACACATATAACCCGCTCGCTGCCCGCTGCCCGTTCGCCCTGGGCGACTGAATAACTTACAAAACCATAGGGGATTTCCAAGCTTCCCGGGTTTTCTGCGCGCTTACTTCGTCCGTTGTATAAATACAACACTGTTGCGTGGAACCAACACTCGAGTGTTGCGTGGAACCAACATGTTGCGT
>Ga0315902_10001766_pt1 | contig 34346 bp, 32 predicted proteins | sample LakEriMetagenome_9_FD_203523 | JGI IMG/M metagenome (GOLD analysis project Ga0315902, IMG submission 203523) | Freshwater fungal communities from buoy surface, Lake Erie, Ohio, United States - Buoy 12 MA117 | ecosystem: Environmental > Aquatic > Freshwater > Lake > Lake biofilm | place: USA... | reverse complement strand
CAACACCATCTGCATATCGTGCTCGAGGCGGTCATTGCTTTTGTGGACGATCTGGTTGATCGCAAACGGCGCAGCCGGCTTGTCTGGATTCGCCAGGTTGTAGGCGGCCAGCGTCTCGGTGATCTCGTGCAGCCATTCGTCAAGCTGCGAGGCAGGCCGGGCATTGAGCGCTGGCATGGAGCCGACCACGCCGGCCTTGCACTGCTCAATCACCAACTTGGGGTTGCTGATGATGAACAGGGGGGCGGCGATGATGGGAAGCGGCAGCTTCTGCAGGGGGGCGGGCAGTCGGGACATGAGGGAGTCTTTCAAAAAGCGTCCAGGGCCATCGCGGTGACGCTGTCGGCGCCCTCGACGATGCTGTCACGCTGGCCCGGCGCCTTGGCCAGGATGTGATCGGCATAGAAACGGGCCGTGGCCATCTTGGCCTGCATGAAAGCGTCGTCTTCGCCCTGCCCCACCTGGCCCTGGGCCGCCAGGTAGGCGCGTGCCATCTGCCAGCCCGCAACCAGGTTGCCCGCGAGCATCAGATAAGGCACCGAGCCAGCGTACACCGCATTGGGCGAAGACTGGCCGACCAGGAAGTCGACCACCTCCAGAAACGCCTTGCGCGCAGCCACCAGCCGCTTGTGCACGGCACGCGCACCCTCGTCGCCGGCGCGGGCCAGATCGGCCTCGGTCTTCTCGACCTGCGCCGCGATGGCGCGTGCGGTCTGACCGCCATCGCGCAAGGTCTTACGGCCGACCAGGTCGTTGGCCTGAATGGCGGTGGTGCCTTCGTAGATGGTGAGGATCTTGGCGTCGCGGTAGTACTGGGCGGCGCCGGTTTCTTCGATGAAGCCCATGCCGCCATGCACCTGCACACCCAGCGAGGTGACCTCCAGGCTCATCTCGGTGCTGTAGCCCTTGACCAGGGGCACCATGAATTCGTAGAAGGCCGTGTTCTGCTTGCGCACCTCGGCATCCGGGTGGTGGTGGGCCGCGTCATACGCCGCCGCAGCCACAGCGGCCATCGCGCGGCAGCCCTCGGTGTAGGCGCGCATCGTCATGAGCATGCGCTTGACATCGGGGTGATGAATGATCGGCGCGCTGGCCTTGATCGAGCCATCGACCGGGCGCGACTGCACACGATCGCGCGCATAGGCCACGGCCTTTTGATAGGACCGCTGGGCCACCGCGATACCCTGCACGCCCACGGCGTAACGGGCCGCGTTCATCATGATGAACATGTACTCCAGGCCGCGGTTTTCCTGGCCGACCAGGAAGCCGATGGCTCCCCCTTGGTCGCCGTACTGCAGCACCGCGGTGGGTGAAGCCTTGATCCCCAGTTTGTGCTCAATGCTCACGCAATGCACATCGTTGCGCGCGCCCAGCGCGCCATCGGGCTTGACCATGAACTTGGGCACGACAAACAGGCTGATGCCCTTGACGCCCTCGGGCGCACCGGCCACGCGGGCCAGCACCAGGTGGACGATGTTGTCCGCCATGTCGTGCTCGCCATAGGTGATGTAGATCTTGGTACCGAAGATCTTGTAGGTGCCATCGGGCTGGGGTTCGGCGCGGGTGCGCACCTGGGCCAGGTCGCTGCCGGCCTGGGGCTCGGTCAGGTTCATGGTGCCGGTCCACTTGCCGCTCACCAGCTTCTCGAGGTACGTGGCCTTCAGGTCGTCCGAGCCCGCCGTGAGCAGGGCCTCGATCGCACCGTCGGTGAGCAAGGGGCACAGCGCGAAACTGAGGTTGGCGGAATTGAGCATCTCGCCGCAGGCTGCGCCGATGGTCTTGGGCAGGCCCTGCCCGCTGAAATCAGCCGGATGCTGCAGCCCCTGCCAGCCGCCTTCGGCGTATTGGCGATAGGCCTGCTTGAAGCCCGGCGTGGTGGTGACGACGCCGTCCTTCCACGACGAGGGGTTGCGATCGCCCTCCCAGTTCAGGGGCGCGACCACTTCTTCGTTAAAGCGCGCGCATTCTTCCAACACGGCTTGCGCGGTCTCGTAGCCGGCATCTTCAAAGCCGGGGATGGCCGCGATCTGGTCGATGTTCGCCAGATGACGGATGCCGAACAACATGTCTTTGACGGGGGCGCGATAGCTCATGTCTGTGTCTCCCACAACCAATGCAGATGCAAAAAAGGCATCGCGAACGATGCCTTGGGGTTCTTCCGAGGGCCTTACAGGGCCTTCGTCAACTCGGGGACCGCAGCGAACAAGTCCGCCTCGAGTCCGTAGTCGGCCACGCTGAAGATCGGGGCCTCGGGGTCCTTGTTGATCGCCACGATCACCTTGGAGTCCTTCATGCCCGCCAGGTGCTGGATGGCGCCGGAGATGCCAGCAGCCACATACAACTGCGGCGCGACGATCTTGCCGGTCTGGCCCACCTGCCAGTCGTTGGGGGCGTAGCCCGCATCGACCGCGGCGCGGCTGGCGCCCAGGGCAGCGCCGAGCTTGTCGGCCAGCGGGGTCATGACCTCGTTGAACTTCTCGGACGAGCCCAGGGCGCGGCCACCCGAGACGATGACCTTGGCAGCGGTGAGTTCCGGGCGATCGCTCTTGGCAATCTCGCTGCCCAGGAATTGGCTCTTGCCGCTGTCAGCCACGGCGCTGACGGTCTCGACCGAGGCCGTGCCGCCGCTGGCGGGCGCGGCATCAAAGCCGGTGGTGCGCACGGTGATCACCTTGACGGCATCGAGACTCTGCACGGTGGCCATGGCATTGCCGGCGTAGATCGGGCGCTCGAAGGTGTCGGGGCTGTCCACACGGGTGATGTCGGAGACCTGCGCCACATCCAGCTTGGCCGCCACGCGCGGTGCGGCGTTCTTGCCGCTGGCGGTGGCGGGGAACAGGATGTGGCTGTAGGCGCCAGCCAGGGCCAGCACCTGCGCCGCGATGTTTTCGGCCAGGCCATGGGCGAATTGCGCGCCGTCGGCATGCAGCACCTTGGAAACGCCAGCGACCTGGGCGGCTGCCGCAGCGGCGCCACCGGCGTTGTGACCCGCGACCAGCACGTGCACGTCGCCGCCGCAGGCCTTGGCTGCGGTGATGGTGTTGAGGGTGGCGCCCTTGAGGGACGCGTGGTCGTGTTCGGCTATGACAAGAGCGGTCATGTCAGATCACCTTCGCTTCGTTCTTGAGTTTGTCCACCAGGGCGGCCACGTCGGCCACCTTGATGCCGGCCGAGCGCTTGGGCGGCTCGTTGACCTTCAGGGTCTTGATGCGCGGGGTCACATCGACACCCAGGTCCTCGGGCTTGACGATATCCAACTGCTTTTTCTTGGCCTTCATGATGTTCGGCAGCGTGACGTAGCGCGGCTCATTGAGGCGCAAGTCGGTGGTGATCACCGCCGGCAGGCTGATCGAGAGCGTCTCGAGGCCGCCGTCGACCTCGCGCGTGACCTGGGCCTGACCGCCCTCTACCACCACCTTGCTGGCGAACGTGGCCTGGGGCAGATCGGCCAGTGCGGCCAGCATCTGACCGGTCTGGTTGCAGTCATCGTCGATCGCCTGCTTGCCCAGGATGATCAGGTGGGGTTGTTCCTTGTCGACCAGGGCCTTGAGCAGCTTGGCCACGGCCAGGGGCTGCAACTCGACGTCGGTCTCGACCAGGATGGCGCGGTCGGCGCCGATGGCCATGGCGGTGCGCAGGGTTTCCTGGCACTGGGTCACGCCGCAGGAGACAGCGATCACCTCGGTGACCACGCCCTTTTCCTTGAGCCGGACGGCCTCTTCGACGGCAATCTCGTCAAAGGGGTTCATGCTCATTTTCACGTTGGCGATGTCCACCCCCGTGTGGTCCGATTTGACGCGGACCTTGACGTTGTAGTCCACCACCCGCTTGACGGGAACCAGGGCCTTCATGTGGGAGAGCTCCTCAGGGCTGAATTGACGTTTACGTAAACGTGAGATTTTATGCGGTGCACCTTCGGCAGGGGTCGCCGAACGGGCTTTCCGAGAAAAAAGAACGACCGTTCTTTTCGGGCGATTATAGAGAGCCCGCCCTCACCCCGCGGGCGTCGCGCGCATGTGCACCACCCGCTGCGGGGACGGGATCTCAATGCCCGCGGCGCGCAGCCCTTGCAAGATCTGCAGATTGGTGTCCGAGCGCACATTGATTTGCCCATTGACCGGATCGTCGATCCAGTACAGGAGGGTGAAATCCAAACCGTCGGGCCCAAAGCGCACGAGGCGCGCCGCGGGTGCCGGATCACGCAGGACGCGGGGCACGGCCAGCGCCGCATCGACCAACACCCGCTGCACGCGCTCGACATCGGCGTCGTAGCCCACGGTGACATCGGAGGTCAGGAGGATGCGCGAATCGGCCAGCGAGAGGTTTTCGATCCGTTCGGTGATCAGCTTCTCGTTGGGGACGATGGACTCACGTCCGTTGGGTGCGCGAATCAGGGTGTAGCGGGTCTTGATGTCCATGACCTCGCCTTCGAAGTTATCGACACGCACGGTGTCGCCGATACGCAGCGAGCGCTCGAACAGGATCACGAAGCCGCTCACGTAATTCGCCGCGAGCTTTTGCAGGCCGAAGCCCAGACCCACCCCCAGCGCCCCGCCCAGAACCGACAAGGCCGTCAGGTCAACCCCCACCGTGGACAGCGCCAGCAACAGCCCCACCAGCAACAAGGCGGCGCGCAGCGTGTTGGCTGCGACCTTGCGCAAGGACAGGTCGCTCACGGTCTGCTGCAGCACGCGGCGCTCGAGCACCGCAGAAATCCACAAGGCCACCACCATCACCGCGCCGGCCGACAAGACGCCCCCGGTCAGATCCAGCAAGCTGGTGCGGGTCTTGCCGAAGGTGAAGCGAATCGAATCCATCTCCTGGGTGACCGCGGGCAGCAGCCCCACGATCCACAGGACGGCGGCCAGCCACGCCAGCCAGGAGAACAGGCGCTCGATCAGACGCGCCAGGGCCGAGGCCGGGAAGACCAGGGTGAGCACACGAGCCAAGAAACGAATGCCGGCCAGGGACACCAGAATGGGCACCGCGATCCGCAGCAAGGCCACCGACTGGCTCTGACCCAACATCCACATCGCGCTGTAGGTGAGGACCAGCGCGAGCAAAGGAAACAGCAGGCCGTCGACGATGCCGCGCCCGAACCACACCGAGGGATCGCTCCTGCCGCGACCGGCACCCCAGCACAGGGCCAAGGCCAGCGAGAGGCAAGCCACAAGAGCGGCGATTTCCCAGACGAGGCCGGGATGGGCCAGGCCCTGGATCAATTTCTCAAAAGCGTTCATGACAGGTCCGCCAGTTCGCGCACATGCGCCTCGACACTGCGCCCCAGGGCGTCCAGGTGGTAGCCGCCCTCCAGGCAAGAGACGATACGTCCGCCCGCATGGCGCTCGGCGACCGCCTTCAGGCGGCGCGTGATCCAGGCGTAATCCGCCTCGACCAAACCGAGCTGGCCCAGGTCATCGTCACGGTGGGCGTCAAAGCCGGCGCTGACGAAGATCATCTCGGGGCGAAAGGCATCGAGGCGCGGGATCCATTCACGCGCGATCAGGTCGCGGATCTGAGGGCCGCGGGTGTAGGCAGGGACAGGAAGGTTCACGATGTTGTCGCCTCGGGGGCTCTCGCCACTGAAAGGGTACAGCGGATGCTGGAAAAAGCCGACCATCAGCACGCGCGGGTCGCCGGCCAGGATGTCCTCGGTGCCATTGCCATGGTGCACATCGAAGTCGACCACCGCGACGCGTTGCAGCCCATGGTGATCCAGGGCATGGCGTGCCGCCACCGCCACATTGTTGATGAAGCAAAACCCCATCGCATGATCACGGCAGGCGTGGTGGCCCGGCGGGCGCACCGCGCAAAAGGCGTTGGCCAGTTCGCCGAGCATGACCGCGTCGGTGGCGGCGATCGCCGCGCCTGCAGCGCGCTGGGCGGCGACCCAGGTGTGGCAGTTCATGGCGGTGTCGGCATCCAGGTGGGTGTGGTCAGGGCCACCGGCCCGGATCTGGGCGTCCAGTGCAAGGGCCTGCGCCTGCAGGTCGGCCAGATACAGACTGGCATGGGCCCGCTCCAGGTCGGCGCGGGCCGCCATCGGTGCCTCTCGCTGCACCAGCAGCGGCGCGAGCCCACTGGCCAAGAGGCGGTCGTCGATCGCGTCCAGCCGCTGCGGACACTCCGGATGCCCCGCGCCCATCTCGTGGCGGCGGCAATCGGAGTGGGTGAAATACCCGGTCTGGTGGGCCCTCATGGCATGTCTCGTCGGCAGGGTGCGCGCACGCGGCGCGCGAGCGAAAACCAGCTTAACACGCAGCCTTCGTCACAAGAAAACACGGTGCCCGTCGCCGCAGATACGTGAAAATAGTGCCCACCGGATCTCCCTGTTCGGACCGAACGCCACGATGTACCGCACCCTCCTCGCCTGCCTCACTCTCGCCCTCAGCGCCGGCGCGCACAGCGCACCCCCCGCCCCACCGGCCAAGGCCACCAAGCCTGCCAAGTCCACGAAGCCCGCCGCTGACCGGCGCGCCAGCGCAGCGCCATCGGGCACCCCCTATCGCACCCGCGAAGACGCCCTGCGCTTTGCCGACGAAATCGCCGAGCGTCAGGGGCTCGATCCCGCCTGGACACGGCGCTTTGTCTCGCAGGCGCGCTTGCTGCCCGTGGTGCAAAAGCTGATGCAGCCTGCACCAGCCGGCACGCGCAAGAACTGGGCGGTGTATCGCAGTCGCTTCATCGACCCGGTGCGCATCGCGGCGGGCGTTCGCTTCTGGCAGCAGCATCGCGAGGCGCTCGCGCGCGCCGAGCAGGAATATGGGGTGCCCGCCGAGACCATCGTCGGCATCATCGGCGTCGAGACGATCTACGGCCAGCAAATGGGGACCTTCCGGGTGATCGACGCCCTGGCCACCCTGTCCTTCGACCATCCGACGAACCACCCGCGCGCGGCCGAACGATCGGCGTACTTCCGGGGCGAGCTCGAGCAGTTCCTGGCCCTGGCGCACCGCGCGGGCGCCAGCCCCCTGGAGCCCCTGGGCAGCTTCGCCGGCGCCATGGGCCTGCCGCAGTTCATGCCCACCAGCTGGGTGCGTTGGGCGGTGGATTTCGATGGCGACGGGCGTATCGACCTGCGTCGCAGCCCGGTCGATGCGATCGGCTCGGTCGCCTCCTACTTCAAGGGCTACGGCTGGCAGACCGGCATGCCCACGCACTACCCGGTGACGCTGGAGGCCGGACGCACCGATATGGACACCCTGCTCGCGCCCGACATCCTGCCCACCTTCAGCGTGGCCAGTTTCACCGCCAAGGGCGCAGGCCTGCAGGGTGCGGCCTTGCAGCACACCGGGCCGCTGGCCTTAGTCGAACTGCAAAACGGCGATGCTCCCAACAGCTATGTGGCGGGCACTGAAAACTTCTACGTCATCACCCGCTACAACCAATCGAGCTATTACGCGATGGCGGTCATTGATCTAGGGCGTGAAGTCAAAGAGGCGCTCGCGCGCCAGCCCTGAAAGCAGGCTCAGCCTGCCGCTCCCGGGCCCCCTCACGCGACCTGGCGCTCACCGCCGGCCCGCTCCAACACCTCCATGCGCCAGGCACATCCTGCGGCGAGCAGGGCGAGCACGGCAGCGGCGACAAACAGACCCTCGTACCCCAGACGCGTGATCAAGGCGCCCCCGGCCAGCACCCCCAGCAGGCCACCCAGGCCATAGCCCATCACCGTGAAGAGCGCTTGTCCGCGCGCGCGCAGGCGCCCGGGAAAATGGTGACTGACCACCGCGATGCAGGCGGTGTGGTGAGCGGCAAAGGTGAAGGCGTGCAGGCACTGGGCGGCAACCAGCAGCACGATCCAATCGGCAGCGCCGGCGATCAGCGCCATGCGCACCACGGCCACCCACGAACACACCAGCAGCCAGCGCGTCATGGACGCCAGCCGCATCAGCCGCCCTTGCAGAAAGAACCAGGCAATCTCCACGAGCACCGAGACGGCCCACAGCGCGCCGATAACGGCCTTGCTGTAGCCCTTGCTATCCAGATAGAGAGAGAAGTAGGCGTAAATCGAAAAATGCGCCGTCACATGAAAGAACAGCGTGGCAAAGAACCAGCGCACCACCCCCTGCCGCAGCACGGGTCCGACCGGCAGGCCTGGCTCGCGGGCGTCGGCCTGCTTGTCGCGGATATCCGGCATCCAATAGGCGCAGGCAAGGACACAGGCCAGGGTGACCAGGGTCCAGGCGGGGAAGTGCCCCATGCCGAAATGCTCGAACCACGCGCCTGCTGCGAACACCGTGACCATGAAGCCGATCGAGCCCCACAGACGAATGCGCCCGTAGCGCCCCCAATCGCCCGCAACCAGATGGGCCATGGCGGCCTCGGTCAGGGACATCATCGAACCGGTGTGGGTGAACATCACGAGCAGCACCACGGCGATCCACACGGGGCCGCCGTCCCACCACAGGCCCATCGACGCTGCCAGGGCGACGAAGGCGCTCCATCGCAGCAAGCGCACCCGCTCGCCGCTGCGGTCGCTGAGCGTGCCCCACACATAGGGCGCGAAGACACGCGTGCCCGCCTGGATCGCCGCCAGCAGGCTGATCACGAACAGGGGCATTCCCAGGTGCTGCAGCCACAGCGGCAGGTAGGGATTGAAGAAGCCGATGTGGGCGAAGTAGCTGGCCGACAGGGCCGCGAACGGGGCGACCTGCCGCGCGCCGCTCGGCCCGGTCGCCTCGCCGTGTGACATCAGGCCGCGCGGCCCGGAACCGGCGCCAGGGGCGCGCGCACGTCGGCGTTCTGGGCGCGATGGCGCAGTGCGTGCTCCATCACCACCAGGGCCAGCATGGCCTCGGCAATCGGCGTGGCGCGGATGCCGACGCAGGGGTCATGACGTCCCTTGGTGACCACCTCGATGGGCGCGCCGTCGATGTCGATGCTGGCGCGCGGCGTGATGATGGAGCTGGTGGGCTTGATCGCGATCGAGACCTCCAGGTCCTGGCCGGTGCTGATGCCGCCCAGCACGCCACCGGCGTTGTTGGTGGCAAAGCCGGCCGGCGTGATTGAGTCACCATGCATGGACCCGCGATGGGCCACGCTGGCAAAGCCGGCGCCGATCTCCACGCCCTTAACGGCGTTGATCCCCATCATGGCGTAGGCGATGTCGGCATCGAGCTTGTCAAACAGCGGCTCGCCCAGGCCCACCGGCATGCCGGTAGCCGTGACGCGGATGCGGGCGCCGCAGGAATCACCGGCCTTGCGCAGGGTGTCCATATAGGCCTCGAGCGCCGAGACATCGGCCGCCGGGGCGAAGAAGGGGTTGTGGGCGACGTGGTCCCAGCTTTCGAAGGGGATGGTCAGATCGCCGATCTGCTGCATGCAACCGCGAAACTGCGTGCCGTGACGCAACGCCAGCCATTTCTTGGCGACCGCGCCAGCGGCCACCATGGGGGCCGTCAGTCGCGCCGAAGAACGGCCGCCGCCGCGCGGATCGCGCACGCCGTATTTCTGCAGGTAGGTGTAGTCGGCATGACCGGGGCGGAAACTGCGCGCGATCTCCGAGTAGTCCTTGCTACGCTGGTCGGTGTTGCGTATCAGCAAGCCGATCGGGGTGCCGGTGGTCACGCCTTCGTACACGCCCGAGAGGATCTCGACGCGGTCTTCTTCCTGGCGCTGGGTGACGTGGCGGCTGGTGCCGGGGCGGCGGCGGTCCAGATCGGGCTGGATGTCGGCCTCGGACAGCGCCATGCCGGGCGGGCAGCCATCGATCACGCAGCCGATGGCCGGGCCATGCGACTCGCCGAAGTTGGTGACCGAAAACAGGGTGCCGAAGGTGTTGCCGCTCATGGGCCTGGATTATCCCAGAGGCCCGGGCCCCACCCGGCGGGGCGCCTCAGAGTTGGGCGGTGGGGTTGGCGTCTTCGCCGGCGGGCCAGTCGCGGATGTAGGCCTTGAGCATGCGGTTCTCGAAGTTCTGGCTGTCGACCACCGCCTTGGCCACGTCGTAGAAACTGATCACGCCCATGAGCATGCGGCTTTCCATCACCGGCATGTAGCGGGCATGGCGATCGAGCATCATGCGGCGCACTTCGTCCAGATCGGTCTCGGCGGTGCAGGTCAGCGGATGGTCGTCCATCGCCGAGCGCACGCGGATAGTGCCCACCGCGCCGCCATTGCGCACCAGGGTCTGGATCACCTCGCGGAAGGTCAGCATGCCCACCAGGTCGCCATGCGCCATCACCACCAGCGAACCGATGTCCTTGTCGGCCATGAGTTGGACTGCATCGGCCAGAGCCTGATCGGGCTCGACGGTGTAGAGGGTGTTGCCTTTGACGCGAAGGATGTCGCTGACTTTCATGGGGGTCTCCTGGGCAGATGGACGCACCGGACGGGTTCGGGTCAATATAGCCCACAATTTGCGCCAATTCCAACTGCGTGGAGGCCACGTTCTATGTCCGGCTATTCCGACCCTGGCTTTGACACACTCGCCCTGCATGCGGGCGCTGCGCCCGACCCGGCCACCGGTGCGCGAGCGGTCCCGATTCACCTGACCACCTCCTTCGTCTTCGAGTCCAGCGAACATGCCGCCTCGCTGTTCAACCTGGAGCGTGCGGGTCATGTGTATTCCCGCATCAGCAATCCGACCACCGCCGTCCTGGAGCAGCGTGTCGCCGCGCTCGAGGGCGGCATCGGCTCTGTCGCCACAGCCAGCGGCCAAGCGGCCCTGCACCTGGCCATCGCTACCCTCATGGGTGCGGGCTCGCACATTGTGGCCAGCACCGCGCTGTACGGCGGCTCACAAAACCTGTTGCACTACACGCTGCGCCGCTTCGGCATCGAGACCACCTTCGTGCGCCCGGGCGATATCGACGGCTGGCGCGCTGCGATCCGCCCCAACACCCGATTGCTGTTTGGCGAGACCGTGGGCAACCCGGGCCTGGACGTGCTGGACATCCCCACCCTGGCCAGCATCGCCCACGAGGCGGGCGTGCCCCTGCTGGTGGACGCCACGCTCACCTCGCCCTGGCTGATGAAGCCGCTGTCGCTGGGCGCCGACCTGGTCTATCACTCCGCCACCAAGTTCCTGTCGGGGCACGGCACCGTGATCGGCGGTCTGGTGGTCGATGGCGGCAGCTTCGACTGGAACAGCCCGCGCGCGGCGGGGCGATTTGCCGAACTCACCGCCCCGTATGACGGCTTTCATGACATGGTGTTCAGCGAAGAGTCCACCGTCGGCGCCTTCTTGCTGCGGGCGCGCCGCGAAGGCCTGCGTGATTTCGGCGCCTGCATGAGCCCGCACACCGCCTGGTTGATCCTGCAAGGCATCGAGACCCTGCCGCTGCGAATGGAGCGGCACATGGCCAACACCCGGCGGGTGGTGGAATTCCTGGCGACTCATCCCTTCGTCGCGCGCGTCGGGCATCCGATGCTCGAGTCGCACCCCAGCCACGCGCTGGCGCAAAAGCTCCTGCCCCGGGGCGCAGGCTCGGTCTTCAGCTTCGACCTGCGGGGCACGCGCGCGCAGGGCCAGGCCTTCATCGAGGCGCTCAAGGTGTTCAGCCACCTGGCCAATGTGGGGGACTGCCGCTCGCTGGTGATCCACCCGGCCAGCACCACGCACTTTCGCATGGACGACGCAGCGCTGGCGGGCGCCGGCATCACGCAGGGCACCATCCGCCTGTCCATCGGCCTGGAAGATCCCGACGATCTGATCGACGACCTCAAGCGCGCGCTCAAGGCCGCCGAGAAACACGTGTGAGGAGCGCGCCATGCAACTGACGGTCAACGGCCACCCCACCTATTGCTACACCGGCAGCAAGCCCTTCGATCCCGCGCAGCCCACCCTCGTGATGCTGCACGGGGTGCTCAATGCCCACTGCGTGTGGATCCTGCAAAGCCGCTGGTTCGCCCACCACGGCTGGAACGTGCTGGCGCCGGACCTGCCGGGGCACGGCGAGAGCGCGGGCGAGCCGCCGCGCACGGTCGATGAAGCAGCCGATTTCGTGCTGGCCCTGCTGGACGCTGCAGGCGTGAAGCAGGCGGCCCTGGTGGGTCACAGCTTCGGATCACTCATCGCCATGGAGGTCGCTGCGCGCGCACCCGATCGCGTCACGCACCTGGCCATGGTGGGCACCGCCTACCCGATGCGGGTCTCGCCCGCCTTGCTGGAGGAATCGCTAAACGCGCCGCAGCGCGCCATCGAGCGTGTGAACGTCTACTCGCATGCGCTGATGGCGCCGCCGCCGTCTGCGCTGGGCCCGGGCACCTGGGTGCCAGGTATCACCCGCGCCCTCATGCGCCGCATCCTGGCCAGCAACCCGCGGGTCAACCTCTTTCACACAGGTTTCAAGGCCTGCGACGACTACCGTCGCGGCGAAGAGGCGATGGACGCAGTGCGTTGCCCCGTGCTGTTCGTGCTGGGGCGTCAAGACGCGATGACGCCGGCCAAGAGCGCCCAGCCCTTGCAGGCGCGTGCCCGCGATGCGCGTACGGTGACACTGGAAGCGGGGCACAGCCTCATGACCGAGGCACCCGAGGGCGTGTTGTCCGCGCTGCGCGGATTTCTGGGCGTGCCTACAGGGCGTCTTTGAGGGCCATCCCCGAGAGCCGCCCGCTGTGCCAGAGGCGAGCGGTGGCGTCGGTGTCTGGCAGCAGCAGCTCGCGGATCAAGGGGTCCAAGACCGTGGACTGCGGATCCACCAGCAGCACATAGCGTGTGGGATCGCCCTCCGACACGGGCTCGAGACGGCCCACCCAATCCAGGGTCACGAGCGTCTGCAAGACCGGCTCGAGTTGCAGGTCGGTGACCTGCACACGCTGCGCCAGGTCGGCCAGGGCCAGGCCATGGCCTGGGGTGCTGCGCGCGGCGTCCAGGGCACGCAGGGCGTCCAGAGCCAACTGAAACGGCCAGCCCGCACCCTCGCGCCGACGCAGGCCCGCAGTCAGGGAGGGCAGATCGGCCGCCAGCACCGCCCCCAGCAGGATCACCAGCCACCCCATGTAAATCCAGACCAGCAGGATAGGCACCGTGGCGAAGGCACCGTACACCGCCGAATAGGCCGGTACCGCGCTGATATAGGCCGCTAACAGAACGCGTGCGATCTCGATGCCCAAAGCCGCAAAAGTGGCGCCGATCCAGGCGTGGGCGCGCCGCACGGGGGTATTGGGTACATAGCGATACAAGGCCGCCAAGCCCGCCACCAGCAGCAGGAATTCGCCTGCATCCAGGAGCAGACGCAGCGCGCTGGGCACGTTGGCCACCAGCCCCTTGGAGGCCGAAATCAGATAGGAGCTCACGCTCAAGGACGCCGCCAGCAACAAGGGCCCCAGCGTGATGACCGCCCAGTACACCAGCACCCGCTGGGTCAGAGGACGCGCGCGACGTACCCGCCAGATGCCATTGAGGGTGCGGTCGATGGTCAGCACCAGCGAGAACGCCGTGAGGAACAGGAAGATCAGACCCACCGTGCCCAGGCGGCTGGCCTTGCCGGCGAACTGGGTAAGGTATCCGAGCACCTGGCGCGAAATCGCATCGGGCACCAGGCTTTGCACCAACCAGGCCTGCACCGCCCCCTGCAACTTACCAAACACTGGGAAGGCGGTGAACAGCGCCAAAACCACCGTGAAAAAGGGCACCAGGGCGATGGTGGTGGTGAAGGTCAGGCTGCCGGCCGACAGGCCCAGGCGGTCCTCGCGCAGGCGCTGGCCCAGGGTGCGGGCGGCCGATCGCCAGGGAAAATGGGCAATCGGGGCAAGGAAGGGCCGGTCATTCATCGGCCGCTATGATGCCATCGCCCATGTCCACACCCACGCCCCCACAGGATGGCGCGCCCTTGCCCGCCCCTGGCTCCGACGCCCCGCCTGCCCCCGACCACCACGAAACGGTGCAGCCCGCCTCCCCCGAGTTGCTGATGATCCGCCGCCTGGCCGTGGGCAGCCTGCTCGGGCTGATCGTGCTCGGACTGGCCTGGGAGCTGTGGCTCGCGCCCCTGCGCCCGGGCGGCACCTGGGTGGCCCTGAAGGTGCTGCCTCTGTGCCTGCCGCTGGCGGGATTGCTGCGCCATCGCATGTACACGTATCGCTGGGTCAGCCTACTGGTCTGGCTCTATTTCACCGAGGGCGTGGTGCGCGCCTGGAGCGACCGTCCGCCCTCCTCCTATTTCGCGATGGCCGAGATCGCGCTGTGCCTCGTGCTCTTCGCCGCCTGCGCCCAGCATGTGCGGCTGCGGTTTCGCGCAAAGGACACGGCGTGACCGCCTTGCTTGAAGAACTGGCCGGCATCGTTGGCGACGCCCATGTCCTGCATGAGGGCGACCTCAGCGCCTGGGAACTCGATTGGCGCAAGCGCTCACGCGGTAAGGCCCTGGCCGTGGTGCGGCCCGCAAACCCCGAGCAGGTGGCTGCCGTGGTGCGCGCCTGCGCCGCAGCGGGCACGGCCATCGTGCCGCAAGGCGGTAACACGGGTCTGGTGGTGGGCGGCACGCCCGACGCGTCGGGCACCCAGGTGGTCATGAGCCTGCAACGCATGCACGCGGTGCGCGCCATCGACACCGCCAACCTCACCCTCACCGTCGAAGCGGGCTGTGTGCTGCAGTCGGTGCAAGAGGCGGCGCGCGAGGCCGGCTTCCTGTTTCCCCTGAGCCTGGCCGCTGAAGGCAGTTGCACCATCGGTGGCAACCTGGCCACCAATGCGGGCGGCACTCAGGTGTTGCGCTATGGCAATGCGCGTGACCTGTGCCTGGGCCTCGAAGTGGTGACCGCGCAGGGCGAGATCTGGAATGGTCTGTCGGGCCTGCGCAAGGACAACACCGGCTACGACCTGCGCGATCTGTTCATCGGCAGCGAGGGCACGCTGGGCATCATCACCGCGGCCACGCTCAAGCTCTATCCCCAACCCGCCGCCACCCTCACCGCCTGGGCCGCGGTGCCCACGATGGAGGCGGCGGTGCGTCTGCTCGAAATCGCTCGTACCCGACTCGGTGCGGGGCTGACTGGTTTTGAGGTGATGGGGCAGTTTGCCCTGAGCCTGGTGGTCAAGCACTTCACGGCGCTGCGTGTGCCCTTTGCCGATGCCAGTCCGTATGGCGTGCTGCTGGAGAACGCGGTGCAGGGCGACGAACAGGCGGCGCGCGAGGGCTTCGAGTCGCTGCTGGAGATCGCCCTGGAAGAAGGCTGCGCCACCGACGCCGTGATCGCCGAGAACATCGCCCAGGCGCGCGAGCTGTGGCATGTGCGCGAGTCCATCCCGCTGGCGCAGGCCGAAGAAGGCCTGAACATCAAGCACGACATCTCGATTCCGATCTCGCGCATTCCCGCCTACTGCGCGCAGACCGACGCCCGCTTGGCGCGCGAGATTCCCGGTGTGCGGCTGGTCAACTTCGGGCATCTGGGCGACGGCAACCTGCATTACAACGTGCAAGCCCCCGAGGGCGGCGATGCCCGCGCCTTCTTGCGTGACCAGGAAGACCGGGTCAACGCCATCGTCTACGAGCAGGTGCGCGCGTTTGATGGCTCGATCTCCGCCGAGCATGGCGTGGGCGGCCTGAAGGTGGACACCCTGCCCGATTACAAATCGCCGGTGGCCCTGGGCCTGATGCGGTCGGTCAAGCAGGCGCTAGACCCCGGCAACCTGCTCAATCCGGGGCGGGTTGTGCGCGTATGATATGCGCATGACGCATGGAGGCCGCGTATGCTGACATTTGAAGGCGCCCCGAAGAAGCCCACCAACTTGACCCTGAACACCCGGGTCCTCGAGATGGCCCGCGAAATGGGCATGAACATCTCCCAGACGGTCGACGAGCTGCTCGCCGCCGAGGTCCAACGCCGCTACTGGGAACGCTGGAACGAAGACAACAAGCAAGCCATCGCCGAGTACAACGCGCGAATCGCCAGCGAGGACCTCCCCCTGGCCAAGTACAGGACTTTCTGACGATGGCGCGCTTCGATGTCTACCTGCACCCGGAAGCCGAGGCCAGGCGCAAGACTCCCTTTCTAATCGATGTTCAGAACGAATTCATCGACGGGCTACAAACGCGTGTCGTCATCCCGCTACGGGCGGCGACCGTTAACCAGCGGCGCCTGAGAGACCTCAATCCAGAGTTTGAGATCAATGGCAAGCGCGTGATCCTGGACACCCCGGCGCTGGCAGCCATCCCCGTTCGCGAACTCGGCAAGTGCGTGGACAATCTGCGCTCACGCCGTGCGGATATCCAGTCCGCCCTCGATTGCCTATTTGGCGCCTACTGAATCCCATGTCCCGCCCCATCCGCTCCCAATACGAAGACTTCATGCGCCACGTCTACACGCAGGGCGTGGCCAAGACCGACCGCACGGGCACCGGCACGCGCAGCGTGTTTGGCTACCAGATGCGGTTCGATCTGAACGAGGGCTTTCCGCTGGTCACCACCAAGAAGGTGCACCTGCGCTCCATCATCCAGGAGCTGCTGTGGTTTCTCAAAGGCTCGAGCGACAACAACTGGCTGCGTGAGCGAGGCGTGAGCATCTGGGACGAATGGGCCCGCGAAGACGGCGACCTGGGCCCGGTGTACGGCGTGCAATGGCGAAGCTGGCCCACGCCCGATGGCGGCCACGTCGACCAGATCGCCGAGGTGGTCAAGACCCTCAAGACGAATCCGGATTCGCGACGCATCATTGTGAGCGCCTGGAACGTGGCCGACATCCCTAAGATGGCGCTAGCTCCCTGTCACGCCTTCTTCCAGTTTTATGTGGCGCCCTCGCAGGTGGCCGGCGAACCGGCCAAGCTGTCGTGTCAGCTCTATCAGCGCAGCGCCGACATCTTTCTGGGTGTGCCGTTCAACATCGCCAGCTACGCGCTGCTCACACACATGATGGCGCAGCAATGCGGCCTGGGCGTAGGCGACTTCGTCTGGACCGGCGGTGATTGCCACATCTACAGCAACCACCACGAGCAGGTGGAACTGCAGCTGTCTCGCACGCCCCACCCCTATCCGGTGTTGAACATCCAGCGCAAGCCCGATTCAATCTTCGACTACGAATACGAGGATTTCGAAGTTCTGGACTACCAGTGTCACGGCGCCATCAAGGCGCCCGTGGCGGTTTGAGGCCGTGAAGCTCGGGCTGATCTACGCACGCGCGCGCAACGGCGTGATCGGCGCGGGCGGCACCCTGCCCTGGCACCTGCCGGCCGATCTGGCGCATTTCAAGTCCCTCACGCAGGGCTGCCCGGTGATCATGGGCCGCAAGACCTGGGACTCTTTGCCGCCTCGCTTTCGGCCCTTGCCGGGGCGGCGCAACATCGTGGTGACGCGCCAGGCTGACTGGCAAGGCGCTGGCGCCGAGCGCGCGCTGTCTCTGGCGCAGGCCCTGGCGCTGTGCACCGACGCACCGACAGCCTGGGTGATCGGCGGCGCTGACATTTACGCGCAGGCCCTGCCGCTGGCGCAGATGATTGAAGTCACCGAGATCGACCGCGACTATGCGGGCGATGCCTATGCCCCGCCACTGGGGCCCGGCTGGATCGCAGCGAAGCGAGAAGACCACACAGACGACAGCGGCTTGCGTTACGCCTTCGTCACCTACCACCCCGCCTGAAAAAACGAGGAGACCCCATGTCTGGAAGCGGCTTTCACGTGCACGGCCCGCACGACCACGAACTGGAACACGCCACCCACCACGGCGGTGGCCATGACAGCGGCGATGCGAAGATGACCAACCAGATCGCGCTATTCACCGCGGTGATCGCCACGGTGGGCGCACTGTTCTCGTACATGGGCGGGGCCACGCAGGCCAACGCCAGCCTGTTCAAGAACAACGCCGCGATCAGCAAGACCGAGGCGTCCAACCAGTGGAATTACTTCCAGGCCAAGAGCACCAAGCAGTCGCTGGCCGAGATCTCGCGCGATCTGGCACCGGCCGATCGCCGTGAGGCCTATCAGGCCAAGATCGACCGCTACGAGAAAGAAAAGAACGAGATCAAGGCCGACGCCGAAAAGATCGAAGCCAAGGCCAAGGAATGGGATCGCAAGAGCGACGAACAGCTGCATCAGCACCATCGCTGGGCCCAGGCCACCACCGTGCTCCAGGTCTCCATCGCCCTAGCCGCCATCGCCCTGCTCACACGCAAGAAACAGCTGGAATGGGCGATGTTCGGCGCCGGCGCCATCGGCGTGGGTGTGGGCGTGCTGGCGGCCATGCATATCTAGCCGAGGCGCCGTGAAGCTCACTACCTGGAACGTCAACTCCCTCACCGCCCGCCTGCCGCATGTGCTCGATTGGCTGGCGGCCAATCCGGTCGATGTCTTGTGCCTGCAGGAGCTCAAACTCACTGACGACAAGTTTCCGCTGCAAGCCCTGGCCGAGGCGGGCTATCCGCATTGCGCGGTGTTCGGACAGAAGACCTACAACGGCGTGGCCATCATCAGCCGAACGCCCTTGCGCGAGGTGGTGCGCAATATCGAGGGCTTTGAGGACGAACAATCGCGCGTGATCGCGGCGACAGTCGACCACCCCCAGCACGGCGCGCTGCGCGTGATCAACGGCTACTTTGTCAATGGACAGGAACCGGGCAGCGAAAAATTTGCCTACAAGATGCAGTGGCTGCAGGGCCTGCAGGCCTATGTGACCCGCGAATTGCAAAAGCACCCCAACCTGGTGCTGCTCGGTGACTTCAATATCGCCCCCGAAGACCGCGATTCCTACGACCCCGTGGGCCTAGCCGGCACCATCCACCACACCCAGGAAGAACGCGCGCACTTTCAGGCGCTGCTGGCCCTCGGCCTGGTCGATGGCTTTCGCCTGTTCGACCACCCCGAAAAAACCTTCAGCTGGTGGGACTACCGCATGCTCGGTTTCCAGAAAAACCGCGGGCTGCGCATCGACCATGTTCTGGTGAGCCAATCCCTGCGCCCCGCCGTCACCGCCTGCGCGGTCGACCGCACGCCGCGCAAGTGGAAGCAACCGAGCGACCACGCGCCGGTCACCGTCGATCTCTGACCATCACGCCCCTCGGGGCTTATTCCAGGCCCAGTTCCTGGATCTTGCGGGTGATGGTGTTGCGTCCGATGCCCAGTTTCTGGGCGGCCTCGATGCGACGCCCCCGTGTGGTGCCCAGGGCGGTGAGGATCAGGCGCGACTCGAAACGGCGCACCAGTTCCTCCCAGACGTCGGTGCGGCCGCTGGCCAGCAGGGCCTGAGCCTCGGCCTGGAGCGCGCCCTCCCAGCCGGCGCCGTCTGCAGGGCCTACGCCCTGGGCAGGCACCCAGGCCGCCCCGACGGGCACGGACAGGGCCACCCCGTTCACGGCGGCGGGGGCCGCCGTGGCGACACCCGAAGAATCCGGCACGACAACAGGCGCGGCGTCCGGCAATGCCGGTGCCGCCAGCACCTCGGGCGGCAGGTCCTTGGGCTCGATCAATTGCGCGGGGGCCATGACCGTGAGCCAATGACAGATGTTTTCCAACTGGCGCACATTGCCCGGGAAGGCGAACACCGACAGGCGGGCCAGCGCTGCATCTGAAATGCGTTTGGGCTCGACGCCCAGTTGCTGCGCCGACTGCTGCAAGAAGTGACGCGCGAGCGTGGACACGTCTTCGCGGCGCTCGCGCAGCGCGGGCAGGCGCAGACGAATCACGTTCAGGCGGTGAAAGAGGTCTTCGCGGAAGACGCCATCTTTCACCCGCTGCTCCAGGTCCTGGTGGGTAGCGGCGATCACGCGCACATTGGCTTTGACCGCGCTGTGCCCACCGACACGATAGAAATGACCATCGGAGAGCACACGCAGCAAACGCGTCTGCAGATCGAAAGGCATGTCGCCGATTTCGTCGAGGAACAGCGTGCCGCCCTCGGCCTGCTCGAAACGACCGCGACGCGCGGTCTGCGCGCCGGTGAAGGCGCCGCGCTCATGGCCGAACAACTCGGACTCGAGCAGGTCCTTGGGGATGGCGGCGGTGTTGATCGCCACGAAGGGCCCATTGGCGCGCGGTGAGTGCTTATGAAGCGCGCGCGCCACAAGCTCCTTGCCCGAGCCGGACTCGCCGGTGATCAACACGGTGACATTGCTTTGCGAGAGCCGGCCGATGGCACGGAACACGTCCTGCATGGCCGGTGCCTGCCCCAGCATCTCGGGGGTGGCGATCATGCGCTCCTCGGCCACTTCCTCGCGCTGGCTTTCCTGCACGGCGCGGCGGATCAACTCGATCGCCTTGGGCAGGTCAAAGGGCTTGGGCAGGTATTCGAAGGCGCCGCCCTGGAATGCCGAAACGGCGCTGTCCAGATCGGAGAAGGCGGTCATGATGATCACCGGCAGACCCGGGTGACGCGCCTTGACCTGACTCAGAAGATCCAAGCCAGTGCCACCGGGCATGCGGATATCGCTGACCAGAATCTGCGGGCCCTCGTCTTCGCCGCCGGACTCGAGGGCTTGCAGCACCTCGCGCGGGTTGGTGAAGCTGCGCGTAGGCATGTCCTCCCGCAGCAGCGCCTTTTCCAGCACGAAGCGGATGGATTGGTCATCGTCAACGATCCAGATCGGCTTCATGGGTGCTGCTACCTCGGGTCGCGTGTCACGTTTCAGGGCAAAGGAACCAGGATCTTGAAATCCGTCCGTCCCGGGACACTGTCGCATTCGATCAGCCCATGATGCTGCTGGATGAACGTCTGCGCCAGGGTCAGCCCCAATCCCGAACCGCCTTCACGCCCTGAAACCAGGGGATAGAAGATGCGGTCTTGCAGGTCCGGGGGCACGCCGGGTCCGTTGTCGATGACATGCAATTCCAGTGCCAGTCGATAGCGTTGCTTACCAAAAGTGACTTGGCGCGCGATGCGCGTGCTCAGGACCAACTGCGCGTCGCCCTGGGCCCTGCGCTCGGCCAGGGCCTGGCAGGCGTTGTGGGCGATGTTCAGGACGGCCTGTATCAGTTGCTCACGGTCGCCACGGAACTCGGGCAGCGAGGTGTCGTAATCGCGCACCACCCGCAGGCCCTTGGGAAACTCGGCCAGGATCAGGGAGCGCACCCGCTCGCAGACCTCGTGGATGTTCACATCGCCCACCACGTGCGGACGCCGGTGTGGCGCCAGCAGGCGATCGACCAGGGTCTGCAGGCGGTCGGCCTCGTGGATGATGACCTGGGTGTATTCCTTCAGGTCGCGGCCGTCGATCTCCATCTCGAGCAATTGCGCCGCGCCGCGGATGCCGCCCAGGGGGTTTTTGATCTCGTGGGCGAGGTTGCGAATCAGCTCCTTGTTCGCCTGGGCCTGATCCAGCAGGCGCTCCTCGCGCTCCTGGCGCGCCGCCTGCGCCACGGGCAGCATCTCGATCACGACTTCGCCCACGCGCTCGGTCTGGGCCAGCACCACATGCACCGGCATGGGGTCATTGCCCGCGCGCACCAAGACGGCGTCATAACGCAGCACGGCGAAGTCGTTGCTGCGAGCGCCCTGCAGGGCCACCTTGAGCAACTGAGGATCGGTGAAGGCGTCGGGGAAGAAGCTCCCCTCGATGTGGCGACGCGACGTGCCCAAGGCGCCTTCGAGGGCGGCGTTGGCAAAGATCACCGTGCCATCCACGGACACCACGGCCACCAAAGTGGCCAGCATGTCGAAGGACGCGAAACCGGAGTGACGTGCAGGGGCGTTCAAGCGCCTTATTTTGACGCAGTCAGGCGCGAGAGTTCGCGGCGCAGACCCTCGATGTCGACTTCGTTACGCGCGATGCTTACCTTCAGGTGGGCCACGCGGTCCAGGTATTTCTGGTAGTTGCGGGTCTCGGGGCCCAGCTTTTCCGGCTCGCCGTTGTTGTACTCACGCAGCAACTCGCTCTGACGCGCCTGCGCTTTACTCAGCTCGGCCTCCAGGATCGCGCGGGCGTCGGCATCGCGGGCGCGTTGCTCGCTGCTGTCCACGCGCAGGGCCGATGACACAGGTCCGCTGGCCGCCGCGACCTTGCGCCCGGGCGCGGGACGGACGGCCTCCACCACCGTTAGGGGGACGGGTTCGAGAAGCTTGCAGTCCTTGGCCTGGGCTTCGGTGGGTGCGTTGGTGTACTGGTTGCCGCAGCGGTAAACGCGGGCCGCCGAGGGCGCTGGAGCGGCGGCGGGGCTGGAGGCAGCGGGCTTGGCAGGCGCCTGGGCGTGCGCCTGCGAGAGGACCGCTGCAAGCGCGAGCACGTATGCATACTTCATGACGAATATCCCGTTCAAAACAGTTCTTCAGTATGCATTTATCTGGCCGCTCGCGGCAAGGCGCGGGCAGCACGCGCGCCAACGAAAAAGGGGCGACTTGCGTCGCCCCTTCGGGTGTGCCTGAGGCCCGGCCTGAGCGCCGGGGCCCGCAGGATCACAGGCTGTAGTACATGTCGTATTCGACAGGGTGCGGGGCCATGCGGAAACGCGTGACTTCCTGCATCTTCAGCTCGATGTAGGCATCGAGCATGGAGTCGGTGAACACGCCGCCCTTGGTCAGGAAGCTGCGGTCCTTGTTCAGGTAATCCAACGCCTGGTCCAGGCTGTGGCACACGGTCGGGACTTGCGCGTCTTCCTCGGGGGGCAGGTGGTACAGGTCCTTGGTGGCAGCCTCGCCCGGATGGATCTTGTTTTCCACGCCGTCCAGGCCGGCCATCATCAGGGCCGAGAAGCACAGGTAGGGGTTGGCAGAGGGATCGGGGAAGCGCGCCTCGATACGACGGCCCTTCGGGTTGGCCACGAAGGGAATACGGATGGAGGCCGAGCGGTTACGCGAGCTGTAAGCCAGCTTCACCGGGGCTTCGAAGCCAGGGACCAGGCGCTTGTAGCTGTTGGTGCCGGGGTTGGTGATGGCGTTCAGGGCGCGGGCGTGCTTGATGATGCCGCCGATGTAGTACAGGGCGAAATCGGAGAGGCCCGCATAGCCGTCACCGGCGAACAGGTTCTTACCGTCTTTCCAGATGGACTGGTGAACGTGCATGCCGGAGCCGTTGTCGCCAGCGTAGGGCTTGGGCATGAAGGTGGCGGTCTTGCCGTAGGCGTTGGCCACGTTCCAGACCACGTACTTCAGGACCTGGGTCCAGTCGGCGCGCTCGACGAGCGTGCTGAACTTGGTGCCGATCTCGTTCTGGCCCGCGCCCGCCACTTCGTGGTGGAAGACTTCGACCGGAATGCCCAAAGATTCAAGGATCAGGGACATCTCGGCGCGCATGTCCTGGGTGCTGTCGACCGGGGGCACGGGGAAGTAGCCGCCCTTGACGGTGGGACGGTGGCCGCGGTTGCCGCCTTCGAGCTGCTTGCCGCTGTTCCAGGGGGCTTCGTATTCTTCGATGGCGAACATCACGTTGCCAGGCTCGTTGCTCCAACGCACGCCGTCGAAGATGAAGAACTCGGGCTCGGGTCCGAAGTAGGCGGTGTCGCCCAGGCCGGAGGCCTTCAGGTAGGCCTCGGCGCGCTTGGCGATCGAGCGCGGGTCACGGTCATACGATTTGCCGTCGCTGGGCTCGACCACGTCGCACTGCAGGAACAGGGTGGTCTCTTCGAAGAAGGGATCGATGTTGGCGGTGTTGGGGTCGGGCATGAGTTGCATGTCCGAGGCCTCGATGCCTTTCCAACCGGCGATGGAGGAACCGTCGAAGGCGTGGCCGCCCGTGAACTTGTCTTCGTTGAAGGCGGAGATCGGCACGGTCACGTGCTGCTCCTTGCCACGGGTGTCGGTGAAGCGGAAATCAACGAACTTGACTTCGTTGTCCTTCACCATCTTCATCACGTCTGCGACGGTCTTGGATGCCATCAGGTTTCTCCTGTTTGGATGGTTGTTGATCAATACGGGTTGGCGATTGCAGGTTCTGTGCCACGCCCGGGCGGGCCACGTTCGCCGCAAAACCGCTGATTGTCGCCGAAGTTCGGTGGCTTGCCCGACCGCGGCGCACCAGATCGGCGCACTGCGGAGTCGCACCTATTTGGTGCAAATCCTAAGAACGCACCAATTCGGGGCCCAACTCCATGCGCTGCGCGTCCAGGCCGCGACGCAGCTGTTGGTAGGCCGGCTCGACCGCCTCGGGCGGGCCCTTGACGCCCAGGTCGATGTGTCGGCCCCACTGGGGATGGTCGACGCTGGGCAGGCTGAAGACCTTGATGGCCGGGTGGTCGCGTTCGACTTCTTCCATCAGGGGCGTGAGGGCGGCCTCGACCGCGCCGATCACGATGACCGATTTCTCGAGATACGCCTGCTGGCGAAACAGATGCCGGTAGTGGGTGTCCAGCACCCACTCGATCATCGGCCAGGCCATCACCGGGAAACCGGGCACGAAGTGCACGTCGGCCACGCTAAAGCCCGCGATCCTGTTGTACGGATTGGGGATGATGCGCGCGCCCTCGGGGAACACGCCCATGTTCAGGCGCTGCACGTTGTCGGGCCGATCGGGCTCCCAGGCCACGCCCTGCTCGCGTGCGACGTCTTGCATGCGTTCGCGAATCAGGGCGGCCGCTTCGGGATGCAGGGCCAGGGACACGCCCAGCGCCCGGGCGGCGCACTGGCGGGTATGGTCGTCGGGCGTGGCGCCAATGCCGCCACACGAGAACACCGGCATGCCCGCCGCGAAGGCGCGCGCCAGCGTGGCGGTGATGCGCTCAGGCGAGTCGCCCACATAGTCGGCCCAGGCCAGTTGCAGGCCGCGGGCGGACAGCAGCTCGATCACCTTGGGTAGGTGCTTGTCGGCGCGTTTGCCCGAAAGGATTTCATCGCCGACGATGACCAGGCCAAACTCGTGGCTCTGGGATGGAGAAGAGGTGACGGTCATGCTTTTCCGGCCAGGCGCTTTACACCCAGCCACTGTTGTTGCCAGAAGCCGCGTCCATAGTCGCGGCCTTGTTCCACCTGGTCACGAATGCCGGTGGGGTCGTAGCGATTTTCAAAATTAGCGGTGCCAAACAGCATGTCCCACCAGGGCAGCAAGACGCCGAAGTTGTGGCCGCCCAGGGTGCCTGCGCCTGCGGTTTCGTGACCCAGGCCGATGCTGTGATGCAGTCGATGAAAGCGCGGGCTGACCCACAGCCGTTCGCCCCAGCGACCGAAACTCAGACGCACATTGGCATGCTGCAGGCTCTGACTGAGTTGGGCGATGGCGACGATGGCCACGAACTGCCCCGGCGCGACGCCGATGGCCATGGCGAGCAACACCATCAAGCTGTCGTGGATCACGTCATCGAGCAGGTGGTTGCGGTTGTCGCTCCACATCGTCATCTGCCGCTGCGAATGGTGCAGGGCGTGCAGGTTCCACCAGGCTTGCAGGCCATGCTGGCCGCGGTGGATCCAGTAGTCGGCGAAGTCGAAAATCAGCAGATAGAGGATCAGGCTCACCCACGCGATATCGGTCACGCCAGGCCAGACCTGATCGAGGTGGAAGGTGCCAATGCCCGCCACGCTCAAGGTGCCAAACAAGGCATCGAACAGAGGCTGCGTGAGAAAGAACAAGGCCACCCGAAACAGGCCCAGGCGGTGGATCAGGGTGTAGCCGATGTCGATGCGCACCGCGGCGCGATCCGTGACCGCTTCGGCCGGACGCCAGCGTTGGAGTGGCCCGATCACCGCCACCAACACCACGAGCTGCGCCAGGCCCACCAGCAACCAGCCGGTCGCGGCAAAGCCGTCTTCCAGCAAATTGCCCAAGCCCATCGCGAACATCGCCGGGCTGACCCAGGCCTCAAACAGCCCCTGCTGCCCCAGGGCGAAGATCGATTCGATCCAGTCCATCATCGTGTTGTCTTCAAGCGCTTAGGCGCGGTGTTCAACGTGGCGTCTTGGCCGCGATGCCGTCGCGGTACTGCGGGTGATCGCGCAAGGTGCGAAAGCAAAAGCCCTGCGCCTTCAGACCCGTGATCAGCGGCTCAAGGACCGCCGGCGCCCACGGGTCCTTGCGTGACCAGATGCCCAAATGCGCCACGAGGATATCGCCGCTTCGAACCTCACGCAGCGCCTTCTTCAAAAGCAATTCATTGGGGTGGGTTTCACTGGACAACTCGTCGCCCAGAAACCCGGCGGGCGACCAACCCACGTGGGCATAGCCGCAGGCCCGCGTGGCCGCCAGGAAAGCGGGTGAGGTCTTGCCACCCGGCGCGCGAAAAAGCGGCAGCGGCTTGCTACCTGTGATCTGCTCGAGGCGGCTGGCCGCCTTGCCAATCTCGGTGCAGTACTGGGCGGCGGTCCAGGTCTCGGTGACGCCTGCGCGCGGGCCGGCAGACGCTCGCACCCGAAAACGCGGCGGGTCGCCGGGCACGTCGGCGCGCCAATACACATGGTCGAAGGTGTGCGAAGCAAAAGCATGCCCCTCGGCGGCGCGGGCCTTCCACCAGGGCGCCCAGTGCTCGCCCAGGCTGCCATCGCCCACCTGGGCGGCCTCGTTGGCGCCAAAGAAGGTGACCTTGACCTGGTGACGCGCCAGCACGTCGGCGATCAGCGGCGCCACTGCCATGTGGCCGGTGTCGAAGGTCAGGTACAGGGGTTTGGCGCAGGCGTCCGGGGCCTGGGCCGAGACCGGGAGCGCGGACCCGAACAGGGCACACAGCGCCGCGATGCGCAAGGCGCCTCGCAGCCCGCCCTGCACGAGGGCAGCCGGCTGGCGGTCAGCGGCGCGCGTGATCAAGCGTCCAGATGCCATGGGGCGACTTGCCCACCGCGACCTGGCGCACGATCTTGCGGGTCTCGGTGTCGATCACGGTCATCTTGCGGGCCCAGCGAGAGCTGACCAGGAGCAGCTTGCCCCCGGACATGACTTCCATGCAGTCCGGGCCGCCCGGTGCGGGGAAGGTGTCGACACGGGTGAACGACTGCAGGTCGATCTTGCTGATGGTATTGGCTACGCGATTGCTCACATAAACATGGCGGCCATCGCCCGCACCACGAAAGGCGTGAGCGCCCTGCCCTGTCTGGATCTGATTGACCTTGCGCGGCTCCTTGCCGCTCACATCCCACACCTCGACGATGTCGGCACCCGTCAAGCCCACCAGGAGATGGCGGTCATCGGCGGTGCCATAGATATCGGCGGGCATCGTGCCCGTCTTGGCGCGCCACTTCAGGGCCTGGGTAGCCAGATCGATGGCGACCAGCTCGTCGCTGTCTTGCATGGTGACGAAGGCGGTGGTGCTCTTGCTGTCGATCCACAGGTGGCTGGGGGTCTTGCCGGTGGGAATACGCTTGGCCAGTTGGACGTCCTTGCCGTCCCACTTGTAGACATCGACATGGTTCAGGCGGTTGGCCGCGGTGACGAACCACTTCATGTCGGGCGAGAAGCGCAGGTGATAGGGATCGAGAATGCCGCGCACGGTGCGCTGCACCTCGGCGGTCTTGGGGTCGATGAAGGTGAGCGAATCAGCCGCTGCATTGGCCACGATCACCGATTTTTCATCGGGGGTCAGGTACAGGTGATGCGGCTCCTTGCCGGTCGGAATGCGGCGCGTTTCCTGCCAGGTGACCGGGTCGATCACGCTGACGTTGGCGTCCAGGGAGTTGAGAACGAAGATGGGGGCTGCAGACGCCGAAGCTCCCGCAGATGCCGAAGGGGCCGACGCGGCCGGTTTGGCGGGCTGGGCCGAGGCGGCGAGGGCCAGGACAGCGGAGACGAGGCCCAGGGCCCACTTGCGCAAAAAACAGTTCACGAACAGGGCTTTCGAAGGATCCCTGAGTGTAGCCCCTCGCCTGCAGCGGCATGCGGTCACCCCACAGCAAAAAAGGTTCAGGCGCGCAGGGCCTGGAGGTCGTTCGCACCCAGCCAACGCCATTGGCCCGGCGCCAGATCCGGGGGCAGCGCCAGGCCGCCGATGCGGGAACGATGCAGGGCCTCGACCCGGTTCCCCACGGCCGCCAGCATGCGTTTGACCTGGTGGTACTTGCCCTCGGTGAGGGTCAGGCGCAAGCCGCACTCGCCCGTGGCTTCGCAGGCGGCCGCGCGTACCGGCTTGGGATCGTCATCGAGCACCACCCCGTCCAATAGGCGCTGCACCTGGCGCTCGTCGACCGGGTGGCGCGTGACCACCTCGTAGACCTTGGGCACATGGTGGCGCGGCGATGCCATGCGGTGGATGAAGGCGCCGTCGTCCGTGAGCAGCAAGAGGCCGGTGGTGTCCTGGTCCAGCCGTCCCACCGCCTGCACGCCCTGCACCGCGCCCTTGGTGGGCCGCTGACGCAGCGGCGGGGGCAGCAGGGTGTAGATGCTGGGGTAGGTGGAAGGTTTTTGCGAGCACTCGGTGCCCACGGGTTTGTGCAGCATCACATAGGCCTTGGCCTGGTAGACCCAGGGTACGCCCTGCACGGTGTAGGCCAAGCCCTCGGGCTCGAATTCGGCCAGGGCGTCGGTGCAGGGGTGGCCCTGCACGGTGACAAAGCCCTGTTGCACCAGGCCCGAGCACACACGTCGGGTACCGAATCCTTGGGAAAATAGAAGCTCTTGTATCTGCACGGCGTGCGCATCGTACAGGCCCGCCCTGCCCCCGAGAACAACTAGGAGACACCCCATGACCCGACGCCCCTTCCTGCGCCATGCCCTGGCCGCAGCCGCCACCAGCCTGCTGGCCAGCGTGGCTCTCGCCCAGGCCTACCCCGTCAAGCCCATCACCCTGATCGTTCCCAACCCGCCCGGTGGCCTGGTGGATTCGTCGGCGCGTCTGGTGGCCGAGCCCCTGGGCCGGATCCTGAACCAGAGCGTGGTGATCGACAACCGCGGCGGCGGCAGCGGCAACGTGGCCTATGGGCATGTCGCCCGCTCGCCTGCCGACGGCTACACGCTGTTGATTTCGTATTCGGCCTATCACGTGGGTAATCCTTCCCTCACACCCAAGCTGCCCTGGGCGCAAAAAGACTTCGCCCCCGTGGCCCTGATCACGGTGGCCACCAACGTCATCGCGGCCCACCCCTCGGTGCCGGCCAATACCCTGTCCGAGTTCATCGCCTATCTGAAGAAAAATCCCGGCAAGCTCAGTTATGCCTCGCAGGGCAATGGCTCGCTCTCGCACATTGGCACCGAGATGTTCAAGACCCAGACGGGCACGAGCATGGTCCACATCCCCTATCGCGGCTCCGGCCCGGCGGTGCAGGACGTGCTCTCGGGTCAGGTGCAGGTGTTCATGACAACGCCGCCCTCGGTGATGCAGCACGTGCAGGCCGGCAAGCTCAAGGGCTATGCGGTCACCGGCAAGACGCGCCATCCTGGTTTGCCCAACGTGCCGACCACGACCGAGGCCGGCCTCAAGGGCTTTGAGCTGGAGGCCTGGGTGGCCGTGTTCGCGCCGACCGGCACGCCGCCCGATGTGATCCAGAAACTCACCGCCGGCTTGAAGCAGTCGCTGGAACAACCCGAGACCAAGACCCGCGCCACCGCCGCGGGCATCGAGCTGCGTTACCTGCCGCCTGACGCGCTGGACGCGATGGTCAAACAGGAAACCGAGTTCTGGGCCAAGACGATCAAGAGCGCGGGGATCACGGCGGATTGATTTTTGTAGGGTTGTTTCGAGCAGTGGGGAAGCGCGTTTTCATGAAAACATATCGCTCTCGAAGCCAGCGTTTCTTGACGGAAATGCTGGCTCTCTTGCTTGCCTGCTGTTTTTTTTCAGCGACCGATGCGAGAGTCTCTGACCCACAAAAAATCGAGCTCGGCGTTTTCGTCACGTCCCTTCATGACTTGGATACAGACAAAGGGAACTTCAGTGCCGAGCTCTGGGTGTGGTCAAAGGCCAAGTTGAATCTGAATTTCGAGCTCCCTCGCGTCGAAATCACTAGCTTCAACAGCAAGTACCCGCATCACTTCAGCATCGATACTAAAACCCCCATCAGCAACGAAAGAATCCACTCCGCACGAAAACTAGGGGCTACTTTTCTTCACAACTACGACCTGAAGAATTTCCCTTTTGATCGACAGGTTCTCAAGATTCACTTCGAACACACTCAGGAATACGCGGACGCCTGGGAGTTCATCGCCGACCCCCAGAGCGGGATAGACAAATCCGTGTCGGTCGAGGGTTGGAAAATCGATTCGATCAAGACCCGCGTTTCCAAAAAGTCCTATGACTCTAATTTCGGGTTAACCGAAATCAATCCAAGCTTTTCACGCATCACTGTCGAAATAGACATGAAAAGAGAAGCCTTGCTGACTTTTTTCAAATTGACTCTGGGGTTGCTTGTAGCAGTCGTGATCGCCCTGCTCGCTAGCCTTTTGCCTCCCGACAACGACGACCTTTTTAGCTCCCGGGTGGGGCTGCTCGGAGCCACTTTGCTGGCGGTGGTGGTGAGCCAGCAATTTGCGGATGCAAAGGCTGGCGACACCTCGTCCGTCACGCTGATCGACTCGCTGCACATGTTAGGCAGCCTGGCAATTCTTGCCTTGTTCGTGTGTACGCTTGTTTCTCGCTTCGCGTATCTCAATGACAAGTACAGACACTACAGCCGTGCTTTTGATCGATCGGCCATTTATGTGGTTTCAATCATCTTCTTTCTGCTGTCCGCCATTTGGACTTTCATGGCGGCAACCAGCTAGGCTGCAGCGCAATCGAGGTGGGTGTCGATCACGAACTCATAAAGTCCAAGCGATCCTGCAAGGCCTTGGGCCAGGTGTCACGTTTCATGGCGGATCCGCGCAGGCGGATCTCCACCAGGGAAGGCAGACCGCACAGGGTCTCCAGGTCGGTCAGTTCACCGGAATTGCGAAGGTCCAGGCGCCTCAGGCTCTCCCAGCCCGCCAGGAAGGCCAAGGAGCCGCTGTAGCTGTTGGTCTGCAGATGCTGGACCTGCTTGCAGCCCACCAGCTCCTTGGCGTGTCGATCGGTCAGCGCGGATCCGATCCCCAAAAACTTCAGCTGCGGCAGCTGGTGCAAGACCTGGACGCTGGGAAGACGCTCAGTGTCTCGCGGGTTGTAGTGGATGTCCAAGGACTCAATGGGGCTGCCCTCGAGGCCGTCTAGCGAATCGCAGTACGGCAGCAGAAACTTGATCTTCGACGCATGGCCCACACCGCGCAGCGTCGGCATTCGACTCCAGCTCTCAAACTCGGTAAGGCGAGGCGCCTGCATCTGCGAGACATCGTGTTCCCCCCCGCTCACCTCCAGCTTTTCCAACTGGGGAAACTCGCCTGACCAGACGTACTTTTGTCCAGGTGGGGTCTTGGCCGTCGGGCTCATGCCATAACCGGTCTCGGGGTCGATCAAAGAAATGACCAACTCGCGCTGACCGGCCAGCGGCGAAAAGTCCTGGTCCAGGGTGTGCAGCTCGAGTTTGACCGACTGCAACTGCGGCAAGCCGGCCAGGGGCGACAGATCGACACGACCTGTGAGCTTCAATTCGATGGCCGTCGCCGCTTTCAATCCGCTCAAAAAGCCGATGTCTTTCAAGGCCTGGAAAGAGCTCAGGTCAATCCGGTCCGCGCTGTAACCCCGACCCGGAAAGCGCTGCAGGCTGTGCATCCCAGCCATTGCGGAAAACTCACACAATGCCTCGCACTCCGAGGCCGTACAACGCGTGAGTGCCTTGGCGCCCTCGAGCCCCTTGAGCGATACCAAGGCGGCGCAGCGCTCCAGGTTTACGGCCTTGAGCGTCGCCAGCGATTGCATCGACGCCAGGCTCTCGAGCGACGTCAACTCGCGCATATCGCGCAGCGTGATCGACGCCAAGGGGCCGGCCTCGCGCAAGAACGACAGGTCATTGCCCTGTACGCCCTCGAGCGTGATGGACTCGAGCGACTGAAAGCGCGTCAGAGGCAGCGACCTGGCCGGATCCTGGCCATGAGACAGGCTCACGGCGAGGGTCATGGAAGTGATCGCGTTGCGCGTCGCAGTGGCCAACGGCGCCGACTCTGGGGCATCCAACAAGACATGCGTCAGCGCCCAGCGTGCCCAGGGTCGGTACGGCGCCCGGGTGTCCTTGAACAATTTTCCCAGCGACTGAGTTGCGCCCGAGTACAGGGTGGGCGCATCCACACCTTCCAGAACCGCGTCATACAAGGTGGCTGATCCCGTCGTACGCAGCGTCGCCAGCATCGCCACGATGTCATTGAAGTCGGTCGAGGTCAGACCCTTCTTCACTTCGGCCAGGCTGGGGCCACCCTCCGCCACCGCCTTGCTGGACACGCGCCGCGGCTTGAGAAACTCCGGCACCGGAATCTGGTGCTTCTTGCACACCGCACGCTGCAGGGTGCGCACCACGGCTTCGTTGAGGTACTCGCGCACCTTCAGCTGATAGAACTCGTTCGCCTCATGACTGACATGAACCGCCTGCAACTGCGGCAGGTCTACCAGCACCTGAAGCTCCTTGAGGTTGGTAAATCGCACATCCAGCCGCAGCGGTTTGGCCGCATCGACGACCGATCGAATCCACGCCGCATTGACCGGCCGAATGGGCAGAACATCGGCCTGGAAGCAGCGCAAATGCGCCAGCGGCAGGCCATGGATCGCACGAGCGTCCTCCAGCAAGGTGTCGACCGCCGCGACCTGCAAGGACGTCGCAGTCTCGATCCCCGCCAGATTTTTGAGGGACGCGACGCCACGCACCTCAAGCTCTTCGAGGCCGGCCGGCAATTGCCCGAGGGCTGTAAACGCGCCCGCCGTGAACTCCAGGTGGCGAAGTGCCTCGCCCCACACCGCCGGTAGCTGTTTAACCTTCGGGCAGTTGGAGAGCCTCGCACGCTCAAGGGCGGGCAAAGCGCCCAGGGCACGGACATCCTTCAAGGCCTTGCAGCCGGAGACGCGTACGTCCGTCAAGGCCTTCAGGGGCGCCAGTGCGTCCAACTCCGTCAGACCCGTGGTGTGAATCGCCAGCAATTCGATCTTGGCGGCCGCCTCGATGCCCTCCAGACTGACTAGGGCGGGCATCTCCTCGAGGTACAGCGCGGTGGTGGCATCGGTGAGTCGCGGCAAACCCCGCAAGGAGGTCAGCGCGGCACACCCCTTGAGGCTGAAGACGCTGTAGCGCGGTGGGTCCAGCGTGTCGCTGGTCAGGCCCTCCAGCGAGGTCAGACTCGCACAGCCCTCCAGATCGATCGTTCTCAATTCACAGCTTGCCGCCAAGGGCTGCAGCGAGCGCACGCGGGCACAGTCTTTGAGCTTCAGCGTGGTGAGCGCCTGACTGCCTTTGAGCGCCGACAGGTCGGACACCCCGGCGCAGCCCTCGAGGTCTAGCGACTCCAGGCAAGCCACCGAATCCACCAACGCGCGGATCGCGGACACGCCGGGGTTAAAGGCCAAGTCGACATCGCGCAAAGCAGAAGACTCAGACAGCGCCTCGATCGACGTCAGCCCCAGCTCGCGCAGTCGTGCGACTTCCAGGCTCGGCGCCTTCAGGCCGGCCAGCGAGGCGAGGCTCGCCGGTTGGTCTTTGGTGCCCGCGGCAGTCAGCTTCAACGCGCGCAGTGCAGGCATGGGGCCCCAGTGCGACAAGTCTGCCCACACCGTACCGGGCAGCAAGGTGATCGCCAGCGATTCCAGGCCGTCAAACCCGCGCAGATGCGGCAGCGTGCGACACGCGAGCTCGAGCCGTCGGACCGCGCGGCGCAGCGCCGCCTCGGGCGTGCCCTCGAGTGCCATCGACAGCTGGTGAATCAGCAAGGCATCGAAAGCCGGCTGCGTGGCCTGCGTGCCGCGAAAGCGCGAGCTGAGCACCAGCTCGCCTGCGCCATTGACCTCCACGCCATCGAGCAGGCCCTCCGCCGGCTGGCCCAGCGCAGCACCCAACTCCAGCGCCTGTTCCAGGGTTTGCAGGTCCTCGGCTTCGGTGACCAGTTTGAGCAGCTTGGCGCCATCGCCACGCAGAGGTTTCAGTCGTTCCGCCATCTCAGAGCCCCACTTTTTCCCAACCCTTTTTGATGTTCGCGTCGATGAACTCCTGGGCGATCTGCTGCGCCGCGGCTTCATCCGGTGCGGGGCGGACATCACGATCCAGGGGCTCGGCGCGGCCCGCGCTGTAGTCGGTCCAGTGCACCACGTAGGCGGGATAGCGCTGCGAGCCCTCGGACTTGTTCGTCTGCCACACGAGCAGCTTGCGCACGGCCAACTGGCCCTTGGTGGTTTTGGTCCAGACCTCACGGCGCACCAGCGTGCTGGCGGGCAAGGCGGCGGATGCTGCAGCGGCCGGAGTGGCCGACGCGGCAGGCAGGTAGTCCTGCAATTGCGCGAAACGCACGCCGGTCTCGTCGGCGGCCTTGTCTTCGCGCAGTCGCTGCAAGACGGGATGAATCAGGCTGGCAGAGGGCATGGAGCCCGCCCGTACCCAACCCGATTCACCAAAGGTCGCCGTCTGGGCCATGGGCCGGCTGCCATCGGACAGCTCGCCTTGCAGGTCGGTCACCGTGAACTCGGCGACGAACTTGGGCTGCACGAACTGGTAAAGACCACCACTGTCGCTGGCGCGGCGAATCTGCGAGGTCGCACTCAAAGGCTGCAGGCGGGCGAACCAGGCGCTGCGCTGCGCGTCGTCGCCCAAGTTGCCGC
>Ga0315902_10001764_pt1 | contig 34375 bp, 33 predicted proteins | sample LakEriMetagenome_9_FD_203523 | JGI IMG/M metagenome (GOLD analysis project Ga0315902, IMG submission 203523) | Freshwater fungal communities from buoy surface, Lake Erie, Ohio, United States - Buoy 12 MA117 | ecosystem: Environmental > Aquatic > Freshwater > Lake > Lake biofilm | place: USA... | reverse complement strand
CTGATCGGCTCGAATGCACATTGGACGGCGTATTCGTCCTGCAGCCGGAAAGCCACCACCTCGAACTGCAACTGACCAACGGCGCCGAGGATCTGATCGTTATTGCGCAGGGGGCGAAATAACTGCGTCGCGCCCTCCTCGCACAGCTGGCCGAGACCCTTGGATAACGCCTTCATCTTGAGTGGATCTTTGAGCACCGCGCGCCGAAACATTTCAGGCGCAAAGTTGGGGATACCGGTGAAACCGAGCTTCTCACCTTCGGTGAAAGAATCGCCGATGTTGATCGTGCCGTGGTTATGCAGACCGATGATGTCACCTGCGTAAGCATCTTCGGCAGCAGAGCGATCGGAGGCAAGAAAGGTCAAGGCATCGGCCACACGAACATCCTTGCCAAGACGCACATGGTGCATCTTCATGCCTTTGGTGTATTTCCCTGAGCAGAGTCGCAGGAACGCGATGCGATCGCGGTGCATCGGATCCATGTTGGCTTGGATCTTGAAAACAAAACCCGTCAACTTTTCTTCCTGCGGCTGTACGCTGCGCTGACGAGTCTCGCGGGCTAAGGGGTCTGGCGCGTCGCGCGTGAACGACTTCAACAACTCTTCGACGCCGAAATTCGAGATGGCCGAACCGAAGAAAACCGGTGTCTGCTTGCCAGCACGATAGGCTTCGAGATCGAAGCTTTGCGTTGCGCCTTTGACCAGTTCGATCTCATCGTCGTAGGCACTAGCGGCCATGCCGAGCAACTCGCGCCCCTCTGGACTACGTAACCCTTCGATCACGATGTTCTCGCCGACGCGTCCTTTCTCACCAGCCTCGTAAACGTAAATTCGATCTTCGATGAGGTGATAGATCCCCTTGAGCTCGCGACCCATACCGATCGGCCAGGTGATGGGCGCCGTCGCGATACCGAGTACTTTCTCGATCTCGTCAAGCAACTCAATCGGCGCTCGTCCTTCGCGATCGAGCTTGTTGATGAAGGTCATGATCGGTGTGTCACGTAGGCGACAGACCTCCATCAACTTGATGGTGCGCTCCTCGACTCCCTTTGCGCAGTCGATAACCATCAAGGCGGAGTCGACTGCCGTCAGCGTGCGGTAGGTGTCTTCCGAGAAATCTTCGTGTCCTGGCGTGTCGAGCAGATTGACGACGCAATCGTTGTACGGAAACTGCATCACCGACGAAGTGACCGAGATTCCACGCTGCTGCTCGAGCCGCATCCAGTCAGAGGTGGCGTGCCGTGCTGCCTTGCGCCCTTTGACGGTACCGGCAAGCTGGATAGCGCCCCCGAACAACAACAACTTTTCCGTGAGCGTAGTCTTGCCGGCGTCAGGGTGGGAGATGATCGCGAACGTACGACGCCGCGCGACTTCGTCGCTGAGTTTCATGGGCGATATTGTCGCCTATCGGGCCTGTAAAGACAGCCGCATCACGATCGCATCCTCGCGACCTTGTGCAGCCTGATAGTAACCACGCCGCAGGCCGACCTGCTGTAAACCCAGCGACTCGTACAATCGAACGGCCGTCACGTTGCTCGGTCGAACTTCGAGGAACAGATCGTCAGTGCCGCATGCCCGAGCCACATCGAACAGATGCTCCATCATGCGACGACCCAAGCCACGAAAACGGTACTCGGGTCTCACACAGACGTTGAGGACGTGGGCCTCCCCCGCGCCGGTGCTGAGCACGGCATAGGCCGCAAACTGCTCGTCAATCTCCATGACACGGCAGTGATAACCGGCACGGATGCAATCCCGGAAAATCCCCTCGCTCCAGGGGAACGCATAGCTGAGCCGCTCGGACTCGGCGACCTTCGGCACATCGATCTCGACCATGCGTCGAATGATGACCTGCGCATCAGTCGCGGCTTGGAGAGCCTCGCGTGGCAAGCTTGCCATCAGGCCTCCGCTGGCAACTCGGCTAATACTTGTCGCGCCAACTTCAAATCCTCCCAAGCCTTGCGCTTATCGCTCGGTGTCCGTAACAAGTACGCCGGATGGTAAGTGACGATCACCGGAATTTGACGCTGACCGAAACGATGCACCGTGCCGCGAAGCTTCGCGAGCGTTGCATCGGTACCGAGCAAACTCTGCGCAGCCACGCGACCGAACGCTAGCAGAATACGCGGCGCCACCTGCTCGATCTGCTGCTGCAGATAAGACAAACACTCGTTGATCTCCTCCGGGCGAGGATCGCGATTCTCGGGCGGCTGGCATTTGAGAATGTTGGCGATGAACACGGTCTCGCGCGGCAACTCAATGGCGCCGAGCATCGCATTGAGCAGCTGTCCGGCGGCACCCACGAAGGGCTCACCTTGCCGATCTTCCTCGGCACCGGGCGCTTCGCCGACGACCATCCACTTCGCTTTCGGATCACCCACTCCGAATACCGTCTGCGCGCGCGAGCGATGCAGATCGCAGCGCGTGCACTCGGCGACGCAGCGCTTGAGCTCACTCCAAGCATCCGTAGCCGTGGACTGCCGGGCCGCCCAACGATCAATGCCGAGAGCCTCGAGGTAAGCGGCGCGGCGCAGCGGGTCGATCATGCTCCGACGGAACGTCGCAACTTCCGCCACACCCACATCAAAGGCGCGAGCGATACGTAGCAAGTGAATAGCAACAGCAGCATCGGCGGCGGATTCGCCACGACGAGCGCCAGCGAAAGCGGCACGATGACGAAATAGAAAAACTTGACTCGCGCGTTCCAATCGATCTGCTTGATGCTCTGATACGGAATCGCCGAAATCATCAACACGCCTGCGATGGCACACACGCCAAACGACAGCGCAAGACCCGCCAGATTCGGCTCGAGCCATTCGCTGGAGAACCAGACGAACGCGGCGACGAGCCCCGCTGCAGAGGGACTCGGCAAACCTTCAAAGTAGCGTTTGTCGGCCGTCGAGGCACGCGCGTTGAATCGAGCCAAACGCAGCGCGGCACACACCGCATAAAAGAACGAGGCGATCCAACCGAAACGCCCCCAACCGCTGCCGTACTCGGCGATTGCCGCAACGCCCCACTGATAAGCGACCAGCGCGGGTGCCACACCGAAGGAGACCATGTCGGCAAGGCTATCGAACTCCTTGCCGAAAACACTCTCTGTGCGAGTCCATCGGGCGACTCGACCATCGAGACCGTCGAAGACCATCGCGGCGAAAATAGCCTGCCCGGCACGCGCAAAATCACCGTGGATCGCCGAGACAATGGCGAAAAAACCGCAAGCGAGACAGCCCGTAGTGAGGATGTTGGGGAGCAGGAAAACCCCTCGCCTAACCGGCGGTACAGGCTGTGGGGTGGATGTGGAGTCGGAATTCAAGGCTGGCCACAGCTCCGCGAAGATAAAAACCGCCTCATCATAGGGGTCGAAACCTTTCGGGACAATCTCCGCATCCGTAACATGGCGCACCTGAATCGTCACCCGAGTACCTGCCCTCCATGCGTTGGTCCCGATACCCCATCAATACCGTCAAGGAAACTCCCTCCGAAGCCGAGGTCGTCAGTCATCAACTGATGCTTCGAGCGGGGCTGATCCGCCGACTTGCCGCCGGAATCTACACCTGGACCCCCTTTGGTCTACGCACGCTGCGCAAGGTCGAGAACATCATCCGTGAGGAGATGGATCGCGCCGGCGCGCTCGAAGTGCTGATGCCGGCCGTGCAACCCGCGGAGCTCTGGCAGGAATCAGGGCGCTGGGAGCAATACGGTCCGGAGCTGCTGCGCCTGAAGGATCGTCACCAGCGCGACTTCGTCATCGGACCTACTCACGAAGAGGTCATCACCGACCTCGCGCGTCGCGAGCTGAAGAGCTATCGGCAGTTACCTGCGAACTTCTATCAAATCCAATTGAAGTTCCGCGACGAAATCCGCCCCCGCTTCGGTGTAATGCGCGGTCGCGAGTTCATCATGAAGGATGCGTACTCGTTCCATGCGACGCAGGAGTCGCTGCAGGAAGGCTATGACCTGATGCGCGATGCCTATAATCGCATGTTCACGCGCATGGGCCTCGAATTCCGCCCCGTCAAAGCCGACACCGGCTCAATCGGCGGTACCGCCTCCGAAGAATTCCAGGTACTCGCCGACTCGGGCGAAGACGCCATCGCCGTCTCGGACGGCGCCGACAACTACGCCGCGAATCTCGAACTCGCACCGGCGCTCGCGCCGTCCGTACCACGCCGACCGGCTGCGGTGAGCCTCACCAAGGTTGCCACACCCCACAAGCGCACCATCGAGGAAGTGGCGACATTTTTGCAGGTCACTCCGCAGCAGTGCATCAAACTGCTGCTCGTCGAATCGACCGAAGGCGGTGTCGTCGCTCTCGCACTGCGCGGCGATCACGAACTCAACGCTATCAAGGCCCAGAAATTGCCCGGGGTCGCCAATCCGCTGCGCATGGCCTCGCCCGAGGCCGTCGTGGCCGCGACGGGTTGTGAGCCCGGCTATCTCGGCCCTATTGGACTGAAGTGTCCGCTATATGCTGATCACGCAGCGCTCGCCGCGGCGGATTTCATTTGCGGCGCTAACGAGAGCGGTCATCACTACACTGGCGCCAATTGGGGTCGCGATCTGCCCGAGCCCACGGCGGCAGACCTACGCAACGTCGTCGCCGGTGACCCAAGCCCGGGTGGCAACGGTACTCTGCGGATTCGTCGTGGCATCGAAGTTGGCCACATTTTTCAGCTCGGTAAGAAATATAGCGAAGCGATGCAGGCGAGCGTGCTAGATGAAGCCGGCAAGCCTGTGGTGATGTTCATGGGTTGTTACGGAATCGGCGTCACTCGTATCGTCGCAGCCGCCATCGAACAGAATCACGACGCAGCGGGCATCCTGTGGCCCGCACCGATCGCACCGTTCGATGTCGTCCTAGTGCCCCTCAATGCGGCAAAGTCACCCAAAGTGGCTGAACTTGCCGAGTCACTGTATGCGCAGTTGCAGCAACGTGGATTTGAGGTGCTAATCGATGATCGCGATGCGCGCCCCGGCGTGAAGTTTGCCGATGCCGAGCTCATTGGCATCCCGCACCGTATCGTGATCTCTGATCGCGGTATCGATGCCGGTGCACTCGAGTATCGACACCGGCGCGCGAGCGAAAATGAAGCCTGGCCCTTGGCGGATGTCATCGAGAAACTCGAGGCGGCGCGGAGCGCGGCACGCTAATGAACTCAGCTACGACGGTTGAAGTCCTGGTCGTATTCGACTCGCGGTACGGTGCCACGGCAGAGCTTGCCCGCCACCTGTGTCGCGGCATCGAGTCGGTCGACGGTGTCATTGGCACGCTGAGGCGCGTGCCGGCTGTTTCCGCCGAAAACGATCGCCCCGTCGTACAGGTGCCCGACTCTGGCGCCCCATGGGTCACTCACGAAGATCTGCGACGCTGTGACGGCTTGCTACTCGGTAGCCCGACTCGCTTCGGCAACATGTCTGCGGCGATGAAGCACTTTCTCGATGGCACGAGCACCTTGTGGGCGGAAGGGGCCTTGAGCGGAAAGCCTGCCGGCGTCTTCGGTGGCAGCAGCAGCTTGCACGGTGGCCAGGAGAGCACTCTGCTCACCATGCTAGTACCGCTATTGCATCACGGCATGGTGATCGCGGGTATTCCCTACTCCGAACGCGCTCTGTCAGAGACTCGCAGCGGTGGCACGCCCTATGGTGCGACGCATTTCACGCCTCATGGACAAGCGACTCAATTGAGTGAACACGAGCGCCTACTCGCTCGCGCGCAAGGCGAGCGCATCGCAACTCTCGCCCGCACGCTCAAGATTCGCCGAGGATAGATTTCACGAACGGGATGGTGAGTCGTCGCTGAGCAGAGAGCGATGCCAGATCGATCTCGTCCAGTAGCCGACCGAGCGTGCTCATGTCGCGCGGGAAACGCCGCAACAGATATCGCGCCGTGTCGTCCGGCAAGTCGAGTCCGCGCGCCACTGCTCGCAAACGAAGTGCCTCGCGTTCGCCTTCCTCATCAAGCGGCTTCAACTGGAAGATCTCGGCCGCCCCGAATCGCGACCGAATGTCGGCAAGCACCCAATTCAATCCGGCGGGAGGTTGATCCGCCGCCACGATGAGTCCGCCACCGCGCTCATCCAAACTACGATAGGCCGAAAACAGCGCGAGTTCGAAATCACGACGACCAATCAGAGAATCGATATCGTCGATACACAGCAAATCCAGCAACCGAACATCGGCGAGAAAACCCGTCGCACCCTCGCCCAATTCGCGCAGCGGCAAATAAGCAGCGCGGCGCCCGCCGGCGGCAGCGCACGTCGCTTGCAAGAGATGACTACGGCCACTGCCTCTAGCGCCCCACAACCAGATCACACCGCGATCACCATAAGCGAGTGATCGCAAGCGCTCGACGACCATGCTGTTAGGCCCGGGATGGAAAGAAGCGAAATGGGCGCGATCCTGGATAGATACGCCGAGCGGCAACTGCTGCATCAGTCCGTCACCGCCGGCTGTGCCCATGCACGCACGAAAAAGCGCGCGACGTAATCGGCTCCCGACCAGATGGTCGTCACCAGCGTCAGCACCATCAGTGCGCCAAAGACGTCAGGCCAGATCACCCACCAACCCGCCTGGATGATAGAACCGACCAACACCAACAATTGCAGAGTGGTGTTGAGCTTTGAAATCCACGTCGGCTTGCCACGCAATTCACCGAACCACAGTCGGAACACGACCGAGCCTGCCGAGATCAGTACATCGCGCGCGATCGCCGCGGCCGCCAACCAAACCGGTACGAGCTCTTGCCACACACAGGCCAGAAAAACACTGACGAGCAATATCTTGTCTGCCAACGGATCGAGGAACTTACCAAGCTCGCTGATCCAGCCAAATCGTTTCGCAAGATAGCCATCGACGCCATCGGAAACGGCTGCGATCGCGAACAGGCCGAGTGCAAAACCATATTGGCCCTGCTCCAACGCAACGACGATCGGCAGCGTCAACAGAATACGCAGGACACAAATCGCGTTCGGCAGATGTCGCCAGAGGGTCATGGCCGAAGCATGCTCATGGCAGGTGGCGATACACCAACGGATCGCGACTACCACCCTCGCGCACCAGCTTGGCATTACCCTTGAGCGCATCGATCAAGACACGTTCGCCACCAGCAGAATGCACCTCAAACACTGCCGCCCGCGATCCCACCTCAATGACCTCGACCTGCTTGACACCGATCATTGCCGCGAGCGCACGCTGAGTCGCTAGATGCTCCTTAAGGCTCGCGAGCCCAATGATCTTCAAACGAGTGACCGCCAGCGGCTGCGACAAGACTGATTGCGAGGCCAATGCGAGCACATCAGCCGCGCCCTCAACACCGGCCGTCACATCGCCCGGGAAGACCGTGCTCGCGCTAGCATCGACCAAGGTCCACTGCCAGTCCGTTCCGTCCGCTTCGCCAATCAAAGCCATGTCGGCACCCGCTCGACGCGCAGCCTCGAGCAGCGCGGCTGCCGAGGGCGCGCTGTCCGCTCGCAACCCGGCGGCCGACGCCGAACTCAAACGCAGCGGCAATCCCCGCTGATCGGCGGCAATGTCGAGCGCCTCACGCACCCGGGCCGGGTCAGCCCCTCGCGGCGCCGACAGGATGACCCCGAGCACCACCGGGCGCTCGCTCACCCAGCGCGGACGACCGAGCTTGTCGATGGCCCTTTCGATGGCCGCGCTATCGAGAGTGATTCGGGACGGTGAAGTCGCCGTCGCGGGACGCCGAATCTGCACATATCGATCGGCATCAGCGATCAACGGTTGATAGATCGGATCATCGGCGGCACGACGGTCACCAGTGGCGCGAACGATCGCCGCCCGCATTGCCTGCGCGTTGACTGGCTCATCGCTCGAGCGAATGCTGATCTCGCCGACCAAGACCTTTTGTGTCGCCATCAGTGGCGCCGAGGCGACGACGAGCCAAACAACGCCAAACAGTTGGCGTAGCCAGAGTTTAGGTGTGGATATTCGCAACGACATAATCGGAACGTCGTACAATATCACACGAGATTTTTCAGCCCATGCGCTCATGAACACACCCGCGAAACCCACCGGATTGACCTACCGCGATGCCGGTGTCGACATCGACGCCGGCGATGAGCTAGTCGATCGCATCAAGCCGCTGGTCAAGCGCGCAACCCGCCCTGAAGTGCTTGCCGGCATCGGCGGATTCGGTGCCTTGGTTGAGCTGCCGCTCGATCGGTGGAAACGTCCCGTGCTGGTCTCGGGCACCGATGGGGTCGGCACCAAGCTGCGACTTGCCATCGATACCGGTCATCACGACGGCATTGGTATCGACCTCGTCGGCATGTGCGTCAACGATGTTGCCGTACAAGGCGCCGAACCGCTCTTCTTTCTCGACTACTATGCCACCGGCAAGCTGGAGGTCGACGTTGCCGAGCGCGTCGTCGCCGGCATCGTCGAAGGCTGCAGACTCGCCGGCTGCGCGCTCGTCGGCGGCGAAACGGCCGAGATGCCAGGTATGTACCACGAGGGCGACTACGATCTCGCAGGCTTCTGCGTGGGCGTTGTTGAGAAAGACGCGATCATCGACGGATCGAAAGTCGCTATTGGTGATGTAGTGATCGGCATGGCCTCTTCGGGTCCACACTCGAACGGCTATTCCTTGATCCGCAAGCTGATCAAGGTCGCAGGCGCCGATGCATCCACACAGCTCGATGGTCGCTCGCTGTTCGAGCAGCTGTTGATCCCAACGCGAATTTACGTGCCTGCGATGCTGGCATTGGCCAAGGCCTTACCGGTGCACGGCTTTGCCCACATCACGGGCGGCGGTCTGACCGATAACATCCCCCGTGTGCTGCCCGATGGCTGCGGTGTCACGCTCGATCGTCGCAGTTGGCAACGCGGCGCGATCTGGGAATGGCTACAACGCGCCGGCAACATCGCCGACGACGAAATGCATCGCACATTCAACTGCGGTATCGGCATGGTGGCGATCGTCGCGGCCGCCAATGCCGAACACGCTCTGGCGACACTGCGGGCCTGTGGCGAAACCGCTTCGATCATCGGACACGTTCGAGCTGGGCACGGCGACGTCGTCATCGAATGAGTCGAGGCCGACTCGCCGTCGTCATCTCCGGTGCCGGCTCCAACATGCTGGCCATCGACGACGCCTGTCGTCACGGTGCCCTGTACGCCGATGTGGTGTGCGTCATCAGCAATCGAGCCGATGCAGCCGGACTTGCGCATGCCGCCGAGCGCGGTATTCCGACGAGACTCGTCACACCGATTCCCGGTGAATCGCGCGAGTCTTACGATGAACGACTTGCAGTGGCCATTCATGCTGTCAACGCAAACTGGATCGTACTGGCCGGATTTATGCGCATACTGTCCAGTGACTTCGTACGCGAGTTCACCGGTCGTTTGCTCAACATCCATCCCTCGCTGCTGCCCGCACACAAAGGTTTACACACCCATCAACGAGCGATAGAGGCTGGCGACACGCAACACGGCGCCACCGTGCACTTCGTGACAGCTGAACTTGACGGAGGTCCTCGCATCCTGCGTGGCGTGTTGACGCTGCGTCCAAGTGACGACGCAGAGAATCTGCAGCGACGGGTTCAACGCATCGAACATGCCATCTACCCAGAGGCGCTCGAGTTGCTTGCACGAGGTCGCTTGCGACAGGCCGACACCGGCGCGGAACTCGACGGTCAGCCGCTCGTCGAACCCTTGGAGCGCCGCTTCGATTTCTAAGCGGTCACCGGAGAGCCGACCATGCGCGCAACCTCTCGTTGGATCATGATCGCACTGCTGATGCTCGTGTCAGTGGACGTTCACGCGGCAGGGAAAGGGTCGATCGCACCCTTCAGCGTCTCCTACGAAGTGATCTTTCGCGGGCTGAACGCCGGCACGGCGAGCCTAACTCTGCAACGCGAAAACGGCGATCGCTGGCGCTACGAATCGCGCAACGAGGCGCGCGGTCTATTCCGCCTGGCCTTTCCCGGTGAAATCACGCAAACGAGCGTATTTCGTATCGACAACGACCGCGTGATCCCAGTGCATTACCGCGCCGACGATGGCACGGAGTCGACCGACAAAGATATCGCCCTGAACTTCGATTACGCCGGCGGTAAAGCTACCGGAGTCGCCGAGCGAATCAACGTGAACCTACCTATCGAGTCGGGTGCGCAGGATCCGATGTCGGTGCAGATCGCCGTGATGCAGGCGCTGAGCCTTGGACAAACACCCGGCCGTTACGCGATGGTCGACAAGCAGGAAGTCAAAACGTACGAGTATCGACCATGGGGCGCCGAGCGCATCGCCACACCGATCGGCCCGGTGGAAACGGTCATCTGGTCAAGCGCTCGAGTCGGATCTAATCGCGTGACCAAAGTTTGGTACGCACCCGAACTCGGCTATGTCCCCGTGCGTGCCGAGCGACGTCGCGGCGACAAACTCGAGTGGGCGATGAATCTCAAAACACTCAAGTCTTCGGCAAAGTAACGCCGCGCTGACCCTGGTACTTTCCACCGCGATCGCGGTAGGAAGTCGAACAGACTTCATCGCTTTCGAAGAACAGCATCTGCGCTACGCCTTCGTTGGCGTAGATCTTGGCCGGCAGCGGCGTCGTATTCGAGAATTCGAGCGTCACGTGCCCTTCCCATTCGGGCTCGAGCGGCGTCACGTTGACGATGATGCCGCAGCGCGCATAGGTCGACTTGCCGAGGCACACGACGAGCGTGCTGCGCGGCACGCGGAAGTACTCAACCGTGCGCGCTAGAGCAAACGAGTTCGGCGGGATGATGCACACGTCCGAATCGACATCGACGAAACTCTTCTCATCAAAGGCCTTCGGATCGACGATCGTCGAGTTGATGTTCGTGAATATTTTGAACTCGCGCGCGCAGCGCACGTCGTAGCCATAGCTCGACGTGCCGTAGGAGACGATGCGCTGCCCATCGACGCTGCGGACCTGCCCGGGCTCGAAGGGCTCGATCATGCCGTGCTCGCTCGCCATGCGACGGATCCAATGGTCGGACTTGATGCTCATGTGTCCTCTACGATGATTTTAGGAAATGCCCCGCTGCGATCGCGGGAGCGCCGAGCCAATTCACCGGCCGTACGCCGGGCCAAGGCGAGATACGCTTCGCCACGTGCGCTATCAGGCGCAGCGGCGACCGTTGGCCGACCGCCATCAACCTCTTCGCGAATTCGGCCATCGAGCGGCAGCGCCCCGAGCAACTCGACACCATATTGCGTCGCCATCCGCTCGCCGCCACCGGTGCCGAAGATATGCTCGGCATGGCCGCAATTCGAGCAGACGTGCACGCTCATGTTCTCGACGATGCCAAGCACCGGCACGTTGACCTTCTCGAACATCTTGAGCCCCTTGCGCGCATCGGCAAGCGCAATGTCCTGGGGCGTCGTCACGATCACGGCACCGGCAACGGGCACCTTCTGCGCAAGCGTCAATTGGATGTCACCGGTACCGGGCGGCATGTCGACAACGAGATAATCGAGCTCACCCCAATCCGTCTCGGCCAACAATTGATTGAGCGCCGAAGTCACCATCGGCCCGCGCCACACCATCGGCTGCTCGACATCGACCAAAAATCCGATCGACATCGCAGCAACACCATGCGCCCGCGGCGGGATCAATCTCTTGCCGTCACGCACACCGGGCTTCTCACCTTGCAACCCCAGCATGATGGGCTGGCTCGGACCGTAGATATCGGCATCGAGCATGCCCACTCGCGCACCCTGTTGCGCCCATGCGAGCGCCATGTTGACAGCAACGGTCGACTTGCCTACGCCGCCTTTACCCGAGGCGACGGCCACGACGTTGGCGATTCCGGGCAAGGGTGTCAGACCGCGCTGCACGGCATGCGCCACGATCCGCGATGAAAGCTTCAGCTCGATCGATACGGGTAAGCCGACCTGAGCTAGATGGGTCTCGAGCGCCCGGCGCAGATCGGCCTCGTAGCCGCCGCTGGGATAGCCGAGCTCCGCCGTCACTTGAACACCGGAGGGCGTCGCTGTGACGCCGCGCAGGACCCTCGAGTCCGCCCAAGTCTGGCGCGTATTTGGGTCGAGGTAGTGACCGAGAGCCGCCTCGATGGCAGCTGGATCGAAGGTCGTGGACATGCGCTTATTCTAGCCGCTTCTGACCGCTCGCGGCCCGGCTCCGGGTGACGCTGTGCGATAATTCGCGACATGTCACGCCAGATTCTCGTCACCAGCGCCCTGCCTTACGCAAACGGGTCATTGCACTTAGGTCACATCATCGAGGCCGTTCAGACCGATGTCTGGGTCCGCTTCCAGAAGATGCAGGGACACTCGTGTCTGTACGTCTGCGCCGAAGACACCCACGGCACCCCGATCATGATCCGCGCGCAATCCGAAGGAATTCGTCCCGAGGATCTGATCGCGCGCGTCGCCGAGGAACACAAAGCCGATTATCGCGACTTCCTGATCGGCCATGATCAGTTCCACTCGACGCACTCGCCCGAAAATCGCTACTTCACCGATTCGATGTTCGAGCGCTTGCAAGCGGCCGGGCACATTACGCGCCGCAGCGTCCGCCAGGCCTACGACGAGAAGGCCGGCATGTTCCTGCCTGATCGCTATGTGCGCGGCACTTGCCCGACCTGCAAGGCGACCGATCAGTATGGCGATAGCTGCGAAGTCTGCGGCGCGACCTATACGCCCGCCGATCTTATCGAGCCACGCTCGACGATCAGCAATACAGCACCCGTGTGGCGAGAATCAGAACATCTTTTCTTTGCACTGGGCCACTTCGAAGCGATGCTGCGCGAATGGGTCAAGAGCGGCTCCTTGCAGGATGCCGTCAGATCGAAGCTGGACGAGTGGTTCAACTCCGGCTTGCAGGACTGGGACATCTCGCGCGATGCGCCCTACTTCGGCTTCGAAATTCCAGGTGCGCCCGGAAAATATTTCTACGTTTGGTTCGATGCGCCGATCGGTTACTTGGGCAGTTTCAAAGCCTACTGCGACCGCACGGGCCTAGACCTGAACCAATACCTGCGCCCCGACAGCACAACCGAGCTGCACCATTTCATCGGCAAGGACATCAGTTACTTCCACACTTTGTTCTGGCCGGCCGTTCTGCACGGATCGGGCTTCCGCCGACCCACCGCCGTGCACGTACACGGGTTCCTGACGATCAACGGCCAGAAAATGTCGAAGTCGCGCGGCACGTTCATCACGGCACGTCGCTATCTCGATCATCTGCCGGCCGAAGCGCTGCGCTATTATTTTGCCGCCAAGCTCGGCGCCGGTGTTGATGACATCGATCTCTCGCTCGAGGATTTCACTGCACGCGTTAATTCGGATCTCGTCGGCAAGCTAGTGAACATCGCGAGCCGCTGCGCCGGCTTCATCGCCCGCGGTGGCGGTCGTCTTGCGCCCGCGCTCGCCGACAGTGCGCTTTATGCCGAATTCACGGCTGCTGCGCCTCGTCTCGCTTCGCTTTATGAAGCCCGCGACTACTCGCAGGCTATTCGCGAAATTATGGCCCTCGCCGATAAAGCGAACCAATATGTCGATGCGAACAAGCCTTGGGCGCTTGCCAAAGATCCGGCACGCGCCGCTGAAGTCATCGCTGTCGCGACCCAGGGCATCAATTTGTTCCGTGTGCTAATGGTTTATCTCGCGCCCGTGCTACCACAGATGGCGTGCAAGGCCGCAGCATTCCTCGGCGCGCCTCTCGCACGCTGGGACGAAATCGAGCAACCGCTACTCGGGACACCGCTCGCCAACTACGAACCGCTCGCCCTGCGTCTTGACCCGAAGCAGGTTAGTGCGCTGGTCGACACAGCGAGCAACACCGAGACACCCAAGGCGACATCCACGGACAAAAAGACGAGCTCCAAAGTGACGACACCCGACTCCGCTGCAACCAAGCCCCTGATCTCGATCGATGACTTCGCCAAGCTCGATCTACGCATGGCGCGGGTCGCCGAGGCGAGCCTCGTCGAGGGTTCCGACAAGCTGCTCAAACTCACGCTCGAGCTCGGCGAAGAGCGCCGAACGGTGTTCTCAGGCATACGCAAGACCTACTCACCTGAAGCGCTCGTCGGTCGCCATGTCGTCGTCGTTGCCAACCTCGCGCCGCGCAAGATGCGCTTTGGAGTGTCCGAAGGAATGGTGCTGTGCGCATCGGATGAGGCAGATCGCCTCTTCCTGCTCGGTGCCGACGAAGGTGTGACGAGCGGCCTGCCGGTCAGCTGATCCCAGCTCGCGTCATGAGCGCCCGCGCCGATGCCATTCACGCGCTATTGCCGCAGACCCAATGCACTCGCTGTGGCTTCCAAGGTTGTAGGCCGTATGCCGAGGCGATCGCTGCCGGCACCAGTTCCATCAATCGCTGCCCCCCGGGCGGCCAAACGACCATTCGTCAACTAGCGAGCTTGCTGCAGACCGACGAAGTAGCGTTAGATCCGGAGTGCGGCAGGGAAGGTCCTGCGATGGTGGCGTACATCGATGCGGATCGCTGCATCGGCTGCGCACGCTGCCTACCCCCCTGCCCGGTCGATGCGATCGTCGGCGCACAGCGGCAGATGCATACGGTGCTGAATGATCTTTGCACCGGATGCGAGCTGTGTATCGCACCGTGCCCGGTAGATTGTATTTCTTTGATACCTCGCTCGGAGCTGCGACCGTCGTCGCCGGAGCCCGCGGCTGCAGATAACCTTCAGCGCTACGAGGCTCACGAGACGCGTCGGACGCGGCGCGAGCAGGAGCGTATCGCGTTGTTGGCGGCACGCAAACGTCGTATCGATGCGGTGGCGCCGTGAAGCCCGAGGCTCGACAGCACATGTTCGAGCGTTTGCGCGCTGCGAACCCGCATCCCACGACCGAACTCGAATACGCGTCTGCTTTCGAGCTGCTGATCGCCGTCATTCTCTCGGCACAGGCAACGGATCGCGGCGTGAATATCGCCACGCGCAAGTTGTTTCCGGTCGCCAACACGCCGCAGGCTCTGCTCGCACTCGGCGAAGACGGCCTGCTACCCTATATCCGCACGATCGGTCTCTACAAGAACAAAGGCAAGAACATCATTGCTACCTGTCGTCTGCTGATTGAGCAACACGACGGCGATGTCCCACGCGAGCGCGATGCGCTCGAGGCACTACCGGGTGTCGGTCGAAAAACAGCAAATGTGGTGTTGAACACGGCCTTTGGCGAGCCGACGATGGCCGTCGATACGCATATATTCCGCGTGGCGAACCGTACGGGTCTCGCCCCCGGCAAGACCGTACTCGCGGTCGAGAAAAAGCTAGTCAAGAACGTGCCGGCGGAATTCTTGCAGGATGCGCATCACTGGCTGATCCTGCACGGTCGCTACGTCTGCAAGGCTCGCAAGCCCATCTGCCCCGCCTGTCCAATTGCCGATCTGTGCAGTTATCGGCGTAAAACCCGCGCCGACTAACTAGAGATACCCTGAACATGTTCTTTGACAAGACCCGCGACGATCTGCGCAGAGACTGGCTGACGGCGTGGCAACGACATGCCACGCAGTTACCGTTGACGCCGCTCGAGGCGCAGCTGGTCGATCTCATTGCCGCACATCCGGAATATCACTCTTGGTTAGAGCGCGGCGATGAGGTCTTGCAACAGGAGTTTTCACCCGAGGGGGGGCGTATCAACCCCTTTTTGCATCTCTCGATGCATATGGCGCTGCGCGAACAGGTCGGCACTGATCGACCCCAAGGAATTCGGGCCGTCCACGCTCGTTTGGCTGCGCGTAGCGATGTTCATGACGCTGAACACCAGATGATGGAAGCGCTGGGGCGTGCGCTGTGGGAAGCACAGCGCGCCGGTCGCATGCCCGATGAACGGCTCTACCTCGAGGAGCTGCAGCGACTCGCCAGCCGCTAGCGATTCTGAGTCGCGCTATTTGCGCTTCGGCATGTAGAGATCGGTCAAGGTTCCTTCGAAGGCTTCCGCTGCCATGGCCACCGACTCCGATACCGTCGGATGCGGATGGATGGTGAGCCCCACATCGGCTGCATCCGCACCGAGCTCGACCGCTAACGCCACTTCGGCGATGAGTTCACCGGCGTTCGGACCCACGATACCGCCACCGATGACGCGGTGCGACTGCGGATCGAACAACAACTTAGTGAACCCCTCGTCGCGACCCTGCGCGAGTGAGCGACCACTCGCTGCCCACGGGAACATGCCCTTCTCGTACGGGATACCCTTGGCCTTTGCCTCGGTCTCGGTCACGCCGACCCAAGCAATCTCGGGATCGGTGTAAGCGACAGATGGAATCACCCGCGCATCGAAAGCGCGCTTTTCACCCGCGATGACTTCGGCTGCGACCTTACCCTCATGCGTCGCCTTATGGGCGAGCATCGGTTGCCCCACGATGTCGCCGATGGCAAAGATATGCGGCACGTTGGTACGCATCTGCTTGTCGACACTGATGAAACCGCGTTCGTCCACTTGGACGCCGGCGGCATCTGCATCGATCAGAAGACCGTTTGGCTTACGACCCACGGCGACGAGAACGCGATCGAACAATTGCGGCTCGGGAGCCGACTCACCTTCGAAGGTGACCTTCAACCCGTCGGCCTGTGCTTCGACGGCCCTGACCTTCACGCCGAGCAGAATGTGCTCGTAGCGCTTGCGCAGTCGCTTCTCCAGCGGTTTGACGAGATCGGCATCGGCACCGGGCATCAGTTGCTTGAGCCACTCGACGACACTGACTTTCACGCCGAGAGCATCGTACACGCAGCCCATCTCAAGCCCGATGATGCCGCCGCCGATCACGAGCATCCGCTTCGGGAGATCCTGCAATTCGAGCGCACCGGTCGAATCGATCACGCGCGGGTCGTTCGGCACGAACGGCAGTTTCACCGGTTCCGAGCCTGCCGCAATGACGCAGTGGTCGAAACTCAAAGTGCTCTTGGAGCCATCGTCCGCCGTCAGTTCGAGAACACGCGGACCCAAAAAACGCGCCTGACCACGCATCACATCGACCTTACGCTGCTTGGCCAGCATCGTGAGGCCGCCGGTCAATTTTCCGACGACCGAGTTCTTCCAGCTGCGCAGCTTGTCGAGATCGATGCTGGGCTTACCAAAGACGATGCCGTGCTCCGCCATCGACTCAGCTTCATCGACCACCTTAGCCGCATGCAGCAGCGCCTTCGATGGGATACAACCGACATTGAGGCAAACGCCACCCAGCGTGGGCCACCGTTCAATCAACGTTACCTGCAAGCCAAGATCCGCCGCTCGAAACGCGGCCGTGTAACCGCCCGGGCCGGCACCAAGCACGACGACGGGCGTATGTCGATCGGCCGGCGGCGCGGGTTCCCGCGGCGCAGCAGCTGCGGCGCTTGCCGCAGGAGCTGATGGCGCAGCCGCCGGAGCCGCTGGCTTTGCGGCGGGAGCCGGAGCCGCGCTGGTATCAACCTCGGCGCGAATCCGCGCAATCAGGTGACCTTTTGACACCTTCTCACCCCGGGCCACCAGAATCGCCTCTACGGTACCGGCTACAGGCGATGGCACGTCCATCGAGGCCTTGTCAGTCTCCAGCGTCAACAGTGGCGAGTCGACCTCGACCACATCACCCGCTTTGACAAGCACGTCGATGACCGGCACCTCGGCAAAGTTGCCAAGATCAGGAACGGTGATTTCTTTGATGCTCATGACAACCTCAAACGCGCGCTGCGCCGAGCAACTCAGCAGGCTTGGAGAGGCAGTCGGCGAGCCAAGTCGTGAAGCGAACGCCCTCGGCCCCATCGATGACACGATGGTCGTACGACAAGGACAAGGGCAAAGTCAGCCGCGGCACGAAGGCCGAATCGCGCCACACGGGTTTCATCGCAGACTTCGACACACCGAGAATCGCGACCTCCGGTGCATTGATGATCGGCGTGAAGGCCGTACCACCGATGCCGCCCAAGCTCGATACGGTGAAGCAACCGCCTTGCATGTCGCTACCCGGCAACTTGCCTGCGCGCGCCTTCTCGGACAACTGCGCCAAATCGCGTGCGATCGCGAAGATATCTTTGCGATCGGCATCGCGGATTACCGGCACCAACAAGCCGTTCGGTGTATCGGCTGCGAAGCCCAAGTGACAATACTTCTTCTGAACGAGGTTCTGGCCAGACTCGTCCAACGAGGAACCAAAGTTCGGAAATTGCAGCAACGCCCGCGCGCATGCCGCAATGATGAAGGCGAGCGGCGTGAGCTTGACGCCCTCCGCTACGGCGCGATCCTTCAAAGATTGACGCAAGGCCTCGAGCTCGGTGATGTCCGCTTCGTCGAATTGTGTGACGTGCGGTAAATTGACCCACGAAGCATGCAGTCGCGGACCCGAGATCTTGCGCACTCGACTGAGTGGCTGCACCTCGATCGGCCCAAAAGCCGCAAAGTCCACTACCGGCACCTTCGGCAGCGCCGGCGCGGCGGCTACGATCCCGCCTTGCAGCGCGCGCTTAACCCAGGCCTTCACATCGTCGTGACTGATACGACCTTTCGGGCCCGACCCCGCGACACGGGCGAGATCGACACCGAGTTCTCGCGCGAGCTTGCGAACCGAGGGGCCAGCGTGCGCCGTACCGAAAGACGCTGCATCAAGCGCAACGCCGAGCGTCATCGGCGCCAAAGCGGGCGCGGCACTCACCGCAACCGGCGCAGCCGCCACGGCCGGCGCTGCGACTTGAGCCGGTGCCGCGGCGGCAGCCGGTGCTGCGGCGACCGTCGTTGCCACAGCCTGAGTCGGCAACTCGCCTTCCACGATGGCAACCAGATCACCGCCGTTAACCGTGCCACCGCGAGCGATGTGTAGCGATACCACCTTGCCACTGACCGTCGAGGGCACATCCATAGTGGCCTTTTCGGTTTCGAGCGTCGCGATCGAGGCGTCCACCTCGATTTGATCACCTAGCTTGACCAGCAACTCGATGACCGCGACGTCCTTAAACGTTCCGAGGTCCGGAACACGCACTTCAATGCTTGCCATGGTTGCTTCCGTCAGCTGTTGAGCGGGTTGGGCTTGTTGACGTCGATACCGAGTGTGCTGATCGCCTCGGCGAGCAGCGAACGCGGCACCACGCCCTCGTCAGCCAGGGCTCGCAACGTGGCGAGCACGATGAATCGACGATCGACCTCGAAGTGTGCACGCAGCGCTTCGCGGCCATCGGATCGACCATAACCATCGGTACCGAGCACGACGTAGCGGCCCGGCACCCATTGACGGATCTGATCCGGCACGTTGCGAACGTAGTCGCTGGCGGCGACAAAGGGGCCAGCGCGGTGCTGCAGAACTTCTGCAACGTACGGCACACGGGCCGTTTCGGTCGGATGCAGCAGATTCCATCGATCGCAATCGAGCGCATCACGACGCAGCTCACTGAAGCTCGGCGCAGAGAGCACCTCGCAATGCACGTCGTAATCTTTGGCGAGCATTTCGGCGGCGGCAATCACCTCGCGTAAGATCGTGCCTGCGCCGAGTAGGGTTGCCTTACGCTCACTCTTCGCACTCGCCGCGTGCATCGAAAGCGGGTAGAGACCCTTGAGGATGCCCTGCTCCACACCGGCAGGCATCGCCGGCATGGCGTAGTTTTCGTTCATCACCGTGACGTAATAGAAAATGTTCTCGCCTTCGGCATACATGCGACGCAAGCCATCTTGCATGATGACGGCGAGTTCATAGCCATAGGTCGGATCGTACGAACGACAATTCGGCACCATCGTCGAGAGCAACTGGCTGTGACCATCCTGGTGCTGCAAGCCCTCACCCGCGAGCGTCGTACGACCGGCGGTGGCGCCGAGCAGGAAACCGCGCGCCTGCATGTCACCGGCAGCCCAGATGAAATCACCCACGCGCTGGAAGCCGAACATCGAGTAGAAGATGTAGAACGGCACCATGCTGATCGCATTGTTGGCGTACGAGGTGCCTGCCGCCATCCACGAACACATGGCACCCGCTTCATTGATGCCCTCTTCGAGGATCTGCCCCTTCTTATCCTCTCGATAAGACATGAGTTGATCAGCGTCTTGCGGCGTATAGAGCTGCCCCATCGACGAGTAGATACCGACCTGACGGAACAGACCCTCCATGCCAAAGGTGCGTGCCTCATCGGGCACGATCGGCACGATGTGCTTGCCGATACCTTTATCTTTGAGCAGCGCCGTCAGGATGCGCACGAACGCCATGGTGGTCGAAATCTCACGCCCCTCGCTTCCCTCAAGCAAAGGCTTGAAGAGTTCAAGCGAAGGCACGGGCAGCGGGCTGCCCATGCGACGACGCGCTGGCAGATAGCCGCCGAGACTCTTGCGTTTACTGCGCAGATAGCGCAACTCCTCGCCGTCTTCCTCGGGTCTGCGGAACGGCAAACGCGATACTTCTTCGTCAGACACCGGAATGTTGAACCGGTCGCGGAAACCGCGCAGATCCTCATCCGAGAGTTTCTTCTGCTGGTGGGCAACCATCTGCCCTTCGCCCGACTTACCCATACCGAAACCTTTGACGGTCTTGGCGAGGATGACCGTCGGTTGACCGCGATGCGTCGCCGCTGCGGCGTAGGCGGCGTAGACTTTGCGCGGATCGTGACCGCCGCGGTTCAAGCGCCAGATTTCCTCGTCCGACATGTTGGCCACCATGGCCTTCAACTCGGGGAACTTTCCGAAGAAATTCTCGCGCGTGTACGCACCGCCCTTGGCCTTGAAGTTCTGGTACTCGCCGTCGACGCACTCTTCCATGACGCGACGCAGCAAACCTTGCGAGTCTTTGGCCAGCAGCGGATCCCAACGCGAACCCCACAATACTTTGATGACGTTCCAACCCGCACCGAGGAAAGCCGCCTCCAGCTCCTGGATGATCTTGCCGTTACCACGCACCGGCCCATCGAGCCGTTGCAGATTGCAGTTGATCACGAAGACGAGGTTGTCGAGTTTCTCGCGCACGGGCATCGTGAGCGCGCCCATCGACTCGGGCTCATCCATCTCACCGTCACCGAGGAACGCCCAGATCTTGCGATCACTGGGGGTGACGAGACCGCGGTGCTCGAGATAGCGCTGGAATCGTGCCTGGAAGATCGCCTGCATGGGGCCTAAGCCCATCGAGACGGTCGGGAACTGCCAGAAGTCCGGCATCAACCACGGATGGGGATACGAGGACAAACCGTTGCCCGCCACTTCCTGGCGGAAATGACGCAGCTGATCTTCGGTCAAACGACCCTCGAGAAACGCGCGCGCATAGATACCCGGCGAAGCGTGGCCCTGAATGAAGATCATGTCACCTGGGTGGTTGGCGGTTGGCGCGCGCCAGAAGTGATTGAAACCAACTTCGTACAAAGTCGCCGCCGACGCGTAGGTCGAGATGTGCCCGCCATACTCGGATGAGATGCGGTTGGCCTGCACCACCATCGCCATCGCATTCCAGCGAATGTAGGCCTCGATCCGTCGCTCCATCTCACGATCGCCCGGATACTCCGGCTGATGCCCCGTCGGAATCGTGTTGAGATACGCCGTATTCGGCTTGAACGGCAGATACGCACCCGACCGACGCGTGTGATCGATCAACTGCTCGAGCAGATAATGCGCGCGCTCCGGCCCGTAGGCCTTCAGCACCGAATCGATCGATTCCAGCCACTCGCGAGTCTCGGCCGGGTCGACATCCTGCATGGGGGCCAGAGGCGTGGGGGTCATTCGGTCGTCCTGCTTGTGAAAATGGCTATGTTAACTTTTCCGGTGCGCCGAGTGTAGGCGGGTCGCTGTGTTAGCATCCGCCGCCTCCATGAGCGACACCCTTACCCTGCGCCGACCCGACGACTGGCACGTGCACTTGCGCGATGGCGCGGCACTGGCAGCGGTTTTACCGCATACCGCCCGACAATTCGCCCGCGCGATCGTCATGCCGAATCTGAAACCGCCGGTCACCACGACAGCGCAAGCGCTCGCCTACCGCGATCGCATCCGAGCGGCGCGCCCCGCAGGCTCGGATTTCGAGCCATTGATGACGCTCTATCTCACCGACAACACGGCCGCCCGCGAACTGGAGACCGCGAGTCAAGTCGACTCTATCGTCGGCTGCAAACTCTATCCTGCGGGAGCGACCACGAACTCCGATTCGGGCGTGACCGATGTAAGTCGCATCGACGAGGCTCTAGCCGCGATGGCGCAGTTCGGACTCGTCTTGCAGGTGCACGGCGAAGTCACGGCCGACTCGGTCGACGTGTTCGATCGCGAACGTCGGTTTATCGATGATATTTTGGCGCCGCTCGTTGATCGACATCCGACGCTGAAAGTGGTCTTCGAGCACATCACGACAGCCGCCGCCGTCGATTTCGTCAGCCATGCCCGCGCCGGCGTTGGCGCCACGATCACGCCACAGCATTTGCTCTACAACCGCAACGAGATCTTCCGCGGCGGCATCCGCCCGCACTTCTACTGCTTGCCGATCCTCAAGACCGAGCCGGATCGCGAAGCACTCGTGGCCGCTGCGACCGGCGATAACCCACGCTTTTTCCTGGGCACCGACAGCGCACCCCATGCGCGTCACACCAAAGAAAATGCCTGCGGTTGTGCAGGCATGTATTCCGCTCATGCAGCACTCGAGCTCTACGCCGAGATTTTCGATTCTGAGGGCGCACTGAATCGCTTCGAAGCCTTCGCATCCGAGCGGGGACCCGATTTTTACGGGTTGCCGCGTAACGACACTCGCATTGAATTGCGTCGCGTAGATTGGCACGTACCGACGGAATACACGTTCGGAGGCGATGTCATCGTGCCGATGCGCGCTGGAGAAAAACTGCGCTGGACCATGGTGGGCGCATGAGCCTGCTCGCACGACGTTTCCGGGGATTTCTACCGGTCGTCGTCGATGTCGAGACCGGCGGTCTCAACTGCGCAACCGACGCCTTACTCGAGATCGCTGCCGTATTGATCGACGTGGCGCCCGACGGCACGTTGCTACGCGGAGCAACCCACAGTTATCACGTAAAGCCCTTTGCGGGCGCGAACATCGAAGCCGCGTCGCTCGCGGTCACTGGGATCGACCCGTTTCATCCACTGCGCCCTGCTCTTGATGAAAAGGACGCGTTGACCCGCATCTTCAAGGAAGTACGTGACGCAGTGAAGCTGCATGGCTGCAAGCGCGCCATCCTGGTTGGACACAACGCCTCGTTCGATCTTGGCTTCCTGAACGCGGCGGTCGCTCGAGCGGATATCAAACGCAACCCGTTCCATCCGTTCTCGAGTTTCGACACGGTGACCTTGGCAGGTGCGGCGCTCGGACAGACGGTGCTTGCCAAAGCCACGCTGGCCTGCGGACTTGATTGGGATTCATCCGCGGCCCATGCGGCAGCCTATGATGCTGAACGAACAGCCGATCTTTTTTGTCGTGTCTGTAACTTCTGCCAGCCGAGTTATCTCGCGGCCGAAAAGCGCGCGCGAGAACTCGGTTGGCACGATGACAACAGCAGCAACGGCGGTCCTAACTCGCCTGTTGCGGACGAGTCGAACCCTTAAAATCTGGCGATTAGGCCGTCGCGCCGGCTTCGGTGAGTGCCTTTTGCAACTCACCGCTGTGATACATCTCAAGGGCGATATCGCAACCGCCGAGCAACTCCCCATTGACATAGAGTTGAGGATACGTCGGCCAGTTCGAGTAACGCTTCAGCGCCTCGCGCAACTCCGGATCTTCGAAAATATTGACGTGGTGAAACTTCGCACCACAGGCGCGTAGCGCACCCACCGTCTGCGCCGAAAATCCGCACTGCGGAAAATCGGGCGTGCCTTTCATGAAGAGCACCACGGGAGCAGCCTCGAGCTGCGCTTTGATTCGTTCGGTCACATCCATCGTCGTCATTCCCCCTTGCGAGATCGGGCAGGCAATCCACGCGCCTCCCGACGAACTTCCAACTCCCGCAGCAGCGACCATTGCTCCTGCGGACTTAACTTGATCCAACCGGCGATCTCGTCGCGCGTGCGCAAACAGCCCGCACAGTGGCCCGAGGAATCGAGCGCACAAATGCTGATGCAGGGCGACATCGGTCGCTTGGATATCGAATTCTCAGTCATCACGGTCATCGACCCGTCCTTAGGTCAGCAAATGCGAGCTCACTACTCGCCTATCGCGTTGAATTATGGGGTGTCGTCGCCTATTCTTCAAAGTCGTTTTTTGTTTGCCTGTCTGCAATCTGCCGGAGAACACGAACTCATGAAAAACCCTCTCGATAGCATCGGCGCCACAGTCACCTTGGGTGTGGTGTTTGCGATCATCGTCATGGCACTGCCGCAAACCCCGGATGTCGGCGGCTTCCACCAACTCGGGCTCGGTCGCTGGGCGCACATCGTGACCGGCATTTTCTGGATCGGATTGCTCTACTACTTCAACGTGGCACAGATCCCGGCTCTGGCAGCCGCCAACGCAGACACCGGTGGCCCGGGCGGCGCTGGCATCGTCAAGTACGTCGCGCCGCGCGCGTTGCTGTGGTTCCGCTGGATGGCGCTCGCCACCTGGATCACGGGTGGTTGGCTACTGGGTGGCAACTTCATGAACGCCTTCACCCTGCAAGAGGGTCACGTTGTGATCGGCATCGGCGCCTGGCTCGGCACCATCATGCTCTTCAACGTGTGGGTCTTGATTTGGCCTAACCAGAAGAAGGTGATCGGCGTGGTTGAAGCGACAGCCGAAGAGAAGGCAAAAGCTCGCCGTGTCGCGACGCTGACCTCGCGCGTCAACTTCCTGTTGTCATTCCCCATGCTGCTCTGCATGGGCGGTCAGTCGCACGGCTTGCCGTTCTGAGTGAACGGTCAGGGTCGATAGCGAATCGCCTTTGATGGGTTGCCGCGCGCGATGCACTCGCGTTGCGGCAACCCCTCGACGAGCCACCAGAGATCGTCGCTGCTCTCCCCCGCAAGAGTGCGGGCATTCTCTTCGAAACATGGCGCGAGCAAGTGCTCGGGCACCAGCAGGATGCGTCCCTTCGGGTCGACGGCCAGCCACTTTGCGGCATCCTCCGCCTCCGCATTGCCCTCTCGCCAGCGCGCATGCCCGAAGTTGGTGACTTCGCGATCGAGGTACAGCAGGAATTGCTCTTTGTAGCCAACCAACCCCAGCTCTCGCCCCGGCGGCAACTTTGCCAGCATGGCTTGCGTGAACCCCGAGGCCGAGCGCTCGGCATTGATCTGCGGTGCGATTGCAAGACCCCAATGGACCGTTAAACACGCCAGCACCAACGGCCAAGCCAATAAAGGCTTGCGCCAGCTCGTAAACGCCCAAAGCAGCGCAGCGACAATAGCGAAGCTGACGACGGGCCAGGTACTACCCAATTCGATCTCGGCCCAGACGCGTTCGATGCGATCGACACCAAACAATCGACCAATCACGAGTAGTAATGCAGGCACGACGAGTACGGCGGCGAGCACCAAAGACGCACGCTGTACCCCGATGCGTCGATAGATATCGGGTAGATGCGCTGAAGCTGCCAAGGCCAAAGCCGGTAGTGCCGGCAAGATGTAAACGCCCCGCTTACCCGGGCTCAGGCTGAAAAAGACAATCACGGCGATCGCCCACGCAAGCGGCAACAGCGTCGCGGCGCGCCGCTCAGATAAGTCCACACGCCAACGCGGCACGAGCCACCAGAGCAGCACACTGAAGGGCAACCACAGCACCGGCACGACCTCGACCAAGAAGTAGTACCACGGTCGCAAGTGATGCCAGGCCGCCGTGTAGCGCGTCACAGTTTGTTGGAATAACAATTCGTCGCGATAGGCCGTAAGCTCAGCGGATCCCGAACTCGCCACGTGCCAGAGCATCGGCACGAGCCATGCCGCCAAGACAAGCGCAAAAGCGGCCAGAGCCGTCAAACCAAAACGCCAATCCGCCGGCGAGCGCACCGGCGACGAACCTCGGGCGAAGATCGCCGGCTTGCGTAGCAACCACCACGCCAATGGCCAGATCAACAGCGTCAGGAAGCCGACCGCTTTGTCCATGACGCCAAGCCCAGCCGCGACACCACCCACGATGACAAGCCCTAGGCTTGGCGCGATCAGCCAATGCCGCAAGAAAGCCCACAGTGCCAGCGTGCAGAAGAAAATCAGCGTAGCGTCGATCTGAGCCCCGCGGGTCGTGATCGTAAAGTGCAAGGTGCACGCGAGCGTGACGGCAGCAAGTAATCCCGCCTCACGCCCGTGCAATCGCTTAGCGAGGTCGTAGACGAGAAACAACGTGCCGAGCGACGCGAACATCGACGGCAACAGGAAAGACCAGCGCAAAGATCCGATGAGCGAGTACGCCGCCGCGATCATCCAAAAATGCAACGGCGGTTTGTCTTGGTAAAGATCACCGCCCGCACGCGGAATCAACCAGTCGCCCGTGGCGACCATATCGCGCGCAATCGAAGCAAAGCGCGGTTCGTCAGCAGGCCACGGATCACGCAGACCGTAACCTGCGAGGATCAACAGCGCGAACCACAGCGCGATCCAGAATAGATCCTGCGCCGTCGAGCGAGACAGGATCACGCGTCAGCCTGTTGCTTGCCCGCGCGGATCAGGTACAGATTGCGCAAGTAGACCACAAGACCCAAGCCCTGCCCTGCGATAAACACCGGGTCCTGCCGATGGATCGCATAGGCCAGCAAGGTCACACCACCGGCAAGACTGAAATACCAGAACGCCGTGGGGATCACGCTGCGCTTGACGCGCTCGCTCGCCAACCACTGCACGAAGAATCGGGCCGAGAACAGCGCTTGTCCCAGAAACCCGATCATGATCCAAAGTGTCGTATCGCTCGCCTGCATGTCATTCCTCTCGGACCTGAAGACCACTCTTGTAGCGTCTTCGCAGCCACATCACACCAAAGATATCGACGATGCCGACCCACAGGCGATCGAACAAACCGTACTTGGAAACACCGCGCTCGCGCGGCCGGTGTCGGACGGGCACCGACTTCACCCGGCAACCCGCTCGCAAAAACAGCGCGGGCAGGAAGCGATGCATATGATCGAAGCGTGGTAAGTCCATGAACGCCTCGCGCTGCATGACTTTGATACCACAACCCGTATCAGGCGTCCCGTCGCCAAGCAAAGCACCGCGAACCCCATTGGCAACGCGAGACTGGGCGTGTCGCAGCCAAGTATCGCGCCGCATGGTGCGATTACCCATCACGAGCTCCGCCGTGTGACGCTCGGCGTACAACGCCGGGATATCCGCCGGATCGTTTTGCCCGTCACCATCGAGCGTCGCAATCCACGGCGCCCGCGCCGCTCGCACACCCGAACACACCGCCGCACTCTGCCCGCTGCGAAACGAATGCTTCAACAAGCGAATTTCACCGAGACCCTCTAGCCTCGCCTTCAATACAGCCGCTGCCGTCTGATCCGTGCTGCCGTCATCGATGAACAGGATCTCGAAGGGCGTGCCCTGCAACGCCGCTGCAATCTCCCGCGCGAGAGGGATGACGTTGTCCTCCTCATTGCAGACGGGGATTACAACGGAGATCGCTGGCGTTATGGAATCGGTCATGGTGTTACTCATTCGGAGTCAATCGGATGCATTGGGCGGCTGCAAACGCCAACGCTTGTGGGACCAAGGCCAGTCGGTCGGCGCCTCTCGTATCTGTCGCTCGACGCGACGCGCATAGCGCTCGGTGAACTCACCCTCGCCCAAGTTTTCATCCCGCGCTGACAGCGTCTCGAAACTCACCCGATAGTGACCACGGTCGATGCGCTCGATCGCGCAAAAGAAACTCGGGTAACCCAATCGCTGCACCAGCACTTCGCCGCCCATAAAAAAAGCGGAGTCGCGATTGAGAAAGCGAGTCCAGTGGCGTCGATCACTATCGACCGGCTCTTGATCGGCAACGAGCGCAATCAACCTCGGCACCCGACGACGCGCAAGCACATCGCGCGTGAGTCTCTCGGCCGGAATCAAGCGCGCGCCGAAGCGACTGCGCAGTGCGAGCATCTCGCGATCGGCCCACGGATTTTTCAGTGGTTTGTAAGCAACATCGAAGGGATGGCCCAGACGGCGCGAAATGGCGAGCAGGATCCACTCCCAGTTGCACTGGTGTGCTGCGAGCAGCAGTGCTGGTGTGCCACTGGCAAGTGTGGCCTGCACCGCCTCGAGACCGATGAGCTCCATCCGTCGATCGAGCTCCTCGCCATCGAGTGTGGCTGACTTGATGATCTCGACCATCACATCGCCATAGCCGCGGTAGTAGTCGCGCTTGATACGTTCGCGCGCTGCCGCATCGAGCTCTGGGAAGGCCAAGGCCAGATTCGTGTCGATGACCCGCGGCCGGTAGGGAAACACCTTGAGCGCCATGAAAGCAAAACCGCGCGAGACAGCATGCAAGGCTGTCAGCGGTAGCCGTGAGATGGCACGCACCCACCAAGCAGGGATCGGAGCGGATACGGACTCTGAGGCCATTTCGGCCGCAAGTTTACCGTACAATTCGAGCAAGCATGAGCACGCTTTTCCTAGTCCGGCACGGCCAAGCCAGCTTCGGCAGCGACAACTACGATCGACTCTCGCCGCTAGGCATTCAGCAAGCGAATCACCTACGAGATCACTTTTCCGAGAACGCCGTCGAACTACACGGGATTTGCAGTGGGCGCTTACAGCGCCAGCGCAGTACGGCCGAGATTCTGGCACAGGCTTCACACCAACCTGTCGCTGTCGCGATCTCCGCCGCCTTTGATGAGTACGACGCGCACCGTTTGATGCAACGTTACGCTCAGATGACGGGTGAGCCTCTGCAATCGCTGCAGGGCACGACGGGACGACTCGAACCACGCAGCTTCCAACAACACCTCGAGAAGGTGAGTCGCGCGTGGGTGCAAGAGAAAGTCTCAGCACCGGATCTCGAGTCTTGGAAAGCGTTTCGCACCCGTGTCGGTCGCGGCATCGACGACATCACGACCACGACGCCGCGCAGCCAGAACGTGGCTGTTGCGACCTCTGCTGGCGTGATCGGCGCGGCGGTCGCCCATGTCTTGGGACTCGAAGACCTCGCTGCGCTACAACTGTCCTATGTGGTGCTGAACTCCGCCGTCACTCGGGTCGAATTTGACGGCAACCGCCGCACTCTCGCCTCGTTCAACAGCACCGCGCACCTTGAGCGCGCGGGTCGTCGCGAGCTGTTGACTTATCTTTAAGTTTTGCCCGCCGAGCCACCAGCTCGGTACAGACTGCCGGTTCGTGTCGCGAGAAATTGCGCAAGCGGAATCTCTTCCTGCTTGAGAAAGCCTTGCTTCGGCAACACGCCCTCGCGAACCATCTCGATGACCGCCACGACGGAAGCGGAGGTCGTCCAAGCAATCGCGGTGCGCGAGCGTCCGTTGATCTCGATCGGCCGATAGGCACGGACAAACTCTCGCCGCTGCAATCGACCGTCCGCCCAACCTTCGGCCGCCGCATGCACGTAAACGACATCGGCATCTACTGGCGGTTTCGCGTTCGAGAGGATCTCACCCGCGAGCTCCCGTCGCTCCCGCATCAGCAGTTCATGGAAGAAAAAGTTCATCAACTGCACATGCCCCGGATAGCGCATGGTCTTGTAATCGAGATTCTCGACGCGACCCTCAAAGGTCTCACACATCGTCCCGAGACCACCCGATGTCGTGAACGCCTCGAGCTGCATGCCATCGATATAGAGCGTCTCGATCCACTCCATGGCACTAACCGTCTTGCGTACGCCCTCTTCGATGACTTCACAATCATTGAGATATTCATTGACCACGCCCTCAGGCGACCAATTGAAGGCATAACCCAGCAGACCCGTCGGGTTCTGCGGTAGCGCGCCGACCCGCAAACGGATTGATCGGACTCGCTCGAACTGATTGGCGAGATCCGCGCCGACGATACCGATGAACCCGGGCGCCAAACCACATTGTGGCGCCATCAAGGCTCGCGAGGATTCCGCCAAATGACGGATGTGCTGCGTAGTCGGTACATCCTCGGTGAGATCGAAGTAGTGAATGCCGAGGTCATGAGCACAACTCGCCACGCCCTTATTGAGCGCATACGGCAAGCACGACAGCACCGCATGCTGCCCCGTCAAGGCGGTTCGCAAAGCTGCGCCATCAGCCACATCGACCACCTCGGCTTGCAAGGCGGGCGTCTTGACGGGTCGCCCATCGATCGGTGTGACGACGAAACCCGATCCCTGCAACAACTCGGCAGCGAGGTGACCCACTTTACCGAGACCCAGAACAGCCACTTTTTCGATGCTCATCAGCCCGCCCTCAGATATCGAAGGTCACGCCCTGCGCGAGCGGCAGATCGCGTGAGTAGTTGATGGTCGCCGTCTGCCGACGCATGTACCCCTTCCACGAGTCCGATCCGCTCTCGCGACCGCCGCCGGTCTCTTTCTCACCACCGAAAGCACCGCCGATCTCGGCCCCCGAAGGACCAATGTTGACGTTGGCGATACCGCAATCCGAGCCCGAAGCGGCAACGAACTGTTCCGCCTCGCGAAGATCAAGTGTGAAGATGCAGGAAGACAGACCTTGCGGCACTGCATTCTGCATGGCGATCGCATCTTCGAACTGTTCGTACGTCACCACGTACAGAATCGGAGCGAACGTCTCCTCGTGCATGATCGCAGTTTGCGCTGGCATCGCGACGATGGCGGGACGAACGTAGGTGCCGCCAGCCGGAACGCCGTCGCTCACCGCTCCACCGCCCCACACCTCACCGCCCTCGTCACGCGCTTGCTCAAGTGCCGCGTTCATGCGAGCGAGCGCGGCCGCATCGATGAGTGGGCCGAGCAAGGTCGTCTTGTCACGCGGATCACCGATACGAAGCGACGAGATCGCTTGCTTCAAGCGCGCAATCAAAGAATCACGAACAGAGCTGTGCACAAGTAGACGTCGCAACGTCGTGCAGCGCTGTCCCGAGGTACCGATCGCAGAGAAGACGATCGCACGGACCGCCAGATCGAGATCAGCCGACGGCGTGACGATCATGGCGCTGTTACCGCCCAACTCGAGAATGCTGCGACCGAATCGCGCCGCAACGATCGGCCCCACGATTCGCCCCATCCGAGTCGAGCCGGTCGCGGAGACGATGGCGATCCCCGTCGAGCGGGCGAGCGCCTCACCCGGCTCCGCACCACCGATCACGAGCTGCACAAGCCCCGTCGGCGCATCAGCGCCGAAGCGCTCGAGAGCGCGCGCAAAAACACCCATCGTGGCAAGCGCCGTGAGCGGCGTTTTGTCCGACGGCTTCCAAATCACCGGGTCGCCGCATACCAGCGCGAGCGCCGCGTTCCAACACCAAACGGCGACCGGAAAGTTGAACGCCGAAATCACGGCGCAAGGCCCCATCGGATGCCAGGTCTCCATCATGCGATGACCTGGACGCTCTGAGGCGATCGTCAGACCGTGCAATTGACGCGACAGACCGACCGCGAAATCGCAGATGTCGATCATCTCCTGCACTTCACCCTGACCCTCAGAGACGATCTTGCCAGCCTCGAGTGTCACAAGCGCCGACAAGGCATCTTTGTCGCGTCGTAGTTCTTCACCAAAAAGTCGAATCAGTTCGCCGCGACGCGGTGCGGGTACGTTACGCCAAAGACGAAATGCCGCCTGCGCGCGTTCGATCGCCGCTTCGACATCGGACATTGCGGTGATCGGCGCTTCACCGATTTTCTTGCCATCAATCGGCGAATGACTGGTAAGTGTGCTGACCGAATTCATGCGGAGCTTCCCCGAAAATCGTCGTTCTAATGGAACCATTATGAAGGATTGGCTAGCTCTCGAGCCATAACCGACGATAGGCGCCGTCCACGTCGTACTGACGAGCTTGTCGATCCGGGTCGAAGCGACGGCCAATCCGAGGGTCGGTGCCACGACCGCTGACGTAGAGCCAGTTACCTTGATTGCTGTAGATGTCGAAGTCGATGAGCTGATGCTCGAACCAGGCAGCACCGGCACGCCAATCGCCGCTCAGATCATGCACGAGATAACTGGCAACGTTCTGGCGCAACCGATTCGACAGATAGCCCGTCTGCGCGAGCTCGCGCATTCCGGCATCGATGAAACGCTCGCCTGCGGTACCATCACACCATCGCATGAAAGCCGATCGATCGTGCCGCGGTATTCCCTGCAAGCTCAGACCGGCGGCGTGATAGAGGCGCTTGCCGTGCTGTAAATGCAGCAGGCGAAAATAATCGCGCCACAAAAGCTCGAACCAGATCCAATACGTGCTGTCGTTGGCACCGTGCTTCGCTTCGTGCACTTTGAGCGCCTCAAAGACGCGACGGGGCGACACCGCTCCGCTCGCGAGCCACGGCGAAAACTTGGTGGAATAGTCCAAGCCGATCAGTCCATTGCGAGTGAGCTTGTAGGTCTGCGGTTTTTCGCCCCCAAAATATTCCTGCAAGTAAACGAGCGCCGCCGATTCACCACCGCGACAGCGCGTACTCGAATATGGGAACGCCGCGCGCGGGTCGACTTCGAATGAGCTCACGCCTAATGCAGTCTCGATATCGGACTCGGCAGATATTGAATCCGGCGGCCCCGGCAACTCAGCGGGCGCGGCCATCGCTGGCCGCGGCAATACCTGCGCCTTCTCCACCGACTCGCGAAAGCGCGTAAAAACCCTCGGCAGTTGTTCGATCTCGAACGGCAGATCATCGGGCTCGAGCAACGACGACTGCCAATGCGTGTGAACGTCGAGACCCGCGGCACGCAATGCTGCCACATCGGCCTCCTCTTCTGGCGCCGCGATCTGCTCACAATGAATTTGTTTGACGCCCAATCGCCGCGCATGGTCGATCAGCAGCTCGACACCACCTCCCGCCAGCACCATCAGACGCTGCGGGCGATCAGCGCTGCCATACACGGATAGCCGCGCACGCAGATCGATCAAGGTATCGGCGAGCACGCGCCGCCGATGCAGGCCCATGCGCCGATCACAAAAAGGCAACCAAGCGCTTGGCGCATCGTGCCGCGCATCATGTAGATAGACGAGCGCGAGTTCACTCGCCGCATTTGCGGCAGCCATCAAACCGCGCTGATCGTGCAAGCGCAGATCGTTGCGAAACCAGTAGATCGCGCGTGTCATCGACTCGCCGGCGCCCGTCGACAGCGCTCGGAGCAATACTTCACGGCGTCCCAATTCTTGGCCCACGACTTACGCCAAACCATCTCGCGCTCGCAGCGTGCGCAGAGCTTTCGCGGCAGTGCGGCCTTGTTTCCTCGAAAACCGGCGCTGCTCGACTCTCGGGTCAACGCCGACCCACTGCTGCCAACACGCGCTGCGCTTTGATCCAGTGCGGTCGATCGATGAGCTTCCCTTCGATACGCAGAGCACCGACTCCGGGCGATGCATCGAAGGCCGCGATGATCTTGCGGGCTTCATCGATCTCGGCTTCGGTCGGCGTGAAGGCATCGTGGATTGCCGCCACCTGCGCAGGATGGATCGCGAGCTTGCCGACATATCCCGCGCGGCGCGATTCACGAGCCCGAATGCGCATGGCATCGATGTCGCGGATCTCGGTATCGACGGTATCGATCGCAAGCACCCCGGCAGCGGCAGCAGCCGTGAGACAGAGCGAACTCGCCCAAACATACGGCGCTTCGTAGCGACCACTCGAGTCTCGATTGCCGAGCGCACCCAAATCCGTCGCGAGGTCCTCGGCACCCCAGGTCACGCCGAGCGCACGCGTGGGCAGCGCGGCGAAGGTCGACATGGCCAACAAGGCGCCCGCCGTCTCGGTGATCATCGGAATCACCCGAACGGTGCCGACCGTCACGCCTGCAGCAGTCTCGAGGGCCTCGAGCCAATGATCTAGCCGACGCACGTCATCACCGTGGCGCGCCTTCGGCAACATGATTCCATCGGGTCGCGCCGCCACCACGGCGGACAGATCGGCCAGAGCGACGCTCCCGCCCGACTCGGACGCATCAACCGGATTGATCCGAACCCATAGCGGCACGGATCGGTTCGAGCGACGCAGGTAATCGGCGATGTGGCCGCGCGCGTCAGCGCGACGCTCGGCAGCCACGGCGTCCTCGAGATCGAAGATCACCGCATCGGCGCCACTGTTTTCTGCCTTTTCGAAGCGCTCGGGACGATCGCCCGGCACGAACAACATCGATCGCATGCGAGGTACTCACTCCAGAATGGAATCAAAACACCTCAAGTTTGCCATGGCACCACCTACGGCGCGGCAAGAACTTGCCTCATCATTACCTTGTTTACCGAAAGATCATTTCGAAATCGAGTTTTTGTCGCGCTTGAAAACTCGAAATGTGAACCGGTTGGCAGTTTTGTCCCCAGCTATCCACCCCAACGGAGGCGACGGCGATGCCTATCGTCATCAATACGAATCTGAATTCGATCACGGCCCAGCGCAGTCTCGAGACGGTCAACCGTCAGCTAACCCAATCCATTCAGCGGCTCTCCTCGGGTCTGCGCATCGACAGCGCCAG
>Ga0315902_10001763_pt1 | contig 34378 bp, 29 predicted proteins | sample LakEriMetagenome_9_FD_203523 | JGI IMG/M metagenome (GOLD analysis project Ga0315902, IMG submission 203523) | Freshwater fungal communities from buoy surface, Lake Erie, Ohio, United States - Buoy 12 MA117 | ecosystem: Environmental > Aquatic > Freshwater > Lake > Lake biofilm | place: USA... | reverse complement strand
CGAGACCGTAGGAGACCACCTTGAACCACTTGCCCGACATGTTCAACGCCATGCCATGCGTCAGATGCCCGCCCTCGGCCAGCGACATGCCCATGATGGTGTCACCCGGCTGCAAAAAGGCCAGCATCACGGCCTGGTTCGCTTGCGAACCCGAGTTGGCCTGCACATTCGCAAATTTTGCGCCGTAGAGTTCTTTCAAGCGGTCGATCGCGAGCTGCTCGGCAATGTCGACGAATTCGCAACCGCCGTAATAGCGCTTGCCAGGATAGCCTTCCGCGTATTTGTTGGTCAGCTGCGATCCCTGCGCTTGCATCACCGCAGGCGATGCGTAGTTCTCGGAGGCGATCAGCTCAATGTGGTCTTGCTGGCGCTGGTTTTCTTGCTGAATGGCGGCCCACAGCTCGGGGTCGATCTGTTCAATCGTCTGGCTGTGGGGGAATGCGCCAAGCGCGGATACGACTTTCTGCAACATCGGTGGCCTCCTGACGGGCAGCGGGGCCACCCGGTTAAACGCACAAGGTCAAAACTGTACCGATGAGTTTACCACTTAAAAATTCAGAATTTCTTAATTGATGGGTAAGCGATACTTAATATTTGAAGCCGTTATCAAAAAAAGAAAAGCACGCGCTAATCAGCAAGCAAATGCGTGTGATGGACGCGCGCTTATGTACAAGACAGCCTATTTGCAGGCGGCGAGGCGGAGCTTAATCACCCATAAAAATAAAGGTCTTTATTTAGAAAAGCCCCACGATTTTGCCGTCATCATCGATGTCGATCTTCTCGGCGCTGGGCACCTTGGGCAGTCCCGGCATGGTCATGATGTCGCCACAGATCATGACGATGAACTGCGCGCCAGCGGCGAGGCGCACCTCGCGCACATTGACCACATGGCCGCTGGGCGCGCCACGCAGGGTGGCATCGGCGCTGAAGGATGACTGAGTCTTGGCCACACAGATTGGGTAGTGCCCATAGCCCGCCTCTTCCCAGGCCTTGAGCTGCTGCTTCACCTTGGCGGGCGCGCTGATATCGGCAGCGCCGTAGATTTTGGTCGCAACGGCCTTCATCTTGTCCAGCAGCGAATCGCTGTCCTGGTAGACGAAATTCATTGAACCGCCGCCCTCGGCCAAACGCACAATCTCGTGGGCCAGCGCCTCAGCACCCGCGCCACCCTTGGCCCAGTGCTCGGCAAGCACCACATTCACACCCAGTGCCTTCATGCGATCGGTGACCAGCTTGATCTCGGCATCGGTATCAGCGTTGAAGCGGTTGATCGATACCACGCAAGGCAATCCATAATTCTTGGTGACATTGGCGACATGGCGCTCAAGATTCACGAGGCCCTTCTCCAGTGCCACGAGGTCTTCGGCATTGAGCTCTTTCACGTCCTTGCCGCCGTGGTACTTCAATGCACGGATCGTGGCGACGAGCGCGCAGGCCGAGGGCTTGAGTCCTGTCTTGCGGCATTTGATATCGATGAATTTTTCCGCGCCGAGATCAGCACCGAAGCCCGCCTCGGTCACCACGTACTCGCCAAGCTTCAGGGCACTTTGTGTGGCGATCACGGAGTTACATCCATGCGCGATGTTGGCGAACGGACCGCCGTGAACAAATGCAGGGTTGTTTTCCAGCGTCTGCACAAGATTGGGTTTGAGCGCCTCTTTCAGCAGCACGGTCATTGCGCCATGTGCATTCAGATCGCGCGCGTGCACGGGCTTCTGATCGCGGGTGTAGCCGATCACGATATCGCCGAGGCGTTTCTTCAGATCTTTGACCGAGGTCGCGAGGCAGAAGATCGCCATGACCTCGGAAGCAACGACGATGTCGAAACCATCTTCGCGCACATAGCCATTCGGCGTTCCACCGATACCCACCACGATGCTGCGCAGTGCGCGGTCATTCATGTCGACCACGCGCTTCCAGGTGATGCGGCGCGGATCAATGTCCAGTGCATTGCCATGATTGATATGGTTATCGATCATCGCGGCGAGCAGATTGTTCGCCAGCGCAATCGCAGAGAAGTCACCCGTAAAATGCAAATTGATGTCTTCCATCGGCACAATCTGTGCATAGCCACCGCCGGCGGCACCACCCTTGACGCCAAACACCGGGCCCAGCGACGGTTCGCGCAGGCAGATCACGGTTTTCTTGCCGATGCGGTTTAACGCATCACCCAGACCCACTGTGGTGGTGGTCTTGCCCTCACCGGCCGGCGTGGGGCTGATTGCGGTGACGAGGATCAGCTTGCCATCCGGCTTACCCTTGAGCGAGTCGACATAATCGAGCGAAACTTTCGCTTTGTAATGGCCATAGGGTTCGAGATGCTCATCCGCGATACCGAGCGTATGCGCCACCTCGGTGATGCGCTTCATCTTCGCCTGTTGTGCGATTTCGATATCGCTGGACATGGGGTCTCCTCGGGGTGATTTTCGGAAGCGAAGATTGTAAGGGAAGATGCGCGCAGCCTGCTTCAACAGCAGCAGTGGCTGCCTGAAAATGCAGCGCTGGCGTGGACAATTGCCGATCGGTCAACTACAAGCACGACATATCAGACGCTAAAAAACTCGCGTATCGCGGCCACCGCCTGACGGATCCCCTCTGCATCCACATCGAGGTGCGTGACCAACCTGAGTCGGTAGAGGCCAATCACCATCACACCGCGCGACTTGAGATGATCAACCAGTGCCTGGGCACGCTCTCGTGCCTCATCAAGCAAGTCAATGAACAGAATATTGGTCTGCGGGGCTTCGATGGCGAGCCCGGGAATATCCTTGATCTGTGCGTATAGCTCGCGCATCAGCGCATGATCATCTGCCAGACGATCAATGTGATGATCCAGCGCGTACGACGCAGCAGAGGCCAGCAAGCCGGCCTGACGCATGCCACCACCCGCCATCTTGCGCAAGCGGCGAGCGCGATAGATCAATTCTCTGGAACCGCACAAGGCTGAACCAACGGGTGCACCGAGTCCTTTGCTGAAGCATACCGACACACTGTCAAAGCACTGCGCGATGCGTCGTGCCTCATCACGTGGCTTGGTTTTCTGCGCTTCGGCCTGCGCTACAGCAGCGTTGAACAGCCGCGCACCATCGAGATGCGTCGCCAGCCCGCGCGTACGAGCGACATCGGTCGCCTGCTGCAAATAGTTGATGGGCATGCGCTTGCCACCGAGCGTGTTCTCCAGTGTCAGCAAGCGCGAGCGTGCGAAATGCGGATCGTCGATCTTGATGGCGGCCTCGATATCTTTCAGCGCCAATGTGCCATCGGGCTGATGTGCAATCGGCTGCGGCTGCACACTGCCCAGCACCGCTGCCCCGCCCGCTTCCCACAAATACGTATGGGCATGGTGCCCGACGAGGTATTCATCGCCGCGCTGGCAATGCGAGAGAATTCCGCACAAGTTACTCTGCGTGCCGGTGGGCATGAATAGTGCCGCTTCGAAGCCCAGCATGTCGGCGATCTTCTCCTGCAAGGCATTCACGCTTGGATCGTCGCCGAAGACATCGTCACCCAGCGGCGCACTCATCATCGCAGCGCGCATGCCCGCGGTGGGACGTGTGGTGGTATCACTGCGCAAATCAACGATCTTGTTCATGGCTTTTACTCACGTTTTGAGCGCGGTTTATTTCAGATAAGGCTTGACCCAGCCCAGATTGTCAGAAGTGCCGGCGCGCGGATTGTACTCACAGCCAACATGACCGGTATATCCCAGCTCGTCGAGCACACCAAACAGATAAGGGAAATTCACTTCGCCGATATCTGGCTCGTTACGCTTAGGCACACCCGCAACCTGTACATGACCGACATTCGCGAAATGCTTGCGCAGCCGCATCTCGATATCGCCTTCCATAATCTGCACATGGTAAAAATCCATTTGCACTTTCAGGTTGGGCTCGCCCAATTCATTAGCAATGTCATGGGCGTCCTGCTGGAAATTCAAAAAATAACCAGGGATGTCGCGCGTATTGATCGGCTCGATCAGCGTGGTGATACCGTGCGCTGCACAAGCCTGTGCAGCGCGCTTCAGATTGGTCAGATAGGTTTTGCGCATCGCGGAACGATCGGCATCGCTGATCTTGACGCGCTGCTGCGCATCGAGCGGCATGCGCCCGGCCATCACATGCAGGCGCTTACAGCCGGTGGATTCAGCGTAGGTAAGTGCCTTCTCCAGTCCCTGAGCGAATTCATGCTCGCGCCCTGGTATCGCGGCAATGCCGCGCTCGCCTTTGTCCCAGTCACCAGGCGGCAGGTTGAACAGCGATTGCGTGATACCCGCTGACTTCAGACGGTCGGCAATTTCGCCAGCGTCAAAGTCATAGGGAAACAGGTATTCGACAAAGCGAAAACCATCGCGCGCTGCAGCGGCAAAGCGATCAGGGAATTCGTATTCCTTGTACATCATGCTCAGGTTGGCGGAAAAAACAGGCATGGCGTTCTTTCTGTGTGAAGTGTTTTGAGTCCGTCAATACCGGAGCTTGAAATTCTGCTTTAGCTCAGTGATGGCAGCATCACTGAGCGGGTCGACCGCGCGTCCTGAGAGCAGCCAGAGCCTTGCGGTCTCTTCGAGTTCTTCCAGCGCGGCCATTGCCGCCGACAGCGAGCGATGCCAGACATTCGGGCCCAGCCGCTCGATCATCACCGCGCGCAGAGGTTTGTCGGCACGACGCCCCTCTTCGATCATCGCAGCGACACGCTTAGCGACATCCGGATCGCCGGGGCGGTGATAAGGCACCAGCGGCACATGCCCGACCTTCATCACGTAATACGGGGTGATCGGCGGAATAATATCGTCCGACTTCCATGCACCCAGCAATGTCAGGGCGACCAGATGCGTGGAGTGGGTGTGAATTACGCAGCGCGCCTCCGGATCGGATTGGTAGATCGCCTGATGCAATGACAAAGTCTTGCTGGCCGGCGCACCACTGGTTTGCTGACCTTGAAGATCAACGAAGGCGATATGTTCGGGTTCCATGAAGCCCAGACAGGCATCCGTGGGCGTGATCAGAAAACCCTCATCGGTTCGCACACTGATATTGCCCGCAGTGGAGTGCGCATAGCCGCGATCAAACAATGACTTGCCCACACGGCAGATCTCTTGGCGGTGCTGTTCCAGCATCGTGTCGCTCATGGCTATTGGGCAACCTGCATGGCGAGCGCTTTGGCAAAAAAGTCGTCTGTGCCGAAATTGCCTGATTTGAGCGCGAGCAGCACCGGCACTGCCGTATCGAGCAAAGGCTTGCCGACCTGCCCCGCGGTCCACGGCACGCCGGGATCGATGGTCGCGCCGATCTTCAGCGACTGCACGCCGAGCGCGTTCACCACCGCGCCCGAGGTCTCGCCGCCGGCAACGACAAAGCGCCTGACCTGCTGAGCAATCAGACCTTGCGCGATCTCGGCAAAGCAATGCTCGATCTGCTCACCGAGTGAATTTGCGCCGAATTCTTTTTGCAGAGCCGCGACTTCTTCGGGCGGCGAAGTGGCGTAGATCAGGCAAGTCTCCTTTTGTTGCGCATGCCAGTCGAGCACCTGCTGCGCGACCGGCTGACTGCCGGCGATCTCGCGCGCATCAATCTTCATTGCGGGCTTGGACGAGGCGATCCAGTGTTTGACCTGCGCATTCGTGGCAACCGAGCATGAGCCCGAGATCACGACGGCCTTGCCACCGGCTGTCGGCAACTGTGCGGCGTGGGCATCGGCTTTCACCAAGCCGCGATCAATGTAGGCGGCCGCCAGCCCGAGCGCGAGACCCGAGCCTGCGGTCACCAGCGGAACATCGGCCAGCGCATGACCCAGCACCATCAGATCATCGTTGGTGATGGCATCGGCGATGTCGATCACGCCGGGGGTTTCTTTTTGTGCTTCGGTGATTTTTTGTTCCACCACCTGCTTGAGCGACACCACACCTTTCGCGACTTGCAGATGACTCAGCAAGCCCACCTTGCAGCGGCTCTGCGCCTGCAGCACGCGCACGAGGTTCGCATCGGTCATCGGGGTCAGCGGATGGTTGCGCATGCCGGAATCAGAGAGCAGCACGTCACCGACGAACAGATGTCCTTTAAAAATCGTTCGCTGATTCTCAGGAAACGCAGGGCAAGCGATCGAATAATGTGTGCCCAGCGCATGCATCAGAGCATCGGCCACCGGGCCGATATTGCCATGGGACGTGGAATCGAAGGTCGAACAATATTTGAAATAGAAACGCTGCACACCGCGCTGCTGCAGCCAGCGCAATGCCGCCAGCGATTGCTCTATTGCCTCCGGTGGCGGTATGGTGCGCGACTTCAGTGCGATGACGATCGCATCGACATCACCTGCATCGGTGGATGCTGAGGGCACCCCGATGATCTGCACCGTACGCAGCCCCGAGCGAACCAGCATGCTGGCGACATCGGTGGCGCCCGTGTGATCGTCTGCGATGACGCCCAAGATCATGATGACTCCTTCGCCGCCGGCAGTTCAATGCCGGTCAGTTGTGCATATAGCTTGATCACTGCACTGTCATCTTCCTGCCCAAAACCTGCGCCGGCGGCACCCAGATACAACTGATGCGCGGACGACGCCAGCGGCAGTGCCATCGTGAGCTTTTGCGCGGCATCGAGCACGATGCCGAGGTCTTTGACAAAAATATTCACGGCCGACAAGGGCCGGTAGTCACCACTGAGAATATGCGGCACACGGTTCTGGAACATCCAGCTCATGCCGGCGGAATTGCAGATCACTTCATACAGCTGTTCCGGATCGGCACCGGCGCGTATGCCCAGCGCCATCGCTTCACAGGCCGCGGCGATATGCACACCAGCCAGATGCTGATTGACCATCTTGACCGTCGATCCGGGACCTGCCTTGTCACCCAGCCGGTAGACCTTGCCGGCATAGGCCGCCAGTACATCGTCGGCGACGGCAAAGGCCTCGGGTTTGCCCGAGGCCATGACGGTCATCTCGCCAGCTTCGGCCTTGATCGCACCGCCGGACACGGGGCCATCGATGAAATGAATCCCCTTCTCTGCCAGCCTCGCCTCCCAGAGGGGCGGCAATGCGGGATCAACTGTCGCAGCCGCGATGACCACGCTGCCTGGCTTGGCGTGATGGATCAAGCCGCTATCCCCGAACAGGACTTGCTCGGTCTGCGCGGCGTTGACGACCAGGATCAGGAAGGCATCGCATTGCGCTGCAAGATCGGCGATATCTTTCGCCACTGTGCCGCCTGCGCCTTGAAATCTCTGGATGTTGGCGGGGCTGATATCCAGCCCCAATGTGCTGAATTTGCGGCGCTGCGCACTGATCGCTGCGCCGTGGCCCATGGTGCCCAGGCCGATCACGCCAAGGCATCGAGCCTTGCTGACTGGCGTATTCACTCTCAGTGTCTCCTCGTTATTATTGGCTTATTAATCTGTGGAGGCAGGAACCGTTGTTGCGTGATGCTGGTGCACGAAACGCATCATGGCTTCTCAACGCATTGTACCTCCGCACCGACATCGCCTGAGGATCTTCAAGTAAGCGATAATGCCAGCACGACAGATGCTTACCCACACACTTGCAAAGCCGGACAACCACAACGAAAAAACAACATCATGAATCAACTTGATATGCAGGGACGCCACGCGGTAGTCACCGGGGGCGCTAACGGCCTTGGGTTTGCCATCGTCGAACGCATGCTGGCATCCGGTGCCCGCGTTACGCTATGGGATCGAGATGCGGCTGCCATCGACAAGGCAGTCAGCGAGTTGCGCTCTCGCTTCACCGACGCGACCATCAACAGCGATGTCGTCGATGTCGCCGATCATGCCGATGTGGTCCGCGCGGTTAAACCTCTGGCAGCAACCGGTATCGACATCGTGGTGAACTCGGCGGGGGTGGCAGGACCGAACATGCCCTTGTTGGACTATCCGATCGATGCATGGCAGCAGGTCATGAATGTGAATATCAACGGTACCTTCCACGTCTGCCGCGAGCTGGTACCGCTGATGAAACCAAAGAATTACGGCCGCATCGTGAATATTGCATCCATTGCTGGCAAAGAAGGCAACCCGAATGCCAGCGCGTACAGCGCGAGCAAGGCCGCCGTGATCGGGCTGACAAAATCGCTGGGGAAGGAACTGGCGAGCTCGGGCATTACAGTGAATTGCGTGACGCCCGCGGCAGTCAGAACACCCATCTTCTCTCAGTTAACACCCGAGCATATTCAATTCATGCTCAGCAAGATACCGATGGCGCGCTTCGGGCTGCCGGAAGAGATCGCTTCGATGGTGTGCTGGCTCTGCACCGAGGATGCTTCGTTTTCGACCGGCGCAGTGTTCGATCTCTCTGGCGGCCGGGCGACCTACTGATAGTTCGCCGCACCGCGCAAAAAAAACCCGCTACATCAGCGGGCTAATCCCATATCAGGAAGACACGGGAGGAGACATCCTGGAGAACAGCAAATTCGTTCAGCAGTAGTGCGCCGCGACCAGATGCGCGGTGGTTTTCAGCGTCGATCGGAAATCTTTGCGAATCTCGGTGGGCGGCACCCAGCCGTACTTGCGCCAGATGTCTTGCACATTGTCCACATTCGAACGGCGCAGATAGAGGCGGGTCTTGTCGAGTACCGGCCTTGCGAATTCCGTAATTTCTTTGTCTGTTGCAGGCATAGCTGACTCCTTTACTGACAGGAAGCGGTACTTCATGTTTAGCAAGTAGCGTGCCCGCAAAAACGTCGGAAATCCGTAAGCTTCCAATTTTGATAGCTATCGCGCGACATGCCGCGACATGTCTGGCCATTGCACGCATGTCGGCCCGTTCCAACGCGCCTTGATGCCCGCTCCGGGCTGGCACGCTGCCTGCAATAGACAAGACGACAGCCGGATGCGGCAGCTGCGGCATTCAAAAACTGTCGGAAAAACCGATAACTACTCTATCCATCCCACCAAGGGGGCAAGCACGCACGAAGGCAAGGAGGATCATCATGAGCATGGAATTCGGCATACGCATCAATCCGTCCGGCAGCGGACGCAGCGGACACGAGCCTCAGGGCGGCAGCCGCCGGCAGCAGCATCAGCAGAAGCTGAAGGCACTGATCGACGCGCTGGATGCTGGCGATCTGGTCGAGGCGAAGGTGAACTATCGGTTGCTGCTGGAGTTCAGTCCGGCGCTCGCGCATAGCAATTTTGCCCGGGTAGGACAGGCACTGGCCAGCGCCAACCTTGCCATGGCAAGGCGCGTGATCGAGGACATCTACGGGCAAAGCCAAGCCATCTTCAGGCGTGCGGCGGCTCCTGCTCCGATGAACGCTGCGGTCATGCCATCTTCATCATCGCGACTGGGTGTGCTGGTGGACTCGTCGGCCTGACGGGGGACAAAACGCCGTAGGTCTTGGTTCAGCCAACGCCGTCGCGTATCGGCGGTACACGCCTCAGCGCTAGCCATAGCCGCCGCCCCAGCCTCAGCAACGGATACAGCAGCCGCGCCAGCCAGCGCCGCCTGAAGAGCACGCCATGCAAACGCTCGATGGTGGTTTGTGCAGTGAGCTGCGACGCAAGCCAGTGCACTGCATCTGCTCCCGCGTGCATCCCCTCTGCGGTGACGACGAGCATGCCGGCGTCAAGATCGATGCCTTGCCGAATAAAATGACGCACCCTGGCATCGCCCGAACGCGCGCTCAGCAACTCGACCGGACCGATCGCTTGCTGTAAACGCAGAAACTTCACGTAGGCACGACAAAAATAGCAATCACCATCGTAGACGATCAGTACCCGATGAAAGTCGGAGGCAGCGCTCATGTCAGGCCAGCGCCACCGACTTTACCTGCACCCACACCGGCTGCCCGGGCTGCAGACTCAGATCGACGACCGACCGCTGAGTCACGCGCGCGATCAGTGCGCTCTCGCCAAGCTGCAAGCGCACGCGTGCCTGGCCTTCGGCTTCGTCATGAACCAGCTCAGCAATGCGGGCCGGCAGCACGTTTTGTATGGTGCTGGGCGCGGGTCGCTCACACGCGATACTGACATCGCGAGCGAGCACCCTGACCCGCACCGAGGCGCCGGTGCTCAAGCCCTGCGCTCTCGTCCATAGCACGCCTCCGTTGAATGCCAGCTTCGCAAGCTTCCAGCGTTCATCAATCTCTGCCACAGTGGTCTCAATTACCGTACCGAGATCGTCTGCAACGCTGATCGGCAGATCGACTCGCGCCAAGGTCTCGATCAGTGATCCACTGGCAAGCACCCTGCCACTCTCGAGCACGACCAGGTGTTGTGCGAGACGGGTGACTTCATCAGGCGCGTGTGTGACATACAGCACGGGTATCTTGAGGTCGCGCTGGAGGCGTTCGAGGTAGGGCAAGATCTCTTGCTTACGACGCACATCGAGGGCCGCCAGCGGCTCGTCCATCAGCAGTAATTTCGGGTTCACCGCCAGCGCGCGCGCAATCGCCACACGCTGACGCTCTCCGCCGGACAAGGACTGGGGTCGGCGATCCAGCAGTGGTGCAATGCCGAGTAGCTCGATCAGATGATCGAGCTCGCCCAACGAGGCACCGACGACGCGCCGGCGTCCGTATGCCAGATTGCTGCGCACGGATAAATGCGGAAAAAGGCTCGCTTCCTGAAACACATAACCGAGCTCACGTTGATGCGGCGGTACCCATTGACGCTGGTCTTGCCAGACGAGCCCATTCACATTCACTCTGCCATGCGCATCCCGCTCGAGCCCCGCGATGCTGCGCAATATCGTGGTCTTGCCGCAGCCCGAGGGGCCAAACAACGCAGTAAAGCCCTCGGCCGGCAAATCGAGCTGCACATCCAGCGTAAAGCTCGTGCGCTCCAGTTGCAGCTGAACCTGAATGCCGCTCATCTCACGACCCTCGCCTCGTACCCGGGCGCCACAGGTGCAGCGCCATCAGCACGACAAAGGAAAAGGCGAGCATGACCGCCGATAGCGAATGCGCCTGCGCGTACTGCATCGCCTCGACATAGTCGTAGATCTGTACCGACGCGACCCGGGTCTGACCGGCGAGATTCCCGCCTATCATCAGCACAACACCGAACTCGCCCACTGTGTGCGCGAAAGTCATCACGGATGCGGTCACAAAGCCCGGCAACGCCATGGGTACGGCGACGGTAAAAAATGCATCCAGGGGCGATGCGCGCAGGGTCGCAGCGACTTCGAGCGGACGTCGGCCAATGGACTCGAAAGCCGTCTGCAAGGGCTGAACCATGAACGGCAGCGAGTAAAGCACCGAGGCGATCACCAGCCCCCAGAAAGTGAAGGGGAGCAGCCCCAGACCAAGCGACTCCGTCAGCTGGCCCAGCGGTCCGTTGGGACCCATCGCCAGCAAAAGATAAAAGCCGAGCACCGATGGCGGCAGCACCAGTGGCAGCGCGACGATGGCGCCGATCGGCACGGTCCAGCGGCTGGCCGACTGCGCAAGCCACCACGCGATCGGCGTGCCGATCGCGAGCAATATCAGGGTGACGACGGCAGACAGCTTGACGGTCAGCCAGATCGCTTGCAGTGCATCGTGGTCCAGCATCACTCAGAGGTATCGCCGCAGCGCATGAACACAGGTAATATCAGAATTTACTGGTGCTTATTTTGCCTGTCAACCGCGTTCGCTGCACGACTACGCACCGTCTGCCCGGCGTACGCTGACCATTCACGAGCCATGTCACGCAGTTCGAAGAACAAATCGATTAACTACAGCTTGGATGCGGAACTGCAAATCCGCGTTGGCGATGAACTGCTGGCCAATGCCAAGCGCATCGAGCTCCTTCAGCAGATACAGCAGCTGGAGAATCTGACCAAGGCATCCAAACTCGCGGGCTACAGTTACAAAGGCGCCTGGGATGCGATCGACCAGATGGCAACGCTCTCGGGTGGCGAGCTGATCGAGCGATTTGCCGGCGGCAAAGGCGGCGGTCGCACGAAACTAACCGAGCGCGGACACCAGCTACTGCAGAATTTCACGCTGGTGCAGGACGAACACCGCCGCTTCATCGGTCGACTGAATTCGCTCGCGAATGGCCTTGCCGGCGACTACGCGTCACGTGCTGAAACCGCGATGAAGACCAGTGTGCGCAATCAGTTCGCCGGCATCATTGTCTCGATCGCCGAAGGTCCTGCCAATGCCGAGATTGGGGTGATGGTGAATGGCATGCAGATCATCACAGCCTCCATCACGCACGAGAGCTGCCGCGAGCTCAAGCTACAAGTGGGATCGAAGGTATTCGCCTTGATCAAGGCCTCGTCGGTGCTGCTCAGCGCCCGGGCACCGACCAACGGTGTCAATCGCTTCACATCACACGTAATGGCCGTGACGCATGGTGAGCAGCGCTCCGAGGTCGTCGTGGAGGTAGCCGATGGGCTCGCGCTGGTCAGCACGATCGCCAATGCCGATGTCGAGCTGCTGGGGCTCGACGTCGGCAAACCCATCATCGCGAGCTTCGCGCCACCCAGCGTGATCATCGGGGTCGCTGCCTGAGATGGTGGCCCACGGCCAGCGTGCGATGGATCACGACTTTCCAGACATCACCCCAGTCACCGCCCAGTGACTTCCAAGGACGAATAGCTTGACACTCGTTTGCGGCAAAAACAAAGTGAGTGTCCCTTTGTAGCAGCACCTTTGTAGCACCTTACAAAGGGACACTCACTTTGCTTACAAAGGGACACTCACTTTGTGTGGGTCTTGTTAGCTATCCCAGAGCACGTATCAGCCCTCACCACTCGTCATCCCGGCGAAGGCCGGGATCCATGGGTAATCTGGCAGCGACTGGTGTTACTTGAACTGCAGAGTGCTAATGACCGACTGCGGCGTGAAATTAGCCTGCGCCTGAGCCGCTTGGGTGGTGTTGCCCGTGATCTGGGTCCGCAGCATGGTGCTGATCGCGTTCACATAGGCATTGCTCGACTGCTCCGCCACTGAGGGAACGGCGCTTGTCTGGCGGGAGGACAGCAGCTGCACTGCTGATACCAGCTGCAGACTGGCCGAGCTTAGATTGTTTTCGCTATCGCTGATGGTCTTTATCGCGAGATCAATGGCATCGTTCATCGATTTTGCTGCATCGACCGAGCTGATGCCGCCGCGTCGCAGCAGTGATGTGAACGGCGCATCTGGCTGCACTTCCAGCGCGGCGATCTGGCTGAAGGTACCGGGCGTCTTCCAGGTCAGCGTCAGATAACCAGGGCGCTCCTGAGAAATCGTGAACGGTGCCGCATCGTAGCGGGGATTGGCCTTGAGCGCGTCGCTCAGTTGTCTGAGCGTGGCGTTGCTGTCCAGTGTCCCGGAAAACAGGGCAAAGTCGCCTGCTCTGAGCTGCACATTGCGCCCCGCGATTGCACTGGCGCGTATTGCGATCTGTTGTACCTCGCGAGTACCGTCGTCCAGGCTGGTGTTGGTGCCGGCGGTGGTTTCGTCAGCGATGAGGGTGGACGAACTCACGTTGTCGACGATAGACAAGGACGCAGGATCAGCAATGGCAGCCTCGGATGCCCAGCTAAGACTCAAGCCTGAACCTATGCCGCCCGTCGTCTGCATGCTCAAGGTAAACCCAGCGTTCTGGTAATCCTCATCAGCCTGCAGCGCCGTCACCAAATCGGCGAGCGTCGCGCTGCTGCTCATCGCCCCCGAGGACAGGGTGACGTTGTTGGCGGTGAGCGTGACCGTCTTGCCCTGAATGGCTGCGTCGTTCAGCGCCACGCTTTGCTCCTCGCGCAGACCCGCATCGGCACCGACGGTGACTTGCGTGGCATCGAAAACGTTGGTCGCAAAACCAGTCTGTGACGCATCCGGCGAAGAGACCGCGAGTGCCGCGCGGCCAGCCTGTGGGCCCGCGGATGCCCACTGGAGCCTGAGGCCACTGGCCTCGGCAGTGACCACGAAAGGCATGCTGGCCGAGTAACTGCTGTTGAGCGCATCAGCGAGTGCGCCGAGCGTGGTACCCGCACTGAAGGCCAGCCCGAAGCTGTTCTGCGAACCGCTGCCATCATTCAGCCATACGGAGCTTGCGCTGGCAAGGTCGCTGTCGCTCATGCTGATGAATTGCTCTTCGCTGACTGCGGGCAAATCGGCGGTAGAGACGCCAGTGACTGAACGCATTGCCGTCAGTACTTGCGCGTTCGCCGTGAGCTGCAACTGCGCGGTGTCGCTGATCTCTCCGTTGTTCTTCCAGTCGATGACGAGACCATTCGCGCCATTGTCGGCCAGCGTGAAGGCGGCATCCGCGTAGTTGGTGTCGCCGCTCAGCGCCGCCACCAGATCCGCTACCGATGCATTTGCGGCCAGCGCTCCTGTGCTCAACGTGACGCCGCCCACGCTCAATGCGCCGGAGGTGTAGGCGAGGTTTGTGTCCGCCAGACTGATGACTTGCTGCTCGCGGGTGCCGGGCCCGAGACTGCCCTGCACCGCGCGCAGGCCGGACGCACGCACCGCGTCTTCGCGCAGGTTGGGGAGAGAAATATCGATCTTGCCAGCGCTACCTGAACCCACTCTGAAACTCATCACGCCGTCGCGCCCGGGGCCGGCGGAGCCATCGAACAAGCGTGTGCCGTTCCAACTGGCGTTCTGCGCGGTGGAGAGCAGGCTCTTGCGTATGCCCTCGAACTGCGACACCACAAACGTGCGCTCGGCCTGAACGGTCTGCTCGCTGGTGGCCTGTACCACTACTTTCTTGAGGTTTTGCAGACGGCCCATGATCTGGGCGTTGTTCTTGCCGACGACCTCAAGCATCGCCTGCGCGGTGTAGGCACCGTCAAGCTGCCGCTGCAAGTCGAGCTGCCGTACTGCGGATCGGGTGAGGCTGATGGAGGACGCGCTCGCGGTGTTCGGCGTTGCGACGGCACCCGTCACCGCGCTCGTCGCCGAAACCGCCGACGCCTGCCCCGCAGCCCCGGTACTGCCCAACTGGGCCAGCGCGAGCTTGAGGGAATTCAGACTGGATTCGAGGGTAACGCTCATCAGGGACGGGGGTTGTGCGTGATCGGGCGGCCTGCCGGGATGATTGCCGAAAATACCGCCGCCAAGCGACGGCCTCAAGAACTGCGTGTGTAAAGACGATTAATTGCTTGAAGGCAATCAGCCCACATCCACAGATCACGCTGAATTGCCATGTTGAGAATGTGACGCGTCGCGCAGACAGGCGTACCCGGTCCCGGGCCCTAAAGTTCCACTGCGGCACGTCGATTCATCTATTACATCTTTCCGGGGCACTCGCCATGTTGATCGAGCGCGTTGAACTTAACAAAATCAAGCTACAGGACGATCTGGTCACGCTGGAGTTACTTCAGGTGGGCGAGAGTATCTTCTGTTCAGACTTCAAGAAGGCACAGAGTCTGCGCAGCCTCTCTTACTACCTGATCCGCTCCCGCAAGCTGGAGCGGAAGTTCACCTTCCGCAAAATGGATCACGGCTGGCGGATCATCCGCATCAAGTGATCCGGCCTTGGCCGGCCCGTCGCTGTCAACTCCACTCAACGCCGCCTCCCGACGGAGGCGGTTCTTTGCGTTGGTGAGCCCGCATCAGAGCGCTCGATCGCACAGAGAATATCTTTTTGGCAATAAAAATGCCAAAAATAATCTATCCCACCGCCCTGCTTAGCCCATCAGACAAGACCCGTCATGGCTTGCCCGATAGATTTTTCTTAAATAATAATTGTGTATAAGCAACATTTTTAATGCCGGCAACAAATTGCCGGTCTAGAATGGCATTCCCTATTTACATTTTTTGCTTAATTTGCTCTTGCCAGCGACGTATGGCAGAGCTTGCCTGCGGTGCGCCATCCGAAGCCGCTAAAGGAACAGCAATGCCATTCTCAACTAAACAGGCTCTGCCCGCACTCCTGCTGGCGCTGGGAATTTCCAGTGCACAGGCCGCGACGCTGGGTCCGATCAGTATTTTGTCCAACCTCGGCGAGCCGCTGTCAGCCGAGATTGAAATCTTCGATCTGGCTGACGATGAGGCGGGCGATCTCGAGGTTGGGCTCGCGTCCGAGATGGAGTTTGAAAAATTCGGCGCGAATCGATCACCGCTGATGGAAAGTCTCAAGCTGCGCATCGTTCAGCAGGGGCGCCGACGCCTGATACAACTCGCCACGGACAAGCCGCTGGACCAGCCCATCTATAGCCTGTTGCTGGAACTGCGCACCGAAAACGAAACCACGCTGGCAGAATTTGCCGTGCTGCCCGAGGAAGCCGTCAATCCCTCGGAAGCCGTCGCAAGCAGCCCTGCCACCACCGCGACTAATGAAGCCACGGAAGCTGCCTCGGTAACGGCCGAGTCTGCGCCCCCGATGCCCGGCGCAGCCTCTGCTGCAGAAACGCCCGCCGCCGCTGCGAGCGACAACCCTGAAGCGACTGCCGAGGTGGCAGACAAAGGCGCGCCGAATCTGGCTCCCGCTGATCTGTCATCTGGAAAGCAGCACACCGTACGGCGCGGCGAAAACCTCACCCTGATTGCCCGTCAGTTTTCCGTGCCCGACTCAGCGTTGGACAAGTTCATCACAGCGCTTTATCAGGAAAACCCCGACGCCTTCATGCAGCAGAACTTGCACTACTTGAAGGCTGGCGCGGTGCTGGCACTCCCGTCAGAGGAATCCCTGAGCCTGATCGATGAAAAAGCAGCGCGCAAGATCATCTCCACGCAATGGCAAACGTTCAAGAGCCTGCTACCGGCAAAAGACGCTGCTTCTGGTCAAGACGCTGGAAATCGCTCGAGCACACGCAAGCTCAAGGCGGGCGGAACACCACCTGCCGGTACGTCGGGCGATCACCTGACACTCGCGGCCCTAAAACCCTCGGATACGGGCGGGAAGACCGAAGAAGAAGCGATCGCGGCAAGAAAAGCCGCCGAAGAGGCCAGCGAACGGATTCGTCTGCTGGAAAAAAATATCCTTGAGATGAAGAGCAGCGTACAACCCGACAAGCCCACCGAACCCGACGGCAAGGAATCGGCCGCGGCTGAGAGTGCCTGGGGTATTCTCGCCTCGCCTGCACGTGACCTGATGATGCAGGCAGCCACCGTCCTTCTGCTGGCTGCGCTGGTGGTCGTCAGCCTGCTCCGGCGCCAGCCAAAATAATTCCCGAACCGAACGCATTCAACCGCTTCTGATCGACTTCTGATCCACCTCTGATCCACCTCTGATCCACCTCTGACCGGGCGACGGCTTGCAGCCGTCGCTTTTTTTTCGAGAAAACTTACGCCAGTGAAAGACTAAAAGTTTGCTTATCGCCGATATGTTCGATAGTTGAATTATTACCACGCATTTGTTACTGAACTTGTACTTCGACAAATTAACCATCTGCAAGGAGGAACGAATGCGTCGACAACATTATGATCGCGTGATTCGCGAGTGGTGCGCCGCCACAGGAATGCCGCCTTGGAACGAAGACGATGACAAACACATCGAGATTGACGGCACGATCTGCGGCCTGATTCCCGGCGGGGAAGACGAGCCCGATGTCATGCATGTGCTGATCGATCTCGGCCCGGAGGATGACGCCGGACTTTACCGTTATTTACTCGAGCAAAACACCCCCTTGGGCAATGCAGATCATGGCTGCTTTGGCCTGCACCCCGTCACCGGCTCGGTCGTCTACCGCGCCTGCTTCCACCTGAGCACGAGTACCGATGGCACTCTGCTACCAGAAAAAATCTATGCGCTGCTTGAGTCGGCCAGAGATCGCCTCTCAGCGCTCTACGTTCAATAAGCGGGAGACCACTATGTACGTGAATCCTCAACCTGCGTCGACATCAAGCAGTGGTATCAATGTGGCCGGCATCAAACCGACTCCCCGACATATACCTACCGCCGTGCCGATGAAAGAAAATTCCTCTCGGATTTTCTCTGACAGTGCAATCAAGAACCCGCCCGCTGGAGCTCGTCCCGATACCGAATCAAACGAGGATCTGCCTTACTCACCTGAATTCGCGATTGCTTTCAAGGCCGCGGTGCGTGTGCTCGGTTCCAGAGAATCGGTGTTTTATATACAAAATCTGAATTGGGTTTCGCCGAGAGCCGAAGAAGCGATGAATCATTTGGCCGGCGTGATCGTCAATAAAATACATGACCACACGCCTGACTTCCCCGGTAAGCAATCCTCAGCGACAAAACCACTTACCCCAGAAGAAAATCTGGCGTGGAAAAATCTGCTTGATTCGCTTCCCTCTGCGTACAAAAACTACCTGGAACAAGCAGTCGATACAGACTCGAAGCGGCTGGCCAAAGGCTCCTATTCGCCAGAATTTGCAAACGCTTACAAAGAAGCCAGGCAGCAGCTCGAATCCGCACAATGCAAGTTTTACGAAGATCAGCTCGGATGGCTGTCACCGGCAGCGGAAGCAGCCGTCGAAAAACTCAGGGGAATCGTCGACACCAAACATCATGCGTCTCGATCTAGCGAAGCGGCGAGACAAGCTTTTTTGTTAAAACCCCTGACGCCCGACGAAGAGCAGGCTTGGACGGCGCTGGTACATGCATTACCACCGGTTTACAAGACCCACCTGCCTCAGACCTCCAATTTTAGGGAGGTGAAGCTGTACGAGGTAATCGGAGAATTCACTCATGATGCGGCCATGCGTCAATTGATGGATGAGCAGCCTGCCGAATTCGCGAATTTCTGCAAATCGCTAACCCATGCCATCAATAACAAGATAACGACAATGAGCGAGAGTGATAACGGAATGGCTATCACTTTCCGTTTTCCGCGATGTTATGGAACAACGGCACATATTGCGCTGGCGGGTGTCTGGCGAGCGGAGGATGGGAAACTGAAGGTCAGCTTTTGCCATCAGGAGAGTGTGCCCTCGAAAGAAAAAAAACATCCCTTTACTGGCGTGGTGTACCCGGGATTCGATACATCAAAAGATTATCCGGGGGGACGTGCGCCAGTGATGGAATCCATGCGCTTGTCGGGACCACCGTCGGCGAATGTATTCCCTTGCCCCCATCCCGAGGCGATCGAGAAGGCAACGCAAGATTTAGCCGGACCCCAACACGCGCGGCAATATGCTCCCACTTATACGTGGATACAAGCCATGGGCGCCAAGCCAGCGCGGCTTCCTCCCGAAACCTGCTTCAACGTTACGCATAAAGTGCTGGCCGCCATGTACCACGCAACCGCGCGTGACGAGCCTCTACTGCCTGAGATATTGCCAAAGATGGCGAGTTTCGCGAGCATAGCAACTGATCAATTTAGTCATATACAGATGTCTGACACGGATAACGATGTTACGCGTCTTGAGGAGATACCGTCGCTACCCTACGGGCAGCAGGTGAATGCCTTCCTCAGAATCGGAAGATTGTGGGGAGAGGCGTTGCCCTGGGACGTGGAGTTGCAGAGGACCGCTCATGAAGGTACTGTCACTGCCATACCAGGACAGCGCATCTCGGACTGGCCCAAAGGAACAGTGGCGGTTCAGTTTACTGCTGGCCGGATTCCGCTGACCTTGAATGGCAAACCAGTTCAGGCGGGTGTGACGTACACCATGGATCAGGCCATGGCCATGGTGGGGAGCGGCGACACCATCGCGCCTGCGAAATTTGTATTCACGTTACCCAAGAACGCAACGCTGGGTAACGCAAAGCTCTGATGCATTTGCCACCGGTTAGCATGGTGGGCAAATCGAGCAATCAACGAACAGGCTTGGCACTGACCATCATGCTAGTCGGTGAGGCTCGCACGTCTCGACACACCACGAAAGACACTGGATCCCGGCCTTCGCCGGGATGACCTTTTAAGTCATGTTGGTCTCAGCATCGTCGTCCCGGCGAAGGCCGGGACCCAGTGTCTTTGGGATCTTTCATGGCCAGTGAGAATCTCCAGCCTTAACTGACTAGCGTTAGGCACTGACCGAGCATTTTTCTTTGGACGGCAGCTGAATTCGCCGTACATCGATCTGCTTTCCAACGATGGATCATATGCGGGGAACGATGATCTTCGTTGATATTCCATCGTTCATATTCCATCGTTGATATTCCATCGTTCATATTCCATCGTTCATTCGCGAGCACTCGGCGATCCGACAGCGCTGACGCGGCTTCTGAGAGGCGCCATCACCATGCCGACATTGTCAGCCCAATTGAAGACGCTGGCCTTATTGTGTTAAAAGAATCCATCGGCACAATTTCATTTTCATATTAATTTAATAACGCAGCCCCTCCCGAAGCAATGACTGCCTCGCGTCATCGGCCTGTTCATCGCCAAACCTCATTCTTATAACCTTCGAATACCAACTTAGCCATGACAGCATCCACATCGGTAGACACTGTTGCGCCTGCAGCGCACTTTGATGTCAGTAAGGCGATCGACGACAGTGGTTTTACCACCTTGCAGAAATTCACCTATGTGCTGGCGGCCTTGGCTATTGTGGTGGATGGTTTCGATGGCCAGATGATCGGCTACGCCATCCCCATGATCATGAAAGAATGGGGCGTCACGCGCGCCGCCTTCTCGCTGGCGGTCGCCAGTGGTCTGATGGGCATGGCGATCGGCAGCCTGAGCGCTGGCATCATCGCGGACAAGCTCGGGCGCAAACCCGTGCTAATTGCCAGCATCATCCTGTTTGGATCGACGACGACTGTGATCGGTTTTGCACCCGACGTCACTGCCATTGCCGTGATCCGCTTCTTTGCCGGACTAGGCATCGGTGCAGCACTGCCTGCCGCGACGACGCTCACTGCAGAGTTCATCCCTTTTCGCTACCGCACGATGGCAGTCATCACCGCGATCGTCTGCTATCCGCTCGGTGGCATGCTCGCCGGTCTGGCCGCTGCCCAGATACTGCCGGTTCATGGGTGGCGTACGTTTTTCTTCATTGGCGGCTCGCTGCCAATTGTCTATGCGCTGGTGCTGATCTTGTTCTTGCGCGAGTCGCCCAAGTATTTGGCTCGGCAGTCATCGCGCTGGGAAGAATTACGCACGCTGATGTCAAAGATGGCGCACGAGGTCCGTCATGTCGCAGAATTCACAGATGGCATGATTGATGCCGCCAGGCGCGGCAGCGTCGCCGAACTTTTCCGTCAAGGCCGAGCCCGCGATACCAGCTGGTTATGGCTGAGTTTTTTCATGACGCAGCTGGCGATCTACACGGCCTTTAGCTGGCTGCCGACGATGCTGACCACGGAAGGCCTGTCCCCTGCGCTCGCCGGCATGGGTCTGACCGCTTACAACTTCGGTGGCGTGATCGGGGCCGTACTGTGCGCGCTGGCGATCAACCGCTTCGGCTCGCGCGGCCCGATGACCTTCTGGGCGGCGATGTCGGCCGTGACCGCGCTCTGCCTGAAATTCGTCGGCGTGACCGCCAACCCTGAAATTTTCCTGTGGGGGTTGGGACTGCACGGCTTGTTTGTCACGGCGCTGCAATGCGCGCTGACGGCTCTGTGCGCACACATTTATCCCACACTGATTCGCACCACGGGTGCGGCATCAGCGATGGCGTTCGGCCGTGTGGGAGCCATCCTGAGTTCATTCGCCGGCGCGGCGATGATCACGGCCGGAGGGGCTTCGGCCTACCTGAACCTGCTCGGAGGATCGATGATCGTGGCCGCGATTGCCATCGGGCTGGTGCAGAGCCATATCGGCCCCAAGGATTGAGATGAACGTCGGACCGAAGCGCGCCAGCCTAGCGGCATTGCTGCCGAACTTTCACAATAACTGGAAGATTGATCAGCCAAGGAAGGCGGCAGCTTGATGAGGCACGCCCGACACATTTTTGCAAAAATACTGCTCGCGCTTCTTCTACTGCCCGCCGGCCTTGCCTTGGCGCTACCACCGCTGCAAGCGCTGCAAATCACAGCGAATACTCCGGTCTCTTTCTCAGAGAAACAGCACCTGCTCGTGCTCGAGGATATCAAGGGAACGCTGCGTGTCGAGGATGTACTGAGCCGTAACGACAGTTTCCGGGATGTCGGGGATCTGCCACCGATTACCTATTACCGGTACTACTGGATCGTTCAAAAACTTCACAATATTCAAGACTCAGATTACCTGCTCCGCATCGATCCCACGGGGTGGGAATCAATACAAAGTTATGCTGTGGATGACAAAGGCATCATTCATCCTCTGAAGGTGACAGGTAGTTCTTGGGTAAGCTATAACCATCTCGCCGATGTCAATCCTGCCTCACCGGCATCCTCCCGTACTCCCAGCGAATTTACGCTGCACACCATTCCACGGCAATCCGAGGTGACACTGGTGACGCGCGTCGTATCGGGAGGCACCAGCCCGGCGAAGACTTTCTCGCTGAAGCTCTTCAGTCATGTCAAATTTTTAGAAATACGTCGCTTTGGTATGTATGTCGAGGGCGTTTTACTCGGCATTCTTTTCGCGCTGGTGATCTTCGGTGGTTTTTCCGCTTATACGAATAAGGACAAAACCAGCTTGGCATACAGCGTATGGATATTCGTTGCGCTAATTAACGTAGCGGCCAATTACATGCCGGAAGGCCCAAGGCTGGCAGAGTTTTTTGTCAATATGGAGGGCGTACGCTTCCTTCATCATTACCTTTACCGACCAACATTTATTGCGTCAGGATACGGTCAAGCGCTGTTTTACGCCGTGTTTGCAGCAACTTTTCTGGATATTAAAAAATATGCCCCCTGGCTTTACAAGTTCACGATTTTTTACATTGTGTATTTGTTGCTGCATTATTTGTTCACCAATCTGGTTCAGCATCACGTGTCGCAATTGCTGCTCTGGCTTCCCAACGGTATCCTGACCTTCGTTCTGCTTTTCTCTTTCTTCAGCGTGGCGCTAATGCGGTATCGTCGCGGCCATACTGATGCAGGGTTTTTCATGCTGGCGGTCGTTCCCTACCTGATTTTCAGGACAATCTATGTACTGGGCCTGGCAGGAATACCCTCTCCTTTCAGCCTGATGGAGCCCGCAGGGATTGGTTTGCTAATGCAGGATGCGAATGTCGCTCAGGCGATTGGCATCTGTTCGGAGGCAATCATCATGGCACTGGCGGTGATTGGCCGTACGCGATGGCTACAGGCGCAGCTGGCAAAGAATATCGAGGAACAGAAAATATTAGTGGAAAACCAGAACCGTCTTTTGGAAGAGACTGTCAAAGAGCGTACTCGTGAGCTGCAGGAACGCACCGATGAGTTGGCCGAACAGCATGAAGCGCTGGACAAAGCCCATCGGGTGGTCGTGAGCTCAGTAGATTACGCGAGCCGCCTCCAACGCAGCCAGCTACCTGGTCAGAATCGGATTGACGGCCGGTTTTCTTCGCTGGCTGTCATCTGGTCGCCCAGAGATACCATCGGTGGCGACTTATGGTGGCTGTCATCACCACGACAGAACAGCGCATTCACTATGGCGGTGGCGGACTGTACCGGTCATGGTGTCCCCGGCGCGATGCTCTCGCTGCTGGTGAGTAACTCGCTCGAACGCATCTACACATCAGAGCCAGACAAATCCCCCTCTGACGCCTTGCTGATGCTCGACCATTTGGTTCGTGCAGGACTGAATCAAGATTCGGAGCACAGCGAAAGCGATGATGGCTGCGATGCCATGATCATGCGTATCAACCCCGAGCAATCAGAGCTGATCTTCGCAGGAGCGAAAATCGGTGCGTTTCAGCTAAAAACCGATGGTCGCCTGATTCGTTACGCACCTGCCCGGACGAGTCTAGGCTATCGGCAGCCGATTCATGCCGACCACGCCCCAAAAGATCAGATAATTCGAATCTCTCCCGGAGACATTATGGTCATCGTGACCGATGGTTATACGGATCAGGTCGGTGGGCCCAGGGAACGGCCCAGCTCGCTGGGGAATCGCCGCTTGGAAGATATTTTGAAGCCCCTGACTGGACTGCCCGCCGAACAAGTCGCGGAACGGCTACGGGAGGCTTACCACGCATGGCGCAAAGATCAGGCGCCGCGCGATGATGTCACGGTGGTGGCGTTTCAGCTTTGAGTCGCGATAGCCTATGCGGATGGCGGCATTGCCTCTCTGATATCGAAAACCTGCGCTGGGGGTGGCTCGGCTGAGCCGGAAGCAGTGCTTGACCACCCCCGCCCGCGAATCTACTATCAGGCCAATAACAAGACCAAGACCGCGTGGAGAGACAGCGATGATCACCGAGAGACAGTCCCGGTTCCGCGAAAGTTATATTAACCAGATCAGCCCCTGGTATCACGGCCTGGTGCACGTGGGGGTCATGTACTCGGTGGGTGTCAGTGCCATTCTCTGGTGCGTCGGCCAGTTGAGCAGCCCGACGTGGGAATGGTGGCTGATTATCCCGATCGCCATCGCCGGCAATTTTGTCGAGTGGGGCATGCACATGCACGTGATGCACCGGCTCAAGAATGTATTCGCACTGCGTGCGATCTATGACAGGCACACGCGTCAGCATCATCAGTATTTCACTGATAATGACACCAGCATCCACAGTGTCCGTGAATTTCGCATCGTTTTTTTTCCGTGGCGTGTGCTGCTCGTGCTGGTAGTGACCAGTGCCCTGCTCGGATGGCTAGTGTCACTGCTGCTCGGCCCGGACGCTGGTTACATGGTGCCTGTCACCATGATCGGGCACTATCTGGTCTACGAGACTTTTCATTTCTGCTGCCACGTGCCCGAGAATGCCTTTGTGCGGCACTGCCCCCTCATCAATACCATACGCCGGCACCATAGCGCGCATCACAACATGGGGGTCATGATGCACATTAATATGAATCTGACCTTGCCTTTGGCTGACTGGGCACTAGGGACCAGCGACCTGAACCGAGGCTTGCTGGGTCATCTGTTCAACGGCTACGACACGAGTCACCAGAAACCTGCTCTTGTACACATCATGGATAAATATCGCCGTGCGCAGGTACAAGAAGAGCGCGTCACACTGGAGGGCCCACGGCTCGATGAAAATGACCTGCGCGCACTGAACAGTGCGGGCCGCGTCGTTCCCGGGTAAAGATATCAAGAGCTACCGGGTGCTTCAACTTACCCCAGGCTCTGAAGAGAAGAACTAAGAATTTTTTGTAAACGCTGCATCCCGGAAAGCAAACTCAAGGCTCGGTATCTCTCGGGCAGTCAGCAAGGTTTGTGTTTTTATTCAATCGGTCTCCCTCACGGATCTGGAAAGGATCACGCTCATGACCTCTGAAATACCATCGTTGTCAGACGAAGAGAACGCGTATGCCAAAGCGGCGCGCAAACTTATTCCGTTTTTGTTCATCTGCTACGTTGTCGCTTTTCTGGACAGGGTCAATGTTGGCTTCGCCAAGCTGCAAATGGCGCCGGAGTTGCAGTTTTCAGATGCGGTCTATGGTTTTGGTGCTGGCATTTTTTTCCTGGGCTATTTCATCTTTGAAGTTCCCAGCAACATCATCCTCGAAAAAGTGGGCGCGAGACCCTGGATCGCCCGCATCATGATCACCTGGGGGATCATTTCCAGCGCTTTCATGTTCACTGATCAGATCAGCTGGGGATTTATCTCTCAGAGTTTTGGCTTGACCGATTCAGAGTTCACTTTTTATTTCCTGCGCTTCCTGCTGGGCGTGGCTGAAGCCGGTTTTTTCCCGGGCATCATTTTGTATCTGACCTACTGGTTTCCCGATCATCGCCGCACAAAAATGGTGGCGTTATTCATGACAGCCATCGCGGTATCGAATCTGGTGGGCTCCCCACTCTCCGGTGGCATCATGCAGTACATGGACGGCTTCTCAGGGCTAAGCGGCTGGCGGTGGTTGTTCCTGGTCGAGGGTCTGCCTTCGGTGGTGATCGGCGCTCTCGTGCTGATTTATCTCCCCAACGGACCGCATGACGCAAAGTGGCTCAGCGAGTCGGAGAAAGCCGCGATCATCGCCGCCGTCGAGAATGACAAGGCAAGCAAATCTCACGCTTCGCAGCACAATCTGATGGCTGCTTTTATGGATGTCCGTGTTTGGGCGCTGGCCGCGGTGTATTTCAGTGGCGTGATCTGCTTTTATGCGTTGAACTTCTGGATGCCGACCATCATTCAAGAACTCGGTATCGATAAAAAAGATTATCTCAAGGTGGGTCTGATCAGCATCATCCCTTGGGGACTGGCCGCACTATTCATGGTCTACTGGGGCGCGCACTCCGACCGTACCGGCGAGCGCCGGTGGCATATCGCCGGTTCGCTGCTGTTGACGGTCGCCGGGCTGGTCCTGCTGGCGGTGGTGGGCAAAGCACCGGTACCCGCCATGATTGGACTTACCGTGGTTGCCGGAGGCACGCTGGCGTTCGTGTCGACTTTCTGGTCGCTGCCCACAGCCTTCCTGACCGGCACCGCAGCCGCAGGTGGCATCGCACTGATCAATTCGATTGGTAACCTCGGTGGCCATTTCGGACCCGACCTGATCGGACGTATCCGCGCGATGAGCAATGGCGCCACAGAAGCCGCCTTCTGGACACTGGCGGTGCTGGCCCTGACGGGTTTCCTGATCACGCTATGGGTTTCGCGCAGCGCGTTGGGACATACGCAGAGCGAATGACAGAGGCTGAACATCGGTTCAGTGCGCTTCTTCAGGAAGCGCATTTACCGCGCGGGGGTGCAAAGCCCCCGCGCCGCTGATCGCGACATGCTATCTACCGTTCCGTCGCAGGCCTGACAGGAATGAGTATTTCATTCCGTCTGCGCCAGGGCAAGGTGAACGGATCATTGTATCGAGCGACCTGAGGCGCGCCGATGGCTTCAAGCCGCTGCTCGGCGATCCACGTTCTGAGCTTGGCGGTCTGCTCCTGAATCGCGGACTCTGTGGTCCATCCGCTGAAGCGCACGGCGGCCACGGCATGCTCGGGAATACGGCGAAGGTTCACCTCGGGATGGACAGGTTTTGGCAGGCTGTCCAGGCTCTCATCGCTGGGCATCACGAAATGCATTCGCCAGCCATTTTGGCGGGGTTCGACCGTCACCGGGGCGGTCATGCTGATTTTTCTGCTGCCCCCGTCGGACGATTGATTGTCGCCAAAAATGTATCCAGCAATTCGTCGAAACCCGGTGCGGCTGGCCGCATCAAAATCGCCAGTGAGCTGAGTCTCGGCAATCACGAACCCTGGGTACCAGCGGTGCTCGAACGGAGGATCGCTTTTCAGCGCACGATACGCGGGCTCTTCAATGGCCATGGCAGGAGACAACGCAAAAAAACAGACGAAAAAAACCAGCACTCGGACTTTAACACTGCGCCTCGTGTTCCGCTGCTCCATATTCATGGTGCGAAGCGCATGCGCCTTACTGAGGCTCTTTGTCCAGCCGCTCAAGAAATTCATCGACAATCTCTTTGTTCACATTGATGACATGCTCCGACCCGGGAAATGCTCCGGACTGAACATCGGCGATATAGTCACGAAACCCTGCCACGCGCTCTGCCTGCATCTGCTGCCGAAGCGCGTAAAGATCTCGGTATTGTTTGGAGTGACGAGGGAACGGGCCCGGACTATCGCCCAGAATATCTTCACCAAACAGAAACTGAATATCGCCACCGCTGCCTGCTCCGATCGAGGAAGTGATCAGACTGGTGCGGCGGGATAGCTCTTGTAATATCTGCTGCGGAATCACTTCGATCTCTACCGCCCACGCACCGGCATCCTCCAGCGCTTTGATCTGGCGATAAAGTTCGATTGCCTCATCGGCCGTCTTGCCCACGGCGCGCAGCCCGCCTGTCCAGGTACTGCGGCGCGGCACCAGACCCACATGGCCTTGCGCCGGCACCCCGGCTTCAGCCAGGGCTTGAATGAAGCGTGGACTCCACTGGCACATGATGGCATCACCGCCGATTTCCATGGCTGAGAATGCAAGGCGCAAGGCTTCTTGCGGACTGGTGACGGCAATGAGCGGCAGCGAGAACGACATAAAGGTATGCGGCGCGGCCTGACGAATCTCTGCAGCGAGTTCGGGGTACTTGGGATCGAATCGCACCTTCAAGGTATCAATGCCGGCTGCCTCAGCCGCTGCAGCCTCCTCCGGGGAGAACGCCAGTGTCTCGACCAGCGTACGTTTTCCCTTGAGCTCGCGAATATCACGCACCGTGTAATTGCGCAGGCCGTACGCCCCCGCCATGGTCGAAATGCGCTTGAGATTTTTGCTCTGGGCGTCACGCGGAGGCACTGCGCCGCTGCTACGAGAAGTTCGCATCATCTCTCCCTATTATTTTTTGCTTGAAGACGATTGAATTGATTTTTTATCTTCTTCGAATATTATATTTATCGCAATAAATAGCGAATATGGCACTGTTTCGTGAGTAAATGTCAGCCATATCCGCTGGGTGTTGCATCGACTGACTTGAAAAGGCTAGCGTGACAAGCCTCCGTCGGGAGGACTTATTTCGCAGGTTAACAGATATGGTTTTCCGGTTAATCTAACCCTTGAGCAAGGGATTATTTTCTGGGGTAAGCTAGGCCAGTAATCTTGACAAACCCTGAACGGAGGTACCTATGAAATACCTAGTCGCCGCGGTCCTGTTTTGCGTGAGCAGCCTGTCCTTTGCCCACAACTGCCCCAACGAAATGAAGGCTATTGATGCTGCGCTAAACGGTACCAAATTGACGGGCGCCGAGCTGGCAAAGGTCAAGGCGCTAAGAGCCGATGGCGAAAAAGCTCACGCGGATGGCAAACATGCTGATTCAATGAAAGCATTAGGCGAAGCGAAGAAATTACTTGGCATTTGATGCGCATTAGTTTTCTCAACCACGAAAGGAGGTGATCGTGAAATATCTCGCACTGGTAGTCTTGCTCGTATTGAGCCCATTCACGCTGGCCAATGATTGCTCTGGCAAAATGAAGTCAGCACAATCATCGTCGTCCGCCGATAAAGTAGCCAGCGTCGAAGTTGGCAAAGATAGCAAGCAAGCTGAAACCAGCAAGACACCTGCTGATACCAAAAAGACGTCAACGAATTAACGCAGGAGAGAATTCTTTCAAAGCCACTGCAGAGTGGCTTTTTTTATGATGTCGACAGCGACGTCGCTGTCTCCTCCTCAAAGCACAATACCTGCTGAGTTCAGCGGGCATTTTTTTTAGCACTATCGGGACCACGGGATTCGAACCCTCGACACAGGTTTGAGCCCATATGCTTCCTCAACAGAGAAGCACCCACGACCACCCAGCCAGGCCTCCCCGCCGACCAGTTTGCAAGGCTGAAAGGCGACAAACCAAAGTTTTCAAGCCCCATCTGATCTACCAGGGGTGACGATTGTGCTTCTGCCCGGCTCCGGCTGAGTATGTCCCAACGCAAATCTCACGACGCATACGTAGGTAGGCGCACCTCACCCCGGGACCTTGCGGGCCTCGCTGAGCAAGCTCAATCGCTGCTGCCGGATGACCCCTCAGGATGCGATACACCAAGATGCTATCGATTTTGGGTGGATACGATAGACAGGTTGGCTACTGCGACCTTGGCTTCACCGAGATGCATGATGTGGCCTCCTTTCTCGACGTTCAACCCTAGCCGACTCGGAGCAAGCAGATGCGCAAATTATCTTTGTTAGCCAACGTTATCCTCGCGATTGCGATATCGATCTCCGGCGGATGCGCCTCGACGAAAACCAGCGAAGGCACTGGAGAGTATTTTGACGACAGCTGGGTCACGACCAAGGTGAAGGCGGCGTTATTCAACGAGCCGACCCTAAAATCGGCAGAGGTCAATGTCGAAACCTTCAAGGGTGACGTGCAGTTGAGCGGCTTTGTCAGTTCTGAAGAAGATGTCCGCAAGGCAGTCGAACTGACCAAAGAAGTGAAGGGGGTCAAGAGCGTCAGGAATGATATGCGGGTCAGAGGCCGATAAATCTTGCTGACTGGTGTGCGAATCAAGGGCGGTAGCACAAAACAAAGTACCGCCTTTGGTGGATGTTTAACGGCCGATCACATTGATTAATAGCAGAACAGAGACAGCTCGTATTTCGGTGTGGCCGGGGATTCGAGTCTTGCTTGGGATTCCAAAGTTGCACAAAAAGTAAGGTTCATGTAAAAGCGCCTCTCCACGTCTTTCAGTAATTTCAGTTATTATTGAAAATAGAGAACAGGGAAGAACATGAACTTACCGCCACTTACACAGCGCTTTGTAATGCACTTTGGCGAAATGGGCAGCCGATGGGGCATCAACCGAACGGTGGGACAGATCTATGCCCTGCTCTATGTCTCTTCCAAGCCGCTAAACGCTGACGACATAGGGGAAGCCTTGGGTTTCTCACGTTCAAATGTGAGCATGGGCTTGAAGGAACTTCAATCTTGGAACCTCGTTCGACTCTTTCACCAGCCAAACGACAGGCGAGAGTACTTCCAAGCGCCGGAGGATATGTGGGCTATTTTTCGAACGCTGGCAGCAGAAAGGCGCAAGAGGGAAATTGACCCAACGCTTTCGATGTTGCGAGACGCTTTGATGGAGCAACCCAGCGTCGCCGAGGACATCCACGCTCAAGAGCGAATGAGGCAAATGCATGGGTTCATCGATCTGATGACCAACTGGCTCGATGACGTGCTGCGAATGGATTCGTCGACGCTCGCCAGCCTCATGCAAATGGGTTCAAAAGTCAAAAAGCTGGTGGAGATCAAAGACAGAGTTACAGGCGCAATCTCGGGTAAACCGTGAGAAGTGATTGCCGGAGAGAGCAGCCATCCTAAGATTTGATTTCAGGCAGTGCCGCTTTCCCAAGTCTAGGCGCTTTTGTCTGGCTAAAAAAGTATCACTGCGGGTACAAAGTTTCGTGAATGTTTAAACGCGATAGTATTTGAGTACATAAAGTTTGTAGAAGTATGTTCGAGAGTTCGGTCTGTTTTGAAAAAGATTCTCTCAATTTTTTTCCCGCGTCAGTATTTTCTTTTTTTTAAATCAGGAGATGTTATGTCGATAGAAAACAAAAGCAGCCGAAGAATATTCCTTATGCAAGTTGCTACGAGTGGGTTAGCTTTGATCGCTGTTGGCAATGCACAGGCACAAGCTATGGTGGTAGAGACAGACGCGCAAGCAAGCTCACTGGGATACAAAGCAGATGCCACAAAGGTTGATAAGGCAAAACAGCCAAAGTACGCCGCAGGACAATTATGCAGCAACTGCGCTTTGTTCCAAGGCGCCGCAGGTGCTTCTGCGGGCTTGTGCGCAATTTTTGCAGGTAAGCAAGTCGCAGCAAAAGGCTGGTGCTCAGCTTACGCAAAGAAAGCGTGAAACATATAACCAGACTTTATTTGTATTAACAACCAATTTCAAAGAAACCAAATTCAAATGTTAACTCAGAGAATACCTAATTCTGTCAACATAAAAAATTATTGGCGGCAGCTACCCGACATTAGCCTGAGCCACATCCTGCTGAGAATACCTCTGGCAATAATGTTCATCAATCAAGGGCTGAGCAAATTTCCATTCGACCCCGCGGTCGGACAAGGAATGGGCATCCCTGCGCTAGTCTGGTGGTTTGTTTGTTACGGTGAAGTTGCTGCTGGACTGGGCCTGTTAGTCGGTGGATTAGTTACACTTCCCAAGGTAAAAGATATCGCGGTCTTGGCTGTGTTGGGTGATTTGATTACTCGCTTCAGCGGAATTGTGATGTGCTGTGTTGTAACTGGCGTCATTTGGACAGTCTTGAAGCCTGAAAGCTTGATTACATTCATCATGACCGATTACATGCACTTTTCTCTTTGGGCAGGTGGTCTCTATTTTGGACTCAGAGGAAACTGGGCAGTTGCTGTCGACAAAAAACCTTGACGACTCAATGTACACGTCCCGCCTGACAGTCATCGAGTAATACGTATTCACCAGCCAGTTCGGTCGAGCACTTCGATCGGACCATGCTGGTGAAACAAGGGTGGTTTACGCCTCGACAGAACCTCGAAAATTACCAGACTGACGAGCGCCCTCACGACCCTAAGCGCGACAGCTCATGGCACTAACCACTGCAGCAAGCCAGCGGGTGTGATCCTTGCTCGGCGATGTCCATCTTTGCTCAATCCCAACCAGTCCATTGAGCACACTTTAAAGTTCAAAATCGCCAAATGATGCCCATGCGGAGAATCTCCAGAGTTTTCCGTAGCGAATTCGCGGGAAGATTGGGGACTACCGGGTGGTGACACACTCAGGTAGTCGGCAGCAGCGCGTGATTGCCTCACGCGCTCCCAGGCGGCGTTGACCTCCTCGCCTTCAAAATCAACCGTTGCCAACGCAGACACACGCAACTGCCAATTGAGTCGCTTACTCCAGAAGGTCAATTGCGCCAATGGCTGTGATAAAACCTCTGAACATTTTGCAGAGCGAGCGTCTGTATAGACACGCAAAGTCCACAAGCTTGCATCGGCATACCGAAGCACCACTGTCCGCGCTTGAGGGCCGATTTGATCAATACCCTGCGTAGCTAAGATGGGTGTTCGCCAATCGTGGTGCCTATCATGCGGTGCACGCGTTAGTTCTTGCCACACACGTGCAGGCAAATAGTCGGCCGATATTTCTAAGTTTTCTTGCGGCATAAAAATTTTAATCAAAGCTTAGTAGTGCCTGTTTAATCGAGTAGTGCGCGAAAACTATCCAGGTGAGCGAATTCAATCAACTGTGCCGAGATCAGACCCTTCTACATAGTGGACTTGGTTTAACCCGGTCGAAGTGCATTTGTAGCAACTTTATCAAGCGTCAGGCGAACGCCCAGTGACCCACTGCCCGATCGCACGGGTGACTTTTTCAGGCAGATCTCCATATACTGGATGGCCGGATGCGCTGCGCATGCACTTGCGATGCGCGTGATCAGTCGTTCCTGTGTTTCATAGTGACCGTCTGCAGCGAGACGGTCGATCTCTATAACCAGTGGATCATAATCAAAAACGTGTGCCATGCCATCTTGGGCAATGACCACCTGATTGACTGAAATTCCAAGCGTCAAATCAAGGACATGAACGTCTGGCCTGGTGTCGTTGGGACCATAAGTTCCAATGTCTGTTTTGAGCTGCAGATCTCGCAACTCAATCACGGCAGAGCTTACTTGCTTCATTCCTGTACCTTTTTCGGGGTGAATTTTATAGAGACTTTGTTGACTTCTTTTATCAAATCTAACAATAAAAGATAGGCTACAGGAATAAAGAAAGCCCGTCCTATATAGTCCTCGGTACGGATTCTCACTCCAATGTACACTGGAGAATCATTATATAGAGGCAGACTACCCACGAAGTTAGGTAATTGGTAGGATTAGAAAAATCGTCTTTCAGTCATGGAGTATCGCCGTGGGAGCAAAATTCTTTCAACGCCTTGCATGCCTTTCAGAAGCAGATATCTCAGCCATCATTCAAATGGCTTGGGAAGATCGTACTGCCTTTGAGACCATTCAGGAGCGTGTTGGCTGGTCAGAGGCAGACGTCATTCGCCTCATGCGACACGAGCTTCAGCCTCACTCTTTTCGATTGTGGCGCAAACGCATGAAAGGGCGCACGACTAAGCACCGAGCACTAAGAAGTCCAGAAATGAGATTTGATGACCGCTTGGTCGCAGATCATCGACGGGCTAATTGTTGATGCAACTCGGTCGGCCTGGATATTCCACGCAAATTCCGCAGAGACTTCGCTTCTCTCGCCAAAAAAATGCCCCCAGCGGCGTGGACTTGATCGCCTTCAAAATCATCCGTTGTTTGAGCAACGAGGCTGATGCAAACAAAGATGGCAAAATAACTGCGGTTGGGATGCAAGACTATCTGCCCACCAAATCGTCACGCCATACAATGACGCTGAATCGAAAACAGACGACGCAGTGAGTGCGGTGATTCCGAAAGGATATCGGTTGCAAGATAACTATCAAAATGAAAGATGGGTTTGAAATGAAACGACTATTCTTTGTTGTATTGATGATGGTCTGCTCGGTGTCTTGGGCAAAATGGGAAATGACGGGCAAAACGGATGACCTTACTCACTATCATGATAAATCCACGATACAGATAAATGGCATCACTGCACAGATGTGGGTGATGTATGATTTTCCTGAAATGCGAACCAACACAGATGGAGATAGGTATAAATCAGCGAAATCACTCTTAGTGTTTAATTGCAAGTACGAGACATTAACAATGATTTCAGTGATTCAGTATTCTGGCCCATCGGGTACTGGCGATGTTGTTTTTTCCGAGACATTCAATGAAAGTGAATGGATATGGGACCGGATTGTTCCAGATACGACAGTTAAAATTGAATGGGATATTGCATGTGGTAAGAAATAGTCGCAACTTCATTGCGTGTATCCATGGTGAGCGTCCAATGACCTGCTCCCGAGTTTAGTCCGAAACCAATTTGGAGTCTGCGGTTAAAAATCGTTCTAGAGCCTGTAAATAAAATTGTGTAAGTGCCGACGGCCTATTAACCTCTCACTGAGGATCCGTCATGCAAGGCACAACCATGGAACGCAGCAAACTACAGGCCCTAGCGGCCGAACTGGCCAAAGACATTAAAACTGAGGCTGATCTCAACGCCCTGTCCCGAGAACTGCTCAAATTA